>Ga0114129_10001688_pt1 | contig 30106 bp, 26 predicted proteins | sample RhiMetdeltSRZDD1_FD_80071 | JGI IMG/M metagenome (GOLD analysis project Ga0114129, IMG submission 80071) | Populus rhizosphere microbial communities from Tennessee, USA - Rhizosphere MetaG P. deltoides SRZDD1 (version 2) (version 2) | ecosystem: Host-associated > Plants > Roots > Rhizosphere >... | reverse complement strand
GGTGCGCTCGTCCTCCACGCCCTCCGCGACGACCCGTAGGCCCAGTGCCCGGGCAAGCTCGACAGTGGACCGTACGATCGCCGCGTCGTCGGCGTCGGACGACATCCCGAGTACGAACGAGCGGTCCACCTTGACCTCGGCCAGCGGCAGGCGGCGCAGGTGCTGCAACGACGAGTAGCCGGTACCGAAGTCGTCCAGCGAGATGGCCACTCCGAGCCGCTCCAGCCGCACGATCGTGGCGAGCACCCGGCGCGGATCGGCCATCAACGCGCCCTCGGTGATCTCCAGCAGGATCTGTTCGGGCGGTACCTGGTGCTCGGTGAGCCGTTCGGCGAGCTGGTCCACGATGTCGCCGTTGTGCAGGTCCCGCACGCTCACGTTGAGCGCCGCGCGCAGCGTGAGCCCTTCCGTCGCCCACTTCGCGACCTGGGCCACCACGTCGTCCACGACCCGCCGGGTGAGCAGCCGCATGACCGCGGTGTGTTCGGCGACGCGGATCAGCTCCTCGGGGTTGACCATTCCGCGCCGCGGGTGCTGCCAGCGCAGCAGAGCCTCGACGCCGACGACCGCGCCGGTGTCGAGGGAGACCTGCGGCTGGTAGTACATCGTGATTTCCGCACTGCCCGGCGACTCCAGGGACTTGCGCAGGTCGGCGAGCAACCCGAGCCGCTCGGGGTTGTTGTGGTCGGACTCGGGCTGGTACAGGGCGACACTGTCGCCGCGGTGCTTGGCCTCGTACATCGCGACGTCGGCGTGCCGCATCAAGGTGACGTAGTCCTGGCCGTGCTCGGGGTAGACGGCGACGCCGATCGAGCCGGCGACGTCGAGCGGCAACCCGTCCATCGGTACTGGTCGGCTCAACGCGTCGGCGATGCAGTAGGCGAGGTCCTTCGCCTCCGAGGCGTCGACCAGCCCTGGCGCGACGACCGCGAACTCGTCGCCGCCCAGCCGCGCCACCAGATCGTCGGCTCGTACCCACGCGTGCAACCGGCGCGCGACCTCGCCCAGCAGCCGATCCCCGACGGCATGGCCGAGGGCGTCGTTCACGTGCTTGAACCGGTCGAGGTCGATCAGCAGCAGCGCGAACCGGCGGTTGACCCGACCCGCGGCCGCGCGCTCGGCGTGTACCGCCACCTCATGTTCGACCTGCTCCACGACTGCCTTGCGGTTGGGTAGGCCGGTGAGCGGATCCCGGAGCGCCTGCCGTTCCTGCTCGACCGAAAGGTGGGCCATGCGCTCGACGGCGAACAGCGGGAGCGACACGAGCGGGACGAGCGCGACGTGGGCCTGGGCGGCCGCCGCGAGTATCGGTCCCAGCAACAGCAGCGCTCCGGTGGAGAGCACCTCGAGCCGGAGCGACCGGGTGAACACCCGCCACCACGACCAGCCGTCCCTCGTAGCGCCGAAGCGCAGCCACACGGCCGTCGACACGAGCACGTTGTTGACGACGAACCAGACCGCGGCCGCGGCCAGCACCAGAGGCAGGCCGGATCCGAGACTGAGTACCGCGGCGGCGGCCGCGTAGCAGAGCACGTACTGCGCGCCGTTGAAGGCCGCCCGCCAGGGCGTGTGCCGCATTCGCCGGGCCGCCATCGCGACCGCGACAGACTGCACGACCACGGCCGCGGGCAGTCCCCAGTCGAGCAGGATCGCGAAACTGAAGCACACCGACGGCAGTACGACCGCGGAGTCGCTGCGACTGGAGGTGAGGAACGGGCGGGCGTCGCCGAGCACCGCCAACACCGCCATCAGCCAGAAGGCCAGCGGGGCGGTCCGGAGTGTCGCCGGAAGGGCCAGAAGCGCCGGGACGGTGACCAACAGGCTGACGGCCACCACACCGGACATATAGCCAAAAAACACCGTCGCACGCTCGGGTGGTGGTCTGTTGCGCAGCGTTGACGCCTCCACGCTCACCTCCCGACCTACGACGTGAAACGACCCCAAACATAGATCGGTCACGCCGTATTCGGAAGGATATGGTGTAGTTGTGGCTAAATGGAAATAAGTCCGGTTTACTCCGCAGTCCCGCGCGTGGCGGCCGTACGGGCGGCCTCCGGACCCTGCTCGAGGAGCACCTCGAAGGCCGTGTCGTCGAGGACAGGTACCTTCAGCGCGATCGCCTTGTCGAACTTCGAGCCCGGGTTCTCCCCCACGATCACGAAGTCGGTCTTCTTCGACACCGAGCCGGTCACCTTGCCGCCGCGGCTGGTCACCGCCTCGCTCGCCCCGTCGCGCGAGTGGTGCGCGAGCGAGCCCGTGATGACGACCGTGATGCCCTCCAGCAGGCGCGGACCGCTGTCGACCCGGTCCTCCGCGATGCGTACCCCGGCCGCCCGCCACTTCTCGACGACCGCCCGGTGCCAGTCCACCCCGAACCACTCGACGATCGACTCGGCGATCGTCCGCCCCACACCGTCCACTGAGGACAACTCGTCCACGCTCGCGGCCGCGATGTCGTCGATCGAGCCGAACTGGCGGGCGAGCGCCTGCGCCGCGGTCGGCCCGACGTGCCGGATGGACAGTGCCACCAGCACCCGCCACAGTGGACGTTGCTTGGCCTCGGCCAGGTTGGCGAGCAGCTTCGTGGCGTTGGAACCGAGCGTGCCGTCCTTGTTGACGAAGAACGGGCTACGCGAGAGCTGCTCCGCGTCGAGCGCGAACAGGTCGCCCTCGTCGGCGATGACGCCGTCGTTCAGCAACGCCTGGGCCGACTTCCAGCCCATCACCTCGATGTCCAGCGCACCGCGGCCACCCAGGTGCGACACCCGCTCCAGTAACTGCGCCGGGCAGGACCGGTTGTTCGGGCAGCGGATGTCGACGTCGCCCTCCTTCGCCGGAGCGAGTGCGGAGTCGCACGACGGGCAGCGCTCCGGCATCTCGAACCGCCGCTCGGTCCCGTCGCGCTTGTCCACCACCGGGCCGAGGATCTCCGGGATCACGTCGCCGGCCTTGCGCAGCACCACAGTGTCCCCGACCAGCACGCCCTTGCGCTCGATCTCGTGCGCGTTGTGCAGCGTGGCGAACGTGACCGTGGAACCGGCCACCCGGACCGGTTCCAGCTCCGCGTACGGCGTGACCCGACCGGTCCGGCCGACGTTGACCCGGATGTCGACGAGCTTGGTCGTCACCTCCTCCGGCGGGTACTTGAACGCGATCGCCCAGCGCGGAGCGCGGCTCGTGGCGCCCAGCCGACGCTGGATCGACACCTCGTCCACCTTCACGACCACACCGTCGATCTCGTGCTCGAGGTCGTGCCGGTGTTCGGCGTAGTAGGCGATGTACCGCCGTACCCCCGCCAGGTCCTCGACGACCTCCCACCGCTCGCTGACCGGCAGACCCCAGCCCCGCAAGGCCTCATAGGCCTGCGACTGCGTCGCGGGCTCGAAGCCCTCGCGCGCCCCCATGCCATGCACGACGAGCCGCAGCGGGCGGGACGCGGACACCCGCGGGTCCTTCTGCCGCAACGACCCGGCGGCGGCGCTGCGCGGGTTGGCGAACGGTGCCTTGCCCTGCTCGACGAGGCCCGCGTTGACATCGGCGAACGCCTCGATCGGCAGGTACACCTCGCCGCGCACCTCGAGCAGCCCGGGAATGTCCTTTCCGGACAGTCGCTCCGGCACCTCCCGGATGGTCCGCACGTTAGGCGTGACGTCCTCACCCGTGCGCCCGTCGCCGCGGGTCGCGCCGCGCACCAGCCGCCCCCGCTGGTACGTCAGGTTCATGGCCAGACCGTCCACCTTGGGCTCGCACAGGTAGCGCACCGGGCCGCCGGCGTCGCGCTCGACCCGCTCGGCCCACGCGTTCAGCTCGTCGTCGTCGAACGCGTTGTCCAGGCTCAGCATGCGCTCGGCGTGGGCGACCGCGGTGAACTGCGTCGAGTAGCCGGCACTGACCTTCTGCGTCGGCGAGTCCGGAGTGCGTAGCGCGGGATACTTCTCCTCCAGCCGCACCAGCTCCCGGTAGAGCTTGTCGAACTCGCCATCGGCGATGACCGGCGCATCCAGCACGAAGTACCGGTACCGATGGTCTTCGATCTCCTGGCTGAGCACCGCGTGCCGCTCCCGCGCCTCGGCCGTCGGCTCCTTGCCCGCCGCGCGCTCCTGTGCCGCCGTAACCTGTTGCGGGATCCCCTCGTCAGTCACCCTTTGGACGGTACTTGGCACCCCTGACAGACCTGGCGCGGGGCACGCCGTCGATCGGGCTCAGCTGAAGGGCGTGCGTGGGCGTTCGACGGCGACACCGTCGACCACGAGGTCGACGCGCTCGTTGTAGAAGCACGCCAGCCCGGCGATCTTCTGGCTCTCCGGCAACGGTGTCCGGTAGATCCACACGAGATCGGGGTGGACGACGCCGTTCACCTCGACCGACCAGTACCCGGCAGTCCCCTTGTACGGGCAGTGCGTCTGCCGCGAGGACGGGCGGAGCAGGTCGACCCGCAGGTCCGACAGCGGCAGGTAGTACCGCGGCGGCAGGCCGGTCTCGAACAGGATCCGCGGGCTGCGCGACTCCGCGAGCACGACGCCGTCGAGTTCCACCCGGACATGCCGGCTGCTAGCGAGGACGTCGACCCGGGTGTACGGGTCCCGCGCGTGCGTGTACACCGGCTCGTCCTCCTCGAGCCACTCGGTCATCGCGGACCACTCGAGCCGCACCGCATCGCGCAGCTCCGGGTTCGGCGAGTTCGGGAATCGCCGCGCCGCCCGGGCCGCGGTGGCGTGTTCGGTCACCACGTCGTACACATCGGAGTCGTCGGTCGGCTCGAGCCGCGCGCGGACATCCTCGGCCGGTACGTAGTACGTCGGGTAGTACCGGACCTCCCAGACCAGCAGCGGTCGCATGGTGTCGACGACCAGATCCCCGCCGAGGTAGGCGCGTACCCGCTTGGCGCACGCCTCGACCCGGACCTTGCCGCCAGTAGCCGTCGTCATGCGTCCCATCCTGCCCGTCAGGACCGCCGACCGACCACCCGACAGAACGTCAGAGTGCGACCCTCGTCGATGCGCAGCATCTCGGACGTACGTGCCGACATGTCGCGGATGAACTCGCTCTCGTTCGCCGCGCACGCGTCGTTCCAACTAAGCCAGTGTTGCGTCGCGTCGGCGAGTACCACGGCCGCGGCTGATCAGGGGGCTTCCGGGTTGTCCAGGCAGAGGCAGAAGGGGTGACCGGCGGGGTCGGCGTACACCCGGACCTCCTCCTCGTCAGCGCTCAACAGCTTCGCGCCGAGCGCGAGCACCTTCTGCTCCGCCTCGTCGAGGTCGGCGACGAACACGTCGACGTGCGCCTGCATCGACGATCCCTCGTCCGGCCACTGTGGAGGCTGGTACCCGGGCGCGCGCTGGAACGCCAGGCGCACGTCGTCGCCCTTGCCGAGGGTGACCCAGCCGTCGTCGGCGTACTTCACGTCGAGCCCGGTCAGCTCCGCATAGAAATCGGCCAATGTCCGCGGCTCCGGGCAGTCGAACACGACCTCGTACAGCCGTCCGATCATGGATCCTCCCCGATTCGCCGCGCGGCTTCGCGACACATGGACAGCACTCTACGTGCCCCGTCCGGGGTGGATCCGGCCAGTCCGCACGCCGGCGTCACCACGACCTGCACGGGCAGTTGCTCAGGCGGGAACCCCAACTCCCGCCACAGCCGCCGGAGATCGTCCGCCGAGGGCGCGGCCGCGCCGGCGAACAAACCCAGCCCCGCGTCGAGCAACTCCCCCAACGGATCCAGATCGCCGACGAGGGCAAGGTCGATCGCGATCGCGGCGGCTCCCGCATCCCGCAACAGATTCAGCGGTACGTCGGCAGCACAGCAATGCAGCACCACCGGTACGCCGGCCGCCTCGACCACAGTGGACAGTCCACTGGTGACCGTGGTCTCTTTGACCGCGCGCAGGGTCTGCCAGCCGCTCTCGGTCGGCACCCGGCCGGCCAGCACGGCGGGCAGGGACGGCTCGTCGAGTTGCAGCAGCACCCGCGCCCCGGGTAGTCGCGCGGCGACGTCGGCGACGTGTGCCGCCAGACCCTCGGCCAGGGATGCCGTCAGGTCGCGTACCGCTCCGGGGTCCCGCAGCACCCGGCCACCGATCGGCAGGTCGAGGCCGGCGGCCAGGGTCCATGGCCCAGCGGCCTGTACCTTGACCGGCCCGGTGTACCCGTCACCCTGGTCGGTCAGCGCGTCGAGATCGCGTTCGAGCAGCTCCCGGGTGCGCCGCAGGTCCCGTCCGGGCCGACCTGCGGTACGCCACTGGCCGGCGTACAGCTCGACCGGCAGGTCCACGAGCAGCCCCGCGGTACGCCCCAGCATGTCAGCGCCCGGGCCGCGGGCCGGCAACTCCGGCAGGTACGGCAGATCCGGCAGCTCGCCGAAGGTCGACTTGACCGCCTCGACGATGTCGGTACCGGGCAGCGAGCCGATGCCCGTCGCCGCTCCCGGCGGCCAGGGAAACTCGGTCACGCCGCCACCGCGATCGTGGCCGAGCCGAGCACGACGTCACCGGCCGAGTCGGGCCGGTACGCCACCACGGCCTGCCCGGCAGCCACTCCGCGAGCGGGCCGGCGCAGTTCGGCGACGAGCCGGTCGCCCGACACGGTCACCGTCGCCGGTACCGGGTCGCCGTGTGCGCGCAGCTGTACCTCGCACTCCACCGGCCGGTCGTCGAGGGTCCACACGGGACGGTCACCGTGCACAGTGGACACGTCGAGCGCCTCGGCCGGACCCACGGTCACCCTGTTGTCGACCGGCGTGATGGACAGCACGTACCGCGGCCGGCCGTCGGGTGCCGGACGGGACAGGCCCAGGCCGCGCCGCTGTCCGACCGTATAGGCGTACGCGCCCTCGTGCCGGCCCAGTACCGCCCCGGTACCGGCCTCCACGATGTCCCCCGGCGCGTCGCCCAACTGTGACCGCAGGAAGGCGGAAGTGTCGCCGTCGGCGATGAAGCAGATGTCGTGCGAGTCCGGCTTGTCGGCGACGGCGAGCCCGCGGCGGGCGGCTTCGGCGCGTACCTCCGCCTTCGTCGAGTCGCCGAGTGGGAACACCGAGGAACCCAGCTGCGCCGGGGTCAGTACGGCCAGCACGTACGACTGGTCCTTGGCGAGGTCGACGGACCGGCGCAGCAGACCGTCGGCGCCCAGCCGGGCGTGGTGACCGGTGACGACCGCGTCGAAGCCCAGTGCCAGCGCCCGGTCGAGTACCGCGGCGAACTTGATCTTCTCGTTGCAGCGCAGGCACGGGTTCGGGGTACGGCCGGCGGCGTACTCGGCGACGAAGTCCTCGACGACCGAGGAGTGGAACTCCTCCGCCATGTCCCAGACGTAGAACGGGATGCCGATCACATCCGCGGCTCGGCGGGCGTCCCGGGCATCCTCGAGCGTGCAGCACCCCCGGGCTCCGGACCGGTACGTCTGCGGGTTCCGGGCCAGTGCGAGGTGTACGCCAGTGACGTCCCACCCGGCGTCGGCCGCCCGCGCCGCGGCGACCGCCGAGTCGACGCCTCCGGACATAGCCGCCAGAACTCGCACCCTACGAGGCTAGCGCGTGCCCCACCCCACCCAGTCGATCATGAAGTTGGTGTGACGACACGCCGTCCAACCCGAAACAAAGTTCATGATCAACGGGGTCTAGCGGCGGACGGCGGCGGCGCGGCGGGCGCGGTCTACGGCGGCGGGGAGGGCGGCGATCAGTTCGTCCACGTCGGACCGGGTCGACGTGTGGCCGAGCGTGAAGCGTAGAGACGAGCGGGCCACGGCGTCGTCGGCGCCCATCGCGAGCAGGACGTGGGACGGCTGTGCCACACCCGCCGAGCAGGCGGAGCCGGTCGAGCAGGCGATGCCCTGCGCGTCCAGCAACAGCAGCAGCGCGTCGCCCTCACAGCCGGGGAACGAGAAGTGGGCGTTGCCGGGCAGCCGCGCGCCGGGATCGCCGTTGTAGACCGCGTCCGGCACGATCGAACGCACCCGCGCCACCAGCTCGTCCCGGAGAGAGGCCAGGCGGGCGGCGTACTCCGGTTGCTTCTTGACCGAGACCTCGACGGCGGCCGCGAATGCGGCGATGCCCGGCACGTCGAGCGTGCCCGAACGGACATCGCGCTCCTGCCCTCCGCCGTGCAGCAGGGGCGTGCAGGCGACCTCGCGGCCGAGCAGCAGCGCGCCCACGCCGACCGGGCCACCGAGCTTGTGGCCGGTGATGGTGAGCGCGGCGGCGCCGGTCGCGGCGAAGTCGACCGGCACCTGGCCGACCGCCTGGATCGCGTCGGTGTGGAACGGGATGCCGCAGCCGGCCGCGAGCTTGGCCAGCTCGGTGACCGGCTGCACGGTACCGACCTCGTTGTTGGCCCACATCGCGGTGATCAACGCGATCTCCTCGCAATGGGCGTCCAGCGTCTCCCGCAGCGCGTCGACCACCAGCCGGCCGTGGTGGTCCACGGGCAGCCAGCTGACCGTGGCGCCCTCGTGCTGCTCCAGCCAGGCCACCGAGTCCAGCACGGCGTGGTGCTCGACCGCACTGGCCACGATCCGGACCCGCCGGGGCTCCGCCGCGCGGCGGGCCCAGAAGATGCCCTTGACCGCGAGGTTGTCGCTCTCGGTACCGCCGCTCGTGAAGATCACTTCGGACGGACGGGCGCCGAGGGCCGCGGCGATCCGCTCGCGCGACTCCTCGACGGTCCGGCGGGCACACCGACCGTACGCGTGCAGTGACGACGCGTTGCCAACTTCTCGGGCGATGCCGGTATAGACGTCGAGCGCCTCGGGCAGCATCGGCGTGGTAGCGGCGTGATCCAGATAGGCCATCACCGACTAGCCTAACGGCCAGTCTGCTACTTCCTCTTACGCAGTTCCTCCGCTGCCTGTGGGATCACCTTGAACAGGTCACCGACCACCCCGAAGTCGGCCAACTCGAAGATCGGCGCCTCCGCGTCCTTGTTCACCGCGACGATCGTCTTCGATGTCTGCATGCCGGCCCGGTGCTGGATCGCGCCGGAGATCCCGAGCGCGATGTACAGCTGGGGGGATACCGTCTTGCCGGTCTGCCCGACCTGGAATTGGTGCGGGTAGAAGCCGGAGTCGGTCGCCGCCCGGGATGCCCCGACCGCGCCGCCCAGCAGGTCGGCCAGCTCCTCGACGAGCTTGAAGTTGTCGGCGCTGCCGACCCCACGGCCGCCGGACACCACGACCGACGCCTCGGACAGCTCCGGCCGGGCGCCCTTGGCCTCGGCCACCCGGTCGGTGATCCGCGCGAGCTTCGCCGAGTCGGGCACCGAAACGTCCACAGTGGACACTTGCGGAGTGGCTGGCGCGGGCGACGGGGTGAGCGAGTTCGGCCGGACGGTGACCAGCGGCAGACCGCGGGTGACCTTCGACTTCACGATCGTGGAGCCGGCGAACACGACCTGCGTCGCTGTCCCGTCCGCGGCCAGGTCCGTCACGTCGGTCAGCAGCCCGTTGTCCAGCTTCACGGCCAGCCGCCCGGCGATCTCCTTGCCCTCCTGCGTCGAGCCGAGCAGGACGGCCGCGGGCTGGACCTCGCCGATCAGCGAAGCGAGCACGGCGGCTTTCGGCGCCACCAGGTGACCGTCCACATCGGAGCTTTCGGCGGCGTACACCTTGGTCGCGCCGTACTCGCCGAGTTTGTCGGTCAGCGCGGCGGCCACTCCGGGCGCACCGAGTACCACGGCCGACGGCTCGCCCAGCGACCGGGCCAGCGTGAGCATCTCGAGCGTGACTTTCTTCACCGCACCAGCGGAATGCTCGACGACAACCAGTACCTCAGCCATGTCCCCGCCTCACACGAACTTCTCGGACGCGAGAAACTCCACGAGCTTCACGCCGCCGTCACCGTCGTCGGTCACCTTCGTGCCGCCGTGCCGCACGGGCCGACGGCTGTGCTCCAGTACCGCGCTCGTCGCGCCGGCCGAGCCGACCTCGCCGGCATCGATCCCGAGGTCAGCGAGGGCCAGCGTCTCCACCGGCTTCTTCTTGGCCTCCATGATCCCCTTGAACGACGGGTAGCGCGGTTCGTTGATCGTGTCCCAGACCGACACCACGGCCGGGGTGTCGGCCGTGACGACCTCGTACCCCTCGTCGGTCTGCCGCTCGATCGTCAGCGTCGAGCCCTCGACGGTGAGCTTGCGCGCGCCGGTCAGCGCCGCGATCTCCAGCCGCTCGGCGAGCATGTGCGGCATCACCTGCACCCGGCCGTCCGTGGCCTCGGCGCCGCACAGGATCAGGTCCGGCGACAGCCGGCCCAGGGCGGCGGCCAACACCTTCGACGTGGCGACGGCGCACGACCCGCGCAGGGCGTCGTCGACGACGTGTACCGCCCCGTCCGGCCCCATCGACAGCGCCTTGCGGATCGACTCGGCGGCCTTGTCGGGGCCCATCGTCAGGATGGTGACCTCGCCACCGTTCGCCTCGCGCAGGCGCAACGCCTCCTCGATGGCGTACTCGTCCATCTCGTTGATGACGTTGTTGGCCGACCCGCGGTCGATGGTGTTGTCGTCGGTCCGCAGCGTCCGCTCCACGCCCGAATCCGGCACCTGTTTGACGAGCACGACTATTTTCATGGCAACTCCGCGAATATGTTACTCACAAGTAGCAAACTATCAGGAGGCGAGCGCGGCCCGCACCTTGGACAGCATCGCCTGCTCGGGGCCGCCCACCCCGTCCGCCGCGCCGGCCGCCTGTTCACAAGCGGCGAGGACGGTCGCGGAGAAGTTCTTCAGCTCGGCGGGTGCCTTGGCCTGCAGGATCTCCACCGAACGGTGCAGCGCCGGCAGTACCGTCGCCTCCAACTCGGCGGCCGACCCGCGCGGCAGCTCCGGCAGGTGCCCGGTGTCGAAGACCTGCCGGACCAGCCCGGTCGCGTCCGCGAGCGCACCCGACGCGGCGAAGCTCTCCCGGAACAACTCGAAGAAACCCGGATCGGCGTTGGCTACCAGGGCCACCGCCCCGAAGCCGGCGTTGCGCAGCGTGTCGAGCTCGTCCTCGGTCAACGCGTCCGTCATGGCTCGATTCTTCCCTAGGCTCGGCATGGGCGGGCGGGTCGCCACGGATCGCATGGAGGGGTCATCATTGCCGCATGGCGCGCCTCTACCCCATCCTCTTCCTGGCCGACATCGCCCTGATCGTGATCGCGCTGATCAGCTGCCTGTCCGCTGACGAGGGCGACCTCCGGGCGCTCCCGAGGATCGCGTGGGTCTTCATCATCCTGCTGTTCTCCCCCATCGGACCGATCGCGTACCTGATCGCGGGTCGGCCGATCAACGCGGCCCCTCGACCCGGTGTCTGGCAACCCGGCGGTGGGTTCCCCGAAGCCGAACGGCCCCTCCTCCGCCGGCAGGTCGCACCCGACGACGACCCGGACTTCCTGAAGGGACTGGCCAAGCAGAACCGCGACGACGCGGACCTGCTGCGCCGCTGGGAAGACGACCTCAAGCGGCGCGAGGACGAGCTGAAGCGGCGCGAACGGGGGGAAAATCCCGAGGGCTAGCCCGAACGTGAAACTTCCTCTACGTTTCGAATCATGAGACGTGCTCTTGTCGTGGCCGCGGCGCTCCTCGGCGTCCTGCTGATCCCCGGCGTGGCGGCGGCGCACGACGAGCGCGAACCGGTCTACCCGGATGGCACCGGGAGCGTCCCGACCTACCGCACCGACGGCCCGCGGCTGCTGGTCTGCAAGACCGACCGCGCCGACTTCGACCGGCGCATCGCGGGCTTCCCCGCCGCGCTGCGCGAGACCAACGTCGCGCTCTGGACGCAGTGCCAGAGCAACGGGTACCGGCATCTGCAGGAAGCGGTCAACGCGGTCCGGTTACCGGGCACGAACATTTCGGTGCTGCCCGGCGTCTACCAGGAGGAGCCGAGCCTCGCCGAGCCGAGCGGGGCGTGCGCGAACCTGCAGGCACCGATCGCCGGCAACGAGCGGTACCAGGTGCTCAGCTGGGAGCAGCAGGTCGAGTGCCCCAACAACCAGAATCTCGTCGCGGTCATGGCCAAGCAGAACCTGCAGATCGAAGGTACCGGTCAGGCCCCGGCCGACGTGGTCGTGGACGCGCAGTACCGCCGGCTCAACGCGATCCGTGCCGACCGTTCGCCCGGCTTCTACCTCAGGAACCTGACCGCCCAGCGCACCACGTTCAACGCGGTCTACATCCTGGAGACGGACGGCTTCGTCATCGACCACGCGATCGGGCGGTGGAACGACGAGTACGGCTTCCTGACGTTCGCCGACGACCACGGGCTCTATACCGACTGCGAGGCGTACGGCAACGGCGACTCGGGCGTCTACCCGGGCGCGGCGCAGAACGTCAACGCGTCCCGTGGAGCCGATGTCACGCGCTACGCCATCGAGATCCGGAACTGCTACAGCCACCACAACCTGCTCGGGTACTCCGGTACCGCGGGCGACTCGGTGTGGGCGCACGACAACGTCTTCACCGAGAACGGGACCGGCGTGGCGACCGACTCGGCGTTCCCGAACCACCCCGGCATGCCGCAGAACCACGCCAAGTTCGAGCGCAACGTCATCGCCGACAACAACGTTGACTACTACGGGTACGTCCGCGACGGCACGTGTGCCAAGCCCTATGCGGAACGGGGCTACGAACAGGGTGTGGTGTGTCCGGCGGTGGGCATCCCGACCGGTACCGGGGTCATCAACCCGGGTGGCAACTACAACATCTGGCACGACAACTGGGTGTACGGCAACTCCTACGCCGGCTTCGTCACGTCCTGGGTACCGGGGTTCGTGCGCAACGACACGTCGCTGGCCGCGCAGTTCGACACCTCGCACCACAACCGGTACGTCGACAACAAGCTGGGCCTCACGAAGACCGGCGAGTCCCGCCCGAACGGCATGGACTTCTGGTGGGACAGCCAGGGTGTCGGCTCGTGCTGGCAGTCCACCGACCGCTCGGAGCCGGTGGCCCTGCCGTCGTGTGGCGGCCTGGGCATCCACCGGTACGTGGCCGAGCCGGCCAAGACGCTCAAGCTCTACGTCTGCGCCGACTACAACCTGAACTCGAAGCGGATCGCGGCCAACTGCGACTGGTTCGGTGCGCGCGGACTCGGCCGGATCGAGGTGCAGTACGCGCTCGGCGAAGCGGTACTGCTCGGCCTGGTCCTGCTGCTGTTGTGGGTACGGCGCGCGCGGCGGGCCGTGGTCTGGGTCGGCCTGGCGCTGGCCGGGCTCGTGGTGGGAGTGTTCGGTACCGCGTACGAGACGACGTACCTGACCCCGATCGGGTTGGCGTTGACCGGGGCGGGTTTCGTGGGCGTCGGGCTCGCTCTGCGGCGCGGCCTCGGCTGGCTCACTGTCGCCATTGGAGTGTGCGCGCTTCTGGGCGCGGTCGACCGAGGACTGGTGATGCTGCCGTGGATCCCGGTACCGCCGTCGCTCGTGCGCATCCTGCTCGAGCTGGTCTGGGTGCCGTGGGCACTGATCAGCGCGATCCGGGCCACCCGGCCGGCCGCGCCGCCGGAGGTGTCAGGCGAGGTTGGATGACCTCGGGTACGCGTCGTCCGGGTCAGTGAGCACGTTCACGAGATACGGCACGCCGGACTCGAACGCGCGCTTCAGTGCCGGCGCCAGTCCGTCCACTGTGGACACCATCTCCCCGGCTCCGCCGAGCGCTCGCGCGACTTCGTCGTACCGCAGCCCGGGCTGCAGCTCGGCCGCGACGTCGTAGCCGTACATCGCCCGCATCGGATGCTTCTCCAGCCCCCAGATGCCGTTGTTGCCGACGACGATGACGACCGCCAGCGACTGCCGGACCAGCGACTCCACGTCCATCAGCGAGAAGCCGGCCGCGCCGTCGCCCATGAGCACGCAGACCTGCCGGTCGGGGTACGTGACCCGGGCTCCCATCGCGTACCCGAGACCGGTACCGAGGCAGCCGTACGGACCCGGATCGAGCCAGCTGCCGGGGACCGCCGGTTCGAGGTACCGCCCGGCGTATGAGACGAAGTCGCCGCCGTCGCCGATCGTCACAGCGTCCCGGTCGAGGACACGCCGCAGCTCGCCGTACACCCGGGCCGGCTTGATGGGCTCGGCGTCGGCGGCCATCTCCTCGGCGTGCTTGGCGGCGGCCGCGTTCTCGGCGGTACGCAGCGAGACGACCCAGTCGGCGTGATCCTCGCGCGGACCGGACCAGTCGGCCAGTGCGGACAGGATCAGCCGCAGGTCGCCGGCTGGCGAGACGGCGGCGGTGACGTGGCTGGCGCGCTGGCTCGGCGCGTCCACGATGTGGATGAGCTGCGCCGGCCCGAAGTCGCCGAAACCGAGCCGGAAGTCCAGGGGCGTACCGACGACCGCGACGACATCCGCCCCGTTCAGCGCGGCGCGGCGGGACTTCGCGAACGCCAGCGGATGCTCGGGCGGCAGCGCACCACGGCCCATCCCGTTGGCGAAGACCGGTATCTGCAGCGCCTCGGCCGCTTCGCGCAGAGCGGCCACGGCGTCACCGGCGTACGCGTCGGAACCGGCGATGAACACCGGCCGCTGGGCACCGGCGAGCAGCGCGGCGGCCCGCGTGACATCGGCCGGATCCGGCTCGGCGATGGGGACGTCCGGCTCCGGCGGCGCCGCCGCGCCCGACCCGAAGACGACCTCGAGTGGAATGTCCACGAAGGACGGTCCACGATGGGCGGTCAGCGACGCGGTCAGCGCGGCTGCGATCGTCCCCGGTATCCCGTCGGTCGACTCCACGGTCGCGGCGTACTTCGTCACCGGTGTCACGAGTGGCAGGTGGTCGATCTCCTGCAGGCTGCCGGCTCCCCAGCGGAACTGCGGCGCCCGCCCGCCGATGACGAGTACCGGTGAGCCGTTGAAGTGGGCGCTGGTCAGCCCGGAGATCCCGTTAGTGACACCCGGTCCGGCGGTGAGCACGGCGAGACCCGGCCGGCGCTGGAGCTTGGCGACCGCCTCGGCCGCGAACACGGCCGACTGTTCGTGCCGGACGTCGTACAGCCCGAAACCGGTCGCGTTGGCCGCGTCGTAGAGCGGGAACACGTGTCCACCGGACAGCGTGAACATCTCGCGCACCCCGAAGGCGCGCAGCGCGGCGAGCGCGAGGTGGCCGCCGTGGCCGTCGATCGTGTCAGTCATGCCGCCCGCTCTTTCTCACAGACCCCAGTTGCGCAGGAGCCTATCGAGGTTGGGCAGCTCGCCGGCGGTCAGGTAGTACGCCACGGCCGCCGCGGTCACCGGCACGACGATCAGCAGGAGCACGATGACCAGGCGGACCAGCAGGCGCCGCAGCAGGCTCGGCCGCCGCGGCCCAGGCCACCGCACCTGAGGCGTCGGACGGGGAGCGGGGCGCGGGGGCGAGCTTGGTACCGGTGCGGGTGTCCGCTGTGGACGGACGGGAGCGGGCGCGGGCGCCGGCTCCTCGTACCGCGGCAGCTGGCGGGTGGGCGAGGTCGCGGCGGCGGGGGTACGGGTCTGCCCCGGCGGTTTGGCCCCCGGAACGATGACACGCCCCACCGCGAAACTCGGAGCGACCTCGGCGGCGATGGGTACCGGGGTGGCGGGTGACACGGGAGCCTGCTCGGGCGGACTTTCCGGTGCGGATGCCGGCGGCGCGGGGCTGACCGGGGCGGGTAGGGCCGCGATGGGCATGCCGGCCGAGCCGAACATCTCCGGGGTCAGCTTCGGCAGGACGCCGGTGGACGGGCCGGCCACCTCGTCGACCGCGGCCTCGAGCGCCAGCGCGCCGGCCAGGATGCTGCCCTCGGCCACCACCAGCTCCGGCTGCTCCAGCACCACCGGCGGCTCCCCCAGCTCGCGGTGCAGCAGCGTCGCCAGCAACGGAATCCGGCTCGAGCCGCCGACCAGGAACACGCCGGCCAGCCGACCCGGCGCCAGGTTCGACCAGCGGATGAGACCCTGCGTCACGCGTACCGTCTGCTCCAGCAGCGGCTTCGCGAGCGTCTCCAGTTCCTCGCGGGTCAGGTGCACCTCGAGGTCGGCCAACGGTACGACGAGGTCGGCGGTCGGGTTACGGGACAGCCGTTCCTTGGCCGCCCTGACGTCGTCCCACAGCAGCCGCTTCGCCCGCCGTTCCTCCACAGTGGACGGAGTGGAGAGCCGGGCCCACGCCTCCGGCGCCCGGGGTGCGTACAGCTGCTCGAGGTGAGCGATGATCGCCGCGTCGATGTCGAGCCCGCCGATGTCGTCGCGCCCGTCGATGGCCAGCACATCGAACCCGGACGAGGTACGCGCCACGACGCTCGCGTCGAATGTGCCCGCGCCGAAATCGTGTACCACCACGACCGAACCGATAGGCACGTCGCGGCCGAGCGACTGGGCGAAGTACGTCGCGGCGGCCACCGGTTCGGCCACGAGCCGCACGTCGGTCAGGCCCGCCCGGCCCGCCGCCTCGGTCAGCGCCTGCCGCCGTGGGCCGCCCCACACCGCCGGGCAGGTCAGGGTCGCGCTCGGTACCTCCGTGGCTCCGGTCGCGCGCTGGCGTTCGGAGATCACCCGGCCGAGCACGGCCTGGATCAGATCGGCGACCGGCAGCTCGCGGTCGCCGAGCAGCACGGTGCCGTCGTCGATTCGCCGCTTCGGGTTGGGCTCGAACCGGGCCGGGTCGAGGCGGGAGCTCTGCACCGCGTCCCGCCCCACGACCAGCGCGCCGGTCGGCTCGGCGTACACCGACGACGGCAGCAACGGCGAGCCCTCGAACAGCAGTGGTTGGGTCCGGCCGTCCGACCGGCGCATCACGGCCACCGTGTTCGAGGTACCGAAGTCGATACCGAGCTCGCCCCCAGGCATGGCGCCGAGTTTAGTTTCTTGGTTTTGATCTGCGCCGACCGAAGGTCCAGGCGCCTGGGTCAACACAGTCTACGACCGCTACCGACCGGTGAACCTGGGCTGTCGCTTCTCGACGAACGCCGCCATGCCTTCGACCTTGTCCTCGGTCGCGAACAGCGCGGAGAACAGCTGGGTCTCCCAAGCCAGGCCCGCGGCCAGGTCGCGGTCCAGGCCACCGTCGATCGCGAGCTTCGCCGCGCGGAGGGCGTGCGCGGGACCGGTCAGGTACGGCCGTACGAGCGACACCGCCGCCTCGTACAGCTCACCGGACTCGACCACCTGGTCGGCGAGCCCGATCCGCAGTGCCTCGTCGGCGTCGACCATCCGGCCGGAGAAGATGATGTCCTTGGCCCGCGCCGGCCCGACGAGACGAGCCAACCGCTGCGTACCGCCGGCACCGGGAATGACGCCGAGCTTGATCTCGGGCTGGCCGAACTTCGCGTCCGCCGCGGCGATCCGCCAGTCGCAGCACAGCGCCAGCTCGCAGCCGCCACCGAGGGCGTAGCCGGCCACAGCCGCCACCACGGGCTTCGGGATGCGAGCGATCGAGTCGAAGGCGCTCGACAGCGCGCCGGCGCGGGCGGCCATGTCGGCGTACGACATGTTAGCCATCTCCTTGATGTCCGCACCCGCGGCAAAGACCTTCTCCCCGCCGTACACGATGATCGCCCTGACCTCGTCATCGGCGGTGGCCGCGTGCGCGGCGGCGCGCAACTCCTCCTGCACCTGCGCGTTGAGGGCGTTCATCGGCGGGCGATCCAACCGGATCGTGCCGATTCCGTCCTTGCTCTCCAGGCGGACGAAGTCGCCCATGCCGGCCTCCTCACCTCTGCTGTGGCTTGCTCGGCGAGCCTACGCTCGGCATCGGTGACCACTTACTACCGGGATGACCGGATACAGATCACCTCGTCCGCCCTCTACATCGACGGCGAGACGTACCTGCTCGGTGACCTGATGTACGTGTGGCACCAGCGCGGCGCCGCCGACCTGGTCGCGACGACCCGCCGGATCTCGCGGTGGGTGTTGTTCCTGGCCGCCGGTCTGATCGGGCTGGCCTGCGCGGCGAAGACGCCGGCCCTGCTGCGCCTCGGGATAGGTGGCCCGGATCTGCTCACCCGGATCGCCGTCGTGATCGCGGCGTCGTTCGCGGCGCTGGCCATCGGCTGGCCGGTGGTCGAGCTCGTGCTCAGCGGGCTGGACCACGTTCATCTGCGCGGGGTCCACGTCCAGGAAATCTGGGCAGACTGGCGTGGCCACGACATCCTGCTCCTGCGCAGCTCAGACCAGCTGCGATTCGGTCAGATCTATCGGGCGCTTCAGCGAGCGATGGAGCACCGCGCCGACTAGATTTGTGCGCGATGATCACGTTCTATGCCGACGACTCGGTGCGGATCACCTCCGCCGCCGTCCAGGTGGGTGAGGTGTCGTACCCGCTCGGCGAGCTGGCGGTCGTCTGGCACCGACGGGGCCGGGCCGCTCCCGGACGGCTGCGCCGGGCGCTGCTGCAGCGCGGCGCCCTCGGGTTGCTGCCGCTCGTGCCGCTCGGGCTGGGGATCGTGGTGGTCTCGGTCGCGCTGCGGCTCGATACCGCGCCGGTCAACCGGATCGCGTTGCTCGTGCTGGGCCTGCTGCTCGGGCTGCTGACCTGGCCGTCGCTGGACCTGGCCCTGGGCAAGGTCGACAAGACGTACGACGAGGGCACCAAGGTGCACGAGATCTGGGCCCGCTTCCGGGGGGCCGATGTGTTGCTCCTGCGCACGGGCAACGCGCTGCGGTTCGGTCGGGTGTACCGGGCTCTGCAGCGGGCGCTAGAGACCGCCACCCGTCGAGGCTGACCCGGGGTCGCGGATCCGTCGCAACGGCAGCAGCAGGAGCATGAAGGCGACCGCCGCCCCGGCCGAGATCCAGATACTCGATCGGGCGCCGAACGCCTCGGCCAGCACACCGCCGAGCAACGCGCCGACCGGGATGCCGGCGAACACCAGTTGCCGGGTGGTCGCCCCGATCCGGCCGAGCAGTTCGTCCGGGCTGAGCTTGGCCCGCAAGGTCGTCGACAGCACGTTGAGTACGCCGGCTCCGAGACCGGACAGCGCCATCGCCATCGCCCAGCCACCGACGACCATCCACAGTGGACCTTCGATGGCCGGGATCAGCAGGATCGGCCCCATCGTGAACAGGCCGGCCGTGACGATCACGGGGCCGTAGCCGTACCGGGTGGCGAGCCGTGGGGCGACGAGCGCCGCCATCATCGCCGTGCCGCCGCCGATCGCGAGGACCAGGCCCCACCAGCCGGAGCCGACGCCCCGGTCGCGGATCGCGTACAGCACGAACGCGGTCGAGAACGCCTGCCAGGCCAGGTTCGTCAGCATCAGCGCGAACGCGATGGTGCGGAGCGTCCTGGTGCGCCAGACGAACTCGAGCCCTTCCACGATCTCCCGGCCGAGGTGACGTCGGGTGGCGCGATCGGGTACCGGCTCGCGGCGCCGGATCGCGCCGAGCGTCAGGGTGGATACGACGTACGAGGCGGCGTCGGCCAGGACAGCCAGCGGCGGGCCCAGTGCCTGCACGAGGAGTCCGGCGATCCCGGTACCGCCGAGGTCGGCGCCGGCCCGGGCCGACTCGATGCCGGAGTTGGCCTGCAGCAAGCGATCCCGGCCGACGAACGCGGGTAGGTAGGCCAGCTCCGCGACCTGGAAGACCACCTCGCACACCCCGCTCACGAGGGCGATCGCGCACAGGATCGGCAGGGTCAGCGCGTCGAGGGCCCAGAGCACGGGTACGAGACCGAGCAGCACGGCCCGGATCGCGTTGCAGCCGAGCAGGATCGGGCGCTTGCGGTGCCGGTCGACGTACGCCCCGGCGAGCATCGGCAACCCGACGAACGGCAGCCAGACGCACGCCCCGAGCACACCGAGGCCGAGCGGGCTGGCCTCCAGCGTGAGCACAGCGAGCAGCGGAAGCGCGACCCGGGTCACCGCCGAACCGGTCAGCGATACCGCCTGGCCGCTCCAGAAGAGGACGAAGTCCCTGTCCCGTACCAGCGACGGCGCCACCCGTTCGTCGATCACGTGGTTATGCCTACGGCACGGCCGCGCGCGGGGTCAACCGCGATACCAGTCATCCGGTCGCGGCCGCCGGACGTACTGCTGTTCATGAGTAGCGATTCCCGCCGGCGCGGCCGGCTCGTAGTTGCCATCCTGACCTGCGTCGGCGTTGTCGCCGGCGCCGTGGCGATCGCGGCGTACATCGCCACCGTCGGCCCGGCCAGCGGGCGCGGCGTCAACCCAGTGTCCCTTGTGGACCCCGTCGCCACCGCGGCGCCATCCGAGCCGGCCTGCGCCGAATGCGCCTGCCAGCTCGGAGATGAGCCGCTCAACGTGCTCTCCGGGTACAGCCTCACGGCGGCAGAGCGTACGGACTACATCAAGTACACGTTCTTCGTGACCAGGGACAAGGACGGCGTCAAGGTAGTCGACTTCGGAGACGACGCGATGTATCCACAAATGATCACCGAACCGACAGTCGTGGCCGACAAGGTCCGGTGTCAGGTCGTCTCGTTCGTGAGCTCGTTCCAGATGAAGTGCGGTGACCAGAAGAACCGGCTCGCCGTCCAGGGCGGGGCCAAGCAGAACCCCTCGATCCGGCCGTTCGATCCCAATCCCTTGAAGGTCCCCGACAACTTCGGCGGCACGGTGTACAAATACCAGTTCGAGCTGCGACCCGAGCTGAAGCTCAACGAGAAGGTGTTCGTCGAGATCGTCTGCGCCTACACGCACTGACCCGCGTCAGACCGCGCGGGCGGTGAACCGGCCGTCCGCGTGGTCGACCTTCAGCGGCAAGCCGAACGTCTTCGACAGGTTGTCTCCGGTGACCGTCTGGACCAACAGCCCGGACGCCACTATCGAGCCCTCGCGCAGCAGCAGCGCATGCGTGAAGCCCGGCGGGATCTCCTCGACGTGGTGCGTGACGAGAACCAGCGCCGGAGCATCCGGGTCGTACGCCAACTCGGCCAGCCGCTGCACGAGATCCTCCCGGCCACCGAGGTCCAGCCCGGCGGCCGGCTCGTCGAACAGCAACAGTTCCGGGTCGACCATCAACGCGCGGGCGATCTGCACCCGCTTCCGCTCGCCCTCGGACAGCGTGCCGTACGGGCGGTCGGCCAACTGCGCCACGCCCATCTGGTCGAGCAGGGCACGGGCCCGGATCTCGTCCACGGGGTCGTACCGCTCCCGGAACCGGCCCACCACCGCCCACGAGGCCGTGATCACGACATTGTGGACAGTCTCGTCGGCGGGGATCCGGTCGGCGAGGGCCATCGTCGCCAGGCCGACCCGGGTCCGCAGCTCGTTGACGTCGGTCCGGCCGAGCCGCTCGCCGAGCACGTGGACGGTACCGGCCGTCGGGTGCAGGCGCCCCGCGGCAAGGTTGAGCAACGTGGTCTTGCCCGCCCCGTTCGGCCCCAGAACCACCCAGCGCTCGTCCAGCTCTACCCGCCACGAGACATCGCGGATCAGATAGGTACTCCCCCGCCGGATGGAAACGTTGTCCACCGCGATTACCAGATCCGGATCCACAGGCACGGGCTCAATCCAACCACGGGAGGTCGGCCAAAATGATCTAACACTGCCCCCCGCGATTGGGGGATACGCCGTATGGTGGCGTCCCGTGACAGCAGTCTTGGAGATACAGGGGCTCCGTAAGACGTACCGCAGGCGTTGGCGTACCGCGCGGCAGGCGCTGGACGGGTTCGACATGGTGGTCGAGGCCGGGCAGGTGCACGGCTTCCTCGGCCCGAACGGCTCGGGGAAGACCACCACACTGCGTACGCTGCTCGGGCTGGTACGCCCGAACGGCGGCAGGATGCGGCTGCTCGGCTACGAGCTGCCGGCCCACCTGCCCGAGGTGGCGGGACGGGTGGGCGCGATCGTCGAGAGCCCGCAGTTCTTCGGCAACTTCTCCGGCCGCCGTACGTTGAATCTCCTCGCCACCGCCGGCGGCGTACCGAAGTCCCGGGTCACCGAGGTGCTGGAGCTCGTCGGGCTGCGGGACCGCGCCGGCGAGCGGGTCAAGACGTACTCCCTGGGTATGAAACAACGCCTGGCGGTGGCCTCGGCGTTGCTGAAGGCGCCCGAGCTGCTGATCCTGGACGAGCCGGCCAACGGCCTGGACCCGGCCGGTATCCGCGAGATGCGCGACATGATGCGCGGCCTCGCCGCGTCCGGCGTGACCGTGGTGCTGTCGAGCCACATCCTGAACGAGGTGCAACTGATCTGTGACTCAGTGACGATCATCTCGCGGGGTCGGCGGGTGGCGGCCGGCCCGGTCTCCCAGGTCATCGCCGCGCAGGACCAGGGCGAGTGGCGGGTCCGGGTGGCCGACCACGTGAAGGCGGCGGCCATCGTGGCGGAGTCCGGCCTGTCCGTCACGGTCAACGACGACCACTTCGTGGTCCGCAACCTCACCGAGCCGGCGCAGGTGACCCGGACGCTGGCCGCGCACGAGCTGTGGGTGTCCGAGCTGACGCCGTTGACGCCGGACCTCGAGAGCGTGTTCCTCGAGCTGACCGGGACGACACCGGAGTCGGGTCACCACCGGCAGGTAGACGAGGCGGTACAGGTATGAGACTGGTACGAGCCGAGTGGAGCCGCTTCTTCGCGCGCCGCTTCACCCGCATCATGGTCGTCGTCGTGCTCGGCATCCTCGGCCTGATCCTGATCGGCGTGGGCGCAAGCTCGCACCAGCCGAACCCGGCGGTGATCGCCCAGGCCGAGGCGCAGGCCGCTGAGGTACGGACCCAGGTCACGGCGATGCGCGCCCAGTGTGAGGAGGAGCAGCGCAACCCGGGTGCGGTGGACCCCAACCAGAAGCAGTTCGGGCAGCTGCCGCCCGGCGTGACCTGCGCACAGATCTTCGACCCGGCGCAGGTACGCCCCGAGGACTTCATGCCGCACGTGTTCAGCTTCGCCGACGAGGCACCGGACCTGCTGAAGGCCTTCGGAGGCGTACTCACGCTGTTCGCGTTCGCGGTGGGCGCGTCGTTCATCGGCGCCGAGTGGAGCTCCGGTGGCGTCATGAACCAGCTGCTCTGGCGCCCTCGTCGGTTGCGTCTGGTGACCGGGAAGCTCGGCACCCTCCTCGTCGCGATCGCCACGACGACCATCGCGTTGATGGGAGTCTGGATCGCGGCGCTCTGGGGGTTGGCCACACTGCGCGGTCGGATGGGTGAGGTCACCTCCGGCGTGTCCCAGTCGATGGGGCTGACCGGTCTGCGGGCGCTCGCGTTGGTGTTGGCCGCGGGCGCGATCGGCTTCGCGGTCGCATCGCTGGGCCGCAACACCGCCACCGCGATGGGCCTGGCCGTCGGGTACGTGATCGTGCTCGAGATCGGTACCCGGATCGTCCTCGAAGTCGCCGAGGTGATCAAGCCGGAGAAATGGTTCCTGTCCACCTACGCGATGGCCTGGCTGAACCAGCGGGTGATCTTCACCGAGTGGCGGCACTGCCGGTACGACACGACCGGCAACTGCCAGTCGTACGACTGGGCCATCGACATGAAACAGGCGTCGATCGTCTTCGGGTCCATCCTGCTGGTGTCGGTCTTCGCCGCGTTCCTGGCCTTCCGCCAGCGCGACGTTACCTAGAGGGTCCGTCAATAGGACTGGCGGGGCTGCGTCGCGCCCTAACGCTTCGGCTGGCTGCGTTGTCCTCGTCGGCAATGCAACACCGGCATTGCCTCCTCGTCCGCCTTGCCATCCTCGGTCAGGCCACGCCTCGCCTCCACCGCCCTATTGACGGACCCTCTTAAACCGTCGAGCCGAAGACCTCCTCCCGGACCGCGTCCAGCCCGGTCAGCAACGCGCCGTGCAGGACCGGTTCCGGGTCGGCGCTGGTCGCCACGACCCGCGGGGACACCGGCGAGATCGCGGCGACCTCGTGCTGGACCCGGCCGGCGAGCGCGGTACCGCCGGCCTGCCCGACATCGCCGGCGAGCACCACGAGCGCCGGGTCGAGGACCACGCAGACGGATGCCACACCGAGCGCCAGGCGGCGGGCCAGCTCGTCGAGCACCGGGCCGCCACGGGTGCCCGCCGCGACGGCAGCGCGTACCGCATCGGCCCCGGTCGCGGCCCGGAAACCGTGCTCGCGCGCCACGGCCTTGGCGGCCTCGGCGCTCGCGATGGCCTGGAACGCCCCCTTGCCGCGACGGGTGATCTCGCGCGCGATCGGCGCGCCCGGCACCGGCAGGTAGCCGATCTCGCCCGCGCCGCCGGACGTGCCGCGGTGCAGCCGGCCACCGAGGACGACCGCGAGTCCCACGCCTCGGGATATCCAGATGAGCACGAAGTCCGGTACGCCCTGAGCCGCCCCGGTGTGCGCCTCGGCCACAGCGGCCAGGTTGACGTCGTTCTCCAGGACGACCGGCACGTGCAGGTCCTCCCGCAGCGCGGCGAGCAGACCCCGCTGCCACCGCGGCAGGTCGACCGCGAAGGCGAGATCCCCGGTAGTCGGGTCGACCAGACCCGGGGTACCGAGGACGACCCGGCGCACCGTGGCCAGATCGGTGTGGGCGCTGGTGGCGGCCTGCACCACCGCGTTGTGCATCACGCCCACGGGGTCGTCGGTGTCCTGAGTGGACTGTTCCACCCGGCTGACCACGTTGCCCGTGATGTCCGCACAGGCGGCGACCACCAGGTCCGGGCCGACGTCGACGCCGACCACGTGCGCGCTGCTCGGCACGACCGCGTACAGCTGTGCGTTCGGCCCCCGCCCACCGGCCAGCTCGCCGACGCGGGTGACCAGCCCCCGCTCCTCCAGCCGTTCCACGAGCTGGGATGCGGTTACCTTTGACAGGCCAGTGAGTTCGCCGAGCTGGGCGCGGGTCAGCGGACCGCGATCGAGCAGCAGCTCGAGGGCGGCGCGGTCGTTGAGCGCACGCAGCAAACGCGGCGTGCCGGGCTGGCGGGCAGAAGTCATGTGGGCGTACCTCTAGTAATTAGGAAAGTTTCCTATTAGATTAGTCTCCCTTAACGACATTCGGAGCGTACGGCCTGGCTACCCGATAGGTCGTCACGCAACACGACAGGCTGTCGCGAACGAAAGGGTGGGGCTGTGACAACGGATCCAGGGCTTCGCCGACTCGCGCTGGGCACTTTGCTCGCCGCGTTTCCGGGGCACGAGGCACCGCCATGGGCGATTGACCTGATCGATGATGGATTGGCCGGGTACACCCTGTTCGGGTACAACATCGCTGATGCGGTTCAGCTGTCGGCGCTGACAGCCAGCCTGCGGGCCGCCCGGCCGGATGTGCTGCTCGCTACCGACGAAGAGGGCGGCGACGTGACCCGGCTGGCGCACACGACCGGCAGCCCGTACCCGGGCAACGCCGCTCTCGGTGCGGTCGGTGACCTGACCGTCACGCGTCGCGTATACCGCGCGATCGGTGGGGATCTGGCGGCTGTCGGCATCAACGTCAACCTCGCACCCACCATCGACGTGAACACCGCCGACGACAACCCGATCGTCGGTACCCGCTCGTTCGGCTCCGCACCGACCCTCGTCGCCGCGCACGCGGCGGCCGCGGTGGTGGGCCTGCAGCAGGCCGGCATCGCGGCGTGCGCCAAGCACTTCCCGGGGCACGGCGCCACGGTTACCGACTCACACCTCGAGCTGCCGGTCGTCGACGTGTCCCTCGACGAGCTGCACGCCCGCGACCTGCCGCCGTTCGCGGCCGCGGTCGGCGCGGACGCGAAGGCCATCATGACCGCGCACATCCGGGTACCGGCGTTGACCGGCGACGCACCGGCCACGTTCAGTCGCCGCGCCCTGGTCGACCTGCTGCGCCTGCAACTCGGCTTCACCGGTGTCGTCGTCTCCGACGCGCTGGAGATGAAGGGCGCGGCCGCTACCGCCGGCGGGATCCCGCCGGGGGCCGTGCGCTCTCTCGCCGCAGGCGCCGACCTGCTGCTCATCGGCGCGCAGGTGGATCACGCGCTGATCGAGGACACCGCCGCCGGCATCGCCGGCGCCCTGCGCGACGGGCGGCTCGCCCTCGCCCGGGTCGAGGACGCCGTCGCACGCAACCGGGCGCTCGCCGCCTGGACGCTCGGCCGGTCGCTGGAGACGCCCGATCCGGATCTCGGGTACGCCGCTGCCCGGCGCGCGGTCCGCATCGAGGGCTCGGTCGAGGGCTCGGGTACGGCGCTGGTCGTGCACGTGGAGTCCGGGTACTCGATCGCGGAGGGCAAGGTGCCGTGGGGCCTCGGGCCGCACCTGTCCGGTACGGTCAGCCAGCTCTGGGTCGACTCTGCCGTGTCTACTGTGGACGCTCTGCGGAGGGCCGCGGAGGGCCGGCCGATCGTCCTGGTCGGTCGGCATCTGCACCGCGCCGCGGCCACCCGTGCTCTCGTGGAGAACCTGGCCAAGGTCCACCCGGTCGTGGTCGTCGAGATGGGCTGGCCGTCGAGCTGGCGTCCGTCCGGCGCGACGGCGTTCGTCACCACGTACGGCGCCAGCCACGCCAACGGCCGCGCCGCCGCGGAGGCGCTGGAACTGCGCTAGCTGGCGCCGCCTTCGGGTAGCTGGTCCGGGACCGGTCAGCCGAGGGCGGGTTCGGTGGCCGTGTCCACCGGTACAGTCGCGGCGGCGTCGTGTGCGGCCGCCCTCCCGCGCGGTGTGCGTTCGACGTCGTCGAGTGGGAAGTGACACGCGACCCGGTGTCCGGTAGCCAGCTCGCGCAATGGCGGTACCTCATCGGCACAGATGTCCTGCGCCTTCCAGCAGCGGGTGCGGAACCGGCAGCCCGACGGGGGGTCGATCGGACTGGGCACCTCGCCGGTGAGCAGGATCCGCTCTCTCTGCAGCCGGTCCCGGCGGACCGGGTCGGGTACCGGGACCGCCGAGAGCAGGGCCAGCGTGTAAGGGTGAAACGGCCGGGAGTACAGCTCGTCCCGGTCCGCCAGCTCGACGATCTTGCCGAGGTACATGACGGCGACCCGGTCGGAGATGTGCCGCACCACGGACAGGTCGTGCGCGATGAAGAGGTACGTCAGGTTCAGTTCCCGCTGCAGGTCGTCGAGCAGGTTGATGACCTGTGCCTGAATCGACACGTCGAGCGCCGAGACCGGCTCGTCGGCGACGATCATCTTGGGGCGCAGGGCCAGCGCCCGCGCAACGCCGATGCGTTGGCGCTGGCCGCCGGAGAACTCGTGCGGGTACCGGTTGTAGTGCTCGGGGTTGAGGCCGACGAGTTCCAACAGCTCCTGCACGGCGAACTTCAGACCGCGAGGCGCGGGAACGTTCTGCACCCGCAACGGCGCGCCGACGATCGTGCCGACGGTGTGCCGGGGGTTCAGCGACGAGTACGGATCCTGGAAGATCATTTGGATCTCGCGCCTCAACGGGCGCATCCGGTGGATCGACAAGTGGGTGATGTCCCGACCGTCGAAGACCACCCGCCCGCCGGTCGGCTCCAGCAGCCTGGTCACCAGCCGGGCGGTGGTGGACTTCCCGCAGCCGGACTCGCCGACGAGGCCCAACGTCTCGCCCGACCGGACCGTGAAGTCGATGCCGTCGACCGCCTGGACCGCACCGACCCGCCGCTTGACGACGATGCCGCGGCCGATCGGAAAGTGCTTCTCCAGCCCGGTGACCTCCAGGAGGTTGTCGGCTGCGGCAGGGCCGGTCGGCACGGGCGTCTCCTCGTGGCGCTTCACAGCTGGGGCAGGATTTCGTCGACGAGTATCCGGCTGCGCGCCCGCGGCGGCAGGTGGCAGGCGGCACCATGCAACTCGCCCTCGTCGAGCGTCGGGACCACGGTCCGGCACGGTATGCCGTCGCGGTCGGCGTAGGGGCAACGAGGGTGGAAGGCGCAGCCCGGTGGGACGTGGATGAGGCTGGGCGGCGTACCGCGGATCGGCACGAGCCGCTCCCGCACCGGGTGGTCGAGGCGCGGCATCGAGCCGAGCAGGCCCCAGGTGTACGGGTGTTCCGGCCGCTGGAACAACTCCATCGCCGAACCGTGCTCCACGGCCTTGCCGGCGTACATGACCAGGATCTCGTCGGCCAGCTCGGCCACGACGCCGAGGTCGTGGGTGATGATGACGACCGCCGACCCGAACTCCTCCTGCAGATCCCGGATCAGGTCGAGGATCTGCGCCTGGACGGTCACGTCGAGCGCCGTCGTCGGCTCGTCGGCGATCAGCAGCTCCGGGTTGTTGACCAGGGCCATCGCGATCATCGCGCGCTGGCGCATGCCACCCGAGAACTGGTGCGGGTAGTCGTCGACGCGCCGGTCGGGCCGCGGGATGCCGACCCGGTCGAGCAGGTCGATCGCGTGCCGGCGGGCCTGCCTCTTGTTCACGTCGGTGTGGATGCGGTAGGCCTCCACGATCTGCTGCCCGACCGTGTAGAACGGGTGCATCGACGACAGCGGGTCCTGGAAGATCATCGCCATCTTCCGGCCGCGTAGCTGCCGGACCGTCTCGGAGCTAGCCGAGACCAGCTCCTGCCCGTCGAGCCAGATCTCCCCGGACATCCGCACCGATTCCCGTTTGTGCAGACCCATGACGGACAGGCTCGTGACGCTCTTGCCCGAGCCCGACTCGCCCACGATGCCCAGCGTCTTGCCGCGGTCGAGCTGGAACGACAAGCCGTCCACGGCCTTGACGACGCCGTCGTCGGTCGGGAACTGCACCCGCAACTCGCGTACGTCGAGGAACCGCGGTTCGTCCATGAGGCGGGGCGCGACGGTGACCGTGGCGGCCGGACGCGGCTGCCCGTTCACGCGAGCCGTACCCGCGGATCGATCACCGCGTACAGGAGATCGACGATGAGGTTGGCGATGATGATAAAGAAGGATCCGACCATGACGACGCCCAACACCTTCGGCAGGTCGTTGTTGACGATCGCATCGATGGCGTACTTGCCGATGCCGGGCAGCGAGTACGTGCTCTCGGTGAGGACCGCACCGCCGAGCAGGATGCCGAGATCGAGGCCGAAGATCGTGGTGATCGGGGTGAGCGCCGAGCGCAGCCCGTGTTTGACGACGACGGTCCGCTCGGGCAGCCCCTTGGCCCGGGCCGTGCGGATGTAGTCCTCATTCATCGTCTCGAGCATGCCAGCCCGGGTCAGCCGGGCGTAAGCCGCCGCGTTGAGGAAGGCCAGCGTTATCCAGGGCAGCGTGAGGTCGTACGCCCACTGGATCGGATCTTCGGTGATCGGCGTGAAGCTTCCGCCCGGCGGGAACCAGCGCAGCTTGTACGCGAAGATCGACAGTGACAGCAGGCCCGTGAAGAAGATAGGCAGGGAAACGCCGGCCAGCGCGGTGCCCATCGCCGCCCGGTCGAACACGCTGCCCTTGCGCAGCGCCGAGAGCACGCCGGTCGCCACGCCCGCCAGCAGCCAGATCACCGCGGCCCCCGCGGCCAGCGACATCGTCACGCGCATCCGGTCGACGAGGTCGGGCCAGACCGGGTTCTGCGTGATGAACGAGTACCCGAAGCAGGGCGCCGGGCAGTGCATCGTCGTCGGACCGACGCTGTAGTCCGCGCCGAGGACGACGCTCTTGACGAACCGGCCGTACTGCACGTACAGCGGGTCGTGGAAGCCGAGCTTGTCGGCCATCTGGCGGACCGTCTCGGCGTCGGCGGTCTTGCCGACGTACCGGGAAGCCAGGTCGTCGGCTGTCGCGCCGGCCAGCCGTGGTACCAGGAAGAAGATCGCGAACGTGATGATGCTGACGATGAACAGCAGCAACACGGTCGCGAGCAGGCGTCGGATGATGTATCGGATCACGGCATCGGCTGCGGTGGCCGGCAAGACGTGCCTCGCCGGCCACCGGTCGCCCTCACCTACCTCTTACTGCTTGACACCCATCTGCACGAACTCGTAGTAGCCGCCCAGACCGTCGCTGACGAAGACGTTGGTCAGGGTGGGCGGGCGGTACAGCAGTACCTTGGCCCAGATGCCGGGCAGGACGACCGCCTCCTCCATGACCCGCTTGTCGATCTGACTCCAGATCTTCTCGCGCGCCGCGGTGTCGGTGGTCTGCAATGCCTCGTCGAGCATGCGGTCGACGTCGGGGATCTTGACGGTGAGGTTCGTGTTGCCACCCGATTCGCGGATCACCCGGCTGTCGACGATCTGTTGCAGGAACCCGAACCCGTCCGGCCAGTCAGCACCCCAACCGTTGGACATCAGGCCCAGCTTGTTGTCCCGGGCGTACTGCGGCTTGCCCGCGTAGAGCTTGAAGTAGTCGCCCTGGGGGAACGGCCTGAGCGTGAGCTTGATGCCGACCCGG
>Ga0114129_10001686_pt1 | contig 30132 bp, 26 predicted proteins | sample RhiMetdeltSRZDD1_FD_80071 | JGI IMG/M metagenome (GOLD analysis project Ga0114129, IMG submission 80071) | Populus rhizosphere microbial communities from Tennessee, USA - Rhizosphere MetaG P. deltoides SRZDD1 (version 2) (version 2) | ecosystem: Host-associated > Plants > Roots > Rhizosphere >... | reverse complement strand
CGCGAGCTCGTCGAGGAGGTCGGCCTCCGGCTCAATGACCCGCCCCCGCACGCGTGACATCAGGAGCACGTCGAGCCCGGCCACATCGAGGGCTACGACGGCGTCGTCAACGACTACTTCCTGATCCACACCGAGCATTTCGCGCCGCGCGGCACGATGACCCCGGAGCAGCTGCGGGCCGAGCTCGTGTACGGCCACCGTTGGTGGGGACTCGACGAGATCCGGTCGTACGCGGGCACCGACTTCTTCGGCCCACGCCGACTCGGCCACCTGCTCGGCTCGCTGCTGCGCGACGGGCCGCCCGCGACGCCGATCCCGATCGGGCTCTAGGACAGCCGCTCGAGCACCATCGCCATGCCCTGGCCGCCGCCGACGCACATCGTCTCGAGGCCGATCTGCTTGTCGTGATGGGCCAGCGAGTTGATCAGGGTCGAGGTGATCCGGGCACCGGTCATGCCGAACGGGTGACCGACCGCGATCGCGCCGCCGTTGACGTTGAGCTTGTCGATGTCGATGCCGAGGTCGCGGTAGGACGGGATCACCTGGGCCGCGAACGCCTCGTTGATCTCGACCAGGTCGATGTCGTCGATCGTCATGCCGGCCCGAGCCAGCGCCTGCTCCGAGGCACCGACGGGACCGAGTCCCATGATCTCCGGCGACAGCGCCGTGACGCCAGTCGAGACGATCCGGGCCAGCGGCGTGATGCCGAGCTCGGCCGCCTTGGTGTCACTCATCACGACCACCGCGGCCGCACCGTCGTTGAGCGGACAGCAGTTGCCGGCCGTGATCGTGCCGTCCGGCCGGAACACCGGCTTCAGCTCCGCGACCTTCTCGATGGTGACTCCGGGCCGCGGGCCGTCGTCGGCCGCCAACTCGGTGCCGTCCGGCAGCGTGATCGGGGTGATGTCCTTGGCCCAGAAGCCGTCGGCGATCGCCTTCTCGGCGAGGTTCTGGCTGCGTACGCCGAACTCGTCCTGGTCGGCCCGGGTAACGCCCTTGAGTTGGGCCAGATTCTCCGCCGTCTGACCCATCGCGAGATAGATGTCGGGCACGTCGCCGCCCGACCGCGGGTCGTCCCAGGTCTCGGCGCTGCCCTCGGCCCGGCGTACCGACCGCTCCTCGGCGGCGGTGAAGACCGGGTTGTGCGTGTCGGGATACGTGTCGCTGTTGCCCTTGACGTAGCGGCTGACGGTCTCGACGCCGGCGGAGATGAACACGTCGCCCTCGCCGGCCTTGATCGCGTGGAACGCCATCCGAGTGGTCTGGAGGCTCGAGGAGCAGTAGCGCGTGAGCGTCGTACCCGGCAGGTGGTCGTAGCCGAGCAGCACCGCCACGACCCGGGCCATGTTGAAGCCCTGCTCGCCGCCCGGCAGTCCGCAGCCGAGCATCAGGTCGTCGATCTCGGCGGGGTCCAGCCGTGGAACCTTGTCGAGCACCGCGCGCACCATCTGGACGGTCAGGTCGTCCGGACGCAGCTGCGTGAGCGAACCCTTGCGCGCCCGTCCGATCGGCGAACGAGCGGTGGCGACGATGACGGCTTCCGGCATGTGTGACCCCTCTTCGAGCGTGGCCTCACGGTACCTCGCGGGCGGCCGGCCGATGGTGAGTCGTTGCTCACCCGGCCGTACCCGAAAAGACAGCAGCGCCATGCGACGTCAGGGGCGTCGCATGGCGCTGACTGATGCGGGTGGCTCAGGCGCCGGCCGGGTCGGACTCCTTCTGGAGAACTGCCTCGACCTGCAGGTTGATGGTCACCTCGTCGCCGATGACGAAGCGGTCGCCGTCGAACGGGATGTTGAAGTCCACCCCGAACTCCTTGCGGCTGATCTTGCCCCTCGCCTCGAAACCGACGCGGGTGCCGCCCCACGGGTCCGGTCCGACACCGAGGAACTCCAGCTCGAGCTCGATCGGCCCGGTCACGTTCTTGACCGTGAGCTCGCCGGTCACGATGTAGTCGTCACCGTCGGCGCGCAGTCCGGTCGACCGGAAACGCATCACCGGGTTCTCCTCGACCTCGAAGAAGTCGCTCGAACGGAGGTGGTCGTCGCGCTGCGGCGTTCCGGTGTTCACCGAGTCCAGCTCGATCGTGGCCGAAGCGGCCGACTCGATCGGGTTCTCGGCGATCACGATCTCGCCCTCGAACTTCTCGAACTTGCCTCGGACCTTGCTCACGAGGTGTCGTACGGTGAATCCGATGTCGGTGTGCGCCGGGTCGATGGCCCAGGTGCCTGGCACCAAGCCCTCAAGCTGCGTCATGGTCTAGCTCCTTGTTGGTTGAGTGTTCAACTAACTGGCTTCAACGCTGACACACTTTGATTTAATCCTCAACTAGCTGCCAGGTAGAATCTCATCATGACCAGTCAGATTTCGACGCGCTCGGCCTCCGAGGCCGACGTGGACGACTGCTTCCCCGGGGAGGCAGGCACGAACTGGCTGGATGCTGATCAGCAGCGCGCCTGGCGCTCCTACATCCTCGGCACGACCCGGCTGCTCGAGCGCCTCGACCGCGAGCTCCGCGAGGGCCATGGCATCTCGCTTCCGGAGTACGAAGTGCTGGTCCGGCTGTCGGAGGCCGACAACCGTAGCCTCCGGATGGCCGAGCTCGCCTCCTCGATGTCGCATTCGCGCAGCCGTACGACGCACACGATCGCCCGGATGGAGGCCGCCGGGCTGGTCGAGCGCTTCAGCTGCGACCAGGACGGCCGCGGCCGCTGGGCGACGCTCAGCGACAAGGGCTGGACGCTGCTCGTCGAGGCCGCCCACACCCATGTCCGCGGAGTGCGCGAGCACCTCGTCGACCTGCTCACGCCGGCGCAGTTCGCCACCCTCGGCGACGCCTTCGACGAGATCGGCGCCAAGCTCGCCGAGCCGTCAGCCTGACCTGCTGCCCACGTTCGCGCTGGTCAGCCGCGCACGAGCGTGTCCACCGCGCCGGCGCTCAGCACCTCGGTCAGCACCAGGTTCGCCGCCCCGACCACGCCGGTGAGCTCGCCGTTCGTCGTCGGAAGCACCCGTAGATCGCGCGACGCGAGCGTGACCGCGCCGCCGTAGACACTCTCCCGGATGCCGGCCAGCAACGGCTCGAACGCGGCGGCCATGTCGCCGCCGATGACCAGCGCCTGCGGGTTGAGCAGGTTGATGACGCTGGCCAGGATTTCCCCCACCTGGCGTCCCGACTCCCGGATCAGCGAGGTCGCGACCCCGTCGCCGTCGAGCGCCCGCGCGACTGCGTCCCGGACGTGGCTGACCCGGCGCCCGCGATCGCGCATCGCCTTGACCAGTGCCCACCCCGACGCGTACGCCTCGAGACAGTCCATCGAGCCGCAGCGGCACATCCGGCCCTCCGGCCGCGCGACCCGAGTGTGGCCGATCTCACCGGCGACGCCACCGAAGCCGCGGTGCAGCCGGTGGTCCAAGACGATGCCGGCGCCGATGCCGGTCGAGACCTTGACCAGGACTAGGTCGCGATACTCCCGGAGCAGCCCGTCTCGCTCGGCGAGCGCCATCGCGTTGCAGTCGCGCTCGAGGAACACCGGGACGTCGAACCCTTTTTGCAGTGGCGGCGCCACCGGCTCGCCGTCCCAGCCGACCAGCTCGGGCGCGCTCAGCGCCATCTGGCGTTTGAGGTCGACGACGCCCGGGATGCTGACGCCGATGCCGCGGATCTGGATGTCCGGCCGGTCGGCCTGCGTCCGCAGCTCCTTGAACATCGCCCGGACCCGCGGCAGCACGACCTGCGGCCCAGCGTCGACGTCCTGGTCCTCGGTGCGCAGCGCGAGCAGTTGGCCGGCCAGATCGCACAAGCCCACCTGGATCCGGCTTCGTCCGATCGCGGCCGCGAACACCGCACCGGCCTCTGGGTTGAACGACAGCCGGGTCGGCGGTCGCCCGCCGGTGCTCGCGGAGTCGCCGGTCTCGATGACGAGCCCGGCGTCGAACAGCCCGGCCAGCCGGGCCGACACAGCGGTCCGGGACAGCCCAGTCGCGCGGGCCAGCTCGCTACGGGAGTTCGCCTCGCCGGTACGGATCAGCCGCAGCATCTCCCCCGGTCCGGGGAGCTCGTGGGCGTACACGCGGATCGACATCAGACCGCATCATCGCAGGTCGCCGGACGGATGCCACTGACCGGCGACATTGCCATGTGGACCGGCCGACCGAGCGTCAGTCGCGGGTCAGCCGGCGATAGGTGACCCGATGCGGCCTGGCCGCCTCGGCACCGAGCCGCTCCACCTTGTTGGCCTCGTAGTCGGCGAAGTTGCCTTCGTACCAGAACCACTGCGCCGGATCCTCGTCAGTGCCTTCCCAGGCCAGGATGTGAGTCGCGATCCGGTCCAGGAACCAACGGTCGTGGGACACCACGACGGCGCAGCCGGGGAACTCCAGCAGCGCGTCCTCGAGCGACTGGAGGGTCTCGACGTCGAGATCGTTGGTCGGCTCGTCGAGCAGCAGCAGGTTGCCGCCCATCTTGAGGGTCAGGGCCAGGTTGAGCCGGTTGCGCTCGCCGCCGGACAGCACGCCGACCGGCTTCTGCTGATCGGAGCCCTTGAAGCCGAACGACGCGACATAGGCCCGGCTGGGCATCTCGAAGTTGGCCACCTTGATGTGGTCGAGGCCGTCGGACACCAACTGCCAGACGGTCTGCTTCGGATCCAGGCGCCCCCGGCTCTGGTCGACGTAGGACACGCTCACCGTGGTGCCGACCTTCAGCTCGCCGGAGTCGGGCGTCTCCTCGCCGACGATCATCCGGAACAGGGTCGACTTGCCGACGCCGTTGGGGCCGACCACGCCGACGATCCCGGCCCGCGGCAGGTCGAACGACAGGCCACCGAAGAGCTCACGATCGGTGAAGGCCTTCCGCAGGTCGTTCGCCTCGAGAACGATGTCGCCGAGCCGCGGACCGGCCGGGATGTTGATCTCCTCGAAGTCGAGCTTGCGGGCCCGCTCCGCCTCGGTGGCGAGCTGCTCGTAACGCTTGAGCCGGGCCTGGTTCTTGGCCTGGCGAGCCTTCGGGTTGGACCGGACCCACTCCAGCTCCTTCTCCAGGATCCGGGCTCGCTTGGCGTCCTTGCGTCCCTCGACGACCAGCCGCTCGCGCTTGGTCTCGAGGTAGGTGGAGTAGTTGCCCTCGTAGGGGTGGGTCCGACCGCGGTCCAGCTCGAGGATCCACGACGCCACGTTGTCCAGGAAGTAGCGGTCGTGAGTCACGGCGAGGACGCAGCCGGGGTACTTCGCGAGGTGCTGCTCCAGCCACTGCACGCTCTCGGCGTCCAGATGGTTCGTCGGCTCGTCGAGCAGCAGCAGATCGGGCTGCTGCAAAAGCAGCTTGCACAGGGCCACCCGCCGCCGCTCACCACCGGACAGGGTGTCAACCATGGCATCGGGCGGCGGGCACCGCAGGGCATCCATCGCCTGCTCGAGTCGCGAGTCCAGGTCCCACGCGTTGGCGTGGTCCAGCGCGGTCTGCAGCTCCCCCATCTCGGCGAGGAGTGCGTCGTAGTCCGCGTCGGGATCGGCCAACTGCTCGCTGATCTGGTTGAACCGGTCGACCTTGGCCTTGATCTCCCCGACGGCCTCCTCGACGTTGTCGAGCACCGTGGTGTCCTCGGTCAGTGGGGGCTCCTGCAGCAGGATGCCCACGGTCGCGTCGGGGTCCCGGATCGCGTCACCGTTGTTGGGTTGCTCGATCCCGGCCATGATCTTGAGCAGGCTGGACTTGCCGGTGCCGTTGGGACCGACGACGCCGATCTTGGCCCCGTGCAGGAACGACAAGGTGACGTTGTCGAGCACGACCTTGTCGCCGTAGGCCTTTCGGACGTTGCGCAGCGTAAAGACGTAATCCGTCATGATCATTCAGCCTACGGGCACAACCGTCGCCGATCCCAATCGGCTCCGGCGCCGGTCAGGCCGCTCCCAGGGTCGGAATCGAAGAGCCGCTCTGCGTGGCGTCGGCGCCGATCCCGTCGCCGACCGAGCGCTCCAACTCGCGGAACATCTCCTCGTCCTCGGTGGACGACTCCTCCTGCTGGACGGGTCGCTCGGCCCGTCGGAAGGCGCTCGTGCCCCTCGCGAGATCGTGCGCCACGGTGGTGGCCTCGAGCACGTCTCGCCGATGCTCGACGCCGTCCTCGCCCTTCCAGACCGACGCGCGAAGCTTGCCGACGACCACGACCGGCTCACCCTTGTTGATCGACGAGGCCACGTTGCGAGCCAGATCGCGCCAGGCCTTGACCGTCAGCCACACCGTGTCGGCGTCTCGCCACTCGCGGGTCGCGCGGTCGAACCACCGCGGCGTCGAGCCGATCCGGAACATGGCCCGCTCCGCCTTGCCGTTGCCGCCTCGAAACTCCACCTCGGTGCCGACGTAGCCGAACACCGTCACGCTGACCTCACTCATCGGACCTCCTCGCAGGATGCGGGCCCTGCGGCTCGCTCGTACGCCTCCACCCTGTGTCGGGCGAGCAGGCGATGGCCGGACACGAGCCGTACCTGTGGACAACCCCGCCCTCCGGCACCGCTGTGGATCGACTAGGAACCAGTGAGCCGCGCCGCTCGAGCGTGCAGATAGCGCTGCTGCGGGACGTTGGTCGTCCGCCGGGCCGCCTGGTCGTACGACTCGCGGGCCGCGACCGGATCGCCCGCCATCTCCTGCAGATGCGCCTGCACGGCGTAGAACCGATGGTCCTCGGCGACGCGCCGATCCGACGCCAGTCCCTCGAGCAACTCGAGCCCGGCCGCCGGACCCTTCGCCATGCCGACCGCAGCCGCATGGTTCAGCGCGACCATCGGATTGTCGCCGAGCCGGAGCAACACCTCGTAGAGCGCGACGATCTGCGGCCAGTCGGTCTCGTCGGCGCTGGGCGCCTCGTCATGGAGCGCCGCGATCGCCGCCTGCACCTGGTACGGCCCGGTGGCACCGGTCGGTAGCGCCTCGGATACCAATGCCACGCCCTCCGCGATGGCGGCGGCGTCCCACCGGTCACGGTCCTGGTCGGCCATCGGGATCAGCTCGCCGTTGGGACCGGTACGCGCCGGTCGACGCGCATCGGTCAGCAACATCAGCGCCAGCAGCCCGGTCACCTCGGCGTCGTCGGGCAGCAGTCGATGCACCGTCCGGGTCAGCCGGATCGCCTCGGCAGCGAGCTCAGTGCGCTGCAGGTACGGCCCGGACGTGCTCGCATAGCCCTCATTGAAGATCAGGTACAGCGTGTGCAGGACCGCATCCAGTCGGCCGGAGCGCTCGTCGTCGGACGGCATCCGAAACGGTGCCCGGCTGTCTCGGATCCGCTGCTTCGCCCGGCTGATCCGGCGGGTCATCGTCGCCTCGGGCACGAGGAAGGCCCGGGCGATCTCCGCCGTCGACAGGCCGCCGACGGCGCGCAGCGTCAGTGCGATCTGCGAGGCCGGCGGCAGCGCCGGATGGCAGCACAGGAAGAGCAGCACCAGCGTGTCGTCGGAGGCCGACGGCGGCTGGTCGGCCGGAGCCGCGAGGCGCTCCTCCGGGATGGTCCACGCGGCGACGGTGTCCTCGCGGCGCTGCCGGGCCTGATCGCTGCGCAGCAGATCGGTGAGTCGCCGCGACGCGACCCGGATCAGCCAGGCGCGCGGATCGTCGGGCACCCCCTGGCCCGGCCACTGGGCCACGGCCGCGACGAGCGCCTCCTGGGTCGCATCCTCGGCGAGATCGAAGTGGCCGTAGCGGCGGACGACCGCACCGAGGACCTGCGGCGCCAGCGTACGCAGCAGGCCCTCGATGTCGACGTCGTCCACGGCCGGCTCAGATCTCCGGGTCGGCCCGCTCGCTCTGGAGCGGTCGTACGTCGATGTACTCCGCGCTCGGCTCGCCTGACGGGCTCGGGCACTCGGTCACCCGCGCGGCGATCTCGGTCGCCCGGTCGAAGCTGTCGCACTCGACGATCGTGTAGCCGGCGAGGACCTCCTGCGTCTCGGGGTACGGTCCGTCGGTGACGACGGGAGCACCGTCGCGCCGGCCCTGGATCCGCCGGGTGTGGACCGGGGCCGCGAGCCCCTGGCCGTCGACGAACTCGCCAGACTCGACCAGCTCGTTGTTCCACTGCTCCATGAACTCGAACATCTTCGCGACCGCCTCCGGCGACCACGCCGGTCGATCGGTGGGGTTGCCGACCATCAGGTCGTAATCCTGCTGCGACGCGTAGAGCATGATCATGTACTTCACGGGACTCTCCTCCGCTGTGTCGGCACCCGATCGGCGCCTCTCACCGGTGACGTCGACGCTGTCCCGCGAAACCGGACACGGCCTCGGTGAGCTCAGTAGCCGCGGGCGGCCCGGAGGGCGTCGCGGGTGGCGTCGTACGCCTGGATCTCGGCGTCGATCGGGGCGAAGATCCGCTGATGCGCCACGATCGCGATCGACTGGTGCAGGGCGTTGCTGGCGTGCTCAGCGGTGCGACGGGCCGACACGTCGACTGCGAGCCGGGCGGCCAGGCCAAGGCAGATGCCGACGACGAAGCCGACCAGCGCCATCAGCAAGGGCACCGACACACTGCCGACGGCCGGCGGTTCCGGAGCGTCGCTGCCGGCGAGGTCCATCACGCCGAGGGTGATCAGCCAACCCGCTCCTGCGACCGCGGCGACGAAGAGCAGCCACTGGACGATGCCGAGGATCCGGACCCAGGCCGGCTTTCTGGTCACTCCCAGATCGGTCGAGGCGATCGCCTTGTCGAGCGCATCGTGCAGGTCCTCGAAGTCCGACGTCGAGGCCCGGCTCACCGCGTCGGCCCACGGCGGCGCCAGGCCCTGCGCGGCATCGTCGGCCAGGTCGCGGACTGCCACGTCGACCCGCGCCTGCTGCACCTTGGTCGGCGGCGGCATGCCCGAATGCGCACCGGAGGCCGATCCCCCACCCAGCCGGAGCTCCGCGAGCGGATCACGGCGGAACCGGCCGAGCCAGCGCGTGGCCGGCCAACTCGTCGAGCGGCGGCGCCGGGCGGCGGTCGAGAACTCGACGGCCTCGACGACGACGGGCACGCCGGCCGCCTCGGCCAGGACGTCAACCAGCAGGACCTGGCGACGCTCGTCGATCCCTCTCGGGTCGTCCATCCCGTTGGCCACGATCAGCCGCTCGGTCGCGGTCGCGGCGTCCGCGGTGAGCCGGTCGGCCGCAGACCGCTTGGCCCGGATCCGCTTGACCAGCGCGCGCTTGAGGTCGTCGACTCCCTCACCGGTCTTGGCCGACGTGGCCACCAGCGGGATCTCGGACAGACCGTCGATCGCCAGCAGCCGCCGCAAATCGGCCAGCGTGGCTTCGCGCTCCAGGACCGGGATCTCGTCGAGGTGGTTGAAGACGACGAGCATGACCTCGGCGTGGGTCGACAGCGGCGCGAGGTAGCCGTCGTGGATGGCGGCGTCGGCGTACTTCTGCGGGTCGACCACCCAGACCAGCAGATCGGCGTACGAGACCAGCCGCTTCACCTCGAGGTGGTGGGCGACCTCGGTCGAGTCGTGGTCGGGAAGGTCGAGGAGTACGAGACCTTCCATGTTGGTCTCTTCGGGCGAGATGTCGAGCATGCTCATGCGGGACACCTGGTGCCGCGGCGGGATGCCGAGCCACTCGAGGATCTCCTCGGCGCCGGTCGGTCCCCAGGCGCAGGCCATCGCCCACGATGTCGTGGGCCGGCGGACTCCCACGGCCGCTAGCTCAAGGTCGGTCAGCTGGTTGAACAGCGACGACTTGCCGGAGCCGGTCGCGCCGGCCAGGGCGACGATGGTGTGCTCGGCGGACAGCCGCAGCCGGTGGCGGGCCCGCATGACGACCTCTTCGGCCTCGATGAGCAGGTCCTCGCTCAGATGCCCGCGGGACGCGGCCAGCGCCCACTCCAAACCCTGGATCCGGGCCGCGAGATCGCCGGCGCCGGACCCGAACAGCATGTGGTCGTCCACCTGCTCGGTCATAGCGCCCCCGACTCATGCCGGACGTCGTCGGCAGCGCGAGCAACGTCGCGCAACCGGACCGCCGAGTCGGGACGGGCCGAGACTCCGTCGAGCACGGTGAGATAGCGCGACTTCTCGCCCTCGAACAGCTGGCGGCAGCGGCGCTCCAGCTCGTGACGAGCGTTGTCAGCCAGCCGGCGCATCGTCTCCGGACCGAACACCGACTCGAGGATGCTTTCGCCGACCATCGCCGCATCGGCGGCTTCGTCCGCCTCGTCATGCGGCATCCGACGGGTCGACGCAGCACCGCCGGCGAAGACGACGACCATCAGCGTGACGCCGAGTCCGGTGACGCCGTACGCGAGGAACTGGCCGGTGACGCGCTTGTCTGCGCCCTCCATGCGGACCATCTCGAGGACCTCGCGCTGCCACTCGCGTACGACGCGGTCGGCCCGGATCCGCAGATCGCGCGACGCCCTCGCCAGGCCGCCACCGCCGCCGTCGACCAAGGTGGCTCCGGCCTCGTTCGCCCGCCACTGCACGGCGAGCCGCGACGCCGCGGTCTCGGCCCGCTCGACGAGCACCATCTGGAGACCGCGCTCGAGCGCGAGGCCGACCTGCTCGGCGGCCTGCGGCTTGCCGCGGAGCGCTCCCATCATCCGGTCGCGGACCCGGCTGACCTTCTGCTCGAACGAGCGGGCCAAGTCAGTGCCGACGAACTCGTGCCAGCGGACGAGCACCTCGCCGCGGAGCACGCTGCCGTCGGCCACCGACGACCCGATCTCCTCGATCACGGCGTCATAGACCTCGCTGACCTGCTCGGCCAGTTGCTCGCCCGTCTCGTGCTGGGACGCGGCGGCGTCGGCGACGGCATGGGTCCGGTAGACCACCTGGCGTACTGCACCGTCGAGCGTCTTCTGGATGATGCTGTTGCGGACATCGACGTTGGCCGCCAGGTCGACCAGCCAGCCGCGGAGCTGCGCGACGACCTCCGGCGCCAGCAGGCCGTTGGCGTCGAGCTTGGACTCGGGCACCGCGAACAGGGGACAGTCCTTGAGGCCTCGCGCGGTCAGCATCCGGGCCAGATGACCGCGGACCTCCTGGATCGCCCGCTCGGTCGTACGGTCGAGGACGATGGCGACGGCAGCACTTCGCTCGGCGGCCGTACGCAGGAAGCTCCAGGGCACCTCGTCGGCGTAACGCGAGGCCGACGTGACGAACAGCCAGAGGTCACCGGCGGCGAGCAACTGAGCGGCGAGGGCGCGGTTGCCGGCGTCGACCGAGTCGACGTCGGGGGCGTCCAGGATGGCGACGCCGGGCGGTACGGAGTCGACCGACATCAGATGGAGCGCCCCGACGTCGTTGGTCGGGTTGGTGGTCCGCTCGAGGTCCGGCAGGATCCGCTCGTGCTGGAACCAGTCGGCGTCCTTGGGGTGATGCACCAGCACCGGCGACCGGGTGGTCGGCCGCAGCACGCCCGACTTGGTGACCGAACGCCCGACGAGTGAGTTGACGAGAGTCGACTTGCCGGCGCCCGTGGAGCCGCCGACGACCGCGAGCAGCGGCGCGTCCGCCTGCACCAGGCGCGGCAGGATGTAGTCGTCGAGCTGGCTGACCATCGCCTTGCGCTCGACGCGGATCTCCTCGGCGCCCGGAAGGTCCAGATCGAGCGGTGCGTCCTCGAGCTCCTTACGCAGCCGGATCAACGCGGCCGTCAGGTCCGCGGAGACCTCGGGCGTGGGCATCCGCGGCTCCTCCCCCCACGGCTCGCCGAAACGCCGTGGCTCGTTGCCGTCAGGGACTGCGGTCACCGTCGCTTGATCCGTTCCTTACGTGCTATAGCTGCAAGCCAAACCCTAATGGAGCCCGGGTCGCGTGGCGTTACCGCGGATCGCTCTCCGCAGGCGGTGCTGCCCTCCTGGAGTGGTCGGTTCCCCGTGACGGCCACGTCTGGTCCCCGGGCGAAGGCGCACCGTGACCGCCTCGCGCAGATCCAGTCTGGCCTATCGGACCGCCCGCGGGCCAGCCGACCGGCGGACCCTGCGCAGACCAGGTCGATTCGGGCGGCCGGACCGGGGGCGGCAGGGGCGTCTGCCAGGGCGCCGGCGGAGCCGCGCCCGGCGGTGGCCAGCCCGGCTGCGGCGCGGTGCCCGGCGGCGGCCAGCCCGGCGCCGAGGCAGCAGTCGGCGTCCCGATCTGGAGCGGTGGTGGCATCAGGATGTACGGCCGCACCCGGGCCATCTCGGCGAGCAACTGGCGTACTCGCTCCGGACCGTCGGCGGGACCCAGCCCTCGCCGGGCCCGGTCGTGGGCGAACGCCATCTTGAGCGCGGCCTGCTGATAGCGCTTGAGCGCGGCCGCTGCCGTCGGACCGCCGTAGCGCGCCGCGAAGCCTCGGGCCCGCCGCCGCAGGCTGAATCTGGCCAGCCACGGGATCTCGTCGGGGTGCAGCCAGCCGCGGGCCACGGCGTCGTCCAGACCGCGGATCGCGACCCGGCCCTGATGACTGCGGACGGCGGCGGCCAGGCCGATGCCGGCCAGAAAGATCGGGACGAAGCCGAGGCCGTAGACAAGAAGGAAGCCCTGGCCGCCCCAATAGGAGACCGAGCCGTTCCACAGCGAGTGGAACCCCATGCCGACGGCGAGGCCGACGATCGGCGCCACGATCTTGAGCCAGCGCCGCCGGGTCGCGACCGCCACGCCGACTCCGACCCCGAAGGCGGCGGCGAACAGCGGATGCGAGAACGGACTGAACAAGCCGCGGGCGACGAACAGCGCTGTGGTGCCCTGCGCCCCCTGCAGCTCCTCGCTGAGCGCACCGGAGTAGGCGCCGGCGTAATAGAGGATGTTCTCGGTGAAGGCGAACCCGATGCCGACCAGCCCGGCGTAGACGAGGCCGTCGACCACCCCGGCGAACTCGTTGCGGCGGAGCAGCACCACCACGACCAGGAACAGGCCCTTGGCGGTCTCCTCCACCACCGGCGCCCAGAACGTGGCGAGCACCGGGTAGCTCACGTCGGCCCGGTCGAGCAGGTAATAGGGCAACTGCACGATCAACGGCGCGATGACCCCGCCCCAGGCGAACGCTGCGACCAGGAACCGCACCGGCTCCGGCTCATAGCGATCCAGCCAGAGGAAGCACGCGACGACGAGCGGCACCGGAACACTGGCCAGGACCAGCACCAACGCCGCCCCGGCCGGCCCACCCGACCGGCTGGCCAGCCACAACGCGACCCCCACGCCGCCCAGGCAGACCACACCGACGACGACGATGAGCGCGATCCGCTCTGCCGTCCAGCGGTCCCGCGGGCGTTCCGGCAGAGCCGGGTACGGTGCAACCGGCGCGGGCTGCGGTGGCAGGCTCACATACCGAGCGTAGTCAGGATCGTCCCTCGCCGCCGGGTCGTACCCTTCTATGCTGATCAGACGCCAAATGGCGGCATGCGCTCGTAGCTCAGCTGGATAGAGCAGTGGACTTCTAATCCACCGGTCGCAGGTTCGAATCCTGCCGGGCGCACTGGTAAAACGCTTCCTGCACGAAACTGCGTGACATGGTTCATGACATGAAGTCGGCGTAAGGTAGCCCTCCATGGCAGCTCGGACACGGCGACGCAGGCCTCGGGGCAGCATTGACGAGCTGCCGTCCGGGGCGCTGCGTGTCAGGGTGTACGCCGGCGTTGATCCCCTAACGAAGAAGCAGGTCTACCTTCAGGAGACGATCCCCTCGGGACCGAAGGCCGAGAGTGAAGCGGAGAAGACGTTAACTCGCCTGCTCAACCAGGTCGACGAGAAGCGACACCCCCGGACCTCGGCCACCGTCAATCAGCTTCTGGAGCGGTATCTCTCCCTCCTGGATGTCGGAGCTAACACCAGGCGCGGATACGAGGGCTATATCCGCAAGCACATTAGACCGGTGCTCGGCTCCGTGAAGGTCAGTCAGGTCAATGCCGAAACCCTCGAATCGTTCTATGCCGAACTCCGCCGCTGCCGGGACCACTGCGACGGCCGGCGGGTGAGGATCCAGCATCGGACGACTCAAGGTCACGACTGCGATCCGCATCCCACCACTGCCTGTGACCCGACAGATCCCGCGTGCCGCCACTGCCGCCGGATGTGCAAACCGCATGCCTGCAACCCCTCGCCCGGTCCTCGGTCCGGCAGATCCACTGGATCTTGAGCGGCGCGTTTGGACGAGCGGTCCGATGGGACTGGATCGCCATCAACCCAGCGGATCGCGCGGAGCGCCCTGAACGCGACCCCGCCCGACCTGAACCGCCGGCGGTCGGCGAGGCCGCGAGGCTGATCGAGGAGGCGGCGCGGCGTGACCCCGACTGGGGCGCCTTCGTGTGGGTGACCACCACGACCGGAGCGCGTCGCGGCGAGCTGTGCGCCCTGCATTGGCAGGACCTCGACCTCGACGGCAGGGTCGTCGACCTCCGCCGAGCAATCAGTCGCGCCGAGAACGGATGGATCGAGAAGGACACTAAGACTCACCAACATCGCCGCATCGTGCTCGACGACGAGACCGTCGCCCTCCTTCGCGAGCACCGGCTGCGCTGCGAGCAACGGGCAGCGTCGCTCGACGTCGAGCTGGCGCCGAGGGCCTATGTCTTCTCGCTTGAACCTGGCGGCGGCAGGTTCCTAGTACCCGACTCGGTCACCCAGCGCTATGACCGGATGGCCGCGCGATTGGGCATCGAGACGACACTTCACAAGCTGCGGCACTACTCCGCAACTGAACTCATCAACGCCGGCGTCGACCTCCGCACTGTTGCGGGTCGCCTCGGCCACGGAGGCGGCGGAGCCACAACCTTGCGTGTATACGCTGCATGGCTGAGCGAAGCCGATCAACGCGCCGCCGCCACCCTGGCTGGCCGAATGCCAGCGCGTATTCCGGCCGGTCTAGCAGCATCCGAAGCCGGCGAGCCTGGGCAGAAGCCACTGGACGACCCTCCTGCTCCATATATCTATATCGCCAACGATCTCCGCGGTGGCATGTGAAGCGGACTACTGAAACCAGGCGACCAGCTCCCGACGATCATGGAGATCTGCGACAGGTATGAGGTCGCCGCCTCGACAGCTCACCGAGCCATTCAGCTGCTCCAGGACGACGGGCTGATCCAGGTCTCCCGGGGTCGACGAGCAGTCGTCGCCTAAACCTTGCTCGTGTGGACGCGGACAGCTCGCCGGACACCTGGGATATCAAACCGATGTCGGCGTCTACGCTCTGCGATGTGCGAGCACCGTTCCCCACCCGACAAACGCATGGACCTCGGCCACCTTGCTGCACACTGGCGCGTCATCGCTCGGTCCTGCCGATGTGGGCGCGTCAGAACTCAGTCAGTCTGTGACGGACCGCGGTGCCCCCTGGGGAAGCCCAGCGGAAAGTGCTGAGGACTGGACGCTTGCACCAGCAGTCGTCGACGCAACCGCACTCGACGGCTCCCATGCCCTCAGCCTGCTCGCCCACGAACTCGACGCGCCATGACTGAGCGCCCTGACTGAGCGCCCTGACTGAGCGCCATCCTGCATCCCGGCTGGTGGGTTTCGGGCGAGCATCCGCGGCGAGGACGAACCTTCCACCACGGCCTCCGATTGCCTTGACACGGAGGAGGCCAGGCGGGAGCGAGCTCCTGCTTGTAAGGCAGACGCCGCCCAACGCTGTGCAAACCAGCGGGCTGAGCGTGAAACCGCCGAACGCAAGTCGAAAGTTATGGGCTCACTGACCACAGGAGTCTTCAGACTGCCAACCTGAGCGGCCTAGCGGCAGCTTCGGCCGCGCCGCCCCATCCCAGCAGGGCCGCGAGCGTCGAAGCCCACGACCCGCGACGCGATCTCCTTCATCGAAGCGATGATCCCACCGCCCGCCGCGCAGCTGAGGGCGTGCCGCTGACCTGGCTGGTCAGGTGGTGGCGACTGGTTTCGGTACGGGTCCGGAGCCTTGGTTGAACGAGGCGTAGACGCCGGCGTCGCCGAAGCCGACGATGTCGCCGCGGCGGTCGCCGGTTAGGTCTGCGACGACGCGTGGATGGTGTTCGACGCGCCACGCGCCTTCGTCGTAGGCGAGGTTCTCAAGAACATACTGTGGGGATTGCGGTCCGGTCGTGTCGAGGATGGCGACGCGCACGCCGTCGTCGGCGAAGCCGATGATGTCGGCGTGGCCGTTGCCGGTCAGGTCGGCCAGTAGACGTGGGTTCTTGTCGATCCGCCAGTCCTGGAACTGGGTGCTGTAGCCGAAGTACGGGATCTGTAGCCGGGCCGGGCGGAACGTGCCGTTGCCGTTGTTGTGGGCCACCCATACCCCGGCGTCGCCGAAGCCCACGATGTCGCCGCGGCCGTCGCCGGTCACATCGGTCACGAACCGGGGATGCCGGTCGACCCGCCAGCCCTGGTCGACCCCGAAGTCGGGCAGCACGAACCGGGCCGGCCCGAAGCCGCCGCCCTGGTTGAGCGCGACCCATACTCCGGCGTCGCCGAAGCCGATGATGTCGCCTCGGCGGTCGCCGGTCAGGTCGGTCACGAACCGGGGATGCCGGTCGACCCGCCAGCCCTGGTCGACCCCGAAGTTGGTGAGCACGAACTGTGCCGGCCCGAAGGCGATGAGGGCGTCGTCGCCGGTGTTGAGCCCTATCCATACCCCGGCGTCACCGAAGCCCACGATGTCGGCGTGGCGATCGCCGGTGATATCCGCCACGAACCGGGGATGGCTGTCCACCCGCCACCCCTGGTCGGTCCCGAAGTTGGCGATCACACGCAGCTCCGCCCCGAAGCCGCCGGCACCGTCATTTTTCGCCACCGACACCCCGGCGCGACCGAACCCGACGATGTCGCTGCGGCGGTCGCCGGTCAGATCCGCAACGAACCGGGGATGGCTGTCCACCCGCCACCCCTGGTCCACCCCGAAATTGGGCCGCGCGAACCGGACTTGGCCGAAGCCGCCGACGCCATCGTTCAACGCCGTATAGACACCGGCGTTGCCGAACCCGATGATGTCGCCCAGGCGGTCGCCGGTCAGGTCAGTCACGAACCGGGGATGGCTGTCCACCCGCCACCCCTGGTCGACCCCGAAGTTCGCTAGCACGAACCGGGCCGGGCCGAAGCTCTGGCCGTGTGGGAGCAGCCAAGGCTGGTCGCCGGCCTGGACCGCGTCGGTGGTCGAGGCAAATGCGTAGTGTCCTGGCGGGACGTCCACATGGTCAGATGGTGAGGCTGGCGTGGTCTGCAGGCGCCGGAACCACCCGCGAGTCCCGGGCCGGCCGGGAAGCACACAATCCATGTTGGCGTTGATCGTCCGATGGACCACCTGCTGGTCCTCGTTATAGATCGGGACGTCGCGGTTGGGCGCGTTCGCCGTCACCACCGGAGACCCCGCTTCGATTCCCATCGGTTCACCTCCCTCGCACCGGAACCCACCGCCTCCGAACATCCCGCCGTCGCGGCCGAAAACTCGGCAGACCGGCCATACCGCGGTCGTCGCAGTCCGTGGCGGTGCAGCCGTCCCATGCTGGGACATCAGCCCCGCCGCTGCTCGTCGCACTCACCTCATTCTCCATCGCTGAGGCGGACATTGGCTCAGGCCGCGTCGAGGAACCCCCGGACCCGAGCGAGAGCTTCGGTCCGACTCAGCACCTGCAACCGCGGAAAGATGTTCTCCAGATGCTTCCGCACCGTCGCGTCCGACAATCCCAGCGTGCGAGCGATCTGGGTGTTGCTAGCGCCGGTGGCGACCTGGCGCAGGATCTCCCACTGCCGGGGCGTCAGGTTCGGCACCCCGCGCTGCTCCTGGTCGCGGCGCGTATGCAGTTCGGCCAGATGTGGCCGGACAAGCCGGAGCATCAGCAGTTCGCGCTCGGTGAAGTCCGGACCCTCGCCGCGGAACAGCAGCAGCCGCCGATCAGTCCCGTCTCGAGGCGTCATCGGAACGATCATCTGGTGGCGGATGCCCAAATCGTTGACGAAGTACGAGCCGAGCGGCGTGTTGGCGTAGTCCCGCTCGGTCCAGACGTCGGAGTGCCGCAGCACCGTCGCATAGTCGCCCGTACGCAGCGGACGGGCGCAGCCGTCAGCGTTCCAAAACTCCTGCCAGAACATCGCTGTGAACTCGTCCACGGCGCCCACGCACTCCTCACGCTCCACACCGTCGTCATTCACGTCCAGCAACCTGATCCGCTGCTCCCGAACCTCCGTGAGCTGGAACGCGATGTCGTCGCACGGAACGAGCCGACGCAGTCCGGCGAGCGCGTCGAAGTAGAAGATGTCACCATCACCGGCGGCGTCGCACCCCTCCACAACACCGAGCAGAGCCCGCACGTCCTCATCGGTCAACACCCAGCGGCTCTTCACCGGTCCTCACCCCGTCTGCCTCATTCCCAGGCTAAGCCTCCCGGGCCGCCTTGGACATGCGACAAAACGCGTACACAGAACGCCATGAACAGCGGGCATCGTCAGCGGGCGATACCTCTGGCCGCCCCGCCAGCGCCGCCCCGGCCAGAGAAGGTTGGCCCGTGACCCTGGGACCTCCGGCACTACACCGCGGCGAGCCGGATGGGGTACAACATGGGACAGAGCCCGCCCGGGTGCCGCGCCGTTTGTCCCAAGCCTGCACTCGGGCGGCGCCGCTGTCTACGACACTCGTACACGGCGGCTCCGAACCCCAGCGTACGGCGCTTGGGTTGTTCGGGGCCGCTCTGGGCGGCATGCCTCGACCAAGCCGCGCGGCCTTCGGGATCGCACCACTCTTCGGGCTTCGCTGCGCGCGTCGAGCGCGTTTGCGGCGTCACCACGTGATCGGGCGGGCCTGACCCTTGACCCACTGCGCTTCGACCTCGAACGGGCAGCTATCCCGGGGACGGCATGTGGCTGAGCCCAATCGGCCGGGAACGGCACCCCTACACGGTGACCCGGCCCTGGTGGTACGAATGCCGTGGAGGACTCCTCTCAACCAGGGCACTCGAGCGTAGGCTGCAGCCCTGGCGGTTTCCCCAGGTGGTGGTGCCAGGCGCGCATCACCAAGTTGCAGGCGGCCCTGGACCCGAACCCGGAAGCATCGGTTCAGGGCCGGCGACACGATCGAAGGTTCACGAGAACGTGTGATCGACGTGTGATCAGTCGAGGCCGTTGAGCGAGATGCCGGCATGGGCGACCGATGGCATCGCCACCAAGACGCCGGAGACCACGAAGAAGATCCCGGCATACAGCCAGCCACGAACACGACGAGTCATGACGTTCACCTCCCTCCTAGGACTCACCCGGGAGTTGACGAGGATTCGTCGCGGCCGTGACATCAGATTGGACGGCGGAAGACCTTCTGCGGCCAGCAAGGTCGCCAGGTTGACCTCGGTGATGGTACGTGCGTCCGTCGCCTCGGGTAGGACTGGTTTCGCGCAGGCAACTCCGGCCTGAGTCCCACCGCGCGTCCGGAGCGGCGGGTCGTTCCGATTCATGCACGGCCTGAGTTGGCGGCTCGGCCGTAACCAAACAATCGGCCCCCGGCACTCTCGGCGCCGGGGGCCGTTGTCTGTCAACCCCGGATAGGGTCCAGACCCCTCCGGGCGTAGCGCCACGCATCCGGAGGAGCCGTCTTGTACCGTTCCCACGATGCTGGGCGCCAAACCTCACGTTCGTCGGATCCAGTAACGAGCCGAATCGCTCGAGCGATGTTTGGGAAGAGGGCGGCCCCGGGAGCCCTGCGGTGGTCAGTCACGGGTCCCGGGACCACCTCATCAGTCTTGTACGCGGCCGGACCAATCCGACTAGGGTCGGAAGACCTGCCCGGACACCTTTGCCGGGTTGGGATCGCGTCCGCTGGGGAACGACGCACGCCGTGTCGGCCGAGGTCCTGAAATCCGCACCGGACGGCACCCGGGGTCGCTCATGTCCGGGCCGCTCAGGTACAGCGCGTCCACAAAGGTGGCGCTGTCGCCTGATGCGGACGAAGATGACGGCTCATGAGCGAGCTTGTGATCGAGGTCGGTTACCAAGTTCCGCCGAACGCTGTCTACATCAGAACCAGCGGCGACGAGATCCGCGTGACCGTCCACCCAGAGCCCGAGGCCGACGTGCTGGCAACCCTTCGCGACGACATCGTCGACGCCATCATCGACCTCAGCAAGACCGAATCAGAGTCTGCGGAGGATTCGGGGGAAGCAATGAGTAACGCCGAGGTCAGTCCGACCGATGTGGTCGATGCGAGGGAGACGAAGCAGCCCCGGTAGACGACTGACTGCTGGGGGCTGCTTCGTGCTCGGGGGTGTGACCCCCGATCGCCGTCATGCTGCCGCAGCGTGGGCAGACGCAGCCGGAGGACCCGCCCATGTTTACCGCGAGCCGGAACACCGGCGCCACTCTTGATCGACCCCCCTTGTAACGCCAACGTTGTGACGAACGATGTCGTAGATGAACGAAAGTCAGACAGCCCCTGGTGGAAGCCCCAACCGCCAGGGGCCGTCTTATGTCCAAGCCCAGGATCACCGCCGCCGACTAACGCGGTAAACGAGGGAGGCCGCAGCCGCGACACTCAATCCATGCAACATAACTCGACCGTGCCGGATCGGCGATCATCCCCGGGGTGCCCGGCCGCAGTCTCGTACAGCGCTTGGATGGCGCGCCAAACAGCCATGCCGCGACGCGCGTTGACTGGAGTGTTGCGTGTGGGTGCGCCCAGACATAGCGCCAGCGGGCGCTGAGAACCGAGATCTCACCCGTGCAAACGATCGAGAAACGTAGGGATCATCGTTCAGGCGGCTGGCCCGCCTTGACCTCCCCTTCCGGGAAGTCAGCTCGTAGAGCCCACCCAGACAATCCCAAGCCGGCCTGGGGGCAGATCGGCTGCGCCGGATGTTCGAGCCGGCCCTGTGGTGCTGTCGCGCCGGCCTGATCACTCTGACCGGAGGACTCCCACGTAGTGGGTTCGGGGCGCTACCGGCCGACGACATCGGCGTCGGAGATCTTGCGTACAAGGCAGCGCATGGCTTCGGCACGGTCTATCCAACGGCGAGATCTCACGGGCAGTAGACGCGTTCTGTCAGCGGTGCTGCGGATCATGTGGTTCACTCGCCGGTTCCCGCACCGGACGGCGGCTACCGGTGGTTGGATGGACCCGGCGCCAGCCAGCCTCTGGCGCGGAGGTGTAGCCCGATGACCGAATCGACCACGTGGTACACCGACTACGTCGACGTGGTTAGTTTTGCTGGTGTGCTTGTCGCCGCAGGGTGGCTGGAGACACCCGGTGAGGTGGTCTACTTCTTCGAGCAACCGTGGAAGTGGGGCCGCGTCTACAGGGCTTGGGACGCAGCGGGACGCCCCCAGCCGGGTACTAGCCGCTCCTGGCGTACCTATGTGGACCAGATCGAGGCCGCAGAGGCTGACGGCATTGGTACCAGCCATACGTGGAGCGATCGCCGCCACGTCTGATCATCGTCGACGAGCTGCGATGCGCGTGAGTGCGCGGGATGATCTGCGTCCTCCTGTGTTCGGCGGGCGGAGGGGTCAGCGCACGCCCCAGGCGTACGTCTGCTTGCGGAGCCGGAGGTAGACGAACGACTCCGTACTTAGGACGCCGGGGATGGCCCGGATCCGGTTGGACAGGACTTCCAGCAGGTGCTCGTCGCTCTCGCACACCACCTCGGCCAGCAGATCGAATCCGCCGGCGGTGATCACGACGTAATCGATCTCGTCCATCTCGGCCAGCGCGTCGGCGACCGGCTCCAGGTTGCCCTCCGCGGTGACGCCGATCATCGCCTGCCGCGGGAAGCCCACCTCGAGCGGATTCGTCACGGCGACGATTTGCATGACGCCGCCGTCGAGGAGCCGCAGGACGCGCTGGCGCACGGCAGCGTCGGAGAGGCCGACTGCCTTGCCGATCGCGGAGTAGGGACGTCGGCCGTCTTGCTGGAGCTCCTCGATGATGGCTTTGGACACGTCGTCGAGGGTCGTGCCACGCTCGTTGTTGTTACGGCGGTTGGCCGCCTTGTCCTTAGGGGTCGCCACGGACTTAGCGTAGCGGCCCGGAATCTACTGATCCCTGCGCAAGATTCGTGATTCGGTACGGCTTTTCGTTGCAAGCAGGTATCGCGGCGACGGAATCCCTTGTCAGTGACCAAGCGCCATGCCACGATGCACCGAACTCGTCGCTTCCACGGGGTCGGGCGTCGATCGCCCAGGACACACGCAATACCATGCCGTGCGAGAAGCGCACGAGCCTCCTCACTGCGTCGCGTTGAAAGGTACCCGGATGATCCGTCGCCAACCCCCGCCAGGCCTGCCCCCGGAGTTGGAGTCCATGGTCCGGGCGTCACTCAGCCGCCGCACGTTCCTGCGCGGCGCATCTCTTTCCGCCCTCGCTGTTGCGGCCGGAGGGGCGCTTGCTGCCTGTGGTACCGACCCCCAGGCACAGACCGAAGGGTCATGCGTGAGCGAGGACCTATCGGCCAGCGAGAAGGAGCTCGACTTCTCCAACTGGCCGGCTTACATGGACCAGAAGCGGGTGGAGCGCGATGGCGAGAAGGTCACCATCCTGCCGACGCTCGAGGACTTCCAGGACCAGACCGGCATCACGGTCAACTACACGACCGACATCAACGACAACATCGAGTTCTTCGAGAAGGTACGCAACCAGCTCGGTGCCTGCGAATCCACCGATCGGGACATCTTCGTGCTCACCGACTGGATGGCCGACCGGATGATCAGTCTCGGCTGGATCCAGGAGCTCGACCACGCGAACCTGTCGAATGTCGATGCCAATTTGACCCCGGGGCTGCAGAATCCTGCGTGGGACCACGGACGCAAGCACAGCGTGCCATGGCAGAGCGGTCTGACCGGCATTGCGTACAACGCTGAGATGACCGGCCCGGTCGAGAGCTTCGAGGAGCTGATCAGCCGCGACGATCTCAAGGGTCAGGTCACGTTGCTGACCGAGATGCGGGACACGATGCTGTTCATGATGCTCATCACCGGTGCCGACCCTGAGGACTTCACGGAGGACGAGTGGGGTGCCGCACTTGATCGGCTTCAGCAGGCGGTTGACGACGGACAGGTCCGGGCGTTCAACGGCAACAACTACCTGCAGGATCTGGCGGCGGGCAACGTGGCAGCCTGCGAGGCCTGGTCCGGTGACGTGATCATCACGCAGTACACCAACCCCAACATCAAGTGGATGGCGCCGGCGGAGGGCTTGTCACTGTGGAGCGACAACATGATCGTTCCCAACAAGGCTACGCATAAGACCAACGCCGAGAAGCTGATGAACTATTACTACGACCCAGAGGTGGCAGCACGGTTGGCCGCCTGGGTCAACTACATCTGCCCGGTCGTCGGAGCGCAGGAAGCTATGGAGAAGCTCGACCCGAGCCTGGTCGACAACCCGCTGATCTTCCCCGACGAGAAGATGCTCTCCAACACCTACTCCTTCATGTCGCTCGACGAGACGCAGTCCCGGGCCTACGAGCGGGACTTCCAAGAGGTCAGCGGGGGTTGAGTCGGTGAGCACCGAGGCGACGACGACGGCTCGTAGGGATTCAGATCACTCGACCCGACCGGGTGACGACCTCCGGCTGGCCGCCGTCACGAAACGGTTCGGTGCCTTCACCGCCGTCGACCAACTGGAGCTCACGGTGCCGGCGGGCTCGTTCTTCGCGCTCTTGGGGCCGTCGGGGTGTGGCAAGACGACGACGCTGCGGATGGTCGCAGGACTCGAGACGCCGACCGAGGGTGATGTCTACCTCGGCGAGCGCTCGATCACCGCACTTCGACCGTACAAACGGCCGGTCAACACGGTGTTCCAGAGTTACGCGCTCTTTCCACACCTGTCGGTCGCGGAGAACGTTGCCTTCGGACCGAGACAGCAGGGCCGCAGGAAGACCGGCGATGACGTCGACCAGATGTTGGAGCTCGTGGAGCTCGAGGGCTACGGCGAGCGACGGCCGGTGCAACTATCCGGTGGCCAGCAGCAGCGCGTCGCGTTGGCCCGAGCCCTCATCAACCGGCCGCAGGTGTTATTGCTCGACGAGCCGCTGGGCGCCCTCGACCTGAAGCTGCGGCGCCAGATGCAGATCGAGCTGAAGCGGATCCAGCTCGAGGTCGGGATCACCTTCGTCCATGTCACCCACGATCAGGAGGAGGCCATGACGATGGCCGACACTGTCGCGGTGATGAATGCCGGCGTGGTCGAGCAGATAGGCGATCCGGCGGAGCTGTACGAAAGGCCAGCGACGACGTTCGTGGCCAACTTCCTCGGCCAGTCCAACCTGATCGCTGGGTCGATCGTCGACACGACGAACGGTGTGCACAACGTCGAGATCCGTGGCGCGAAGCTGCGGGTTCCGACTAACCGGGCCCATGTCGACACCGGCGACGTCTGGGTCGGCGTCCGGCCCGAGAAGGTGTTCGTGGATTCGCCAGGCGACGACGCCGGGCCTGACTTCAACGTGCTCCCGGCCGGCGTCGTGAGCGACGTGAGCTTCACCGGAGTCTCGACTCAGTACCTCGTTCGGATGCCGTGGGGGCAGGAGCTCACCATGTTCGAGCAGAACACCGGCGCGCGTGAGACCTTCCGAGTGGGCGAGGTCGTCGATCTGCGCTGGCGGGCCGAGCACACGTTCTGTCTCGACGCCGCGCAGGACGCGCGTGCGGGCGTCGACGACGATGTGTTGGAGCTGCCTTGAGCCGGGTCGAGGCGCCGGTCGAACAAACCCACCAGTCGACGGCGTTCGGACGACGTCGTTGGACCGGCTACCTGCTGCTCCTGCCCGGTGCGCTGTGGCTGACGATCTTCTTCATCGTGCCGATGTTCACGCTGGTCTCGACCAGCCTTTACGACCCCAGCGGCACGCTCGAGAGCGGCTATCAGGTCACGTGGGCGTTCAGCAACTACGTCGACGCGCTCCAGACCTACTGGCCGGAGTTCTGGCGCTCTCTCATCTACTCCGGGCTCGCCACCCTCTTCGCTCTGCTGATCGGCTACCCGATGGCGTACGCCATCGCCTTCAAAGCCGGCCGGTGGAAGAACCTCATGCTGGTCTTGGTGATCGCACCGTTCTTCACGAGCTTCCTTATCCGAACCCTGTCGTGGAAGCTCATCCTGGCCGATCACGGGCCGGTCGTGGACTTTCTGAAGGCGGTGCACATCCTCGGCCCCGACGGCCGGCTACTGGCCACGTCGACCGCGGTGGTGCTGGGCCTGACGTATAACTTCCTCCCGTTCATGGTGTTGCCGCTGTACGCCAGTCTCGAGAAGATCGACCGCCGGATGATCGAGGCGGCGAGCGACCTCTACGCGAATCCACTTCAGGGCTTCCGACGCGTGACGTGGCCGTTGTCGATGCCGGGAGTCGTGGCGGGAACACTCCTGACATTTATCCCGGCGGCCGGCGACTACATCAATGTCGAGCTGCTCGGCACTCCGCAGCAGACCATGATCGGCAATCGGATCCAGGGGTTGTTCGGAGCCGGTGACTATCCGTTCGCGGCCGCGTTGTCGGTCACGTTGATGGTCATGATCCTCGTGATGGTCATCGTCTATATCCGGCGCTCCGGCACGGAGGAACTCCTGTGAGCGCGCCGTTGGTGCGGCTCGGCCACTGGATCACCGAGCACCTGGTCATGTTCGTCTGCATCCTCGGCCTGATCTACACCATCCTGCCGATCGCGGTTGTGGTCGTGATGTCGTTCGACGACACCGGCGACATCGTCTACCAGTTCAACGGGTTCACCTTCGAGAACTGGCGGCACCCATGTGCGCCGTACGGCATGTGCGATGCAGTGGTCACGAGCCTGCAGGTCGGCATCCTCGCCACCCTCGTCGCGACCGTCCTCGGGACGCTGATGGCGTTCGCGCTCGTGCGGCATCGATTCCGCGGCAGGTCCGTTTCGAACGTCGGGATCTTTCTCCCGATGGCGTCGCCGGAGATCGTGTTGGGGTCGTCGTTGCTGGCCTTCTTCGTCGCGGGGGGCTACGCCAGCTATCTCGGCTTCACCACGATCTTGATCGCGCACGTCATGTTCTGCATCTCGTTCGTCGTCGTGACCGTGCGAGCTCGTCTGGCCGGCCTCGACTCGACTCTCGAGCAGGCGGCGATGGATCTCTACGCCAACGAGTGGCAGACCTTCTGGCGGGTGACCTTCCCGCTGGTCTTCCCTGGCATCATGGCCGCCGCCTTGCTGGCGTTCTCGCTGTCGTTCGATGACTTCATCATCACCAACCTCAATGCGGGCCAGACTCAGACGTTCCCGATGTACGTGTGGGGCGTGGCTCGACGGGACATCCCGCCGCAGATCAACGTCATCGGAACAGCGATGTTCCTGGTCTCGGTGCTGATCGTGCTTGCGGCCAGCTTCGGTGGCCGGCGGCGGTCACGCCCCGTGGGATGAAGGTTCTCCCACAAAAGCCATTCACCGCAGGGCTAGTCGGGAAGTTGCAGTGAGAGATTGCGAAGGAAGTGCCCGGCCATCGTGCGCAGGTCCTCTTCGCCAGCACCGCACTCCTTGGCAAGGCTCGTCACGAGGAGCGCATTGAGGTCAAGCAGACCGCTGATGATATTGACAGCACCCGGACCATCGGCGTCATGCACCAGGCGGGAGATGTGCTGGACTGCGCGATATCGAGCTTCCTCGTCTGGTTCCATCCAGAGCGTCAGGCACTCGATCGCCACTCGAGTGTTGTCGGTCTCGAGGTTGGGCTGCTCCATGACGGTCACAAGATCAAGGAGCACGGCGTCGCAACCAGGGTCAAACGTCCCAACTGCCGGTGCGGACAGGGCGCACCACTCTCTCTCTGAGCATCGAAGCGTGCGTTCGATCCGGTCAGCAGATGTTCTCGACCACTTCCCCATACTGCTGGGCCCAGTACGCCGTCATCTCGCCGCTGAGCTGAACCAGCACGCCACACCCCTCGTTCGTAAAGACCCAGGTGCGACCGTCGTCCTCGTCGTAGTGCGACTCGATCTCTCGCAGCAGCCCCAGGTCGTCGAAGACCAGGACGCGGCCGCCATAAAGGAGGACGCTGCCGGAGCCGAAGTCGAACCACGAGGCGTGAAAGGTGGAAGCGTCCTCGGTGTACTTCGGCTCGTACTCGGGCAGCGGACCGACGTATTCAGCCGGGACGTTGCCTTCGGCAAAGGTCGCGATCACGCTTCTGGATGTCCATCCGTGCGTGTCGATGGTGTCGTCGCTGTTGTCGTGGCCGTTGTTGCCGTCACCCTCGCTGCATCCGGCGATCAGGAGTCCAAGCGCGACTAAGGCTCCAATCGCACACTTGCGCGGGATTGTCATGTCCTGGCTTTCTTGTTGTCGTCTTAGGCAGTCATTGCCAGCGACAACACGACGATCACGCCACCGAGCGCGTAGCGCAACCACTCGTAGCCAGAAGCAGCTCGGCCGAGTGCATCCCGGGCCGCTCGGACAGGGTCGGCAATGCAGTGCTTAAGCCGGCAAGCACCGCGCCGCCACGGGACGTGGTCGTCTCACTACGATCGGCGTCTCAGCCGTCGGTCCACCGAGGCGTACGGGACGTTCGGCCCTGGTGTGCCGCCGCCGCGGCAGTCCATCGTGCGGTCCCATGACTCGAGAGCAGGGACCGGGGATGCTCCCAACAGTCCCCGGCCGCCATGGACGAGCCCGCCCACCACGACCCAGAGGGCTCGCCGCTGCGGCATCGACACCCCGCCGCAAGGTCGCGCTCGCTCTGTTGATCCCCGTGCTCCTTGCCGCCACCTTGGGCGGGCTGTGGGTGCGGAGTGACCTCATCGAGGCTGCGGACTCGTCGTCGAGCGCCAAGCAGGTAACCGTACTCCGCCCGGCGGTCGACTACCTCAACGCGGCAGAGCGTGCAATGGTGGCCTCACAGGTTGACTCCCCGGCAAGCCAGGCCAAACTTGACGACGCCGAACAGGACCTCAAGTCGGCCGCCGAAGATCTGGAGAGTGCTCGCCAAGGCGCGGACCTGACGGCCGAGCAGAACCGCCAGGTCGACGTGGTGCTCTACCTGAGCCGTGCCCTGCATGAAGGCGGCGCCGGCCGCCTGAGTCCCTCCGCGTGGGAGGCTCAGGTCAGCCAGCTCCAGACTGGCATCACCCAGCTGATCACGACGATCGTCAACGCTCAGCTTGAGCCTGAGCCGCGACTGGAGCAGCTGTCTCAGGCGATTGATGGCCGGTTCTCCTTGGCGATGCAAGAGGCCCAGGTCGCCACCGAGGTAACCGGCTGGACCGGCTCGCTGGGGTTCTTCCGTGAGCTCGGCGCGGAGAGCAACGCGATCGGGCGCTTGTCGACAACGTTGGGTGAGTCCGATTCGAGGATTGCGACCCTGCAGACCGCAAACGCCCAACGGTCCAGCGCCGTCCGCCTTGGCGGAAACCAACTCGGCTTCGCCACGGCCTACGGGGCGTACAACAGGCTCAACACCAGCCTGCTGGACGGCATCGACCACGAACTCGATGCGTCCGCCAGCGCTGCCCGCAACCGGGCGCTCGTGTATGGCGCCATTACGCTGGCCGCCCTCGTCGCGGCCGTTCTGTTGGCATTGGTCGTCTCGCGGCTGCTGCTGAACCCAATCCGAACGGTCCGCGAGGGCGCCCTGGCCAAGGCCAATGAGGAGCTTCCAGTCGCGGTGGCCAAGATCCGATCTGGTAGTGACCCCGGGCCGATCAAGCCGATCGAAGTCACTACCGACGTGGAAATCGGCCAGGTGGCGGTAGCCGTCGACGACCTACACCGACAAGCCGTGGTGCTCGCGTCGCGGGAGGCCGACCTGAGGGCCCAGATCGGTGACATGTTCGTCTCCTTGTCCCGGCGGCACAACTCGTTGATCAACCAGCAGCTCGGCCTGATCGAGTCGCTGGAGAAGGACGAGGAGGACTCGCAGCGGCTCGAGAGCCTTTTCCGGCTGGACCACCTGGCGACTCGCATGCGTCGAACGTCGGAGAGCCTGCTGGTGCTTGCCGACGCGCCGCCGACGCGGGCTACCGCGACCGACAAGCTCACGGTGAGCGCCGCGCTCGAGGCCGCGTCCGCCGCCGTCCAGGACTACAAGCGGGTCCGGGTCGGCTCGGCGGACAACCACCGCATCAAGGACACCGCTGCGGCCGACATCGTCCACATCCTGACCGAACTGGTCGACAACGCGTTGTCCTACTCGTCACCGGAGACCACGGTGTCGCTCGATTCCATCACAACCGACGACAGCGTAGTGGTCGATATCGCCGATGCTGGTCTCGGGATCTCCGCCGCATCGCTGTTGGAATTCAACGACATCCTGCACTCCGGTGGCGAGGTCACTCGGGACACGGCGCGCCGAATGGGTCTGTTCGTAGTGAGCCGACTCGCCAAGCGACACGGCATCACGGTCTCGTTGCTGCCCAACCAGCAACGGGGAATCACCGCCCGGGTGAAGCTCCCCGCCGCGGTACTTGACATGGATCTGGCACGTGAAGCGGACGATCAATCTGCAGCAGCGCCATCGCTCAGTCGCGTGCCACCTGACCAAAGAAGCCAGTCAATGGCGCCCACTCAGCTCAAACTCGATCCCCTGACGATGGCGATGTCTGTCGAGAGTGCGGAGAGCATAGCGGCTGGTTCGTCCGGCCCTTCGGGGTCAGTGAACGGCGACTCCAACACACCGATCTTCCGGGCGATGCGGTCGGCTTGGCTCAGTGCCGGCGGCGACGCCCCATGGCTCTCAACCGAGGTCGAGACAGGCTGGAAACGCGCGGACGAGGTCGCAGAGTCTGTAGGAGACACTCAAGTCAGCCCGACCGGGCTTCCGGTACGGCGGCCGGGCAAACGCCTCGTTCCCGGGAGTGTCACCAAGTCGACGGCCGCGGCAGTACGTGACCCCCAAGCGATTCGGGCACGCCTCGCGGCCCACGCCGATGGCGTGTCCCGTGGCCGCTCGGTAGCCGCCAAGTCCGATAAACCTCCGAAGGAAGCGGACCACTGATGACCGAGGAGGGCCGCCAGTCGACCACCGACCACGACCGGCCAGCGCCGCGTCTTGTAGAAGAGGTGCCCGCTGAGGCCCAGCCGAACCTGGTGTCCTCCCGAACCGAGTACGCCGGCCAGTCGACCGCCGAGCGGGACCTTGACTGGCTGGTCTCGCGGTTCATCGATGAGGTGCCGGATGCAGCTCACGCGATCCTGGTGTCGTCCGACGGTCTTTTGATGGCGGCCAGCGCCAGCATTCCGGGGGAGCGCGGGGAGCAACTGGCTGCCGTTTCGTCGGGCCTTGCCAGT
>Ga0114129_10001685_pt1 | contig 30136 bp, 31 predicted proteins | sample RhiMetdeltSRZDD1_FD_80071 | JGI IMG/M metagenome (GOLD analysis project Ga0114129, IMG submission 80071) | Populus rhizosphere microbial communities from Tennessee, USA - Rhizosphere MetaG P. deltoides SRZDD1 (version 2) (version 2) | ecosystem: Host-associated > Plants > Roots > Rhizosphere >... | reverse complement strand
CCGAAATCGAGGAAGCCCGGCTGTTCTTCGCCGAAGCTCGCCGAAGCGCCGGATTGCTCTCGCCAGAGGTCAGCAGCTCGGCGGTCCGAGCGCTCGATGAGATTGCCGACCTGGTGGATGCCACCGCGAGCCCCGACACGATCCAGGCCCGAGTCCTTGCGCTCACCAACTCATTGTCTCAGCGGCTTGGTATTTCGCTCGAAGAGATTCCTGCGGGGACGCCCTCTCTCGCGCGAGGCGCCCGGATCTATCGGGAGAATTGCGCGAGCTGCCACGGCGACCTGGGCCGAGGAGACGGCCCCATGGCCGAGGGATTGGATCCCAAGCCCGCCAACCTTTCGGATGCCGCGGCGCTGAGCGATGCGTCTCCGCTCGATTTTTATCGCCGGGTGACCATCGGCGTCGTGGGAACCTCGATGCCGGCCTTCGAGGGTCGCATGTCCGCCGACGATCGCTGGGCGGCCGCGGCATACGCCACGTTGCTCCGGCTTCCGGCCCCAAAGGGAGAAGTGCCGCCCTCCCTGCGTCGGTTCGACGGAACTGCCCGCCTCACCGACCCCGACATCAGGAAACAGCTGGCCGCCGCTGGAGCCGACACGGCAGCTACGCTGGTCGCTGCGGTGCGCAGTATCCAGGAGCAGGCGGATGCAGCAGCGACGGCACGCATTTTCGCCCAGGTTCGAAGCCAACTGGATTCAGTCGATCATCTCGCCCGCGCGGGCCGGGAGGCGGAAGCAAGTACGGCCGCGTTCAACGCGTACATGACGTTCGAGCAGGTCGAACGGTCGGTCAGGGCAAAACATCCCGATCTCGCCGGCTCGCTCGAGAATCGCTTCGCCGCCCTCCGAACCAGAGCCGCTGGCGGAGCCACTACCATGGAGCTGGATGGCATCCAGCGTGCCCTCGCGGCCGATCTCGAGAACGCCGAGCGGGTGCTGGGTGAGACGTTGTCGCCGTTCAACCTGTTCCTGCAATCGTTCGTGATCCTGGTGCGGGAAGGCCTCGAGGCCATTCTCGTACTCGGCGCGCTGATGGCATTTTTGGTAAAGACCGGCGCCGCGAGTCGCAAGCGGGACATTCACGTGGGCGTTGGAGCGGCGGTGGCCGCAAGCCTCCTCACGGCCTTTGCCCTCGAGACGGTGTTCCGGCTGAGCCCGGCTCGGCGTGAGGCGCTCGAGGGGCTCACGATGGTGGCCGCCACGGGAGTCCTGTTTTACGTGAGCTACTGGCTGCTTTCGAAGATGGAAGTAGCCAAGTGGAACCGCTTCGTACGCGGCAAAGTACAGGATGCCGTAAGCAGCGGGTCCGCGCTGGCGCTCGCCTCGGCGGCGTTCCTTGCAGTGTATCGCGAAGGGTTCGAGACGGTCCTCTTTTACAAGGCATTGTTCGTAGCGGGGGGGTCGGGCGGCTCGACTGTTGCCGTTCTCGCAGGCATCGCGCTTGGTGCAGTCGTGATGCTGTTTGTCTATGTCGCGATCAATCGCTTCGGGGTGCGGCTGCCGCTCAAGCCCTTCTTCGGCGTGACCAGCGCGTTTCTCTACTACATGGCCTTTGTGTTCGCCGGGAAGGGAGTGGCCGAACTGCAGGAGGGCAACCTCGTACCCACCACGATCGTCTCCTCGGCTCCGCGGATCCCGGCGCTGGGGATCTATCCTACGGTTGAGTCGCTTACAGCCCAGGCCGTCCTGCTCGTTCTGCTGGTGATCGCGCTGGTGTGGACGTTCCTGATCGAGCCGCGGCGGCTCAAGGTCACCTCCGTGATGGTTCCGGAGCCGGCACGGGAGGCGCCATCAGCTCCCTCACGAGCGGCTGCGCCCGGTGTGGTGCCGGTCGGGACCAGACAGGAGCTGCTTCGCTCGCTCGAGCGGATGGAGGCCGATCTCGCGGAGTTGAGGGCCGAGGTGGAGCGCATGCGGGCGCGCCTCAGGGCCCGCGACTCACAGACTGTTCCGCGCAACAATCCGTAACGCTGCCACCATGCTCGGTCGAAACGGCCCGCCCCCGCGGGCCGTATGCGTTGGGACAGGAGGCAATCATGATCGCGAGAACCTGGCACGGGATGGTGCCCGCAACGCGGGCCGACGAGTACAAAGCGTACCTTGAGCGCACCGGACTGCCCGATCTTCGAGCGACGCCGGGCAATCGTGGCGTCTGGGTGCTGCGTCGAACCGAAGGCGATCGAACCCACTTTCTGCTCGTGTCGCTTTGGGACTCAATGGGTTCCATTCGTGCGTTTGCCGGCGACGACGTCGAACGGGCTCGCTATTATCCGGAAGACAAGGACTTCTTACTCGAGCTGGAGCCGCATGTCACCCACTACGATGTCATAGCTCGGCCCGCTGCAGCGGAGGTACGCGGATGACCGAAACCGAACGGATCGTGGACGAACTTCGCCGCGCGCAGGATCGGGGCGCCTGGCACGGACCGTCGGCACGCGAAGGCCTGGAGGGCATCACCGCGGCGGCTGCGGCGAGCCACCCGATCCCCGGTGCCCACTCTATCTGGGAGCTGGTTCTGCACCTCACGGCTTGGCGGGGTGAAGTCATGCGACGATTGCAAGGCGCCGAGCCTGGGTTGCCGCCTGAAGGGGACTGGCCGCCGGTTGGGGACACCAGCGAGGCAGCCTGGGCCGAGGCTCGCCGTCGGCTGGAGGACTCGCACAGGCAGCTGGGAGAGGCGGTCGCTCGATTCGCGGAGGAGAAGCTCGACCAACCGGTAGGGCGTAAGCCGCCCGACCCCGCGCTGGGTAATGTCGGGACGTATTACGTGATGCTGCATGGTGTGGCCCAACACGATGCGTACCACATGGGCCAAGTGGGCATTCTGAAAAAGGTGGTCTGATGCAAAAGGAAACGGTCCGCCGTTGTCGGCGGACCGTTCGTAAGTGAGGTGGCAGATCGCCCCCTGAGTTTTCGGAAACGGACCTTAGTGTCCGCTCCACCCTTCTTCGACCTGCCACTTTTCCGTGGGAGCAAAATCGCTCCGTCACGCTCTTGAAAAAGCAAGGCAGGTGCCAGTTGTGCATCAAAGAGTGAACAGCTTGGAAAACTGTGACTTAGCTGCAAAAGGGGCGGCGACTCGGCCGCCTTTTTTCTGTCAGCAATCTTGACACAACCCGGACAGTAATTCGAAAGTCCAGCTACTCCATAGGCTTAGGCGGGCGCAAAAGTCTTTGCCGACGTTTCCCGATTGTCAGGCGCCAAATACGGGCCCGCGGGCACCTCGACGTCGCCCCGCCAGCGCGCCAGCAAGGCAGCCCCGATCAGCACCAGCAGAATGCTGGTAAGCTGAGCCAGCGTGAAACCACCCCACAGAACTCGATCGTCTTTGGCCCGCAGTATCTCGACAAGAAAGCGCTCAATTCCCGCCAGTACGAGATAAAGGCCGAACAGCCAGCCCGTCGCGCGGGCCCGGGTCCGTAATGCCCAAAGGATTGCAAAGGCCACCAGCATGATCGCCACTTCATAGAGCTGAGTGGGGTGTACAGCCAGCACGGTGCTGGGATCGGTGCCCGGCGGGATCGGGATCCCGAACTGCTGGTGCAGGTTCGCGGCCGTAGACGGCGGCAAGCCTTTGGGAAACCGTACGGCCCATGGGAGGGAAGTGGGCCGGCCATAATCGTCGTTTACCAGGAAACACCCTACTCGTCCCAGCGCGTACGCTGCAGCAAGCGCCGGGGCGCCCAGCTGCATGGTCCATCGGGTCGGGACCTTGAGTCGCGCGCCGTTTGCAAGAACCGCCAGAACTCCGCCGATGAAGCCGCCGTACCAAACGAGTCCGCCACGAGAGAACAGGGCGCTGGGATCGCGAAAGAGCGCGACGTACCAGAGTTTTGCTCCCACGATTCCACCCACCACAGCGGCTGCCACGATGTCGCCGGCGTACTCCTCTCGTAGACCGCGTCGGCGCAGCTCCAGCGAGATGAGCCAGCCGCCGACCAGGAACGCGACCATCATCATGATCCCGTACCCCGTGATCTCGAAACGGCCAAGCTGAATAGTGAGCGGGTAGATCGTCATGCCAACGTCCTGTGAGGATCCGGGGCTCGGAGACCGGGGATCGGGAGGTCGTCCCTGGGCTCGAGGTCCCAGCGGCTTCGTTCACCCTGAGCAAGTCGCCAAGCCCCTGCGGCCGCGATCATGGCGGCATTGTCGGTGTTCAGGCGGGGAGAAGCTATGCTGACGCGCGCGATCCCCGCCAGCCGTGCGCGGAGCTGTTTCATCAGCACCTGGTTACAGGCCACCCCGCCACCGATCATGGCTTGAGGATAACCAAGTGCTTCGACAGCATGCGCAGTCTTCTCGACCAGCACCTCCAGAGCCGCGTCCTGGAAGCCTCGGGCTAGATCGGCCCGGTCACGCGCGAGGTCGTTGCTGGCTCGTACGGCGCGGAGGACCGCGGTCTTGAGTCCGCTGAAAGAGAACTGGTACGGCTCGTCCGTGCGACTCAGCTCCGCCAGCAATGGGCGCGGAAAGCGGAACCGATCTGGCCTTCCCTCGCGTGCGAGCCGTTCGAGTGGAGCTCCGCCGGGATACCCGAGACCGAGCAACGTCGCGACCTTGTCGAACGCTTCACCAGCCGCGTCGTCCAGCGTTTGACCGAGAAGCCGGTAGTCGCCCCAGGCGGGCACGTCCAGCAGCATCGTGTGCCCACCGCTGACCAGGAGCGCCACGAAGGGCGGCTCGAGTTCTTCATCCTCGAGCGTGGGAGCGAAGAGATGGCCTTCCAAGTGATTGACGCCAAGGAAGGGAATGTTGCGAGAGTAGGCCAGTCCCTTCCCGTACATCACCCCGACCAAGAGCGCTCCGACGAGCCCTGGGCCCGCGGTGACGACGATCCCATCAATGTCCTCCAACGTGAGCGCAGCATCGGCCAGCGCACGATCCACCACGCTCCCGATGGCCCGTACGTGGGCTCGGCTCGCCAGCTCGGGCACGACGCCGCCAAAGATGCGGTGAACGTCCTGGGAAAGGATCACCAGGCTCGTCAGCTTCGGCCGCGCTCCATCCACGGCGAGCACCGCTGCCGAGGTCTCGTCGCAGGAGGTTTCGATGCCGAGGATTCGATCAGCCATGTTCGGTGCGGCGGCAGGAGACGCTGTCCGGTGTCGCCTTTCCGGTGAGTCCGGACGGCACCATCACTCTGAGTGCGACTCGGGTGGGCGCAGTTCCCACAACTGCGCCGGAGACCAGTGTGACCGTCACACTGTCCGGAGTAAGCTGAGCCAGTCGATACCGCGGGCCCCGAATTCGCACGGTCACCGTATCGCGGTCCAGCTTGAGCGCGGACCCGGACGGCAGCTGCACCGGAACGGGCCAGAGGGTTTTCTCGGCAATCGCTTGCACGTTGAGCGTGAGCGTCACCCGGTTGGGAAAGACCCTGACCGGGCCGAAGCCCGTCGTGTCCACCATCACGCGCTCCTCGGTCGGGCCGTCGGCCCTGGCGATTTCGAGTGGTACCGTCGTCACCGAGTCGATTGCTGCTACCCCGTCGCGAGGTCCGGCCAGCCGCACTTCGCCCGGCACCACCGCAATACCGCCAACCAGCTCGAACCCCGAGTCCGATTGAATTCGGACTACCGGCCGCACCGGTGCGCTACGCTGCGCCACCGGGTTCAGCTCCACGGTGACTTGACGGGGCTCGAGGTCCTGAATTCGCACGTTGGGGTTGCCCGGCAAGACGACGTCGGAGGGGTCGATGTCGAGGCGGACGCTGTCGGCGGTGAGGGTGTCGGGAAGAATCCTGGTGAAGAACAGATTGTCGCGGGACAGCCGAAGCAGCTCTCGCCGGGACCCCACCGCAGTCGCGTGTAGCGGCTCGAGCGCCCGGACTACGGCTCGGCCCGGCGGCGGCTGAACCCGCAACTCAACCTGAAGCAGCCCGCTGGCGGGCTCTTCGCTCGAGGCAACGAGCCAAAGCAGAACCGACAGGGCCACGGCGGTGAGCTTGAGGGGCCAGTCGGCGGTGAGCGCCGTGGGGAGCCTCACTCAGGACTCGGCTTTTCCTTCGTTCAGCAGTCGCTCGACCAGCGCCCGATTGACCGGCGAGCTCCAGTCATGGGCGCCGATGACCCGCTTCACAATCGTGCCGTTTCGATCGAGCAGAAAGCTCTCCGGCACACCGGTCGTTTGATACGCCTGCTGAATGGCGGTGGAGCGATCCTGAAGAATGTCGAACGTCAGATGGAGTGCCTGTCCGAAGTTCCGCACATCGGTCGGATCGCTTTCGTCGATGCTCACGGCGGCGATCTTGAAGCCGCGGGATTCGAGGGAGTCATAGAGGCGCTGCATGGAAGGCATTTCGATCTTGCACGGTTCGCACCAGGTCGCCCAGATGTTTACCAGGGTCACCTTGCCCTTGTAATGCTTGCGCAGGGAGACCGTGTCGCCGGTGGCGAGATCGACGACTCGGAAATCGGGAGCACGCGAGCCGACGGCGACCGGCTCGGACCCAGGGCCGTACTTGACCAGAGCGGTAGCGGCAAGCGCGAGCCCGGCAAGAACGGCCAGCACAGCCAACCACTGTTTGGACATGGTCTCCTATACGCGTACCGCGCAGCACCGCCGAAGCGCGCGGGTTGCTTCGGCCGGGTCCGGGGTTCCGAAGACGGCGGTACCGGCAACGAATGCATCGGCGCCGGCTTCCCACGCGGTGCCGATCGTCTCGAGCGTAATTCCGCCGTCCACCTCGAGAGTTGCCCGGCTCCCGCGCGCGTCGAGCAGGGCCCGACAGCGACGGATCTTGTCGGTCGCTGCCGGAATATAGGCCTGGCCACCGTAACCCGGATTCACGCTCATGATGAGGACCAGGTCGACGTCATCCACCACCTCTTCCAGCAGGGTCAGAGGAGTGCCCGGGTTCAATGCCAGTCCTGCCAGCATGCCATGCTCGCGCACCGCGGCAAGCTGCCGCTGCACGTGCACGGTTGCCTCAGGATGGAAGGTGAAGACTGCTGCCCCGGCTTGCGCGAAGTCCTGGATGTATTGCTCGGGCTGCTCGACCATGAGATGAACGTCCAGCGGCAAATCGGTCAGCCGAGCCAGAGCGCTGATCATCGGCGCCCCGAACGTAAGGTTGGGCACAAAATGCCCGTCCATCACGTCCACGTGAATCCAGTCCGCCCCGCCCTTCTCGACGGCTCGAATCTCATCCGTAAGACGTTCGATCGCAGCGCTCAGCACGCTGGGCGCAATGCGCACGCTCATCGGCGGGCCCCGGTGACCATGGGCTGAACAATGCGGGCGGTCTGAGCTGTTCGGATCTTGGGTTGCCCGCTCACGACCACGTCCACCGGTCCGCCGAGGTCGCGTCCGCCTCCGGCGGCCGGACGGGTGGCGACCACGATGTTGGGTTCCGGATCCGACGCCACGGTGTCCACCTTGCCGACCTTGAGTCCGGCCGCCGCAAGCACCTTTACTGCGTAGGGCAGGCCCAGTCCGACGACATCGGGTACGGGAACCTGTTGCGGTCCGGCACTGGTCACGAGCGTCACAACGCTGTTCTGAGGCAGAATCATGCCCGGCGGCGGATCCTGCCAGACCACTGCGCCGCGGGGAATGGTCGCGTGGGGTCTCTCGTCATCGAACTTGGTCCGAAAGTCGAGATCCTTGAGCTTGCGCTCAGCCTCGCCGGCGGGCAGCTCGAGGACTCGCGGCACGGCGTGGTCCTTGGTGACCAACGGAACCGGCGAGAGCCACGCCGATGCAATCAGATACCCGACCCCGAATGTCGTGCCCACGATGAGAAAGTCCCGGAGCAGTCGGCGTCCGGAGATCGTGCGCCCCCGTGGCTGGGTTGGTTGTGCCGTCTCGGGTTGCACTTGTTCAACTCGAGGTTTGGGCCTCTGCTTCCGAGCCCAGGGCACCTGCCGACGGAATCTCATGCGACCCGTCTCAATCGAGCTGCGTAGGCGCCGTCCATCCGGTCCCGCTGCGGCAGGGTCATCAGGTCTCCGTTCGACGTAAGCAATGCCGGCAATGCATCGTCTGGCGTTTCCCGCTTGAACTCCGAATGCTCACCCAGAAAGGCCTCGATCTGGCCTTCGTTCTCTTCCGGCTCCAGGGAGCAGGTCGAATAGACCAGCAGACCTCCGGCTTTGACGATCGAGGCTGCGGCGGCGAGCAGCTCCGCCTGGCGTTGGATCAGCGCCGCCAGTGCGTCGGGAGTCACCCGCCAGCGGGCATCTGGATGCCGCGCGAACGTGCCGGTCCCGAGGCAGGGCGCATCGAGCAAGACCGCGTCAACTTCGAGCACGGGAGGGTGGCGAGCATCGGCCAGCACAATGCGCTCGCGTCCGCCGACTCGGCGAAGGTTTTGGCGAAGCCGCGCCACGCGGGCTCGGCTCAAGTCCGCCGCTACCATGCGGACACCCAATCGGCCTAGCCCGATGGTTTTCCCCCCCGGGGCTGCGCAAGCGTCGTAGGCCAGGCAACCCGCCGGCAAGGCCGTATACCAGATGACCAACGCCTGCGCCGGGTCCTGGACCAGAAAGTCACCTTCCGCGAACCCGGGCAGCTGCTCGGGGCGTGAGCCGGACACCGCGATACCGGCACCCCAGGGAGCCGGAGTGGCCCGGATCCCGGCCGCGGCCAGGCGCCGCAGGATCGCGTCTCCCGATGCCCGAGCCGGCTGGATGACCAGCGCAGGCCGCGAGTTGTTCCATCGGAGCAGGCGATCGGTATCCTCCGCACCGAACCGGTCGAGCCACCGCCGCACCAACCATTCTGGATGTGAATGGCGGGCTGCAAGATCGAGTGGTCCCACCCCGCGCGACCGAGTGCGCGGGGCCTCCCGCGTCATCCGCCGGAGCAGTGCGTTCACGAACCCTCCAGCGCGCGCCCCGCCGGCTTCTCGCGCGAGCGCGACGCTGGTGCTGACGGCCGCGTGCGGCGGGACCCGATCCAACGCTGTGAGCTGGTAGGCGCCCAGGCGCAGAATGTTCTGCAGCGTGGGCGGCACACTGGCCCAGCCCTTCGCCGCGAGCGGCTCGAGTCGCTCGTCGAGTCCGGTCCGGCGGCGCAGCACGCCGGCCGCTAGCTCGTGAGCCAGTCTGCGGTCGGCCTCGGGAAGCGGCCGCAAGGATTGATCCAGAGCTGCGTCGAGCGGGCGGCCTGCGCGTACCTGCTCGAGAATGGCCAGCGCTGCTCGGCGCGGGGCAAGACCATCGTCAGCCGGCATTGCGACAAGAAATTTTCACCGCGGAATCGCGGTAAGGATCATTGCTGCAGCATTCCCTGCGTCGGGCTCGAGGGTACCGCCACTTCGCGGCGGGGCATGCGCCCTGCCAGGAAGGCGGCCCTCCCCGCATCGACTGCCCATCGCATAGCCCACGCCATCCCGGCCGAATCCTTCGCCTCGGCCAGCGCCGTGTTCATGAGGATGCCGTCCACGCCCTGCTCCATCGTCAAGCAGGCATCGGACGCAGTGCCCACCCCGGCATCCACGATTACTGGCACTGATAGCCGCTTCTTGATGGAGCGAATGGAATAGGGGTTGAGCAGGCCCAGCCCGCTCCCGATGGGGGATGCGAGCGGCATCACGGCCGCGCACCCGACGTCTTCAAGCCGGAGCGCCGTGACCACGTCGTCGTTGGTGTAGGCGAGCACCTTGAAGTCGTCGCGCACCAGCTCGCGAGCTGCGGCGAGCAGCCCCTCCGTGTCCGGCAGCAGGCTCTCCCGGTCACCGATGACCTCGAGCTTCACGAAATCGTTGAAGCCTGCCTCTCTGGCCAGTCGGGCGTAGCGAATCGCCTCGTCCGCGCTGTAGCAACCCGCCGTATTTGCCAGCAGGAAGAACTGATCGGGGTTGAGATGGTAGAGAATCCCTTCGCCCTTGGTGCGATCCAGATCGACCCGGCGCACGGCCACGGTGACGATCTCTGCGCCCGACGCCTCGATGGCGCGCACCATCTCCGCGTTCGACCGGTACTTGCCCGTGCCCACCATGAGGCGCGATCGAAAGCTGCGACCCGCGATCGTGAGCGGGGAGTCGAGCACGGTTTCGACGGCAGAAAGCATTCCAGTCATCGGTCAGCCTCCACCGACGAAGTGCACGAGCTCGACAGAGTCACCCGCGGCCAGCGGAACCTCGCCTAGCCGCGGTCGGCGCACGATGCTCCGATTGTGCTCCACGACGACCGTCCGTGAGTCGAGCCCGAGATGCTGGAGCAGGTCGTCGAGCGTGGCGGGGCCCGGAATATTTCGGGGTTCACCGTTGACCAGCAGCCTGATTTCCATGAGCGAAAGATAACCGCGCCCCCCTGGCTCAGGACCAATGATCGAGGAACGCGATGACGGCTTTGGCTGGGTCGGCGGCATGCCATAGCGCCCGAACCGCGGCTACACCGTAGGCCCCTGCCGAAAGCAACTCCGGCATCCGTGCAGCTGTCACGCCTCCGATAGCGATGACCGGGAGCCCCAGGGAGGCGCAGGCTTCCACCAGTGGAGGGCCGGCAGCCGGTTCGTTGTGGCTGGGAGTCGGGTAAATCGTCCCGACCATCAGATAGTCGGCACCCTCGGCTCGAGCGGCCATCGCCTCTTCGATCGAATGGACCGAGCGACCGATCCAGCCGTAGGTGAAGACCCGGCGGGCGTCTGCAGGTGCGAGATCGGTCCGGCCCAGCTGAATCCCGTGAGCGCCAACGGCAGCAGCGATATCGGGGCGCCCGTTCACGAATACCGATGCTTCCGGCGGGCGGGCCAGCGCGATGAAACGCTCGGCGGCCCGAGTCAGCATTTTTGTGGGGGCTGTTCGATCGCGGGCATGGAGCGCGACGGCGGAGCCGCCGGCTGCCAGAGCAGCGGCTCGCACCCCCAGATCGTCGAGCGCCAGCACGCCAGCGTCGCTGATCGCGTGAACCCGGGGCAGCGGTCGCGACCGGTTCACGCCAGGTGGTCGCCGACGGCGATGCTTCGCCCGCGCACCCACGCGTCCACGGTAATCCTCGTCTTTCCAGCGGGCTGAACCTCGAGCACCTCGATCGCATCGTCGCGGCAGGCGATGACGAGCCCGCGCCGGCCGGCCGCGAGAACCTCCCCCGGTGCCCCGCTACCGCTCACTATACGAGCGCCGAAGAGCTTCACCGGTGCCTCCCCATGCATGGCCCAGGCGCCCGGTGTCGGATCGAATGCGCGGACTTTGCGTGCCGTGACGACGGCCGGCGCGGAGAATGAAAGGCGAGTCGTATCCCGATCGATCTTGGGAGCGTAGGTCGCTGTGGAGTGATCCTGCGGATCGCCGGGCAGGTCGGACTTGGCGAGCCGTGCCATGACCTCGACCAGGGTCTTTGCCCCGAGATCTGCGAGTCGATCGCTCAGGCTACCGCCGGTTTCGTTGGGAGCAATGGGGCAAGTGGCGCGTTGCAGTACGGGTCCACTGTCGAGGCCGGCCTCCATCCGCATGATGGAGACGCCGGTGATCTCTTCACCGTTCAGGATCGCCCACGGAATCGGTGCGGCTCCGCGGTAACGAGGCAGCAGCGACGCATGAACGTTGATCATCCCGAGCGGTGGTACCGCTAGTATCTGCGGCCGCAGGATGTGACCATACGCGACGACGACGCCGAGATCCGGCTTGAGGTGCCTTAAAGATGCGGCAAAAAGGTCTCCGACTGGGCGCTCCGGCTGCAGGATCGGAAGCCCGGCATCGATGGCAGCCCGCTTGATGGGGGGTGGAACGAGGAGAGTTCGCGAGCGTCCCTGGGCCCGGTCGGGCTGAGTGACAACGCCGACGATCTCGCTCCGATGATCCAGTAGAGCTCGAAGGGACGGCACCGCGAACTCCGGGGTGCCGAAGAAGGCGACGCGCATCACTCCGGTCGGGCGGCCGCCGGCTGCACCTCTTTGATGTAGCTCGTATCATCTCTGTGCTCTCGCTTCCAACGCGCGAGCAGAACCCGCCGCTTCATCAGACCTAGGTGATCGAGGAAGAGGATGCCGTCGAGGTGGTCGATCTCGTGCTGGATGGCGCGGGCGGCGAGTCCGCCGGCCTCCAGGCGGAACCGCTTGCCCTCGCGGTCGAGCGCTTCGAGCACCACACGTTCCGCCCGGGTCACATCGCCATAGATGTCCGGAATCGAGAGACATCCTTCTTCCGCAGTGGTCCGGCCTTCGGCTTCGACGATGACGGGGTTTACCATGGCGAAGCGCTGTCCCTCGGCGTCGATCACCGCGACTCGGCGCGCAAGTCCAACCTGGTTTGCGGCCAGCCCAACTCCTCGGGCGGCGTCCATCGTCTCGAACATCTGGTCGATAACGCTGCGAAGATCATCATCTACTTCGGCCACCTCGGCGCTTCGCTGCCGTAAGACCGGTGACCCGAGCAGGTGCAAAGGGAGCGGGGTCATCCAGTCTGTGTGGGGGCGTTGGTTTGACCGACCCGGACGATACGGGCACGCTCCACCACTACAGTAGCGGACCCGCTTTCGACCGTGATCCGGTCGTCCTTGATGTCCTTCACTTTGCCGATCAACCCGCCGCTGGTGGTGATCTCGTCTCCCTTCTTGAGTCCGGCCAGCAGCGCCTCGTGCTTCTTCCTGGCCTGGCCTTGAGGTCTGATAATGAGGAAGTAGAAGACCAGGCCGATGGCGACGACCTGCATGATGAGGATACTGAAACCGCCACTCCCGGAGCCCGGGGCGGGCGCCATCGCGAACAGCAGGGCAGGGGTCACGAGTGTCCTCGGTGGTAGCGGTCGAGCCAGGCTCGGTGCCAGTGATCAAAGGTGCCGTCGCAGATTCGCTCTCGCGCCTGCTGGGCCAGCCGGATCAGGAAGCGAATGTTGTGAATCGAGACCAGCCGCAACCCGAGCATGTCCTCGACCATGAAGAGATGGCGCAGGTAGCCACGCGGAAACGTGGTGCAGGTCTCGCAATCACACTCGCTATCCAGCGCCCCCCGCGAGCCCTTGAACGACGCGCCTTTCACGTTGACTCGACCGGTGGGAAGCCAGGCCGTTCCGTGACGTCCGTTGCGCGTTGCCGCGACGCAGTCGAATAAATCCACGCCGCGAGCGATGCCCTCGAGCAGGTCGGGCGGAAAACCAACGCCCATAAGATAACGGGGGATCGTCGGCGGCATGGTAGCGTCCAGGCCCTCGAGCACCCGGTGCATCACTTCTTTGGATTCTCCCACCGAGAGCCCTCCGATGGCGATGCCGCTCCATGAACCCTGGTCCAGGATTCCTTCAATCGAGCGGGCGCGAAGGTCATCGTAGCTCCCGCCCTGAATGATGGGCCAGAGAGTCTGAGACTCCTCTTCATTCTGTAGCCGCTCGTGCTCTGCCCTACATCTCGCCAGCCATCGGAGGGTTCGTTCCATGCCCTCACACGCGAGTTGATAGGGAGCTTGGCCCGGGACCACGTGGTCGAACGCCATGGCGACGTCGGCGCCGAGCATCCACTGAATCTGGGTGGCTCGCTCGGGCGTGAGGGTTCGCAAGGACCCGTCCACGTGACTGGTAAATGCAACACCCTCTTCACTGATGGTGCGGAGACCTTCCAGAGAAAAAACCTGAAAGCCGCCCGAATCCGTCAGCATGGGCCCGCTCCAGCCGGTAAACTCGTGGAGACCGCCCATCGCGGCGACCACATCTTCACCCGGGCGCAAGTGAAGGTGGTACGTGTTGGCGAGAACAATCTGCGCGCCGGTTCGGCGTACGTCGGCCGGATGGAGTCCGCGGACAACTCCGTGAGTGCCCACCGGCATGAAGGCGGGGGTTTGGACTTCGCCGTGCGGCAGTGTGAGGCTGCCGGCCCGTGCGGAGCGGGAGGTGGCTTGGAGGCTAAACTGGAACATGCGGCTAGGGAGCAAGCTATCAGCTATCAGCTATCAGCTATCAGCTATCAGTCCAACGAGAGGCCGCTCGGCCCGTCGTGGCTGGGCGGCTCTGATAGCTGATAGCTGCTCTCACCCGAGAATCCGGTCCAGCTGCCTCCGATGCACCAAATCGTGCCCCCCGATCATGCGCACGATGTGCTCCACGCTCTCGAGCCCGCGTTCGCTGTGCAGGCCCGCACGCTTCCACTGCGCCGGCTCCAGCCCGCGCAGCAGGCGGAGATTGGCCCCGCGGAGTACCGCGAGCTGCGCCAGTACGTCGGGCAGCGGCATCTCCCGATACCGGAATGTCCGGGCCCACGCTTCCTGATCGTATCCCTGGAGCGGGGGGGTGTCCTGGGTGAGGATCATGCGCACCCGAAAGCCGTACACCAGTTCCGTGTCGGCGAGATGATGGACCACTTCCATGGCGGACCACTTACCGGGAGCCTCGGGTTTCCGGAGCACAGTGGCGTCGAGGCCGCGGACGCGTTGCTCGATCCAGGGAACCAGCTCGGTCATGACGACAAGTGGGTCGCGGTCACCCAGTACTTCGAGTATGGCGCGAGTGTACCCGGCGGCCGCAGCCGGCGCCGTGCCGGCGGGATTGGAGAATATGGTCATACGCCACTCCACCGCTGATAGCTGATAGCCGATAGCTGATAGGTTGCCCTCACACAATCACCATTGCGTCGCCATACGAATAGAACCGATAACGCCGCTCGATGGCATGGCGGTATGCCGCTCGCATCGCCTCGTGACCCGCAAACGCGCTGACCAGCATCAATAGCGTCGATCTCGGTAAGTGGAAGTTGGTGATGAGCCGGTCGACAATCTTGAATCGGTAGCCAGGCAGAATAAGCAGGGAGGTCTCGCCCGGGCCGGTTTTCACCACGCCATCCGAGGACGCTGCGCTTTCCAGCGCCCGAACTACGGTGCTTCCAACCGCCCAGATCCGTCCTCCCAGCCGGCGGATCTCTTTCGTCAATGCCGCCAGCCGATCCGGGATTTCGAATCGTTCGGTCTGCATGGCATGGTCTTCAATCCGCTCGGTCTCTACCGGCTTGAAGGTGCCCGACCCGACCTCCAAATCGAGACCGGCGATCACCACACCCCGGGCCGACAACGCATCGAGCAGCTGATTGGTGAAGTGCAGGCCGGCCGTCGGGGCCGCGACGCTGCCTTCCCGCTTGGCGTACACGGTCTGATAGCGACTGGCGTCGATCGGCCCGGGCTCGCGGGAGATGTACGGCGGAAGCGGCAGCCGACCGCGCCGTTGCATGATCTCCTCGGCGGTCGCGCCGACCACCTGCACGCGTCGATGGCCGTCCGGGAGAACCTCGAGGGTGTCGACCCACACACCCGGCTCGAGTTCCACCCGCTTACCGGGCTCGAGGGCGCTGCCGGGCTTGCCCAGCGCCAGCCAGCCCCCCTGCGAGGCAGGCCGAATCAGCAGCACCTCGGCCGCGGCACCGGACGGCCGGCGACCAATGAGTCGCGCCGGGCGAACCCGCGTAGTGTTGAGCACTAGCAGATCGCCTGCCGGAATCAGCGTCAGCAGATCGCTGAAGATCAGGTCTTCCAGCATCTGGCCGGTCGGCTCGCATTCACGAGCGACCAGGAGAAGGCGACTGGCCGTCCGCTCTTCGATTGGAGTTTGTGCGATGAGGTCGGGCGGCAGCTCGTAATCGAAGTCGGACGCCGTGTATTGCCGTTCGGTCAAAAGAGCGCGGCCTGAGTGGAGGGTGGCGCGATCCCAAATCGCCGATAAGCGTGGGCCGTGGCGCAGCGGCCGCGCGGCGTCCGCTCCATGAATCCCTGCTGGATCAGGAAGGGTTCGTACACTTCTTCCAGCGTGCCCGCGTCTTCGCCCACTGCTACGGCCACCGTGTTGAGGCCCACCGGCCCGCCTCCGAACTTCTCGATGATGGTGAGCAGGATCCGTGCGTCCATGTCGTCCAATCCAAACTCGTCCACGTTGAGTCGGCTCAGCGCATCGTTCGATACCGGCCCGGTGATGCGGCCGCCGGCGCGGACTTGCGCGTAATCACGCACCCGCCGCAAGAGCCGATTCGCGACTCTGGGGGTCCCGCGACTTCGGCGGGCGATCTCGAGAGTGCCTTCCTCATCGATGGGAACCTTGAGGATCTGCGCCGAGCGAGTGACGATGGTGCGCAGGTCTTCGGTAGGGTAGAAACCCAGGCGTTCCACAATCCCGAAACGCGCCCGCATTGGCGGCGTGAGCTGCCCGAACCGGGTAGTCGCGCCGATCAGGGTGAAGCGCTCGAGACTCATTGGGATGGTTTGGGCGTGGGGGCCGTCCGCGATCCGGACATCCACCCGGAAGTCCTCCATTGCCGAGTAGAGATATTCCTCCAGCGCTGGACGCAGGCGGTGGATCTCGTCGATGAAGAGCATGTCCCTGGCCTGCAAGCCCGTGAGTAAGCCCACCAGGTCGCCTGGCTTCTCCAGCACCGGCCCCGACGTCGTGCGGAGCTGCACGCCCATCTCGCGCGCCATCAGCATCGCCAGCGTGGTCTTACCCAGTCCTGGCGGGCCGAAAAAGAGGATATGGTCGAGCGTGTCTTTGCGCGCCCGAGCAGCCTCGACCGCTATCTGAAGCGATGCTTTGACCTGCGCCTGACCGACGAACTCGTCCAGCCGCGACGGCCGAAGCGCCGCATCGGCGGCGGGCTCATCGGGAAGAGCAGCGGGAGTGGTGATTTGAATTTGGGCCATTGGACCTCGACTGCGTGAACGGTAAACGGTGAACGGTGAACGGGACATTCCGCGCGACGGGATCCCCCGTTTACCGTTTACCGCTCACATTGTACCGCTGTCCATCGGACAATCGGCCGGTCGCCGGGCTCGAGGTCCTGTACCGCCCCGCAGTGGTTGCACCGGTCCGTGGTTCGAGCCGTGCCGAGTGGGACCAGCTTGCGGTTCGTGGTGCCGCAGCGAGGGCAATTCCATTCGGCGGTCACTGCCGGCAAGGTCATCGGGGGTGGTCTCCACCAGCCTGTTTCATTCTCACTTGCTGCCGCCGGTCAGTGCTGCCAGTGCCCGTCGAACAACGGCGGCCGTGTCGCCGGTCGCACCGTTTGCGACGACGCTTCGCACCGCTTCTTCGGCCGCAGCCGGGGCATATCCCAACGCAAGCAACGCGCGCACTGCATGTTCCGAACCGGTGGACGGCCGCTCGGCCGGGCCGACCGACACATCGTCGAAGCGGTCCCGAAGCTCCAGCACGAGTCGCTCAGCCTTCTTTCGGCCAATACCGCTTACCGTGCTGAGTGCCGCAATATCTCGATCGCGAATACTGCGGACAGTGCGATCCGGCCCCAGCGCCGACAGCACGGCCAGGGCGAGCTTCGGACCGAAGCCGCTTGCGCCGAGCAGCCGCTGGAAGATTACTCGATCGGTTGGTCGGTCGAACCCGAACAGGGCCCAGCCGTCTTCGCGGACGACCAACTCGGTGTACAAGTTGACGCGAGCGCCGCGCGGGGGCAGCCGCTCGAAAACGCCGAGCGGGACCGTGACGGCATAGCCGACACCACCGTCGGTCTGCACCACGACCGTCTCGCCCTCGCGATCTGCAAGGACGCCCGCGATGCTCGCTATCATCTCGCGCCCAGGAGCGCGCGCCCTCCGGGGGGTCGGCCCGCCCGGACCAGGTGCGTCAGTGCGATCGCGACGCCGTCGGCCGCGTCCGCCGGCGCTGGCGCCTCACGCAGCCGAAGCAGCTGCGCCACCATATAACCCACCTGAGGCTTGAGCGCGGCACCGCGCCCCACCACCGTCTTCTTTACCATGGCGGGAGTGTACTCGGTGACCGGCACGCCGGCTTCCTCTGCCGCCAACAACACTACACCGCGCGCATGGCTCATGACCATGGTCGTGCGCGCGTTGCGGGCGTAGAACACGCTCTCTACCGCTACCATATCGGGTCGATGGCGGGCAAGCAGGGCGGCGACACCGTCGTGGATGATGCGCAAACGGGAAGGGAGCGAGTCGCGCGGGCGGGTGGTCAGGATGCCGCACTCGACCAGCCGGGCGGAGCGGCCGGCAACCGACTCCACCACCCCGAAGCCGAGGACGGCGGTGCCGGGGTCGATGCCGAGCACCTTCATGCGGCCGGCCGGATCAGGCCTCTGCCTCAGCCAGCTGTGCCGCGTCGATATCGAAGTTCGAGAAAACCTTTGAGACGTCTTCCAGTTCCTCGAGGCTCTCGACCAGCTTGAGGATCTTTTCGGCGTCGGGCCCTTCCACCTTCACCGTGTTCTTCGGCACCATGGCCAGCTCCGCCGATTCGATTGCGATCCCACGGCTGCGGAGTGCATCCTGAACGGCGTGAAAGGCGCCCGGTGTCGTCGTCACGATGTATTGCTCGCCATCCCGGCTGAAGTCCTCGGCGCCGGCATCGAGGGCGGCTTCGAGCGTGGTGTCCTCGTCCAGTTGCCCGGCATCCAGGTAGATCTGTCCTTTGCGCTCGAACATCCACGCGACCGAGTTCGACGCGCCGAGATTTCCGCCACTCCGGCTGAACGCGTGGCGGATTTCCGCCACCGTGCGGTTTGCGTTGTCGGTCGTGGCCTCGATGAAAATTGCGGCGCCTCCCGGCCCATAGCCCTCGTAGGTGAGTTCCTCGAAGGCCGCGCCGCCGAGCTCTCCGGTGCCCTTCTTGACGGCGCGCTCGATGTTCTCCTTGGGCATGTTGACGGCACGAGCCGAGTCGATCGCGAGGCGGAGGCGGGGATTCCCGTTGGGATCGCCACCCCCCGCTTTCGCCGCGACGGTGATTTCCCGGATGATCTTGGTCCAGGCCGAAGCCCGGCGCGCATCGGTCACCGCCTTCTTCCGCTTGATCTGCTTCCATTTGCTGTGTCCAGCCATCACCGAACTCCTTGCGGCTCCCGAAGTTGCACAAACATAAGCCGCGGTTCAGTCGCGGTCCAGCAGGTCTTCGAAGCGAAGCCACTTCTGATGGAAGAAGAGATCGACGAATCCTGTGGGCCCATTCCGATTCTTGAGCAACATGAGCTCCGTGGCGCCTTCGACGCCGTGGCCGGGGCGATACATCTCCTCGCGATAGAGCGCGAGCACGATGTCGGCGTGTTGCTTGACCGCACCCCGCGCGCCCAGGTCATCGAGCGACGGTCTCGGGTCGGGGCGCTCACGCCGATGGGCCGGCAGCTGAGCCAGGGCCACCAGCGCCACATTCGACCGAACCGCGAGTGACTTGAGCCAACGCATCGCGACGGCCGCGCGCTCGTCTTGCCGAGGAGCGGCTCCGGTGGGGTGTAGGAGCTGGAGGTAGTCGAGCACGACCAGTCCACGGCGGGGAATCTCTTCGAGAGCGGCTTCGACTTCACCGGACCCGGGCTCGAGCAGTGCGGCGAGCCTGAGCGGCAGATCTCGCTGGGCCACCGCCGCCGCCCCCACCGCCGCGCGGCTGGCCTCGTTGAGCCGCCCCTGTCGCAGCTCATCGATCGAGACGCGGCCCTCGATGGCAAGGGCACGCTCGCGCAGACGCTCCTCACCCATCTCCCCCGAAAGCACCAGAGTCGGCGTGCCGAGCCGAGCGGCGCGCAGGGCGAGACCGAGCCCGAAAGCTGATTTGCCGCTGCCGACGTCGCCACACAGGACGATCAGGTCCTGGCGACGGAAGCCGCTGCCCAACGTCCGATCGAGGGAAGGGAAGCCCGACGCGACGGTGTCGGGCGAAGGGTTATCCGCGCCGGCGGCGTCGATCCGCGCAACCAGCGCCTCGAGCGGCGTCGCTGCGCGCCGTCTGCCCGGCCGACGTAGCTCACTCATGGCGGAGCGCCGTTCGAGCTGCCCGGGCAGCCTGTGCCAATGCATCTCCCGCATCCGGCCCAGCGCCTTCACGGGCCGGCGCCACCAGTTGACTCAGCGCCTGAGCCGCCGCAAGCTGGTTGCCGCGTTCCAATTCGCCCAATGCCGCGGTAAGCGCGCGTTTGAGCGGCGGCGGAAGAGTCAGACTCGAAACCCGGTGCCCGAGCGCGGCAACTCGCCTCCGATGGGCTCGATCGGGTGGTGCCGGGTCGGCAAAAAGATCCTGGGCGACCCGCACGGTAAGCCAGAGAGCAAACACGCCGTCGCGCCGAGGTCCGCGGGCGGCTCGGGGGAGCAGAATCAGGAGCGGTGCAGCCCAGCTCACGTGAGCGCCCGACATAGCGCTGTGTATACGGCGTCCGGCTGAATCTCCTGCAGGCACAAATGGTGGCCGAGCGGACATTCGGCGCCGCCACCGACACTGCACGGACGGCACGACAGGTTGCGCTCCAGCACAAAGGCCCGGCTCGAGTTGTACGGATGGTAACCGAACGCTCGGACGGTCGGTCCGAACAGCGCCACCAGAGGCGTTCCCACCGCCGAGGCAATGTGCATCGCTCCGGTGTGTCCGGTGACCAGCGCGGCGGCTCGCTTGAGCAGCGCGCCGGTTCCCTGGAGCGACAGGACGCCGGCAGCGTTCACCGCTCGCGCGCTGCTCCGTGCGGCGACCTCGGCGGCGAGCATGGTGTCATCCGGCCCGCCGACCATGACGGCATCCGCACCGGTCGCGACCACTCGGCGGACCAGCTTGATCCAGTATTCCAGGGGCCAGCGCTTGGTTGCCACCGATGCGCCCGGAGCGAACGCGACGAACGGCCGTTCCTTCCCGACGTTCGCCTGGGCGAGCCATGCCTGGGTTTGCTGTTCGATTTCCGGATTGAGAAAGAACTCAGGTGGGCCACCGTCAGGCACGATATCGAGGTCACGAGCGGCATCGAAGTAGCGCTCTGCGACGGTGACGTCTTCCGGATAATGATTGCGTTTGGTGCGAACGAGGATCTGTCCCGCCAGACGATACTGCGGAGACGAGCGCCACCGTCCCGGGACCAGAACGCGTAGTAGCCAGCTCGTCGGGCTGTTCTCCAGGTCGAGGAGGTAGTTGAACCGGGTGGCGCGCAGCCGGCTGGCAACCCCGAGCAGTGAGTCCCCCGGTGCGAGCCCCACAACATCATCGACACGTGGATTGTCGGCTAGCAGAGGTGCATAGCGGCGGCGGGTGAGAACCGTCAGCCTAACCTGCGGGTGCCGCTGGCGGATGACCCGGAACAGCGGTGTCGTCAGCAGCACGTCGCCCAGCGAGCCCAGCCGCACCGCGAGTATGTGGGGAGAGACAACAATCAGGTTCACTTGGGGAATGTACGGACCGCCTGGAGGTGGTGCCAGCGGCCAAGTCCTTGGGCTGCCGCGTTGTGCGCCTCTCTCCGCTGCTCTACTTTTCGCCTATGGCGCGCCCCAAGAGCATCCTCTGGGTGGACGACGAGGTCGAGAGCCTCACGTCCCACATTCTTTTTTTGCAGGAGCAGGGCTTCGCGGTCGAGACCGCCACTCACGGTGACGATGCGATCGTGCTGCTGCAACGGCAGAACTACGGGGTGGTGCTGCTGGACGAGCAGATGCCCGGCCGCAGGGGGCTGGAGCTGTTCCATTCGATCCGCGCCATGGACAACGCCCTGCCCGTCGTGATGGTCACCAAGAGTGAAGAGCCGGACACGCTGCGCGATGCGATCGGCGCGGAGGTTTCCGACTACCTGACCAAGCCGGTCAATCCTCGTCAGATCCTTTCGGTCGTCACCCGCTTGCTCGAAGGCGATCGCATCCGTCAGCAGCGGCTCTCCCGTGACTTCACCACCCGCTTCCGCGAGCTCGAGTCGCGTCGACACGCACCGATGGCCTGGCGCGAGTGGGTTGAGCTCGTCGTGGAGCTGGCCGAATGGGAAGTGCGGTTGGGCGAGGCGGACGAACCCGGCTTGCAGGACGCGCTACAGACTCTTCAGGACAGTATCCGGGAGGATTTTGCCAGCTACCTCAGGAAGCATTACGCGAGCTGGCTGCACGACGCGCGCATAGACCGGCCGCCGCTCTCGGTGGATATCGGCGCGGAATTTCTGCGTCCGCTGCTCGACAGCCACCGACGTGCAATGCTGGTGGTGGTGGACTGCCTTCGCCTGGATCAGTGGGCCATGCTCCGGCCGATCATTGCCCGGCGCTTCGATGTCGAGAGCGCGCACTACTTCTCCATCCTGCCCACCGCCACCCCGTTTGCCCGGAATTCGATCTTCAGCGGGCTGTTCCCGGCCGAGATCGCAGCCCGGTATCCCCGCTGGTGGGTGGAGCAGGATGAAGCCAGCCTGAATGCGCACGAAGCGGAGCTGCTGGTGGAGCAGTTGCGCGAGGTGTGCGGCCGCAACGTGCCAGTGCGCTATGAAAAGGTCTTCACCTCGTCCGATGGTGAGAGCCTGCTCAAGCGTTTGCCTGGACATCTGGCCCAGGACGGCGTCACGGCGCTGGTCTTCAACTTCATCGACCAGCTGACCCACGGACGAACCGAGAACTTGACGCTCTATGAAGTCGCCCGCGATGCCTCATCGTTGCGAAGCCTGACGCGAACCTGGTTCGAGCGCTCTCCACTGTGGGACGCGCTCAGGGAAGCCGAGCGGCGCGGTGTCCCGGTCCTGCTCACGACCGACCACGGCTCCATCCACTGCCATACCCCCGCCACCGTGTACGCCAAACGCGACACTACGTCGAACCTTCGCTACAAATTCGGCGACGATCTGAAGGCCCAGGACCCGGAGGCCGCCCTCACCGTGGAGGACCTGCCCAGCTTTGGCCTTCCCGCCCGGGCGCCGGGGACCCGCCTCTTGCTTGCCACGGGTGACCGGTTCTTCGTGTATCCCACCAAGCTTCGCGAGTACCAGGCCAGATATCGCGGCGCTTTTCTTCACGGCGGTGTTTCCCCGGAGGAAGTCGTGCTGCCTATCGCATTGCTGACGCCGAGGCGCGGATAGTGACGCCCAGCTTCAACGCCCGGGTGCTCCTGGTTGCCGCCGCCGGCGCCGACTGCTTCCCTCACGCCCCGCTCCACCGCCGCGCGCTCGAACGGCTGGGGTGTGAGGTCGAGTTGATCGACCTGGACTATGGGCACGGCTGGGGTCGGTTGCTCGGTTTGCCCACGCTGGCCCCACGCCTGCGGAGAGCGCTGGCCCGCCAGGAACCGGAGCTGGTGGTAGTCCTGGACGAGCTTCCGCTCCAGCCCGAGGTGATCGCGGCTCTGCGACGAGTTTCGGGCGCGCGTTGGGCACTCTGGGCCACCGGAGAAACGCCGCCGTCCCGGCGGCACCGCTTGGAGCAGGTGAGTTCCTGTTTCGACGCCCTCTTCGTTGCATCGACCGTTGCCCGGACCGATCTTGGCTCGAACGGTGGAGCGCCGGTTATCTACCTGCCCGATGGGTGCGATCCGTCGGTATGCCGACCGATGCGTTCGCGGGACCAGTTCCGGGCCAACGTCGTGTTCGCGGGTCGGGCGACGCCGCATCGGGAGCGGTTGCTCGCGGGGCTGGCGGAGTTCGGTCTCGCGGTGTGGGGGCCTGGGTGGCGCCGGACTCAGCTCCGCGATTATTGCCGGGGCGAGCGGCTCGGAATCGGTGACTACGTCCGCGCCTATGCCGGCTCTACCGTCGCGATGAACCTGCATCGGGAAGACCCGGCCATCGCAGGCGAAGGCTGCAATCGGCGCCTTTTCGAAATCGCGGCCATCGGCGTGCCCCAGGTCGCCGAGCAGTGCGCTGACCTCGCGCTGCACTTCATCCCTGATCGGGAGGTGATGGTTGGGCGGGACGAGCGGGAGCTGAAGGAATTGGTCCGGGCCTCGCTTCACGACGGGACGACCGCCGAGGCTATCGCGGCCGCCGGACGGCGCCGTGCTCTTACGGAACACACGTTGATGCATCGGTTGGCAGTTTTGCTCCAGGTAGTGCGCGGTGCGCGGGACCGCCAGCCGACGGTTATCGACACCCCAGAAACTTCACCCTATACACTGCAGCGCTGACGGCTCGACTCGCCATCTCTCGTGCCCTCCGACCTGCTGCTGACGTTGGCATTTCCGCCGATGGGCGGTGGGGTGGCGAGATGGATGTATGAGATCGCTCGGCGCTACCCCGCCCCCGGTTTAGTCGTCTCGACCGCGTCGCACCCCGATGCCGCGGACGTCGACGGAACGCTTCCGCAGCCGGTGGATCGTCTACCGATCTCTGCCAAGCGCCTCAAGACCCTTCAAGGACTCATGCTCTGGGCCCGTCGCTCGGCGGTGCTGGCCCGCTCCCACCGAGCCCGGTTTACCTGGTGCGGCGATATACATCCCGCAGGCTATCCCGCCAAATGGACCCTTGAACGGGTAGGAACTCCATTGGGCATCCTGCTTCATGGGCCCGATCTCCTGGTGCTGCAACATCAGGTACATCGATCAGCAATGAAGCGCCGGAGCGCCAGTGCGTTGCTGGGAGCGGCTGCCGTCCTGGTAGCCAACAGCGAGTGGACTCGAGGCCTGGCCCAGTCGCTGCTGCGCGAGCTCGAGCTCGAGCCCGCTGGAGATCGAATCCGTGTGGTTCCGCTCGGGACTGATCCCGCCTTCTTCCGGCCGGGCGAGTCCACCGCTGGTGTTCAGGAGCGGTACGGGCTCGAAGAGGGCCGTTGGATCGTGTCGGTATCGCGACTCGCGGCTCATCGGGGCATCGATGTCGTGCTGCGCGCACTGGCGCTCCTCGACGACCGCGAAGCCGATGTGCGGTACGCTGTCGCCGGTACCGGCGATGCCCGCCGTGAGCTGGAGCAGCTCGCCGCGGAGCTTGGCCTGGATCGCCGCGTCCGCTTTCTGGGCGGCGTTGCCGAGGGTGACCTTCCCGGGCTCTACAACCTGGCTGAGGTCTATGTCGCCCCTGCCCGCCGAGCCCCGCTCGTCGGGGAGGGGTTTGGACTCGCACTGGCGGAGGCCTCGAGCGCCGGCAGACCGGTAATCGCCGCTCGGGCGGGAGGTGTTCCGGAAGCCGTGCGCGATGGACAAACCGGTTTGCTGGTCGACCCCCACCGCCCGTCAGAGTTGGCCGATGCCCTACGACGGCTGCTACGGGATCGGACGCTGGCTCGAAAGCTCGGTACGGCCGGTCGACGGGAGATCGAGCGCTACTACAACTGGGATAGGGTCGCGTCTGATCTGGCACAGATTGCTGCGGATGCGGCGGGCGTCGGAACCGCAACGTAGCGCCCGGGTGTCTCAGCTCAGGCCGCGGTCCGTGGTTGTGCAGGCAGCACGGCAAAGGCCGTAGACGGCCGGACCTGCCGTTCGTCGGCAGGCGGCCAGCGGGGGTGGGGCGCCTCGGCGATTTGGTCGAGCCGACCGCCGAGCAACTCGAGGGCGTCCCGGGTCGCTTCGTATCCCGCCGCGATGAGCTCCGGAGTCTTGTCGAAGGCAAACATCGAGATGGCGGCCACCGGCGGCTGGATCAGCACCAGCGGCGGACCACCCCACTTGCGGAGCGAAGCCTCGATCTGGGTCTGCATTACGATTTCGAGCCCGCGAATGTAGGTCGCCGCAAACCCGGCCAACTCGGGCCCGCTACGCTCCACACTGGTGGCTGCGACATTCACCGCGATTATCGGCCAGGGAGCCGTCGAAGCCGCCACTTGAACCGGCAGGTTTTCGATGATCGCCCCATCGACGTAGCGTCGTCCGTTGATTTCGTGCGGCGGGAAAATGCCGGGAAGCGCACAGGAAGCGAAAACCACGTCGGTCAGTCGCGCGTCGCGTGTTTCCGGGTTGCCCCAGACGCACTGCCGACCGGATGCCAGATCTACCGTATTTACCAGGAGCCGGTGCTTGAGATCGCCGAAGGTGCAGGTACCGACAATGCTGCGGATCAGCGTTTCGAGCGGTTCTCGGCGATAGACGGCCGGCGACATCATTCGCCGGAGCGCCATATCCGTATGGGCGACTCTGAAGACATGGCGTCGCTCCACCCGCAACGCCCGGGCTGTCATCTTTTCGGCCGACATCCCGCAGGCCCAGGCGGCGCCGATGAGCGATCCCATGCTCGAGCCCACGACGAGATCGGGCACGAGTCCCCGTTCCTCGAGGGCGCGAAACACCCCAATATGGGCGAGACCCTTGAGGCCGCCTCCGCTCAAAACCAGGGAAAATTGGGTCGCTTGTTTCACCTGCTTGCCTCGACCGAGTACCCCGCCGTAACCTTTGCAATCCGGGTGCCAGAGGGGGCCCGGCGTGCGACCATGCCAAAATCTGCAGTGTCCTTACCCCGGAGGGGACAAACGCGGGGGCGCGACGTCCTGAGGTGGCTACCTCCCCGGGGATGGCGTTGACCTATTACCAGCGTTTAATGGCCCATGGCTGACCTTGTGACCGCGGCGTTTTCCCCCATCGCTCTCCGGACGAGCGAATTTCCCTGGACCAGCGACGTCATCTATCTCAATGCGGCCGGCATTGGGCCCCTGCCCGAGCGATCCCGCCGGGCGCTCGAGGAGTTCGCTGCCCTCAGGGCGGCGCCCCATCGGATCTCCGAACGGCACCTGTTTGGAACCCTGGCGGAGTCCCGCCGCCTTGCAGCGGCGTTGATCAACGCCGACACAGCTGAGATCGCCCTGGCCCAGAACACGAGCTACGGCGTGAACCTCGCCGCTCGGGCTCTGCCGCTCGAGCTGGGCGACATCATTCTGCTGAGTGATCGCGAGTTTCCCGCGAACGTCTACCCGTGGCTCGCGCAGCGGGATCGCGGAGCCGAAATCGAAATCGCGCCGACTACCACGGAAGGGTGGCCCGACGAAGCCTACATGCTCCAGCGGATGGCGCATCCGCGCGTGAAAGTGCTCGCGGTGTCGCTCACCCAGTTCGCCAACGGTTACACGGTGGACCTTGGCGGCCTCTCGCGAGTGGCTCGAATGACCGGGACCTACCTCGCAGTCGACGCGATCCAGGCGGTGGGGCAAATGCCGGTCGACGTTCAGAGAACTCCGGTTGACTTCCTGGCGTGCGGAGGCCAAAAGTGGCTCCTCTCGCCCTGGGGATCCGGGTTCGTGTACGTGCGCCGGGAACTGATTCCCAAGCTGGCGCCTGCGGATGTCGGTTGGCTCGCCTTCGAGGGCACGGACGACTTGAGCCGACTCACAGCCTACGACACGACGCTTCGCTCCGATGCTCGTCGCTACGAGCTGGTGACCTTGCCGTATCAAGACTTCGCAGGCTTCAATGCTTCGGTAGGTCTGCTGCTCGAGGTTGGGATCGAAGCGATACGCGACTACCTGCGAGCGGTGATTCAGCCCGTCCTTTCCTGGGCGGCGAGTGCCGGCGTACGCGTAGCTTCGCCCCAGGGTGTCCACGGATCGGCCATCGTTTGTTTGGACCTCCCCGACGCACCCCGCGCTTATCGGGCGCTCAAGAAGGAGGGGATCGTTGCCACGGTGCGGGAAGGTGTGGTGCGCCTGAGTCCCCATCTCTACAACACGCCCGCCGAGCTGGAAAGGGTGGCGGAAGCGCTGGACACCGTAACGGCCGGGACGTAACCTCAGTCATCTCCCGGCATCGATTCGTATGAATTTCGCCGACATGCTTCGGGCGGGATACGGATTCTCCGATCCTTCCATTGTGTTGGGCGCCGCGCTGGATGGCACCAACGTTGTTCAGGAGCCGAAGGTCCGGATCCCCGTCGCGATGATGAACCGCCATGGCCTCATTGCCGGGGCCACCGGCACAGGAAAGACTCGAACCCTCCAGTTGCTTGCGGAACAGCTCTCCGCGGCGGGCGTGCCCGTATTTGCTGCCGATGTCAAGGGCGATCTCTCCGGCATTGCACAGCCCGGAGAGGCGAACGATCGGGTCAGCGGTCGCGCCAAGGAGGTCGGGTACAACTGGAAGCCTCTCGGTTGCGCCACCGAGTTCGTGAGTCTCACGGGAAAGCTCGGCGTTCCCCTGCGAGCCACGGTGAGCTCGTTCGGACCATTGCTCCTGGCCAAGGTGCTCGACCTCAACGACACTCAGTCGAGCGTGCTGGCCATGGTGTTCAAGTATTGCGACGATAATCGGCTTCCACTGCTCGATCTCTCGGACCTCAAAGCTGTGCTTCAGTACCTGAGCTCGAGTGAGGGCAAGAGCGCCCTGGCCGGCTATGGCGGTATGTCGGCCGCGTCGGTCGGAGTGCTGCTTCGCAAGATGGTAGAGCTCGGTGCGCAGGGGGCCGAGCCGTTTTTCGGCGAGCCCGAGTTCGATGTGAAGGAATTCCTCCAGACGACATCGGATGGACGTGGCGTAGTCACTTGCCTCGAGCTGGCGGACGTGCAGGACAAGCCCCGACTCTTCTCGACTTTCCTTATGTGGCTCCTGGCCGAGCTGTACCACAATCTGCCCGAGGCCGGTGATCTGCCGAAGCCGAAGCTCGTGTTCTTCTTCGATGAGGCCCACCTGCTGTTCGACGATGCCTCCAAGGCGTTCATGGAGCAGGTGCAGCAGGTCATTCGGTTGATCCGGTCCAAGGGCGTCGGCGTGTTCTTCGTCACTCAGACACCCAGGGATGTATCCGACGATGTGCTGGCCCAGCTCTCGAACCGGGTACAGCACGCCCTCCGGGCCCACACCCCGAATGACGAAGCCGCGCTCAAGGCCACGGTTCGAACCTTTCCCAAGACCACATTCTACGATCTCGAGGAAACGCTGACCTCTCTCGGTATCGGCGAAGCGGTGGTGACGGTGCTCGACGGCCGCGGAGTGCCCACACCGGTGGTTGCCACGCGCCTTGTGCCGCCGGCATCCCGGATGGCGGGATTGACGCCCGACGAGATGCAAGCAGATGTACGGCAATCGCCCTGGCTGGCTCAGTACGGCCAGTCCGTCGACCGGGAGAGCGCGCGGGAGATGCTGGCGAGCCGGATGGAACGAACCACCCCGCCCGCACCGGCGAGCCCCGTTCCCGCCGGCGGTGGCAAGGCCACCAAGACCATTACATCGGTGGCTGCGGGTGCTGTGGTTGGAGCGCTTTCGAGCTCGATCGGAAGAACGATTGGTCGGGAGGTAGTGCGCGGCTTGTTCGGATTGTTGGGGGCGAAGCCGGGTTCGGGCAGCCGACGAAGCAGATGGTAAGAGCGGGGAAGCGGCTTTCCCCCTTCCCCCGTCTTACTGCAGCACCAGTTTCACAAAGTTCTTCTTCCCCTTCCGGAGCAGCACCCAATTCCGGCCGGCGAAATCGTCGGACGTAATCCACCGGTTGACGTCGTCTACCTGTTCGCCGTTCACGTAGATCCCGCCCCCCTGGATGCTTCGGCGCGCGTCGGCCTTGGAAGATGCCAGTCCGGCCCTCACCAGGATGTCGATCAGCGGCATCTTGTAGCCGAATTCCGCCCGCGGAACCATCGTCACGGGGATGTCAGTGCTTTCGGCGATCACAAGCAGCGCATCGGCGCTGGCGCTGTGCGCCACCGGCCCGGAGCTTCGCCGGAACAGCGCTTCACTCGCCTGCCGGGCCTTGTCGGCCTCATTCCGGCCATGGACGAGTGCAGTGACTTCCCACGCCAGACGGCGCTGGCCCGGCCGGCCAGCCGGGTCGGCCAACTGCTGCGACACCACCTCCCTGATTTCGCCAAGCTCGAGAAACGTGAACAGCTTGAGGAGACGCTCCACGTCCCGGTCGTCAACGTTCAGCCAGAACTGATAGAACTGGTACGGGCTGGTGCGGGCAGGATCGAGCCAGACGTTTTCACCTTCGCTCTTGCCGAACTTTGCCCCCGACGCCGCTGTAATGAGCGGGTACACCAGCCCGTGCACCTCGCGTTGCTCCCGCCGCGCGACCAGCTCGATGCCGGCAGTGATGTTACCCCACTGGTCGCTGCCGCCCATCTGCAGCTCGCAGCGCTCGCTCTTGTAGAGATGCCAGAAATCGTAGGCCTGGACCAGCATGTAGCTGAACTCGGTATAGGAGATTCCCGTCTCCATCCGACTTCTCACTGACTCCTTCTGCATCATGTAGTTCAGCGTGAAATGCTTGCCCGTATCCCGGAGGAACTCCATGAGACTCAAGGGCCGTAGCCACTCCGCGTTGTTCCGCATGAGGGCGTAATTCGTGGCGCCATCGGGATCATTATCGCCCTCGAACCGGAGGAATCGGCTGAGCTGCGCCTGAATTGCCGCCGAGTTCGCATCGATCTGGTCCAGCGAGAGCACCGGCCGCTCCTGTCGTTTCCCGCTGGGGTCGCCGACCATGCCGGTGCCGGCGCCTATCAGCGCAATGGGAGTCCCCCCCGCCCGCTGAAGCCAGGCCAGGCCCATGACCGGCACCAGACTCCCCACGTGGAGCGAGTCGGCGGTGGGATCGAACCCGATGTATGCGGTGATCGGCCCCTGGGCCAGGCGCGCAGCGAGGCCGGGAGTTGCGTCCTGAAGGAATCCGCGGTCGGCGTAGAGCTGGAGAAGGTGG
>Ga0114129_10001684_pt1 | contig 30152 bp, 31 predicted proteins | sample RhiMetdeltSRZDD1_FD_80071 | JGI IMG/M metagenome (GOLD analysis project Ga0114129, IMG submission 80071) | Populus rhizosphere microbial communities from Tennessee, USA - Rhizosphere MetaG P. deltoides SRZDD1 (version 2) (version 2) | ecosystem: Host-associated > Plants > Roots > Rhizosphere >... | reverse complement strand
TCCAGAGCGATGCGCGTTTCATGCTGCGGATATCCTGTTGACGGGTGGTTGGCCGCCCGCTCGGGCTCGTGGCTCTCACTTAGGCCGAGGCTATCGGTACCCGATCACGTCTGGGGATCACATTGGCGCGACCCTTACGAGACAAGCCCAGCCCGGTCCGACGCGCCCGACTGAACGGTGGAACTACCCGCGCCTGACCCATTGCTCGACCGCCGCCGGAAGTCTCGCCATCGAATGGATGACCGGTTCGGCCCCCGCCGCGGCAAGACGTTCGGCCAGATCCTGGTTGGCGTGACTGCCGCCGGCGAATCCGATAACGGCCATGCCGGCTGCCCGGGCGGCTTTGACGCCGAGGACGGAATCCTCGATCACGATGCAGCTTGCCGCCTCCACCCCGAGACGCTGTGCCGCCAGAAGAAAGAGATCCGGCGCGGGCTTTCCGTTGGCGACCTCGACCGCGCTGAAGACGTTGTCCCCGAACAAGGGAGACAGGCCAGTGACCTCCAGCGAAAGCATCAGGCGGTCGGGGGTGGAGGATGAGGCGACGCACCTTCCATATGGCAGGGCAGCAATCGCATCCTTTACGCCGGCGACGGCCTTGAGTTCGCGGCGAAAGCGCGCCGTGAGCTCGATGGCAGCCCGCTCGCCCATGTCTTTTGGTATCGGCCGGGATAGGAGCTCTTCGGCCCGCGCCAGGACGTCTTTCAGGCTGCGTCCGGCGAATGCGAGCATGGCGTCCTCGGCGGTCATGGAATGGCCGAGCGCGGTCATGAGGTCTGCCAGGGCTGCGCAAGCGAGATGCTCGGAATCGACCAGCACGCCGTCGCAGTCGAAGATGAGAAGGGTCATGGGTGTATGGTATTGCGCAAGACGATGGCGTAAATCTTCATGTGGTTTCGACGGACAGCCATGACACGCATCACAAGCCTGCGATACCTTTGCTTGATGCTCGCGGCGGTGACCGCGATGGGCACAGCGTTGCGTGCAGCCGAACTCAATGACTATCCGACCGCGGCGCGCGCTGACTACGTGTTCGCTTGCATGAAGACCAACGGCGAGACGCGGCAAGCATTGGAGCAATGTTCCTGCTCCATCGACATCATCGCTTCGATCCTGCCCTACGATCGCTATGTTGCAGCGGAAACGGTATTGAGCCTCTCCCAGGTGCCTGGGCGGTTCGGCACCATGTTTCGGTCACCGGAACAGGCGAGAACAGCCACCAACGATCTGCGGCGCGCCCAGGCGGAAGCCGAGGTCCGCTGTTTCTGATCGTCGCAGTCGGATGGTTACATCTCCGGCGCTTCGAACGGCCACTGGCCTTTGAACGCGCGGTTGTCGGTGTCCACGACCTCGGCACGGAACGCCTGCGTGCTGGTCGGCACATAGGTGAAGCGGATATTCGGATCCTCCGAGATGCCGATGCTGCCCTCCATCGCCAGCAGCAATTCATCGCCCTGCCAGATCTTCACCTGGTGCACGAAATAGGCCGGCGTGTAGAGACGCGAAATCTGATCCATTTGCAGGCCGGAATTGTTCGGATGCCGGATCATCAGCTGCGCCTCGCGCAGCTTGTTCGAGCGGGTGTCGGCGGCCCGCGCGAATTGCCGCAGGCGCAACTGTCCGAGGCCAGCCTTGGCCTCGTCCGCACTCTTGCTGGCCGGCGCCGAGCAACCGCCCGAGGCCTTCACGTAGGTCTGGACCACGTAGAGCTTGCCGTCGCTGAGTTCGGCGACCGCATGCACGTTGGTGTAGGAATTGACCCGCACCCGGGTCGAGATCGACGAAACGAACGCGTTTGGCCCGATGGTGAAGGTCGCCGTAACCGGGGCGGGGTTTTCGTCGATGACGATCGTGAAGGCTTTCACGCGCCGCGCATCGCCGGGCGGCAGGGTCGCACGCACCGTCACGGGTACGATCGCGGCGTCCTCCGCCCGACCGGGCATCTCGATCGCGAGCAGGTCCGATCCGTCCGTAAGCGGCCGGCCGTTGAACACCTGATCCGCAAGGCCAGGCCACGGATCCTGCTGGGCAGCGGCGCCGCCGATCCAGCCCCATGCCGCCAGTCCGAGCGCTGCGGCATAGGCAAGGCGAGCAAAGGTGGTGTTCATGATGCGTCTTCCCGAAGGAGGTAGGCTCCAAGATGCGATCGTGGCATCGCGTCACTCCCATTCGAGTTCGGCGAAGGCCGCCGTAGCGTTACGAGCATTATACTCCTCGAACAGGCGCCAGCGACCCTTTTCCGCCTGTCCGGCGCGCTCGACAGCCGTCGCGAGGGGCACGCCGCGTTTGATCAGATCCCGGACGTCGCTTGCCAGGCGTTCCAGGTAGCGCCGTTGGTCCTGCAGCGCGCCGGGCCAATCGCTGATCGCGGGCCCGTGGCCGGGAATGACCCGCCGCGCCGGGATGCGCGCCAGTTCATCCATTGCCGCCAGCCATCCCAGGATGCTGCCGTCGAGCACGGGCACGTGCTGCGTGACGACAAGATCGCCCGCAAACAGGGTGCCAGATTCCTCATCAAGGACGGTCAGGTCGTTGTCGGTGTGGGCCACCGGCCAAGCCCGCACGGTCAAAAGACGTTGTCCCAGGTCGACCTTCACCTCGTCGGCCACCAGTTGCTGTGGCGGGACAATCGTCGTCTCTGCCATGAGTTCCTCGCCCATCGATCGTCGGAAGGTGTCCAGGTAGAATTGTCCGCGTGCCGCAAGCGCGCGCGGCAGGTTTCGGTGGCCGAGGAAGACCGCGCCTTCGTCCTGGAATGCTGCATTGCCAAAAACGTGGTCGGGATGCACATGGGTGTTGATCACGTAGCGGATCGGCTTGGTCGTCCGCACGCGGATCGCGGCCAGCAGCCTGCGGCCCTGAAGGGCGCTGCCGCCGGTATCGATCACCGCAACGGCGTCGCCGCCGATGACGAATGCCACGTTGGCAATGGCGCCTTCATTGTCGCGGCTCATGAGCGCCAGGGCGCCGGCGTGAACGAAGACCCCTGGCGCCACTTCGGACACCGCGAGCGGCGCCGGAATTCCTTGCCCGTGGGCAACAGCAATCGGTCGCAGGTGGGCGAGGGCCGGCAGCGGCGCGTGGGCAGTGAAATGCATCCCGCCGGCAGCGAGCATGACTGTCGCGGCAACGCCGATCACCCGGCTACCCATGCGCTTGCCTTTCGCGGCTGGTTAATACCGTCGGAACCTCATTATCCGATCAGCATGGATCATAATCGTGGAGAGGACCTTGTGGGTGTGCCAGTGCCTCCATGTGATGCGGAACTTGGCATCCAGCGTCCGATTGTCCCGAATCTTTTTGTTGCGGTCGGTCAGAGGCGAGCATAGACTTTCGCCACGGTTTCCGGCTTCAAGAACGTCAGGTCAAAGGGAATCCTGACGTTTCTTCGTAAGCTAGGCGGGGCGCGAGCGCATGTGCCCCTTGTGCCTCGCAACGCTGTGACACGCTGCCGGAAGCTCTTCCCATCAAATGGGTGCCGACCGCGGCACTGAGTGCCTGTGTGTCGGTCAACCCTCGACGACGGTCGCAGGGAGGACTCTGATGCGCAATTTGCTGCTCACGACCTGTTTAGGCGCCGTTGCAGCGTTCGCTGCCGGCGCTGCAAATGCGAACGAAGAACTCATAAAAATGTCGCAGAACCCAAAGGATTGGGTGATGCCGACGGGCAATTACGCTAACCAGCGTTACTCTCAGCTCAAGCAGATCACGGCCGACAACGTCGGCAAGCTGCAGGTGGCGTGGACGTTCTCGACCGGCGTTCTGCGCGGCCACGAAGGCGGGCCGCTGGTCATCGGCGACGTGATGTATGTCCATGGACCGTTCCCCAATCCGGTCTACGCGCTCGATCTGAAGAACGAGTCCAAGATCCTCTGGAAATACGAGCCCAAGCAGGATCCGAACGTCATCCCGGTGATGTGTTGCGACACTGTCAATCGCGGCCTCGCCTATGCCGACGGCAAGATCTTCCTGCACCAAGCGGACACCACCCTGGTCGCGCTCGATGCCAAGACCGGCAAGGTCGTCTGGCAGATGAAGAACGGTGATCCGTCGAAGGGCGAGACCGGGACCTCGGCCCCGATGGTGATCAAGGACAAGGTTCTGATCGGCATTTCGGGCGGCGAGTTCGGCGTGCAGTGTCACATGACCGCCTACGATCTCAAGACCGGCCGGCGGGTCTGGCGGGGCTACTCGGAAGGTCCGGATGACCAACTGCTGGTCGATCCCGAGAAGACCACGGAATTGGGCAAGCCGATCGGCAAGGATTCGAGCCTCAAGACCTGGCAGGGCGACCAGTGGAAGATCGGCGGCGGCTGCACGTGGGGCTGGATCTCCTACGATCCCCAGCTCGACCTCCTGTACTATGGCTCGGGCAATCCCTCGACCTGGAATCCGAAGCAGCGCCCGGGCGATAACAAGTGGTCGATGACGATCTGGGCACGCAATCCCGACACCGGCGTGGCGCGCTGGGTCTATCAGATGACGCCCCACGACGAATGGGACTACGACGGCGTCAACGAGATGATCCTCGCCGATCAGAACATCGGCGGCACAAACCGCAGGATTCTCGTTCACTTCGACCGCAACGGCTTCGGTTATACGCTCGACCGTGCCAACGGCGAACTCCTGGTGGCCGAAAAATACGACCCGACGGTCAACTGGGCGACCAAGGTCGACATGGACAAGAACTCCAAGACCTACGGACGTCCGCTGGTCGTGCCCCAGTACTCGACGGAGCACAACGGCCAGGACGTCAACTCCAAGGGCATCTGTCCTGCGGCGCTCGGGACCAAGGACGAACAGCCGGCCGCGTTCTCTCCAGACACCGGTCTGTTCTACGTGCCGACCAATCACGTCTGCATGGACTATGAGCCGTTCCGCGTGAGCTATACCGCCGGCCAGCCCTATGTCGGGGCGACGCTGTCGATGTATCCGCCGCCCGGCAAAACCAACATGGGCAACTTCATTGCCTGGGATGCGCGCACCGGCAAAATCGTCTGGTCGCTGCCAGAACAGTTCTCGGTCTGGTCGGGCGCTCTGGCGACGGCAGGCGGCGTGGTGTTCTACGGGACGCTGGAAGGCTATCTCAAGGCCGTTGACGCCAAGACCGGCAAGGAACTTTATAAGTTCAAGACCCCGTCCGGCATCATCGGAAACGTGACGACCTACGAACAAGGCGGCAAGCAGTACATCGCAATCCTCTCGGGCGTTGGCGGCTGGGCCGGTATCGGTCTTGCAGCGGGCCTGACGGATCCGACTGCTGGCTTGGGCGCTGTTGGTGGCTACGCCGCCCTGCGCAATTACACCTCTCTCGGTGGTCGGCTCATGGTTTTTGCGCTGCCCGGAAACTGATCCGGTCGATCGCAAGCCAACCCTAATGGATCGCCGGCGCGCGCCCGCAAGGTGCGCGCCGGGAAGAGGGTCCGGGTGGCTTCGACAGAAAAGCCAGCGCAAGAGGACATGCTCGTGAGATACCTTATCGCGGCTATCGTGCTAGCCGGCGCCCCCCTTGTTGTCGGCGCCGGTCTGGCGTTCGGGGACGGATCCGGCGATCCCGCGGCGGTCAAGAACGAGGACGGCAAGTATTACGATAAGGAGGGCAATCCGACCTACAAGGTTCAGAGCGACGGCACGGTGGATTGGTCCACCTATTCCGGCTTTCGCCGCTATCACTCCGATTGCCATGTGTGCCACGGCCCGGACGGCGAAGGATCGACCTACGCCCCCGCCCTGAGCAATTCGTTGAAGACGATCAACTTCCCCGACTTCTCCAACGTGGTGGTGAACGGGCGCAAGAACGTGAACACGGCGCAGGAGAGCGTGATGCCTTCGTTCGGCACCAATCCGAACGTCATGTGTTACCTCGACGACATCTTTGTCTATCTCCGGGCTCGTGCCAATGACGCCATTCCTCGCGGACGGCCACAAAAACATGAAGACAAGCCCGCATCGGTCACCAAGTCCGAGAACAGCTGTCTCGGGCAGCCGGGCTGAGCGCTCGCGTGTGCCGGGGCGGCAGCTCCAGTTGCGGTGGTTCAGCGATATGGTCAAAAAGCGATCGGCGGTCGTAGCGATGCTCGCCGTCGGCGATTGGGCGATGCAGCTTGCCGTGTGCGCGGGCTGCGCGTTTGCGGGAACACTGGTCACGGGGCCCTCATTCGCGCAGGTCTTGGAGCGTCCCCAATCGTCGCTCGAGCTGATCGACCCCAAGGCGCTAAGAGTTTGTGCCGACCCGCACAACCTGCCGTTCTCGACCGAGAAGGGCGAGGGCTTCGAGAACAAGGTCGCCGAGCTACTGGCCGACAAGCTCGGGAAAGGGCTGACCTATGCCTGGTATCCGCAGGCCCCCGGCTTCGTCCGCAATACGCTTGCCGCGCACCGATGCGACGTCATCATGGGCGCGCCGCAAGGCGATGACCTGGTCCAGGTCACCAATCCCTACTACCGCACGGCCTACGCGCTCGTGTTCAAGCAGGGTCAGGGCCTGGAAGGCGTGGACACCCTGGAGGATGCGCGCCTCAAGGGCAAACGCATCGGCATCGTGGCCGGCACCCCGCCCGGCAACAACATGGCGACCAATGGTCTGATGGCCAACGCCAAGCCTTATCCGCTCGTCGTCGATACGCGCGTCGATTCTTCAGGCGCTGCCATGATGCACGACCTTGAGACCGGAGACGTCGACGTGGGCGTGCTCTGGGGGCCGATGGCCGGATACTATGCGCAACAGGCGCGCTCTCCGATGCAGGTCGTGCCCCTGGTCAAGGAGACGACCGGTCCGCGCCTTGCTTACCGCATCGCGATGGGGGTGCGTTTCGCCGATCAGGACTGGAAGCGCTTGCTCAACCGGATGATTGCGGACAATCAGCCGGCCATCAACAAGCTCTTGCAGAGCTACGGGGTGCCGTTGCTCGACGACAATGATCGACCGATCGCCGCGGATTCGAATGCAAAGTAGGCCATGATCCTCAGGGTAGGCGGTGTGGTTCTATCGGGGGCATTGGCGCTGGCAGGCATTGCATCGCGTGGCGACGCGCAAGGCGTCGAGCCGGAAGCCTACCGTAATGAGGACTATCGCGCGCCGACACCCGCCGCGTTGAGCGGTGCCCAAGTGATCACGACCGCTCAAGCGCAGGCCATCTGGCGAGCTGGAGCCGGAGCCTTCGTCGATGTCATGCCGTACGTTGCGCGCCCGGCCAATCTTCCCGTAGGAACGATTTGGCGGGGGAAGCAGCGGCTGAATATTCCGGGCAGCACTTGGCTCGCAGACACGGGGTACGGCGCGCTCTCGGCTGCCACGGAGGACTATCTGCGGGCCGGCCTGGAGCGGCTCACGGGCGGCGATCGCGGCAGGCTCCTCGTGATCTACTGTCTCAGAGACTGCTGGATGTCGTGGAACGCGGCCAAACGGGCGATTTCGTGGGGCTATTCCAACGTCGCCTGGTATCCCGACGGCACTGACGGCTGGCAGGAGGCTGGACTTCCACTGGAAGAGGCTGCCCCGGCTCCGCACCCCGGTCAGTAAGCTATTCGAGCGCTTGCTGGATGGCGCGGGCAAGCGCGAACAGGCGTTGCTCGATCAGAACGGGCACCTCGCAGACGTAGCCGATGGTCTTGCTTCGCTCATCGAAAATGCGCGTGTCCCATTCGACGCGGCCGACCAGTTCGTCGACTTTGCTCTGGTCGTGACCCGGCACGTCCTGCAGTTCTCGAAGCTGAAGGATCGTCGATCGGACTTGGTCTGCAAATTCCCTTTGCTTGCGCGAGAACCGCTCGATCCCGTTCATGACCTCACTGCGCTCGTGGTTGAGTGCCTTGAACAGGCCTGCGAAGATAAGCTTTGCTTTGTGTTGTCGCTCGGCTGCGTCGCCGGTGATGGCGTCCGAGATCATTCTTTGCGCGTCTTCGAGCGGCGTGCGCCGCGCCGCGAGGCGTATGACGAGATCCCTGATCGCTGCATCCTGCTCCCACACGTTCGCGACGTCATCGACAGGAGGGCCCGCCCACACTGCGGCCACCGACATCTCAGGCACCTTGATCTGGTTGCACGGCCAATCGGGGTAGCGCGGATCGGCGGCAAGCACAGTGCCTTGCGACCCGAGCACAATCGCCATGACGAAGAGCCAACCTTTCATGCAGCGCCTCCCGGCTCGCCGCGCCGCGCCAACAATCCTCGCGATGGATCATAGGCGAAGATCGCCCCGACCATGAACACGATCGTGCAGCCCCCGACCACCGCGAGCGAAACCCAATTGACCTGGCCGTAGAGCGCAAATCGCACCAGTTCGACCGCATGGGTGAACGGATTGATTTCGCATATGTAGTAAAGAAGAGGGCTTCCTTCTTTCACCCGCCACAATGGATAGAGTGCGGAGGAGGCGAAGAACATCGGGAAGATTACAAAATTCATCGCGCCGGCAAAGTTCTCGAGTTGCTTGCTGACCGACGACATGAGCATGCCGAGCGCGCCGAGCATGAGGCCGGACAAGACCAAGGCCGGTAATATCGCAACGTAGCCGATGGGCGGCGCTTCGATCTCCCAGAACCAGGCAATCGCGAGAAAGGTGTAGACCTGCGGAAGCGACACAACCATGCCAGCCACGAGCTTCGAGGAGAGCAGATACCATCGCGGCAGCGGGCTTACGAGCAACGTGCGCATGTTGCCCATCTCCCGATCGTAGACCATCGACAGCGAGGACTGCATCCCGTTGAACAGCTGGATCAGAAGCATCAGGCCTGGCGTGATATAAACTTCGTACAGCACATATGTTTCATAGGGCGGGATGATGGATACGCCGAGCACTTGTCGAAAGCCGGTGGCAAAGATGAACAGCCAGACCAGGGGGCGGACCAGCGAGGCTACGAACCGTTCGCGCTGATGCAGGAAGCGCAGTCCTTCCCGCCAAACGATCCCCTTGAGGCAGATCGCATATTGCAGCGGCGAGAAGCCGCTCGGTCGAACCGGTGTGGCCAACTCGACGCTCATGACGCCTGGCTTTCGGTTTGCGACGGGCATTCTTGCGTGAGCCGGGTGAACGCGGCGCGCATGTCTGGCACGCCCAGGGTCCGCACCATGTTGGCGACCGCGCCATGCGCGAGAACCCGGCCGTGATGCAGCACGATGACATCATCGCCGTCGGCGACTTCATCGATGAGATGCGTGGCCCAAAGAACCGAAACGCCTTCTGCGGCGACCAGGTGGCGCACATGACCGATGATGTCGGCCCGGGATTTGATGTCGAGACCGACCGTGGGTTCGTCGAGAACGAGCAGGCGCGGCCGGTGCAGCAACGCGCGTGCGATTTCGAGACGTCGCATCTGACCCCCGGACAGGTTGCGCACCTTGTCTTTGGCCCGCTCGGACAGCGCAATGCGGGCCAGAAGGTCATCGGCACGCTTCCGGCCTTCATGGTTGCCGATGCCGTGCAGCGCCGCATGATAGGTCAGGTTCTGGACGACGGAGAGATCGAGGTCGAGGGTGCGCGGCTGGAATACGACGCCGATCATGCGCAGGGCTTCGCTCGCCGCGGTCCCGACGTCATAGCCAAAAATGCGGATATGACCGCGTTGAACCGCGTAGAGACGGGTCATCAGGGAGAACAACGTGCTCTTGCCGGCACCGTTGAGGCCCAGGAGAACCGCGAATGTCGAGGGTGCGATCGAGACGCTGACGTTATCGAGAGCTTGGCGCGCGCCGTAGGAATGACTGACGCCCTCGATCGCGACCGCAGGCGGCTCGATGCTGTTCATTGCGTGCATAATGTTCCGCGTCGATCGTGAGGCAAACCGGGGCGCGATCTTACCGCTGCGAGATCGCGATTCCCCAAGGCAGTTCGCCGACCTGAATCGTCTTGATCACCTTGAGGCTGGCGACGTCGATGACGGATACGTCGTTCGAGACGCCGTTGGTGGTCAGGAGATATTTCTCGTCCGGTGTGAATGCCAAGTGCCAGACACGCTGCCCGACGAGCAGATATTTCTGAACCTCGTGAGTTGCGCCACTGATAACGGCCACACGATTGGCCGGCCCAAGGGCCACGAATCCGGTCTTGCCGTCCTTGGTGATGTTGATCCCGACCGGCTGGATCGCCTCCTTGCGTAAGCCGGCAATGTCGAAGGCGACCTTCTTGGTCACTTCGCGTTTGACGGGGTCGATGACGCTCACCGTTCCGCCGACCTCGGAGGATACCCAAAGCTCCGAGCCGTCGTGTTTGAACTCGGCAAAGCGAGGACGCGAGTCGACCAGTACATTGGCGACGATCTGGCGCGTCTGGGTATCGATGAAATGGGCCATATTTGTCGTTTCGGAGGTATTGACCAGAATCTTGCCGTCCGGACTGATGCCCATGCCTTCCGGCTCGACGCCGACCTGCACCTCGCCGAGCGGCACACGCTTCTCCATATCGATGATCGTGACGGTGTTGGCGTCCTCGTTCGCGACGTACAGAATCTTTCCGGTCGGGTCTTGCGTGAACAGTTCAGGATCGGGGCCGGACGGCAAGGTGGCGACGATCTCGTACGTGGCGGTATCGATCATCTGAATGGTGTCGTCGTCGCCCACCGCCACCAAGATGAACTTTCCGTCCCTGGTCAGCTCGATACCGCGGGGCCTCTGCCCGACCTTGATCGTTTTCACGACCTGGAATTTTTCGGTATCAATCACGCTGATCGTGTTGCTCTTTTCGTTCGAAACATAGGCGGTGAAGCCGCTCGCCTGCGTGCCGAGCAGCATGAAGAAAACGGTGCCGAGCAGGCTGCCTCGCCACATCCTTGCGTTCCCGGTCATGGGTCTACTTGAGCCTGCATTTGCTTTCGGGTCGATCAAGCCCGAGCGTGTCCAGCTCGGAAAACTGGTGCTGGAAACCTTCCTGCGGAGATACCGATACGACCGTTCGGCCGTCGGTCAGGAGAATCGGTTGACGAAGCTGTAGGTTCCAGTCCCGCAGCGTCAACCGCTGACCCTTGAACGCCGCCAAGGCAAAATCCGGACCCTTAAGAAAATTAAGCATGGCTTTGACATCGTTCGAGCGCGTGCGCGATGCGCTCTCGCCGATCATGCGCGCCGCCGACCAGGCCTGCATGTCGCGTGCCGACATTGGCCGCGAGAACAGCTTCATGAAGCGCTCCTGCATCTGGACCGCTCCCCATTGATCGTGGGACGCGTCCCAACTCGTCGGAATGAGGCCGGCGGATCCAGCGACCGGTCGGGGGTCCCAGGTCCGGTACGGCAGATAGGCGGCAAAGACTTCGCTCTCATCCGCGGCAACCAGCACATCGTAGGCCGGCGCGCCTTGCGTGAACACCGGCAGTTGGCGCTGGATCTGCACGACGCCGCTGTCGGTCCGGCGCGCGCCGCCGGTGTCCTCGAAGACCTTCTCCTGGACGATGCGTGCCCCAAACCGCTTTGCGGCGCGGCGCAACGCGTCGGCATAGAGTTTGTCCTCGGCGTGGGAGCCTGAGACCAGGAACCATCTGCGCCATTGCTTCCACACCAGGTACTGCGCCAGCGCATCGGCCAACATCGATCGCGTCGGCGCGGTATGAATGACATTGGCGCGGCAATCCTCCTCGCGCAATCGATCGTCGATAGCGCCTACATTGAAGAACAGGAGATCACGCGAACCCGGCGCGTCAGCCGCCTTGAGCAGTGCCGCAGCCGGCAGATCGGCGATGATAAGCGAGACCCCGCGCCCCGCTAGCGCCGAGGCCGCTTCCGCGACATCGTCCTTTTCTTTGAGCTGTACCTCTTCGAGCGAAAAACGTTGGTTGAGGAATTTGCCGGTGGTGTTGTTGTCGCTGATTGCGAGCTGAGCGCCGGCGATGCCGTTGTTCTCGGCCGGTATGTCAACGAGCGAAATGCTCGTCTTCGGTTGTGTGCCGCGCAGATAGCCGATCTTGATCTCCACGGGCTCGGCCGAGGCTGATGTCCACGCGAACAGGATGGCCCCGGCCAGCAGAAGGCGGATCACAGAAGCGCTCCGATTGATTGTCGTGTGAGGATCGATGAGACGGCCATTGTTTGTTTAAATCATGATAACTTGCTCGTATGTTATTGGGGTTATTGCGGGTGCAGGATGCGGCGGATGGACCGGCGCTGTCGGGTCGCTCATCAAGCATCGGCCACCCCAACAAGAGGCCCGGGCTCTCGACCGTTGAGCATGCTGTCTAAAGGTATCATACTGCCGTCTGATTCCGCTAGCGGAGGGCGCCCATGACTCTGCTTTTGGCCAGCGTGACGGGACCGGACGAAGCTGCACTCGTCCTCGCGCACGGCGCCGACATCATCGACTTGAAGGACGCGTCGAACGGCGCGTTGGGTGCGCTCGCGCCGGATGTGGTGCGCGCAACTGTCGCGGCGGTTCGTGGCCGGCGGCCGGTCAGCGCTGTCAGCGGTGATCTGCCGATGGAACCGGAGGTGGTTGCCGCTGCGGTCGAGATCATGGCGCGGACCGGGGTCGACTACGTCAAGGTCGGATTGTTCCCCGGCCCCGGACGGGAGCAGTGCGTGCGAGCGCTGGCGCCATTGGCGCGCACATCTAAGATCATCGGCGTGATGTTTGCCGATTGCGGAGCCGACAATGCCCTCGTGCAACTGATGGCCGACTGCGGGTTCGTGGGTGCGATGCTCGACACCGCCGACAAGCGCGCAGGCCGGCTGCTGGATTGCATGGATGCGGCGTCCTTGCGGAATTTCGTCAGCACCTGCCGCGAGCATGGTCTGATGACGGGGCTTGCGGGATCGCTGGAGGCGCCCGACGTGCCACGGCTGCTCCTTCTGGAGCCGGACTATCTCGGCTTCCGCGGTGCCCTTTGCGTCGGGCGCGACCGCCGAGCGCGCATCGATCCGGCCTCGGTCGGCATCATTCGCGAGCTCATTCCGTTCGATCCTCACAGCGCCGCCTCCCAGGACGCTGCCGTGGCGAAGGTTGACTACCGGCTGCTGGCGGCGAGGGGATATTCCGTCGATCCGACCGGCGGTGACGCCCCGACCGACCGCATTTACGTCCGCGATTTTGTCGTCCCCGCCCGTATCGGCGCCTATGCGCGTGAGCGTGAGAGGCCGCAGAACGTCCGCTTCAACATCGACGTCAAGGTGCGGCGGGTCGGCCATTCCGTAGAAGATATGCGGGACGTGTTCTCCTACGATGTGATCACCGACGGCATCCGGATTATTGTGGCGCAGGAGCACATCGCGTTTCTCGAAACGCTTGCCGAACGGGTGGCCGATCTGGTGCTTCGTCATCCGCGCGTCGTGAGTGTAACGGCGCGGGTCGAGAAGCTCGACATCGGCCCCGGCGGCGTGGGTGTCGAGATCGTGCGGGAACGGCCGGCCGACGTGGCTGAGGTGCGTCAACTTTATCCGGCGGCGGCACGACAGCCGAATGCTGCAGAGTGAATGCGCGGCGCAATCGGCCTGACGGTCCTCAAGCTCGGCGGAAGCTATGCCTTCTCGCCACATCTCAAGGATTGGCTTGATGCCATTGCGGCTTGTGCAGGCTGCGCGGTGGTGGTGCCCGGTGGCGGGCCCTTTGCCGACGCCGTGCGCATGGCACAGTCCCGCATGGGCTTCGACGATCGCGCGGCCCATGAAATGGCGGTACTCGCCATGGATCAGTACGGCTGTGCGCTCGCGCATCTGGGGTTGCCAATGCGGCGCGCGGAGTCGGCCACGGCCATCCGCAGCGTATTGCGCGCCGGCGGCGTTCCGATCTGGTCGCCGGCCCATATGCTACGTGGCGCAAAGGGCATTCCGTGGTCGTGGGACGTGACAAGTGATAGTCTTGCAGCCTGGCTCGCTGGCAAGCTCGGGGCGAAACGGGTGTTGCTCGTCAAGCATGCCGATGTCCCCGCCGGTCCGCTACGGGCGAGGGAACTGGTCGCGGGCGGGATGCTCGACCCGGCTTTTCCGCGCTTCCTTCGCGCGAGCGGCGCTGACGCCTTTATCGCCGGTCCCGCCGGGCATTCGGTGGCAGCCGCCGCCATGCGCAGCGGCGAGCCGCTGGGTGCCCGCATCCACTTGCGTTAGCTGCATGCCACTGCATTAGAATTTCTTCACGATGGCCAAGGTCAAGATACCGCGCTGGGGCTGGGCGCTCACAGGATCAGGGCATTTCTTCAAGGAATGCCTGGTCGCGGTCCGTGCGCTGGAGGATGTGGACTTGTTCGTCAGCAAGGCGGCCGCAGAAGTGCTGCGCATGTACAAGCAGGATCTGAGTCTGCCGAAGGCGACGCGCATCTTCCGCGACACGACCGCCAGCTCACCCCCGGTCGGGTACTTCTACTACGGTGTCTACCACACCTTGGTGCTGGCGCCGGCGACTTCGAACACCGTGGCGAAATGCGTCTATGGAATTTCCGATAATCTTGCGACCAACGTCTTCGCGCAGGCCGGCAAGTGCCGCGTGCCGGCCATCGTTTTTGCCTGCGACACCGCTCCCGAGCTCGAAACCGAAGCGCCCAAAGGCACGGTCAAGGTCTTTCCACGTCGCATCGATCTGGAGAATACCGACCGACTGAAGTCCTTCGACGGCACGCAGGTGGTTGAAACTCTTTCTGAGCTCGAACAGGCATTGGCCCACCGTAAGCGTGAGCTCGTCGCGCATGGCTGAGCGTATCCTCTTTCTCACGGGCCATCTCGCAAGGCCGCGGCTCGAGAAGGTTCTGGCCAGTATCGAGGACGCAGATTTCGAATGGTCGATCTTCGACGTCGGCGTCAAGGTCGCTGCCCTCATGACCGAGGCGATCATCTCGCGCCGCCTGCCGCGCCCGGTGCAGGCCGACCGGATCGTGATGCCCGGACGCTGCCGCGCCGACCTCGACCGATTGAGCGCCGAATTCGGCGTCCGGTTCGAGCGTGGGCCGGAGGAGTTGAAGGACTTGCCGGCATATCTCGGAAAGCGCGGCCGCGGTCTCGATCTGTCTCGTCACGACATGCGGATATTCGCCGAGATCGTCGACGCTTCGGCGCTGAGCGTCGATGCCATCCTCGCGCGCGCCACCGCCATGCGGGCGGCGGGCGCCGATGTGATCGATCTTGGGTGTCTGCCGGACACTCCGTTCCCGCATCTTGAAGACGCCATATGCGGGCTCAAGGCTGCGGGCCTTCCGGTCAGCGTCGACTCGGCCGCGACCGACGAGCTGCGCCGGGCTGCCAAAGCGGGCGCCTCTTTCCTGCTCAGCCTCACCGAACACACGATCGACGTTGCGCGTGACAGCGGTGCGACGCCCGTGCTCATTCCGGCCACTCACGGTGACTTGGCGTCCCTGCTGCGCGCGGCCGAGGCCGCGGACAAACTTGGGATTTCGGCGATCCTCGATCCGATCCTCGATCCGATTCATTTTGGGTTCACGGCCTCGTTGCAACGATACGCGGAGCTCCGACGTGTGGTGCCGGAGGCCGAAATCCTGATGGGGACTGGCAATCTGACGGAGCTGACGGACGCCGATTCCGGCGGCGTTACCGCGACCCTCCTCGGCGTCTGTTCCGAGCTGCGCATCCGCAACGTGCTCGTCGTTCAGGTCAGCCCCCATACCCGTCGCACGATCCAGGAGCACGACGCGGCGAGACGGATGATGTTTGCCGCCCGCGAAGACGACAGCCTTCCGCGCGATTACGGCGGGGCTTTGGTGCAATTGCACGACCGATCGCCGTTTCCGAACACGCCGCAGGAAATCGCCGAGCTGGCAGCCCAGATCCGGGATGCCAACTTCCGCATCGAGACGGCGGAGGATGGAATCCACGTCTATAGCCGGGACGGCCATTACGTCGCGCAGGATGCGTTCACGCTCTTTCCCAAGCTTGGTGTTGGAAAGGATGCGCCGCACGCCTTCTATCTCGGAGCAGAACTGATGAAGGCGGAGATCGCGTGGCGCCTGGGAAAGCGTTATGCCCAGGACGAAGCGCTCAATTGGGGCTGTGCGGTCGACCCCCTGGCCGAGGACCGCACGCGCCTGCGCGAAGTGGGACATACGTTACGCGCCTCGAGTTCCGCGAGTTGACCCATGCCGTTGATCCGCGAAACCATCTTGACGACGGTCAGTGCGGAAGGACGTCTTCACATCACGCCCATCGGCATCATCGCCGGCGGCGACGGATGGACCATCGCCCCGTTCCGGCCGTCGACGACACTCGATAATCTTCGCGCCGTGCCGTTTGCGGTGGCGAACCACACCGATGACGTTCGCATCTTTGCCGGCTGCCTGACCGGCCGGCAGGAATGGCCGACGCGGGCTTCGGACAATGTCCCGGTGCCGCGATTGGTTGGTGCCCTTGCGCATGTCGAGCTTGCTGTCGTCGGCGTGACCGAGGACGAACAGCGGCCGCGATTCCAATGCGTCGTCGTGGGCCATGGGCTGCACGCGCCGTTTGAGGGCTTCAACCGCGCGCAAGCCGCCGTGATCGAAGCCGCGATCCTCGTGAGCCGTCTGCACATGCTGCCGCGCGAGAAAATCGAGGCGGAAATCGGCTATCTCGAGGCCGCCATCGAAAAGACGGCAGGTGCGCGGGAGACCGAAGCCTGGGTTTGGCTCATGGAGGCCGTCCGCGCGCATTTCGCCAGGAAAGGCCAAAGCGCTGCCTCGAACCACCCCCTCAGCTGACCGTTTACGCGGGGCCGGGTGCTTGTTCGTCGGATCCCCGCCACCCCGTGGCTGGAACGAAGCGCGAAACTGGTCCGGTTCTTGCTTGATGCCGGGTCACGGCCATTGCCCAGCGCAGTGTCCGTAAGTCACGGAGGATGCGCCCATCAATCAACGATGGGACCAATTGATGCTCACAGCCCTGATCTTGGTTTGCTCGCTCGCAACTGTTCCGGACCTTGGCGACTGCACGCGAGACAACGCTCTCGACGTCGTCTATGTCCCCGCCACATTCGCCAATCCAGCCGCCTGCTTCATGCACGGGCAAGCCTACTTTGCCGACAGCGAGATGGGACGGAATCTCGCCCGTAACGAAGCGGTCAAGGTGATCTGCGTGCGCAGCCCAACCAACAGGGTGGACAAGGCGGAGAGCAGCCACTGACCGCGCGTTTCGCGCGGTCTCGACGGCGCTTGCGTCACTCGCTCTACATCATGCCGCAGGCGTCAGCGCGCTTGGTTTGGTGCCGACCGCCACCGCAAAAGCTGGGCGCGCATCGATCGCGGCCTGCCAGCGGGTGAGCTCGGGATAGGCCGGCCGCTCGATCGGGAATTCCAGGCAACGCTTGACGATCGATCCGAGCGCGATGTCGGCGATCGTAAAGCGATCGAGCGCGAACCAATTGCGTCCGGCGATGTGGCCATCGAGTATTTTGAGCTGCGCAACGAGGTCGGCCGCTTGCGCGCCGAAATCCGCGGCCCGCTCCGCGGGGGCCTTCTTCGCGTCCTTGAACACCGCGACATAAGGTGTGTTCAGGGCGCCGAGGAGCCAGTCCATCCAGCGCTCGACCATGGTGCGCTCGGCCGGTGTGGCTCCGGTCAGCATCGGCCCGTGGACGGCCGCGAGATACCGTAGGATGGTGTGGGATTCCCAGATCACCAGATCGCCGTCGATCATGGTTGGAACCTTCGCGTTGGGATTGAGCTTGCGGTATGCATCGGTCAGCGTGTTGCCGAACTGACGGCCGTAATCCTCACGGGTGTAGGACAGGCCAAGCTCCTCCAGGCAGAAGATCACCTTCTGCACGTTTCCCGATGTCTGACGGCCCAGCAATCTGATCACGTCGCGTCCTCCATTCTGCCGGCGGGACGATTTCGCTTTCGGCCGCCACTTGCTTGCTATGCATATCTTCCGATGCCGTCAGCCGCGCGGCTTGTAGGCGATGGCGTCCATTTCGATCTTGGTACTGATCACCGCGCGCGCCTCCACGGTGGTGCGCGCCAGCACGGCCTCCTTGAAGTGCTCTCCGAACACGCGGTTGTAGCGTCCGAAGTCGCGGGCGTCCTCCAGATAAGTGGTGACGCGCACGACGTCGGAGAGCGTCGCACCTTCTTCCGCGAGAATCCGGCGAATGGCTTCGATCGTGCCCCGGGTTTCATCCTCGATCGTTCCCGAGATCATATTGCCGTCGGCGTCTTTGGCGACCTGGCCCGAGACGAAGATGAAGTCACCTGCGCGCACCGCGGGATGGAATGGCAGGTTCGGATTCTTTTTTCCGATCGGATAGACATCCTTGCGGCCGGCGCCCGCGTCATTCATGGCTTCGATCCTCAACCAAATGCGGTGGTCTCGATGATGTCGACGCCGCGAATGCGATCGACGAGGTAAATCAGCCCGCGATCGTCGATCGTGACGTCATTGGAAGAGGGCCGGTCTTCGCCTCCGGCCGGGTCAGGCACAAAATGGCCGAGTTCACGGGGAGCGAACGGATCCGCGATGTCGACGAGACGCAGCCCTTGAGCGAACCATGCGAATGGAATCACAGTTCCGTGGAAACGCTCCGACGGCTGGTGACAACCGCTCATCGCCGGCTGCGGGCTGCCGTCGATGTCGAGTCCCGGTACCTGGAAAGTTGCGATCGGCAGCGGCAATTGCTCGACCGTGATGTCATAAATCCAGGTGAAGGAAGGAGCCGCTGGTCGGAGCTTGGCGACATCCTCGTCCGCCACCACCATGATTCGACGGCCCTTGAGCGATTGCGGAATCGGCAGGCAGGTGTGAGTCGGATGCGGAAACGCCGGGCTCGTATTGGTGTGCGCGATCGCCTTCGGCCGCGACATGTCGGAAATATCCAGAATGAACAGGCCGTGATGCCAGTAGCTGACGTAGAGGCGATTGCCCATGCGCAGCGGATGATGGCAGCGCGGAGAGACCCAATTGTCCCACGGATACGGCTCGCCGCCGGCCTTCCATTGGCCCGGAATCCACCATCTCCCAACCTCGGCCGGCCGGGCCGGGTCGGCGAGGTCGAGGATCATCACGATGTTGCCGACATAGCCTTCGGCCGTGGGCGATAGATAAGCGTAGCGGCCGTCGAAGTCGTAGCGGTGCACGCCGCGGCCGGCCGTGCGCCACTTGGTGATCAGCTTCGGAGCGCTCGGGCGGGAAACGTCGTAGATCCCAATTCCACCGCCAAACTCGGCCGACCCGGTCTGACCGAGCTTTTCATGGTTGACGATCATGATGCCGTTCGCCGCCCGCACTTTGTGCGAGTGCCAGCCCTCCGGCAGGTCGATGGTTGCAAGCGTGCGGGGATGGCGCGGGTCGGCAACATCCACGATGGTCGTGCCGCTCGGCCAGTGCATGTGTGCGATGAACAGCGTCGTGCCGTCCACCCAAACCTGGCCGCCGCCCGGGCAGTCGAAGTGCGACACGAGGGTGGTGTTCGATTGGCTCGACACGAAACGCTCGAAAGCAAGGGAACGGATCATCGCTGCCGGCGTTGCCGGAGGGCACCCACCGGCGGCCAGCCGCGACCTCAGGCGAGTTTCACGGTGTCGCCGGCGGTGTCACGGCCCCACTTCTTGAACAGGTGGAAGCATTTCAATGCCGGCTCGTCGCTGGCGATGAACAGGATGGCCGGATTCTTGGGATCGCCATTGACGTGCTCAAACCAGGACCCGCCCGGCACCGCCAAATTGTCGAAAGCCTGCCAGTCGAAGCGTTTGCCGTCGATGATCGAGTGTCCCTGGCCTTCGAATGGGGCAACCAGCAGGCTTGCGGTCTGCCGTACCGGTAGCGTCTTTTCGCCGGGACGCAGCACCTGAACGAAGAAGGTCATCGTCTTGAATACCGGCCCGCCGCTCAGCGGGTCGACATATTCGATCGAGATCGCCTCGTAGGGATCGCCGTCCCAGTCTTTAAATCGCTCGATCAGTTCCTGCATCATCTCCCAGCGGTACACGTACATCGGGGAGGAAAAGCCGGCACCGCGATGATGCTGGAGGAAGCGCGGCTTAAGCCCGCCGTGATCGTAGGCGCGAGCGGAATAGTCGGACGGAACGGTCGCGGTCTGCTGCTTCTTCTTGACCGGCTTGCCGTCGACCATCTCGGTATAATCGTGCTCGAAATAAACCGCATTGAGCGTCTCGACCAGTGGCAGGTCGAGCACGGATAGATTGACCGCCGGCTCGTTGCCTACGTTGCCGTGGTTGTGCCAGGTGTCGACCGGTGTGAGCACCATATCGCCCGGTCCGAAGGTAATGTCCTCGCCGCCGACGCCGGTGAAATTGCCCTTTCCAGTCAAGCCGAAGCGGATGGCATTGGGGGAATGCCGATGCGGCGGCATCACCTCGTTCGCGTCATTGAGCCGATACGCCGTGTACATGGTGCTGACCGTCGCGCGCCGCGGCGACAATCCGGGATTGACCAGGATGAGCGAGCGGCGCTCGGAATCGTCCATCGTCACCAATTCCGCCGCCCGAAACAGGATCGGTTCGATGTCGCTCCTGTAGCTCCAGAGGTGGGGCACGGCTTTCTGCGTGCCCATCAATTGCTTGATCTCATCATGGGCGACGTCGGTCGACGTCGCCCAGAACGGGAACATGTTCTTCGCGGAAATGTCGTTGTAGAGCGAGTCGAGGGCGGCCTCCCGGTTCGGAAGACGACGCGCGGCGCTCGATGCGTTGCTCTGGCCTGCCGACATGGCGCTGGTTCCTTTTGAGAGAGCCCGAAGTGAAGCAACGGGTTCAGGGTGCAGGGACGATTTTGTCAATGATACTCGCAATCCGTCGGATTGTCGCTCGCGCGCGCCGCGATGCGCCCGGTCGCGGTTACGATCCGGGAGGCGGGATCTGGAAGAAGTCAGCGAGCTGCGCCTTGCTCAGCGGCGCGTCCAGGAACTTCATCTCCACAGCGTCCGCCATGACCTGATCGATGTCGGAGAGCCGGTCCGGCGACAAAGCTTCCTTCGGGTTGTATTGATCGCGTTGCATCACCACCAGGTTTTCCGGCTGCTTGATGGTCTCCGCGTAGTATTTGACCGCGAGCGGATTCGAATACATCCAATCGATCGACTCGCGGTAGGCGCGCATGAATCGTACCATCACGTCCTTGCGCTCCTTGAGCGCATTGGCATTGACGATCTGCACTCGGATGGTCTGGTTGCGCAACGTGGGCACGTCGGGCCCGCGGGCGACCACCCGGATCTTGCCCTCCTGCAGCTCGAGCAGGCCGAACGGGACCACCGCCCAGCCGATATCGATCTGGCCGGTCATGGTCATCGTGTAGGTTGCGGGCGGCCCGCCGGTTGCGGTCGGTTTGGCCTTGACGCCCAGCTGCTTGACGAAGCCCAGCGCGATGACGTGCGAGGTCGAACCGTTGGTCGAATAGCTCATCGTGTTCTTGTCGGTCGCATCAGCGAGGCTCTTGAGCGGAGAATTGGCGGGTACGTACCAGTATTGGTCGCCGACCCCGACATAGGCGGCAGCAAGCACGCGCACCGGCGCCCCGCGCGCGAATGCGCGCATGGCGCCCGCCGTTCCAATGCCGATCCCGATATCGGCCGATCCGGAGATCACCGCCTGCAGGGTCTCGCCGGCACCCTGTGTCCCGAAGGTTTCGAGGACAATGCCGTGCTTCTGGAAGATGCCAGCCCGCATGCCGAGGGTAGGAGCCTGGTTCGCCCAGGCATCGATCTGCCCGATCGCGACCTTGACCGTGTCGGCCGCGCGGGCAGCCGGTATCATCGCGGCACTCATCAGCACCAGCGACAGCAGACGTAGAGCGATCCGGATCGACATCGTCACCTCCAAGCGGCCATCCCGACTGCTCCGACCAGCGCAAGGATAGCAATTGACGGATCGATTGTAAGCGGAAATGCGGGGTTGCCTGGCGGCCGAACGTCTCGGCTCGCTGCGGCCGTGCGGTAGCCTCACAACCCAGGTTCGATGGCAGCGAGATTCGGTCTACAAGAACGGAATGGAGATTCTGGCCCCGGCCGATGTCGGCCCGCTCTTGATCGTTGCTCTTTCCGTGGCGTCGTTCGTCACGGCCTTCATCGGCGTTTTCACCGGCGCGGCCGGTGGAGTGATCCTGCTCGCAATCATGGCGATGGTGATGCCTCCCGCCGCCGTGATCCCGGTCCACACGGTTGTCATGCTCGGCACCGGTATCTCGCGCACCGTGATCATGTGGCGTTTCGTCATGCGCGGGACCTTGCTGCCCTTCATCGCCGGAGCTGCGGTCGGCGCGGCCGCGGGCGCCAAGGTCTTCGTTGCCCTCCCCATGTCATGGCTGCAGGCGATTCTCGGCGCCTTCATCCTGCTGGTGACATGGATGCCGCAGCTCGGGCGGATCGGAGCCCAGCGCGGTCGGTTTGCAGTCCTGGGATTTGGGACCGTTTTCCTCGGCGTGTTCGTGAGTGCGACCGGCACGCTGCTGGCTCCCTTCATTGCCAGCGCCACGCCGGACCGCCACAACCTCGCTGCCACCATGGGCGCGCTGATGGCGATCACCCATATCGCAAAGCTTGTGGCCTTCGGATTCATCGGGTTTGCGATCGGCAGCTTCGTGCCGCTGATGGCGGCTATGATCGCAACCGGCGCGCTCGGCAACTGGATCGGCGAACTGGCGCTGCATCGCACGACCGAGCGCCGCTTCCGTATTGTTTTTCAGCTGATCCTGACATTGCTGGGCCTGCGTCTGCTCTGGAGCGCGGCCCCTGCGATAGGCTGGTCCTGAGCGACCTGCGTCGCGGGCCGCTTGCAACGCATCGGCGCGACGCGCGTCTCGAAGCGGCCAGACCGCCGCTGCGGTCGTGCAACCGAGGGCCGTTTCGCTTAAATGTTGCGGACCACGCCTGCTCGCGGCATCGGGGGGATCGCAGGCGAGTTCCGGTTTTGGGCAAAACCGGCTTGGGCGAGGCAAGCCCCGACAAGCGCGGCATCCGACCATCGTCGGACGATCAACCCGGAAATCGAATGGTGGCTTGGCTCTCTGCAACGTCAGGCATCAAATCGCCGGGCGAGATCGCACCGCGATGCATTGCAGGACAGCCATTCATCGATATGGTTACTGCCATCGCGCCGTTGGGCACGGAAAGTTCAAGATGGATGCTTTTCCAAATCGCGCCGCCTGTTCCACCGCGGTTGCGCGCAACCGCGAGCCGATCCTCGCCATCCTCAGGCGGGTGTTGCCTGCTCACGGCCTCGTGCTGGAGATCGCGAGTGGAACCGGTGAGCATGCGGTGCATTTTGCAACCGGCCTGCCTCATCTCGACTGGCAGCCGACCGACCGTGATGCCGACGCGCGTCAAAGCATCGCGGCACACCGGGCGTTGGCACGCTTGCCGAATCTGCTGGCTCCGCTCGAGCTCGATGCCTCCGCGCGGTCCTGGCCGGTGGCGCGCGCCGACGCCGTGGTTGCAATCAACATGATCCACATTGCGCCGTGGACCGCCACGCAGGGGCTGATGGCAGGCTCCGGTCGGGCGCTTCCGCCCGGTGGCGTGCTCTACCTTTATGGACCGTTCAAGGAAGACGGCCGCCATACCGCGCCGAGCAACGCGGACTTCGACGCCGGGCTCAGGTCGCGCAATCCCGACTGGGGGGTGCGCGACCTCGCCGACGTGTCTGATCTCGCCCGCGCGCAAGGACTGGATCTGGTCGAGCGTATCTCAATGCCCGCCAACAACCTGAGCCTGATCTTTCGATCCCGAGGAAGCTGAGCGCTGGCACGCCCAGGGCCGCCCATCACGGACATGCGACGATGCACGCCGCCTTTTCACTCGAGGCCTGGAACCGAAACGCCCACGTCTATGAGATCATCCGCTCCATGCCCTTCAACGCAGCGCTCGCCGCCGGCACATTGAGCGAGGCACGGTTCAAGCACTACATCACCCAGGATGCGCATTACCTCATCGGCTTCGGACGCGCCTTGACGCTGGCCGGCGCCAAGGCGCCCAACCCGGACCGGATCGTGCAATTCGCCAAGTCAGCCGAAGGCGCGATTGTCGTCGAGCGTGCATTGCACGGTTCGTTTTTCCGGCAATACGGCATCACGCCGGAGGTATTCACGCAGACGCCACTCTCGCCGGCATGTCATCACTATGTTTCATATCTGCTCGCGACGGCTTACGCGGAGCCCTATGAAGTGCTGCTGGGCGCGCTGCTGCCGTGCTTCTGGATCTACGCCGAGGTGGGACGCGACATCCATTCCCGCGCCGCTGCGGGTAATCCGTATCAGGCCTGGATCGACACCTATGCCGGGGAGGAATTTCACAACGCCGTTCGCGCCATGATGGCCGCCACCGACGAAGCCGCCGAGACCGCCTCGTCGTCCCTGCGCGAGCGAATGTACGACGCCTTCGCCCGCGCGACCCAGCTCGAGTGGATATTCTGGGACTCAGCCTTTCGGCTGGAAAGTTGGCCGGTATAGAGCTCGTTCGTATCAGTGAATCCAGTTAGCGCGGTCAGCTGGCCGTAGTGCAACCAGCTTTGACGACATCATCCGGCATTCACCGCTCCGCCGCGAGGTTCTGGGGAGTGCGCTCCGGCGCAAGCGTTCGTGCCTCCGGCGCGAGCGCCGCCGTCAGATTCGGGGCCGGCCGACACGACTAGGCGCCCCAGCGCCGTGCCCGATGCAGCGACTTCGAAGTACGTCCGATCTTCTGCAGCATCGCCTCGAGTTCATGTGGATCGACGCCGTCCGCTGCCATCAGGGCCGTGACGATGGAATCGGACAAGATTTCCTTGAGGGTTGGTTCGCGCTGGCGCCAGATCATGGGATCTCCAATCCGTGTCGGTGGTCATCGAACGAGGGTGGCAATCTGCTCAGTCGTGCCTATTCGGCGGCAATCCGCATGGGAGTCAGCCGCTCGAGATGCGCCATATGTTCGGGATCGGCGGTGATGGTGTCGGCCGTTTCATTGCTGCGCACCCTGAACCATAGCGAATACAGCGATGGCACGACCAGCAGCGTCAGGATCGTAGCCACGAACAAACCGCCCATGATGGTGATCGCCATTGGGCCCCAGAAGATGCTGCGCGAGAGCGGGATCATGCCCAGGATCGCGGCGAGAGCGGTAAGCACCACCGGCCGTGCGCGCCGCACCGTGGCGTCGATTATTGCGCGATGCCGCCCGTGGCCATCCGCGATATCGCGATCGATCTGATCGACCAGGATCACCGTATTGCGCATGATCATGCCGGCGAGCGCGATCAAGCCGAGCAGGGCCACAAAGCCGAACGGCCGGTTGGCAATGAGGAGCGCGCCGGTCGCTCCGATCAGCCCGAGCGGAGCGGTCACGAATACAAGGGCTAGGCGCGAGAAGCTCTGCAGCTGGATCATCAGGAATGTCAGCATGACGATCGCCATGACCGGAAACACCGCGACCAGCGCGCCATTGGCCTTGACGCTTTCCTCGATCGATCCGCCAGTCTCGATGCGATAGCCGTAGGGCAGGGCGTCTTCGATACCCTTGAGCTTCGCCGCCACCTCCTTGCTGACATCCGGCGCCTGCACGCGGTCGACAATGTCGCTGCGCGCCGTCAGCACCAGGTCGCGATTGCGACGCCACAGGATCGGCTCCTCATACTCGTAATTGAGGCGCGCGATCTGCGACAGCGGAACCGCGACGCCGTTTCTCGTGGCGATGGTCAACGCCGGCAGGCGATTGAGTGCGAGCCGCTCGGTCGCGACCGCGCGGGCGACCACGTCGATGTGCTCGATGCCTTCGCGGTATTGGGTCACGGTATAGCCCGACACCAGCGTCTGCAGCGTCTGAGCGACGTCCTGGGGCGTCAATCCCAAGGCGCGGGCACGGTCCTGGTCGACTTCGAGCCGGATCGATTTGACCTGCTCGCTCCAGTCGAGATGCGGGTCGACGATTTTGGGGTTGGCAGCCATCACTCGGCGCACGTCCTCGGCGATCGCGCGCACCTTCATCGCATCCGGACCGATGATGCGGAACTGTACAGGGAAGCCCACCGGCGGCCCGAACACGAACCGGTCCACGCGCACGCGCGCCTGGGGCAGCGCGCCGCCGGCAATTGCCCGCTCGAGCCGGTGCTTGACGCGCTCGCGCGCGGCGAGGTCTCCGGTGACGATGACGATCTGGGCGAAGTTGGGGTTCGGCAGTACCGGATTGAGACCCAGCCAGAATCGCGGCGAGCCCTGCCCGACATAGGTCGTGTAGGTCACGATGTCCGGATCGCCGGCAAGCAATCGCTCGCCCTCTTTGGCCGTCGCGTCAGTCACACCGATGGCGGTACCTTCCGGCAGCCGCATCTCGAAAAACAGTTCGGAACGGGTCGAGGTCGGAAAGAATTGCTGCTGGACGAGGCCGAAACCCGCCAACGCCGCTATGAACATCAGAACCGTGGCGGCAACGACGGTCTTGCGCCAGCGCAGGCACTGGGCAATCACGCGGCGCAGTGCTCGATAGATGCGGGTATCGTAGATCGCCTCCGGATTCGCCTGGGCGCCGTGCGCATTTCGCCCGCCCAATGACGACTTCACTTGCCGCAGAAGACGCGTGAAACCCCAAGACGCTGAAGTCGAGGTGGGTTCGGCCGCTGCGGATCGTTTTTGGCCGAGTTCTGGCAGCAACTTCAAACCGAGATAGGGCGTGAACAAAACCGCGACGATCCAAGAAGCGATCAGCGCAAGCCCGACGATCCAGAAAATGCCGCCGGCATATTCGCCGGCGCTCGATTTCGCGAAGCCCACCGGCAGGAAGCCGGCGGCCGTCACCAGCGTACCGGTCAGCATAGGGAACGCAGTCGAGGTCCAGGCATAGGTCGCGGCGCGCGCCCGGTCCCAGCCCTGTTCCATCTTCACCACCATCATTTCGATGGCGATAATGGCATCATCGACCAGCAGCCCGAGCGCGATGATGAGAGCGCCAAGCGTGATGCGGTGGAGGTCGATCCCCGCGGCGTACATGACCAGCAGGACGATCGCCAGGACCAACGGTACCGACAGCGCCACCACGATACCCGTGCGCCAGCCGAGCGAGAGAAAGCTTACGACCAGCACGATGATCAGCGCTTCGGCAAAGGTCTTGACGAATTCCGAGACCGACTCCTCGACGATGTGAGGTTGGTCGGCGATCTGCGTCACTTCGATCCCCACCGGAAGCTCCGCGACGATGGCGCTCATGGCGCGCTTGAGATTCTCCCCGAGCGTGATGATATTGGCGCCGTCCTGCATGGAAACGCCGAGGCCGAGTGCGGGTTTGCCGCCCTCGCGGACAAGAAAGCTCGGCGGGTCTTCATACCCGCGCTTGACCGTGGCGATGTCGCCGAGCCGAAAGCTGCCCCCTTCAGCCTGAACCGGCACCGCAGCAATCGCGGCGACTCCGGAGAACGCGCCGGTCACGCGCAGATTGATGCGGTCCGCCGAGGTTTCGACCGATCCGCCGGACACGATGGCATTCTGCTTGGCGACGCTGTCGAAAATCTGCTGCGGGGTGACGCCGAGCGTGGCCAGCTTGGCGTGACTGAATTCGATGAAGATTTTCTCCGGCCGCTCGCCGATGATGTCGACCTTGTTGACGCCGGCGACCCGCAACAGGCGCTGGCGGATGTCCTCGGCCCGCGTCTTGAGCTCGGCGAGCCCCAGTCCGTCAGCACTAAGCATGTAGAGCGCCGAATACACATCGCCGTATTCATCATTGAAGTTCGGGCCCGTGATCCCCGCGGGAAGATCGCCTCTGATATCGCTCACCTTCTTACGGACCTGATACCAAAGCTCCTTCACCTGGCTGGGCGGTGTCTTGTCGATCAGCGTGACGCGGATGAAGGACACGCCGGGCTGCGAATAGCTCTCGATGCGGTCGAGATAGGGCAGCTGTTGAAGCTTCTTCTCGATCTTGTCGGCGACCTGCGTCTGCATGTCCGCCGCGGTTGCACCCGCCCAGGCGACCTGAACGACCATGGTCTTGATGGTGAAGGAAGGATCTTCGGCGCGGCCGAGGTTGAGGTACGAATAGATGCCGGCCGCGCCAAGCAGCAGGATCATGAACAGCACGAGCGCCCGGTGCGTGATCGCCCATTCCGACAGGTTGAAGCGTTTCATGGCGCCACCCCACGATCGACTTAGCGGATTTCGACAGTGCGAACCTTGAGACCGACCTCGAGCTTGTGGACCCCGAGCGTGACGACCTTGTCGCCTTCATCGACGCCGGACGTGATGATTGCCGCATCCTCGCCGAACGAAGCGACCGTTACCGGCCGCACTGCAAGCGCACCTGTCGGATCGACGACATAGACCGATGGTCCGGTGCCGCGGTTGAGAATCGCCGAAAGCGGCACCTTCGCGCCCTTCGCGTCCGCGGCGCGCGTGAGCGTCACGGTAGCGGTCATGCCGAATGCGACGGCGTCGTCCGCCTGCGTGATGGTGAAGCGCGCAGCGTAGGTGCGGGTCGCGGGATCGGCCTGCGGTGAAAGTTCGCGCAGCCGTGCGTCGAAGGCACGCTCTCGGTCAGACCACAACCGCACGGTCGCCCTGGACTTGCGCGCTTCCGCGAGCCAAGTCTCGGGCAAGGCCACCAGGGCTTCCTTTTCGCCATGATGAGCAAGCCGTGCAACAGCCTGGCCTACGGCCACGACTTGGCCGGGCTCGGCCAGCGTTGCGGTGATGACGCCGTCGGCATCCGCCCTGAGGTCGGCATAGCCGTGTTGATTGCGCGCCAGATCGAGGGAGCGTTGGGCGCGCTCGAGCCGCCCTTCGGCCTCGTCATTGGCCGCCCTCTTGCGCTCGAAGTCCGCGACCGACGCATAGCCGCGCCCGCGTAAGGTGGTGTAACGCTCGAGATCCGCTGCCGCCTGTGCGAGATTCGAGGTCGCCGCCGCGAGTTCGGCCTCGGCGCTTTCGACCTGCAGTTTCAGGTCCTGCGGATCGAGCCGCGCCACAACATCGCCGGCACGCACGCGATCCCCGACATTGACGATGCGTGTGACGATCTTGCCGGCTACACGAAAACCGAGATCGTTCTCGTAACGCGCCCTGACTACGCCCACGAAGTCGCGTGCGCTGTCCTCGTTCTCGAACGTGATGCGCTGCACCCCGACCGGACGCTCGGTCTTGGCGGCTGGCGCGGTGTTGGCTTCGCAGCCGGCGAGCAGGAGCAACGCGGCAAGGGCGAGCAGAGGTTGGAAACGCGGCCGCGAGAGGGACATGGGGTCACTCCTTGGATCGCCGGAATGTGATAAGTGACGAAAATGCTACATCGTCACAATTTGGGCAGGCCGATAGGCTGGCAGTGCGGGTAGCGACCATTGGGTTCAGCCTCTGGGCGTGACAGCGCGGAGAAGGAAGCGGACCGCAGCGCGCGCATCCGCTTCCGGGTCTTCCCGGTCCCGCAGCGATTGGGCGACGAGGACCGGATGACAGAAGTGCACCAGCGATATCATCATCAGCCGGGCGGTCTCGCGCGGGTCGACCGGTTCGAACTCGCCGGTTTCGATCCCGTCGCGCAGAATGGATTCGAAGATCATCCGCATGTGCTCTTTGTGGGCGCGGATCGCGCCCCAGCTGAGCTCGATCGCGGCCAGCACCATGTCGTTAACCCGCTGGTCGATCAGATGATTTTCTTTGTGATAGGCCAGCGTTTCGAGTACCAGCCGCTCGATCCGCTCGGCCGCGGAACCGCGCGAACGAGCCGCCGCCCAGGCCTTTTCCTCAAGTTCCCCCAGGCAACGCTGGCAGATCGCCTCGACGATGGCATTTTTCGAGGAGAAGAAGCGGTAGACATTGGCAGGCGACATCCGCAGCTCGGCGGCAATATCCGCGACCGCGGTCTTGCCGAAGCCCAGGCGCCGAAACAAAGCTTCCGCGGCGTCCATGATGCGGACCCGGGTATCATCCGCTCTCGTCTTGACCTGCGTGCTCATGGCCCCAATCCTGAGGGACGGCGTGACGACTGACGGGAACGATAATTCATCAGTTCGCAATGTCAAGGGGCTTTTGGGCCTGCAGGGGGGTTAGCTCGCGGAGGGGGGGCGCGATGTGGTGACCGAGCGCCCGGGCGGCGAATTTCGGGGTCCCTTTCCTCGAGGTTGAGGAAACCGACCGTCGTGTTAGGTCCGTTGCGCCCAGAATTGGTACATCCCGACGAATGTCAGGGGGTGATCGGTCTCCAATTCGTGCCAGCGATCCAGATCGGCCATCGCTCTGTCCGCGGGGAACCGGGCCGCATACTGCCGTCGCGCCGACGAATCGATCTCGAATCCGATGAATTCGAGATTGTGCGCGGCGAGATCGGCTTTGATCTCGGGCAATGTCGTCCGGTGCTCCT
>Ga0114129_10001683_pt1 | contig 30157 bp, 24 predicted proteins | sample RhiMetdeltSRZDD1_FD_80071 | JGI IMG/M metagenome (GOLD analysis project Ga0114129, IMG submission 80071) | Populus rhizosphere microbial communities from Tennessee, USA - Rhizosphere MetaG P. deltoides SRZDD1 (version 2) (version 2) | ecosystem: Host-associated > Plants > Roots > Rhizosphere >... | reverse complement strand
TCAAATTTTTCCAAATACCGCTCACGACCATTCTGCCCAAAAAGCCGCCGACGGTCAGCAGACACCAGAAGCTTCTCGATCCCATCTGCCATGGCAACAGGATCCCCAGGCTCGACCAGATATCCGGTAACACCATCAACGACCTGCTCCAGGCTGCCTCCAATGCCGGTCGCTACGACCGGACGGGCGAGAGCCATGGCTTCAATGACTACGCCACCAAAGGGTTCGGGCTGAGCAGAGGCCAACACCACTACGTCCAATGCTTTTATTGCAGCTTTAATATCCTCGACCTCACCGGTGTATTGTACATAGCCCTCCAGATCTAGTTCCTCCACTAATCTGAGCAGGTTTACAAGATGTGATTCGTTACCGGGATAGGGACTTCCTATACAAAGAAATCGAGCATCGGGAAATCTTTCTCGCAAAAGGCGCGCGGACCTGACGAATACTTCCTGTCCTTTTCGCTGAAATTTAATCCTGCCAATGACTCCAATCAGATATTGGACACCGGGTGGCGCATGTTTTCCCCTGAATTGTTCCGCCCGGTCAGTAGTGACATCTAAAAACTCGCTGGCAGGAAACCCATTATGAACAACAAGAATCTGTTCGGTTCCTTTGAAGTGATCGAACTGCGCGGCCACAGGTGTGGAAACACAGATGATCCTTGTGGAAAGCCATAGCATATATTTTTGATAATGGGTCCACAGCCCGCCAAACTCTCCGAAGAATTCCCGAACATGCCAGACATGGGGAATGCGCGCCAGTTTTGCGGCAGGGCCCGGTGACAGAATCACTGAGGTCATGGTGTGAACGAGATCGGGTTTGAAACGTTTGATAAGCTGCAAGAGGCTAAAGGTTGAAACCAAAAAATCAAACAACAACTTAAGAATTCCAATAAAGCTCCCAACCTTTTGTCTCTCGATAACAGGCAGGCTTTTTTGAACCACCACGTTAACACTATTTTCCTGCAGCTTTTGCACCAGCGGACCTTCATGGGGCAGCACAACTGTGACAGCGATGCCCTCCCGAGCCAGACGCGAACTCAATCGTAATAACGAACGGCTGGCACCATACATATCTGACCCGCTGTGAACAAAAAGGACGCGAGATAGCCTCATATTAATTTCCAGATCGGTCCTGACGAAAACCAAAACCCGATTCGTACATCTCGTACCATGTCTGAAAACAGAGTATCATCCACATTTTTCTACGCAAGGGAGTATCGGCTTGTGAGGAAAAAAAATTCTTCTTCAAATCTAGGACGAAATCAGCATCTAGTAAACCCGATCTAGCCAATTTCGCCGGTGAAAGTCGTTCTTCCACACACTCACGCAGATTGTGGCGAAGCCATGACGAAACGGGAACTTCAAAACCGTGTTTCTTGCGCCATGCCAACGATCTTCCAATTTCTCCCGGGAAATGCCTTTCGACTAGCTCCCGGAGCAAAAACTTACCGGCTTTGCCCCGTAGCTTATATCTTGCAGGCAACGCAAGGGCCTTCACAATCAGTTCAGGGTCGAGATACGGCGCGCGTGCCTCCACGCTGTGGGCCATGGTCATACGATCCACCTTCATCAACAGATCGTCGGCAAGCCAGTACAAAAGATCGCCCGAGAGTGAGGCGCTCAATGGATCCATATACTTGCCAAGCTCATGAATTCTCTGTTCCATCTCTTGAAGGCGGACCACTTGATTAAGATTGTGACTGGAAGGAATGAGGTTTTTGAGAGTGTGGTCAGCAAAAACTGACGTCCAGCGGGAAGCACCAATATCATAGTTTGCGGATAAAAGTTTCCCCAACCGAGTCAGGCCCGCCGGGATCTGGGTGGAGCCCTCCCAGGCGCTCACCACACCCTGAAAGCCCGGGATCTTAGAAAAGATACCTCTCAACCAGGAGAGCCGGTGCCAAATCCGCTCATAGCGATACGCATTGTATCCCCAGAACAGCTCATCGGCACCCTCTCCCGACAGAACAACTTTAACATGTTTGGAAACCTCCCGAGCCAGGAGGAATGTTGGAACACAGGCAGGGTCTCCCAGCGGTTCATCACCGTGAAAGATCACCTCATCAAATATTTCGGGAGTGACTTGTCCGCCGGTGACAACGATCTGCTGTAAACCAAAAAAATTTGCAACCTGTTGAGCGTATTTAAGCTCATCCAGATTTTCCTCCTCAAAGCTCGCAGTAAACACCCGCAGTTTGGACCCATTTCTGTGTGCGTAGGAGGCCAAGAGAGCAGAGTCGATTCCGCCGCTCAGCAGAAGTCCCACTTCAACATCTGCAATGAGGCGATGGCGCACACTCTCAGATAATAGGGCATCTATTTCTTCTGGGGCGGATGAAGCAAGAGGGATATTCTCGAATGACCAAAACGAGGTTTCCCTTATCTGCCAGTGCTCAAGGGAAATCTCAAGGGCATGGCCGGGAGGCAATTTTCTTATATGACTGTAGATCGTATGCGGGCCAAGGATATATTGAAGTGCAAAAAACGACTTCACTGACTCAATATCGATCGTAAGGTCAATCTCGGAAAAAGCATGGAACGTTTTGATCTCGGAGGAAAAGATCAATCGCCCGGAGTCCAGGTAATAGTAGAGAGGCTTCTCGCCAGCCGGATCCCGGGCAAGGATGGCGACATTCCTTTTATGGTCAAATAAACAGAAGGCAAACATGCCTTGCAGGTGTTTGAGAAAGTCGATGCCATAATGATCATAGGCATACAAAAGTACTTCGGTATCCGAATGGCTGTGAAAGCTATATCCAGCGGAAACGAGCCTGGATCGGATCTCCTGAAAGTTATATATTTCGCCATTGTAAGTAATGACCAACCCGAGTTTTTCGTTCACAAAGGGTTGTGCACCCGCTGAGGACAGGTCAATGATGCTCAGGCGCCGATGTCCAAGCAAAACCTTATCTGATTTCCAGATCCCTCTGCCATCCGGCCCACGATAGACGAGTTTCTCCAAAACCCTTTCCAACCGTTCCTGGTCAGATTCCTGAATTGGTTGCTCCCGGTGAAAGATTCCGATAATGCCACACACTTGTATTTCCTCGGCGATTAATTCTTTTTTGTCAGCACACATGCTAGCTGACGTGGCTGCCAACCCAGCTTCTTCATTCCACCCTCGATTACCTGGTATGCCCAGAATGGCAACACTGACGTTGGAAAATTAAACAGTGCTGCAACTAGAGGTCCCAGTATCTTCCAACGATAGTTATACCCTTCAAAATAGAACTTTTCTACCAAATGATACAAGAGTTCATTCTCCAGATGGTACGAGACGCGAAATGAGGAGTCATTTGCAAGATTCATGAACTGCGCGCTTGTATACTGTCTCATATGGTTGGGATCTACGTAGTTTTCATTGATTGGAATCAAGATAACTGCCACTCCATTCGGACGAAGCACTCGCCGAATTTCATTCAGAAGTTTCCTCTCGTTTTCGACATGCTCGACAACATGGGAGGCGAATACGATATCAAACTCGCTGTTCGAATACGGCAGTCTATCCTCTGATTGAACTCTGAATTCGAAGGTCTTGTATCCTTTTGCTTGTGCCTTATGAATTGCCTGTTCCACAGCGGAATGCGAAATCTCAACACCAAAAAGCTCACAACTCGTATCAAAGGAAAAAAGAACAGCCCCACTCCCAAATCCAATTTCCAATATTCGCTGATTCCTCAGGCTTTTCTTAATTGACTTTAGAAGATGCAGACAGGTTTTCCGTTTCACCTGTGTATCATAACGAAATCGAAACCACCAATCCGGCTTATGATAATAGGAATCATACATATCCAGATTATGCTGCAAGGACTCGATGATTGGTCTGTTTTCTTTCATCATGGAAAAGTCCACTAGGCTGGTTCAAATACAAAAAACATTACATTATTTCTGAGCCGCTTGTGAATAATATGACGCGACAAAATCATCATTCGTGCAAAGGTGACATACTTCCAGGAAGGATTATCTAATCGATAGTCCATCACCAGTTCAAAAAAGAACTCTCGAAACCCGTGTCGAGCTGCCAGCGTTCGCATGGTTTCAACACAGAGCCAGTGCGTGTGTTCTGCATTTTCACACGTCTTGGGATATTTTAGGTTTGAATAAACAATATAGAGCAGCGAGAAAACATATGGTGTGGTAATGATCAACCTTCCGCCCGGCTTTAGATGTATCAGAGCTCTATCCAGGAAAAGTCCTGGATTCGAAAGATGTTCAATCAATTCACCTGCAACGATCGTGTCATACTTTTCATCTAAGGAAAATTGCTCAGCATCCATCCTATATAGATTTTCATAGCCCAGCGCGCGCATCCGCTCCAGATTCTCTTCGGATATATCAATGCCAACAACATGAGGGAATCGCTGGCGCAGGCTTTGATGAAGCCAGTAAGCTGAGTCCTCGCGGACAATATGGTCAGTACAGCCCACATCTAAAACATTCGGACCCTTTACCCATTCCAAGATCATGTCTTCCCTTGTTTTCATCCGATCGTCTCCAGGTACTTCGTTACGAATAATTTACGTTCCATAATTGCGGTCATTTCATGCATCAGAATTGGCACAGAAATCCATTGAGATTTCTGATCCGAACATAAAAGAACAGTAACATCACAGCTTCGATCACAGTCCCGGCGAGCAGAGTGAAAATCACTCCGTTCAATTGAAACAGCTTTATGCTGGGGACTGCAAACAAGATTGTACAAGCTCCTGCAAAACCTTTTGACCAGAGGATGGTATTTGGCCGATCCAAAATTCTCAATGCTAACCCCAGGATCAAGGGCACAGAACTCAGAAAGGTGGCTATGGCAAGGAAAAGCACGAGGTTATCAAATGACGAATAGAATTCGTTCTCATATAAAAGTCTCACAATTTCATGCCGGAAAACAACGATTAACGAACAGTAAAGTAGTGCAGCACCTCCGGTAATTCCGGCAGCAGCCTGAGTCAGACCAAACAGCCTCTGACTCCCGTGATCCAACTTTTGTTTTGCCAGCCATGGCAAGGCTAATAATGTAACTGCTGCAAGAAATTGTTGAAATGGAAGAAACAGGTTTTGTATCGCACGGTAGGCTCCGGCAGATTGCGCGTTGATTAAAAGAGAAACAATAAATGGAAATGATAGAGAAGTGAGCCAACCCGCAAGATATGCAGGCAAGACCCATTTTCCAAAATCCCATAATTCTCGCTCCACCAGTTGAGGATCAAGGCCACTCCCACCCGCTTGCTTACCCAAAAAATCAATACCCAGTCGCGGCAATGCAAACATTGACGCAATGAGACTGCTTAGTCCCATGCCAAGATACCCTGCCCATAACATGATCCCACCCACAGACCGTGCATACAAGATAAAACTAATTAAGAGGACCGAGTAGATTAAGCTCGTTAGCATGGCCATGCCAGATTGCATTTCAATATAGAAGGCTCGTCGCACGTACCAATAAAAAAGAATAAGCGGGAGGGAAATCAGCATTGCGATCATCGCTTCGCGCAGGATGCCCCTTACAAAGAATAATGAAAACACCATAAGTAATAGCGTCCCCAAAAGTATGCCCTTCCACTGAAGACGCAATAAATAATTGAGATACGAAACAACATCTTTATGGTATTTGTCTGCGCCACGAATAGACATTGGCTCTGCAATGATTGCGACCTGGAACGTAGAAAGCAATAAAAACAATGAGTAAGATGCAGCAAATCCGCCATACATTTCAGGTGACATCCAACGCGCTAAAAGAATACCTAACAGGAAATTGGCTCCTGAAAATAGGCCCTGATCCAGTATCCCCAAACCGCCCCTTAATCCCCAGTGTCTAAGTTTCTCCAACGATAAATTCATAATGCAAATTATAGCCCGCAACAACGCCCTGGCTCGCTGAGATTCCTTTACAAAGCTGTTAAACGATGAATGTCTCGCGGGCAGGTTGCTGCCTACGGTCAATCACTAAGGCTTTTTCCTTGCGCCTGACATTTCTTAGCAGGTCCTACGCTACCCAGCTCCCCCACAGGAAAATACTGACCAGCAGAATCTGCATCATGAACAAAAGGATTATCACCATCAACTTCTGATAGCGATAAGGTAATTGAGCAGGCAGAAGAAAAAGTGGAAATAAAGCCAGGAAATACCGGCTGTAACTGGCCAACAAATGCGGTGGCGTACCGCGCGTTAACAAAACGGCAATAGTCAACCAGACGTAAATCGAAAAGGCCGGGTCCAGAAGACGCAGACCCATCAGGCTGGCGATCAGCACAACCAGGAAAAGCACCAGGTCAATCCAATCCATGTAGTGGAAGCGGGCAGTCGGAAGCCTCTGCAAAAACAGTAGGAACCCCGTCCAGGGTGGGACGGTCTCCAACTTCCAGTATGTCCGCAGGGCGTCCGCGATGCTCCCATATCCTGCCAGCCTGAGCCACTGCTGATAACCTGTCGCAACCAAGGGAGGAATCAACACGGCAAGCCAGGCAGCCGGGTGAACGGCCTTCCCCAGGCTTTCCCGCGCAGATCGAAGCATCTCAAAGAGCTGACGAAGTTGGCCCATGAGTCCTATATCTGGTTTTTCGATCAGGCTGGTCATCATCAACCACAGTAGAACTACGCTTAAGATGACACCCTGCAAACGAGTTAATGTCGCCAGCCCGGCAAACATGGCGGCCCAGAACCAGCGTCTCTTACGAGCAAGGATCCAGAAGACAAGAACAAGGGCAATAAAGAGGGACTCTGTATATCCAGCCAAAAGGAAAAACGCAGTTGGAAACGTCAGAAACATAACCACTGCATCGCGAGCAATCGTCTGCGGGTACATCGCTGCAAACAATTCGTACATCAGGATCAATGCGATAATGCAAAATAACGTAGAAAGCACCAGAGCTGCCAGTAAATGATTTCCACCAAAAAGGAAGGCAGTGAAGCGGATCAAGAAAGGATAGAGCGGCATGAAGGCTATGGATGCGTCCTGCCGGTATCCCAGAATCGATATCCCCAGATAGGAAATCGTATCCCAGCCAAACCAGGGGTTTACAAAATACTGTGAAAATGAATCGATCTTGAGAAAAGGCTTAATGACCCCGTATATCGTTTCGTTCAGCGGAATTGGACCGCCCGATGCGACAACCCACCAGCCAATGCCGGCATAAATCAGCCGCAAGACAATCACGGCAAATACAAAACCCGTCCATTCCTTTTTCCAGCCAAGGAAGGCTTTTTTCATTTTAGGGAGAGCGCCAATACCGATGGCTCGGATACATGCGAAAAGAAGAGATGGTTAGGGAAAGTGGATCCTGAAAAAACAGGAGACCTGCCAGACGATCTGGCAGGTCTCCTATAAATGCTACTTTCTTCTGCTTACCGTTGCCGGCTTTGCGCTTCCAAGATTTGCATCTGTCATGGAAGGTGCGGGAGCCTTGGAGCGAATCACTGCCCAGGTAAGCAAACCCAGGAGAGCAAGAGCCACGGCCCAAACAACGACCACCGTTGAGCCCCCCACTCCTGAATATTGCACCACAATGGGCGCGATGATCACAGAGACGAGGTTCACTACCTTGATCATCGGATTGAGGGCAGGGCCAGCCGTATCCTTGAATGGATCACCAACTGTATCTCCCACCACGCCGGCTTTGTGGCGCTCAGAACCTTTGCCGGTATTTTTCTCTATGCTCCTCGGTTCATCTTCGATCAGCTTCTTGGCATTGTCCCAGGCGCCGCCGGAGTTGTTTAGGAACACGGCCAGCAACTGACCGGAGACGATGATGCCTGCCAGGAAGCCACCGAGGGCTTCCACTTGCAGCGTCAGGCCAACCACGATCGGTGTCACAACTCCAAGCAGCGCCAGTGAGACTAATTCCTTTTGCGCAGCAGTTGTCGATATGGCAACGGCCTGCCTATAATCAGGCTTGATCTTGCCTTCCAACACACCGAGCTTGAACTGGCGGCGGACCTCAAGCACGATCAGGGAAGCTGCGCGTGACACTGCCTGGATGGCAAAGGAGGAGAATAGCCAGGGCAAGGCGCCGCCGATCAACATTCCGACGAACACCTGGGGGCTATCGACCCGGATGCCGAGAGCAGAGATTAACTGATCCTCAGCAACTCCGCGTGCGGCTTGCGCGCGGGAAACGTCCACCAGGAAAGACCCGAAGAGTGCAACTGCTGCGATGACTGCAGAGCCAATCGCCACACCTTTTGTGATAGCTTTCGTGGTATTGCCGACGGCATCCAGATCCGCCATAATCTGCTGGGCATCTTTCGTTGCTTTATCGGTCTTGCCAGACCAGGACATCTCACCAATGCCATTGGCGTTGTCTGCAATGGGACCAAACGAGTCCATGGCAACATTGTTACCGGTCAGCGTGAGCATCCCAATACCGGTCATGGCGACGCCATACAAAATGAAGGTCCCCCGGGTCACAGCATCCACTCCCGGAATCGTCCCAAAGATAAAAATGGAAGCGACAATGGTCAACGCGATCACAAGCACTGACCACACAGAGGACTCAAAGCCCACTGACACGCCATTGAGGATGAGCGTGGCCGGACCCGTATCTGCCGATCTCTTGATGTCATTAACCGGGGCAGCGTGAGTTCCCGTAAAATATTCCGTCAGACGGTCGATCAAAATAGCCAGTACCACACCCACACCCACAGCAGTCGGTAAACGCCACCACCCACCCCAATCGTTCATTGCAGCATTATTTAAGTACAGGAAACCAGCCAGGAAGAATAATGCGGCCGAGATCACAGCCGATGTAAGGAAGCCGCTAAAGATCGCTTTCATGGCGTCCTCGCTCTTACCCGTCTTGCCTGCCTTAACAAAGTACGTACCAATGATGGATGACAAAACCCCAATTCCACGCACCATGAGCGGGAAGATGATCCACTCGAGGCGGCCTGTGATGTGCCAGAGGGCAAGCCCAAGGATCAAGCCAGACACAATCGTCACTTCATAGGATTCGAAGATATCAGCCGCCATACCGGCGCAGTCACCGACGTTGTCGCCCACGAGGTCTGCGATCACAGCGGGGTTTCTCGGGTCATCCTCCGGGATGCCTGCTTCCACTTTCCCAACGAGGTCAGCACCGACATCCGCTGCCTTGGTGAAGATACCACCACCCACGCGCATGAATAATGCCAGGAGCGTGCCGCCGAAGCCAAAGCCAAGCAGAGCATCTGGAGCTGCAATCCCGAGCAGGATGAAGATCAGGGTTCCGCCGAGCAGCCCCAAGCCGTCGGTGAGCATGCCAGTGATCGTCCCGGCGCGATAGGCAATCCGAAGCGCTTCACCAAACGATCGCTTTGAAGCGGAAGCTACGCGTACGTTGCCTTCCACAGCCATGCGCATACCGATCTGACCAACAGCAAGGGAGAAGCCTGCACCCATCACGAACGCCAGAGCTCGCGCAATGCCAATCCACAAACGGACGGTGTTCTCATCCACACCTTCGAAGCGCTCGAGCGCCTCAGGGGAGGGCGGCACAATATAAACAGAAAAGAACAGTGCAACGGTCAGGACCGCAATTAACGGCAAAATGGAGCGTAGCTGCCTTCTTAAGTAAGCATCCGCTCCATCTTTGATCGCATTCCAGACCTCCTGCATTTTTTCAGTGCCCTTATCTTCGCGCAGGATTTGGTTGCGCAGGAAAACCGCGTATAAAAGGCCGATAATGGCAACGCCAAATACGGCCCAGATCGCGATTGCCTCAAAAGGTTGTAATCCTTGCATGGCGTACATATGTGGGTAAGTCCTCCTGAGAAAAAAGAAATATAGTCTTATGTAGGCTAGCGCCTAAATAGCAGGGGGATTTTACAGGCGCAGGAGGGATGTGTCAAGAAAATTATCTGCAAAGCCCAATGTTACAGTGTAGTTGACAGCCCGCCGGTATTTTGATAAGATACATCCAAATTAGCTCCAAAAAGGAGATACTATGTTAGAGGAACTCGATACAAAAATCATTACAGAGACCGATACTTCGACAATTTCACTATCCATGGCGGCATCTGATGCAGTAAAAAGTATCCTGGCGGAACGCAACCTGGAGGGCTATGCTCTGCGTGTGTACGTAGCAGGCGGCGGTTGCTGCGGGGTGAATTTTGGCATGGCATTGGATAATAACATCCGTGACGTCGATACGACCTTCGAGGCCAACGGCGTAAAAGTGGTGGTGGATGAGGTTTCGATCGATTACCTGCGCGGGGCAACCATCGATTTTGTGAATGACCCGGTCCGCGGGGCGGGCTTCGCCGTAGACAGCCCGAATGTCCAGGCTCACAGCCATGGCGAAGAGTCCTGTGGCTGCGGTGGCTCATGCTCCTGCAATAACTAAGCGCACCCGATTTGAACAAAAAAGACCGAACCATCGGTCTTTTTTGTTTTAGGCAGCCTCGCGAGGAGATCTATCTCCCCCGCAAATAGGAGATGACCGCACCAAAGAAGCCAAATAGACCAAGGCTGAGGATCAGCAATCCAGCGGGAATATTGGTGGGTGCACTGCTGGGGCTGTCGGAAAATATGGGAAGATCGAGCGGTCCAGGAGGAGTAAATGTGGGCAGGCGGGTGGGTGTCTCCTGGCCAATGTATACAGCCTGGAGTGTGGGATTGATCGTCGGCGTCGCGAAGGGTGTTGGTGTGGAGGGCACTTCCACGAGTGGGAGTAACGCGCCGGGAGACAGCTTAACGTAAGGACCGTAAACCCAGCCAATCGCATTTCGTACGCCTGCGTAGCGGATGAGAATCCAGTCCTCTCGCCCATCTGCGCGTCCGATGGCGGGAGCGGTCTCATTTCCCAGCAGAACGCCGATGGAGGGATAATCAAACGAGCTCGGACCGGCGTAGACTCGGATGACCGGAATACTTTGATCGACTGTCACTACAGGTCCCTCTGGGGTTCCTGTGACGGTGGCGATCGAGCCGGTTGGCTGTTGGGCAAACACGGCAGGTTGTCCCGGATCGAATAACCCCAATCCGGCAATCCCGACCATAGCAACGATCCAAACAAGCATCCTGGTCTTGTGCAGCTTAGCCATCTTTCGCCTACCTGCGCAAAAAAAACGATAGGACCAACCCCGCGCCACCGAGCAACCCCAAAACGACGATAAAAATGCCCGGCGCCACCGTTCGCGGGGTTGTCACTTCGGGTGTCAGGTCGATCACCTCCAGGGGCGGCGGCGGAGTAAAGGTCGGCAGGCGGGTGACCGTCGGTTGAATATTGAAGGCTGCCGCGAGCGTGGGATCGATGGTGGAGGTGACCAGGGGCGTAGGGGTTGGAGGCGGCTCCACGATCCGCAGCTCGCCGCCGGAGATGGAAACGAAGGAAGCGTACACCCATCCCGTCCCCCCCGGATAGGTAATCTGGATCCATTCCCGCCCCGGCGAAATCCCCAGGGCCGGGACAACTTCACCCGGATTCAGCTGGGCGATGATGGGATAAAGCTGCGTGCTCGGCCCGCTGCGTACATTGATCGGATCGCTATATGTAACCGTGACAAAAATCCCGGTCGGCGTGGACACATCTTGATAGGCAACTGCTTGAGTCGGTAAAATAAGGGCTCCAGCCAGACCCATTAACACTAATATCCCCGGCAAAACCTTAAACCAAAACTGTTTCATTGCGTAGATATTCTTGAATGACATGAAATGCGACGACAATCTGTCGTCGCTTCTAAACGGATTATAATCGAAAACATGGAACGACGAATCTTTCACGGCAACATCAAACCCAATGATATTGCACACGCTTTAATGGCGGAATTCAACCGCGGCAACATGCACGCCCAGGTTCTCGGGAACAGAGACAAGATGGCGGTCCAGATCGCGACCCGAATGGGCACCCAGTCTGGCGGACCTACGGCGCTGACTGTCAACCTTCAGACTGTCGAGGATGGCATTCTGGTGGAGCTGGGGCAGCAAGCCTGGCTGGGTGTGGCGGCAAGCCTTGGTCATACCGCCCTTTCGGCGCTGCGGAACCCGTTCAGCCTGTTGGGGCGGCTGGACGATCTGGCCCAGGATATCGAGAGCATGCAGCTCAACGAGAAAACATGGCAGGTCATCGACCGGACGGTTGCAACCCTCAAAGCTTCGTATGCCCTGTCTGAAAAGCTGGCGCGCTTGACCTGCGATTATTGCGGAGCAGCCAACCCGCTGGGAGAGGCTTGCTGCCTGTCCTGTGGTGCGCCCATGGGGGACGCGCAACCGACAACATGTCCGCACTGCGGGTTTGTGGTCTCTTTTGTCGAAACCGTCTGCCCGAACTGCAACGGAAAGCTCAAATAATTGCGGGCGAATAACTCATATTAATCTGCAAGCTTGACTGGCTTGCAGATTTTTCATCTCCCTTCTATAATAACCTTGTCGGCCTACAGGTGTGAGGGCTTTCCAGAATGCTAAAACTTGATCAATTGGAAGCAAAAATTCAAAAACTGGTTGAAGACCAATTGGCGGGGATACTCCCGGGTTTGCGACTGGAAGATAGGGTTATTCAACGGTTAGCCACCGCCGTCAGAGAGAATATCGTTCAGCAGAAGGATGATCGCGCCATAGCCCCGAATGAATTTACCTTGATTGTGGCAACAGACACCTCCCCCATGTGGAAGGAACAGGGCACGATCGATGCCCTGAAAAACATCATCACGACAGCCAGCAGGGACGTGGGGCTGAAGTTCATCACCCAGCCCACCATCCACATCACCACGGATGAAACGTTTTCGGCGGACGAAATCAAAGTGGTTGCCGCCCACAAACTGGAACCGGTTGGAGATACACAAGGCATGCAAACATCCACAGGAAATGAAGAAGGCGAAGGGGCCGACAACATCCCGGAAAACGCGTTTCTGATTGTTGAAGGCGTGAAGGTCCACCCTCTCACGGAATCGGTTGTGAACATTGGGCGCAGGCTGGAAAACCAGCTTGTGATCGACGATCCGCGTGTCTCTCGCAACCATGCCCAGCTGCGCGCCATCAAGGGACGCTTCGTGCTGTTCGATCTGAACTCCACCGGTGGCACCTATGTGAACGGACAACGGACCAGCCAGACGGTCCTTTACCCTGGCGATGTCATTTCGCTGGCGGGTGTTGCCCTGATCTTCGGACAGGATAACCCACCGCCACGGCCGGACATGTCCGGGACATCGCCCCTGAATCCGGACCCGGGCACGAATGAGCGCCCAACCGCCACGATCGAGCATAATACGGTGGATCTCGGCAAGAGCGGAAGATTCAGAGACAAAAAAGCTGGGACATGATCGCAACGTTTGTTCTGCTGCTGAGACTCATTCTGGCAATTGCATTGTACGCGTTTCTCGGCTGGGCACTCTGGAGTCTTTTGCGTGAGTTCAGGCAGCAAGGCAATAAACTGGCAACCCAAAAAAAACCGGGCATTACCTTATCCCTCAAAACGGAACAGGGCAAGGAAAACCAACGACAATTTTCACAGCCCCAGATCATGATCGGGCGCGATACGAAGTGCGACGTCTCCGTGATCGATGAAGCTGTATCCGCGCACCATGCCCGCCTGACTCATCACCACGGTCAATGGTGGCTGGAAGACCTCAACTCCACAAATGGGACATTTCTAAATCAAGAACAGCTGTCCACGCCCGCCGTGGTAATCACCGGCGATCATTTCAAATGTGGGAATACCGTCTTTGGCATCCAGATCGAAGATAGCGACGGACTCGGGCTGACGGACACACTCTAAATCGGAGGTCGATCATGACCGAACATGTGACTCTTGCAATCATCGGCGGTTCCGGCCTGTATGCCATGGCGGGACTTAGCAACACGCAGGAACACAGCATCGATACCCCTTTCGGCAAAACCAGCGCGCCGATTATTATAGGGACGCTCGAAGGACAGCGCGTCGCCTTTCTGGCGCGGCACGGGATTGGGCATCACATCACACCCAGTGAAGTGCCCTACCGCGCCAACATTTACGCTTTGAAGTCGATGGGGGTGCAGCGCATCGTCAGCGTCAGCGCCTGCGGCTCGCTTCAGGAGGAATTCGCGCCGGGGCATATCGTCATTCCCGACCAGATTTACGACAACACGCACGGGCGAGCGCGTTCCTTCTTTGGCGAAGGGCTCGTCGCACATATCTCGGTAGCCGACCCCTTTTGCGGAGACCTCTCCGGACAGTTGGAATCGGCCGTGCGCGCCGCCGGGGGCACGACTCATCGCGGTGGCTCCTTCATCACGATCGAAGGCCCGCGCTTTTCCACGAAAGCAGAATCCCACACATACCGCGCCTGGGGCATGTCCATCATCGGCATGACGGCTTCGCCGGAGGCATTCCTGGCGCGTGAAGCGGAGATCTGCTACGCAACCATGGCTCACGTGACGGACTACGACGTGTGGCATGTGAGCGAAGCACCTGTAACGGTGGAAATGGTCATCCAGACGTTGAACAAGAACACAGCAATTGCGCAGGAAGCCATCCGCATTCTGGCGGGAACCCTGAAACATGAACGACACTGTGACTGTGGAAATGCCCTTGCCACTGCATTGATCACGCACAAGGATGCGATCCCTGCCCGGACGCGCCAGAAGCTGGATCTGCTCGTCAACAAGTATCTATAAATGAACAGGGTCACACAGGGCAACCTGCTCAAGCTGGCGGCTGTCTTCCTTTTTTTCCAGGCACTGATCATTACACTGGCACCGGCCGTGCGGGCACGCACCTGGGACGTGGATTACCGTCTGTCCCACTGGATTGCCTACTTTGTCTGGGGGCTTTTTGTTATACGAACACACCAATCCATTATCAGGCAGCTGCCTGACTCAGATCCCTATTTATTCCCCATGACTGCCTTCCTGAGCGGCTGGGGGCTGCTGACGGTCTGGAGGCTGGACCCCGCCTTCGGGACGCGGCAGGCGATCTGGCTGATCATCAGCATGCTCGTGATTCTGCTCGGGCTGGGCTTGCCATCCACGCTGGATTTTCTTCGCAAGTACAAATATCTGCTGTTGAGCACGGGTCTGCTCCTGACAGCACTCACGCTGATCTTCGGGACGAATCCGATTGGCTATGGACCGCGTCTGTGGCTGGGCTGTTGTGGCTTATATTTTCAACCGTCGGAGCCGCTCAAACTGCTGCTGGTGGCGTATCTGGCTGCTTATCTTTCCGACCGGCTTCCCATCCGTCTTAACGCCTTCCCACTCATCTATCCCACGCTCCTGCTCAGCGGCATCGCAATCCTTCTGCTGCTCTTTCAACGCGACCTGGGTACAGCATCCATTTTTGTTGCACTCTATACGATCATTATCTATCTGGCAACCGGACGCCGCCGCACAATCTTGATCAGTACCTTGCTTTTGATATTCATGGCAGTGGCCGGCTATTACCTGGTGGACATCATCCGGGCGCGGATCGACTCATGGGCGAATCCATGGAGCGATCCGGAGGGCAGTTCGTACCAGGTCATTCAATCGATCCTGGCAATCGCCAACGGCGGGCTAGATGGTCGGGGACCCGGACTGGGAAGCCCGGCGCTCGTCCCGGTGGCTATCTCCGACTTCATCTTCGCCGCCATTGCAGAAGAGACCGGGCTGATCGGGACCATTGCCCTGATCGCCATCTTCGGAGTCCTGCTGATCCGCGGACTGCGCGTGGCAATCTTTGCACCGGATGGGTTCCGGCGCCTGCTTGCCGCAGGCGTGACCGCTTACCTCGGTGTGCAGGCGCTGCTCATCATCGGCGGGAACCTGCGTCTGCTGCCTTTAACGGGCGTGACGCTGCCCTTCATTTCGTACGGCGGCTCATCGTTGCTGACATCCTTTATTGCCCTGCTCATTCTTCTGCACATCAGCAACCATCTGGATGAAGAGCCTGCGCCGATCCCGAAACCCCAGCCCTACTACGCGCTCGGAGCGTTCCTTTGCACCGGTTTGTTCATTGCTGCCCTGAGCAACGGCTGGTGGGCCATTGTGCGCGGCCCTGACCTTCTCACCCGCCCAGACAACCCACGTCGCATCATCGAGGACCGCTATGTGCCGCGCGGCGAACTGCTTGACCGATCGAATACCGTCATCAACGGCACAGAGGGAACCACTGGCAGCTATGCACGCGTCTATCGCTATCCCGCTCTTGCGTCCGTCACGGGATACAACCATCCCATTTACGGCCAGGGAGGGCTCGAAGCCGCTCTGGATGAGTATCTGCGCGGCACGCGCGGAAACCCAGCCACCTCGATCTGGTGGAACCATCTGCTTTATGGCATGTCGCCGGATGGGCTGGATGTGCGCCTGAGCCTGGATCTGAGTCTTCAAGAGCGCGCAGACGCCTTGCTGGCGGGAAATCCAGGTGCGGTAGTTTTGTTAAATGCACAGAGTGGAGAGATCTTCGTCATGGCGTCTCATCCCACATTTGATCCCGCGAACCTGAATGAACTGGGGATGCAGCTCAATAAAGATCCCGAAAAGCCTCTCATCAATCGCGCAGCACAGGGCCTCTACCCACTAGGTACATTGCTCGAGCCATTTGCGGCAGCCATCACCGGAGGCGCTGCTCAAACGATTCCAGAGGCCGAACTGCAGACAATTTACGGGACATTCGGTCTGACGCGGGCGCCATTGGTCCGAATGGCGGTGGCAGAACCGACTCTGGATGCCGACGGCAGAGATTTGCACGTCTCGCCTCTACAGGTCGCATTGGCGGCGGCCGCCCTCAGCAACGATGGAGAAATTCCGGCGCCCCGGATCGCCACAGCCGTGAACACCCCGAACAACGGCTGGATCGTCCTCCCGGCCCTCGGAACGCCATTCGAAGCAATCTCTGCTTCAAAAGCGGATGAGACGGCAGCCTCCCTGATCGAGGAGGGAGGGAGCTATTGGGGGCAGATTGGTGAGGCAGAGAGTGAGGAGTCGCGGGTCACCTGGTTCATCGGAGGGACGCCGCCGAACTGGCAGGCAACACCGCTGGTTGCGGTCGTGCTGCTGGAAGATGACAACGCGCGGCTTGCCCGTGAGATCGGCAGCGCGTTGTTGACCTCGGCGATGAACCCGTAAACCAGATACGGTAGCGGACCGCAGCGCAAGTTCGGCGCAAACGATAGAATTAAATAAAAAGGACCAGGTGCACTTTGCAGCCTGGTCCTTTTTGCAGTCATGGTTTACATCCCGTTATCGATATCTTTTGCGGAATAACCGGGACCACCCTTGAAGAAGTCATAGTTCGGCTTGATATCCGGCGTGAAATCGATCACCTCGCCGGCTTCCAATTGCCTGGCGGTATCCAATACGATTGGACCACCGTGGTGGTTGGTGCCTTCGAAGTGACCCGTCAGTCCCACATTGCTGATGTACTCGCCGCCTTTCGCCGTGTAGGCGGTGGGGACTTCATCTTCCGGGAAGATGGCTGCAAATGGACATTCGGGCACACAGGCGCCACAGTCAATACAGGTATCCGGATCAATATAGATCCAGGGCCATTCATTAATGGGTTGGCCAGCGATCATACATTCGACAGGGCAAACATCAATACAACCGCGGTCACGAACACACAAGCTGGTGATGATATGTGTCATTGGAAACTCTCCTTGATGAGAAGGTACAAGCAATGCTCGCTATTATATCTTGCTTGCACAGTCAGCGGAAGTCTCATCACTTCTTCAAACTATTGTATCGGTCAGCAACAGCAGCCCAATTGACGACATTCCACCAGTTCGTAATATATTCAGGACGGCGGTTTTGATACTTTAGATAATAGGCATGCTCCCAGACATCCAGCCCAAGGATCGGGGTCGAGCCATCGGAGAGCGGGTTGTCCTGATTGGCGCTGGAGACGACCGCCAGTCCATCTCCCTTTTGGACAAGCCAGGCCCACCCGGAGCCGAAGCGTGTCGTCGCTGCTTTTGTAAATTCTTCCTTGAATGCATCGAAGGAGCCAAAGGCGGATTCGAGTGCCTTCGTCAATTCGCCGCTCGGGCTGCCGCCTGTTTTCGGTCCCATGATCTCCCAGAACAGATTGTGGTTCCAGGTGCCGCCGCCATGATTGCGCACCGCCATGCGGATATCCTCCGGCACAGCATTCAAGTCTGAGAGCAAATCCTCGAGTGACTTTCCTGCCAGCTCAGAATGCTTCTCAATGGCAGCGTTCAGATTCGTGATGTAAGTCTGATGATGCTTGGTGCGATGAATGTTCATCGTCTGGGCATCGATATACGGTTCGAGCGCGTCCTCCGCGTAGGGAAGGTTGGGTAATTCAAAAGCCATGGTTCCTCTCCTTTTGTTTGGTCTGTTCCCTCAAACAGATATAGTAGGAATAACTTCGAAAAATTGTAGTCTTTCGGAGGGCGCATGTCAAGAAAGAAATCCAATAAAGGAGGGATGACTTGTCCACGGAGCGCCTAGAGTAAGGAAGTTTTTTCCCCAGAAGGCTCCACAGGTTCGTCCCCTGGAAAGAGATTTATGCCAAACATATAGACAATAGATTGGATTTCTGGATATAATAGAGTTACCGGCAATCGTGGCTGGAGCAAGGTGGGAAAGTAATAAACCGGCTGAAGTATCGTTCTTAACTATACAGATGGTCGCGCACGGCGTAAGGCACACGCCAGGGTCCGTTCACATATCAAACATCTGCGGTGAATGGAAAGGTTAGGACAATCATGACCACGATTACTTTTAAACGCTGCGGGGGGTTTGTCGGGAAGGGGCTGCGCTATCAATTACACCTGGATGAGTTACCCGGCGACGACGCCGGGGCGCTGCTGCGTCTCATTCAGCAGGCTGAGTTTTTTAGTATCCCGGAAAACCTCATCGTCAAGTTCAACCCGGATGAATACCAGTACACTATCACCGTGGACGCGGGCGTGATCTGCCATACGGTCCGCACGAACGATACGACGATGCCAGCCTCGCTCCGCCCGTTGGTAGATGAGCTCTCGTCGCTGCAGACGTATGCACAGTAGGTCACGCTTTCAGCGTGACTAAGAGGTTAGTCGGGCTGAAAGCCCGACCTACATGCAGAACAGGCGTCTTTCGACGCCTGTTCTGCATTTTCAATTTCAGGAGATCGCTTCGGGCTGGGTTTCGACGAGTACGTCTCAACCCAGCCCTCGCGACGACGATTATCTAGTTCCCGCACGGGGCCACGTTGCGCCAGTTGAGCACGGTGTCGTTCACGGTTTGCGTGCCGGTAGCGCCATAGCTGAGCGTAACCTGGCGGTTGGTGATCTCGTCACAGGCTGCGCCCTTCTCTACATCGAAGAAGTCTGGAGAACCGAGCGTGTATTTGTATTCGATAAGCGTTCCTTCGAGCCCGGTGAATGTGATTGTCCACTGATTGGTTCCTGATGGCGATAGGGATACGGCCGATGAGTTCCAGTCGGGATAGCCCCCTTCCAGGCGGCTGAGCGTTCCGGCAATATGAACGGACCTATCATTGGGCGTCCAGTCCGGCACCATCACATTGAAAACCAGAGTGACGATCCTGGCTTCAGGAGTAGCGCTTACTTCAGCCGAATCGCCGGAACGGTTAAACGAATCGTCCAGCGAACGAACCACATAATAGTACGTTTCATGCTCGACCACTGCCGTATCGGTGTAATCAGTGGTCGTAACGCGGGCGATCATTTCATATGGACCACCGGAGCTTCCACTCCGAAGCACTTCATATCCATACAGCGATGTCTCATCTGTGACTGCGTCCCAGGTGAGACCCACAGTGGAAGGCGAAACGGAGGAAACAGTCAAACCGGTGGGCGCAGGTGGAGGCGTGGTGTCACTACTCGCAACGACGGTGAGATCACCAGCCTGGGACGGATCGTAGCCATTCCCGATCCCATCCAGGTCGGCGTAGATCCAGTCACGGCCATCGGAAGTGGAATAGCGGTATGCATAGTCGTACTGGCCGACTGCCTCGGGCAGCATGCTTGCCACGAACTCATCGTTGTTGCCGGCATCGACGTTGAATGCAGCTTCCACCCAGGTCCAGGCATCGTTGCCGTCCGGGTTGCTGCCGTCGGGGCCGAAGCCGAGCTGGGCGCGCAGCCCCTCTGTGGGGCCAGGCTGATTCGTGACGTCTGCAATATAGACCTGCCCGTACGCATTATCTGTGCGATCGGTGACGCTGATCGTATGGTCCATCGTGGGCGGCCACTGCAGGTTTGCCCAATTGATGGTGAGGTGCGGCAGAGCGCTGACTTCTTCGGAGTATTCACTCTCGTTGCCGAAGGCATCGACTGCTGTAACGACGTAGTAATAGGTGCGAGCGTTCTGCAGGCCGGTGTCGATAAAGTCTGGTGAGGCGAGCAGGTCGCTGTTGACCTTCTGCCAGCCTCCTCCGCTGAGAGGGCTGCGATAAACGTTGTAACCATCGGCATTCGGGACGCTGTTCCAGACGAGGCTGACGGTGCCGGCACCTTCTTCAGTCACCTGCAAGCCGCCGGGAGCGGGAGTCGGCTGGAGGTCCACGCCGGTCGCGAGCAGGATGACCGCGCTCATGGGGCCGACCGAGGAATTGATCGCGCCGCCCTCGACCGTGACCGGGCTCGGTCCACCCGTCCCCACGGCATACGCCTGGTTGAATGCAACACCATCAGGCAGGTAACCGGCCACGGGGATCGGTCCGGAAAATGCGTTTGCACCGCGATTGACAATAATCACCGCCGCGGCGTCGTTCGTCTTTCGTCCATAGGCAACCACATCGGCGTTATCGTCTGCCAGCAGGAACTGGAGATCACCGTGCACGAGCACATCGTTGTCCCGACGGATCGTGTTCAGGGTCTGGTAATGGGTAAAGAGGCTTTGGTCGGGCTGGCCGTTGCGATCTGCCCAGGGATAGGTCCGCCGGTCGTCGGGGTCATCGTCACCGGTGATGCCCACCTCATCGCCGTAGAACACGGTCGGGGCGCCGGGCACGGTGAACTGGATCAAGGAAGCGATGCGCTGGCGCAATTTCCCCTGAGCGACGTTGGCAGCATTGAGCTCCTTATCGGCGCGGGTCTCGTTCCCAGGTGTGAGAGTCCAGCGGATGCGCTCGGTATCGTGGCTGTCCACCAGGTTCATGAGGCTGTAATAGGCAGCATCCGGATAATCCTCACGGATCGATTCAAGACGTGCCGCAAACTCGGAGGGCAGGATAATCCGACCGCTGTCGGCAAAGCCCTTGGAGTCGAAAGGCTGCGGCGCAAGGAGGCCGAGCACGGCGTCGCGCAGGCGGTAGTTCATGGTGGTGTCGAGCCGGTCGCCGCGGATCATGCGCAGCAGGGTGCTGTCCTTTTGCCAGGTCTCGCTAATGAGCAGGGCTTCGGGATCGGTGGCCTTGGTGACATTCCGGAAGGTCTCCCAGTAGCCGTTCGGGAAGCTGGGATCGCCGGAAACGTCGAGACGCCAGCCACCTGCGCCCAGGTTCAGCCAGTGCTTTGAGACGCTGTCGGTGCCGGTCAGGAAGTATTCCTTCACGGCCGGCAGATTCTTGTTTATAACAGGGATAGAGTCGAAGCCGAACCAGCCATCATAGGTGGCGGAGTTGGCCTGGCCGCTGCTGTCCACGCATGAGCCGGTCCCGGGAGCGACATCGTGGAAGGTGAACCAGGCGCGATAGGTTGACGTCAATGCTTCGCAGGCTCCCACCGCCGTGTAGTGATGGTAGCGGTCGAAGATGGGGCTATCAGAGGAGAGATGATTGAACACACCATCCAGCACGATCTTGATCCCAAGTTGATCGGCATGCCTGACCAGATTATCCCAGTCCTGCTGCGTGCCAAAGTATGGATCTATCTTGTAGTAATCCTGCGTATCGTAGCCGTGGTTGGAGCCCGAATCGAAGATTGGATTGAAGTAGATGGTATTCACGCCGAGTGAAGCCAGGTAATCGATATACTGGTCCACGCCTTTCAGATCGCCGCCGTAATAGTCACGCCCGCGCGGCTGTTCCTTGGTGGGGCTGGAAGGCGGAGGCGTGGTATCGAAGCGCCACGGACAGTTCGTGTTTGCATCTGCATAGTTGCGGCAATAGCCCTCGGGCAGAATGCCCCACGGGAGCTTGAGCACGGGGTCGTCGTAGCGCACATCGCCGGTCCTCGGATTGTTATTGGAGCGCCCGTCCCGGAAGCGGTCGGGGAAGATCTGGTAGATGCTGGCGCCTGCCGCCCAATCGGGCGCACTGAAGCCCGGGGTGTAGAACATCAGGGCGTAGCTTTGATCCACAGCGTCTTCGCTCGGAGCGCCGAGTCCGCCGTCGAGGGCGGGGGTGTTATCGGCGTAGAAATCTGTGTCCGAGCCGTCAGTGACGATGAAGCGATACCAGAGGTTGTTCGGATCTGCTTCATCGAGGGTCGCCTCCCAGAAGTCACAGCTAAAGGAGGTGTACGCCGCTTGATAGCAGGAAACATCCTCGGCTGCCAGCGTCATGTCGATGAGCTGCTGGGCGTTGGCGTTCAGGTCAAAGAGGCGCAAAGACACGCCGGTCACGTCGTTGTGGAAGGTGCGCAGGCGGATGAGGACCTCGGTCCCCGCGGGCACCGCCCCGCCGGGGGTGCGATAAAGGGTATCACGCGAGTCGTGGCGCAAGCCATCCCAGGCGATGTTGTTGTCCTGCGCGAAACCCGAGGAAATGGTGAGCACATGGGTGATGCTGTCGTAGGTGAAGGTCACCTTGGCGTGATCGAACGGGACCGTGAACGCGATGTTATCGCCATTCTGAATGCCGCCCTGGCCGTAGTTCACATCCCAACTTTCATTGAGCGCCACCTTGCCCTCATGATTGCCCGCAAGCAGAGCTATGGTCTCAAAAGTGTAAATGCCGTCCTCATCGGGGTCCTGCAGCCAGGAGCGCAGGCAGGAGGGATCCCAGTCACCGGCACAGCCCAGCTCAGACTGGAAACTGCCCGGCACGGTGGCAATGACAGAGTTCTGATTACTTGTGATCCAGTGGGATTTGTGGTCGTAGTAAAACTTGATATTCCCGCCTGGCGCGGTCAGCGGGATGTTATCCCCGTTTGGTTGGGCATAGCGCCCATAATTCTCATCCCAGCTATGATCGATGGCAGCCTTATATTCGTAATCGCCTGTGGGGAGGGTGAAGACCGCCTGATAGACGTCATCCTCCTGGTCCAGGGCCAAGTCGGTAGCAGCACAGGCGGGATCCCAGTCCCCGGCGCAGCCAAGCTCGGACTGGAGCGAGCCAGCCAGCGTGACGGTGGTGGCAGGCGGCGGGGGAGGTTCCGTGACCTGGATATCCAGAACATGCGTCGTCGAGTTATAGTTGAAGGTCGCCAGCCAGTTTGCGGCCGGGACAGTGAATGGGATGTTCGGTCCATTCTGAACGCCGCCAGCGCCATAATTCACATCCCAGCCCTCGTTGATGGCAACTTTGGCTTCATAGCTCCCGGCTGGGATGGCAGTGGTGCTGAATGAATAGGTGCCGTCGCCATCGGGGTCCTGCAGCCAGGAGCGCAGGCAGTCTGGCTGCCAATCGCCGCTGCAGTCCAGCGTAGCCTGGAAGCTGCCCGGCACGGTGGCAATGACCTTCGTCTGGTTGTCTGCCACCCAGTGTGTCTTATGGTCATAATAGAACTTGACCGAAGTCTCTGCGCCGAGATTCAGGGGAATGTTCGACCCATTGGGAGTAGCGTTCTGACCATAATTTTCATCCCAGGTGCCATTGAGCGCCGCCTTGTATTCCCAACTGCCCGCGGGGACGGGAAATATCCCCTGCCAGACCCCATCCCCACTATCGTAGGCAAGATGGGTGGATGCACATTCGGGCTGCCAGTCGCCCGGACACCCCAGCTCCTGCTGGAGGGAACCAGCAATGGTGACGCTGGTGGGATCGGTTGTGTGGTCGGCAAAGACGGGTGTTGGTGAGATGACCCCCGAGATCAAAATAATAATGCTCAGACAGCTTACAAAAAAACGTTTGAAAGCGTTCATCCACAATTCTCCTCTAGGTTGGTTTGTGGTGTAGACAAGAGCAATGCTGCCTTTTCATTGTACTGATGGGAGAGAAGAAGTCAAGGTATCAATAGGTTACATGTGCCCCACCCTTCCCTCCCCAAATACGATAACTGAAATCTCACTTGCATGCATATATTCAATAGATCTCTTGTATAAGTAAACGAAAATTCTTGTTCAATTCCTCTTGACCCACGGAGACACTGTCCCCTAAAGGGGATAATAAAGTCACGGAGTCTTCCTTATTTTTCTCAGTGTCTCCGTGGTCAGGAGCCTGGGCCTTTTGCAAGAGGTCGAATGTCGTATTTGGGCAGGGTGTCTCGCCTTGCGGGACGGGCGGGGCCAGGCTTGCATCCTTCACCTGTTTTCGATTATCCTTGCACGTATGACAAAAGGAAGACTGGAAGCGTTCAGCGATGGCGTGATCGCCATCATCATTACGATCATGGTGCTCGAACTGCATGCGCCGGAAGGCAATGACTGGGCGACTCTCCGTGCGCTGGCTCCCACCTTCCTGAGCTACGTGCTGAGCTTTGTCTTCGTCGGCATTTACTGGAACAATCACCATCACTTATGGCACGCGGCAAAGCGGGTGAATGGACCGATCCTGTGGGCGAACCTGCACCTGCTGTTCTGGCTATCTCTGGTGCCGTTCGTCACCGGCTGGATGGGAGAAAACCACTTCGCCCAGCTCCCGGTGGCGCTGTATGGATTTGTGCTGTGGATGGCAGGGCTGGCTTATTACATTTTGACCCGCACGATCGTGGATTTGCACGGACGGGACTCGCTGATTGCCACGGCTCTGGGGAACAAGGTCAAGGAGATTGCATCCCTGGCGGCGTATGCCCTTGCCATCGCTCTGTCGTTTGCACACACGGGGTTCTCGCTGGCCCTGTATGTGATGGTTGCTTTGATGTGGCTGATCCCGGACCGGAGGATCGAGGGGAGGTTGGAGACTAGGGATTAGAGATTGAGGATTGGAAATTAGAGACTGGAGATTGTCGGCGGCGATTCGGGGAATGTAATTGTTTGGTTAGCTGTGGGGGGTGGATAGGCAGGAGATAGATGGCCCTGCAAATACCTTGCCAGGATAGTTGTAGTTGCAGTTCACGCCAGCCGTTAGGTGCCATAGGGAGAGCAAACTTCATTCTTGTGAGTCTTATTCCTTCGAAACTTCATAGAGTTTGATGGGTTTTCATCAGCAAGGGAAGAACTACACAACTCACACCGCAACTTGTAGACGATGTAACCGTTGTTGTCAGGTCTTTTGCCAGGAGGACAGACATGAATACCGCGATCACTGCACAAAAAACGCCCTATTATTTCATCAGTTATTCCCGGCAGGAAGTCACCTTCGTGGACAGTTTTGCGCGTGCGCTTGAGAAGCGCAATGTGAGCACCTGGGTCGATTTTCGAAATCTTGTTCCGGGGCGACCCTGGCAGGATCAACTGGACGAGGGGGTTCGTGATGCAGAAGCCATTCTATTAGTGGTTTCAAAAGCTTCGATGTTCTCCACGCCAGTGAAGGATGAATGGACAAAATCGCTGGCAAAAGGCAGACGGATCATCCTTATCAGCTTCGAGCCCTGTAAATTAGATCCGGGCCTGAAGGGTTTGGAATGGGTGGACTTCACGAGGCGGTTTGATAAGGCCATGGACATATTGATGGGACTTCTGGCATCATCCTCACAACCGGCGGACTCCACGCCGCCGCAAAGATGGACACGGCTTCCAAGGTCCGTGAAGGTCTTCATGGTGTTTAGCCTGTTGTTGGCCTTGCTATGTGCTATTTTGCCGGTCTATTTAGTGGCTTTTAATGTATATTTTCTATCTGTTGCGTTGCAAATACTATCCGAAGGGCTAGGCGATGGTTTGCTGCGCAACGGCGACCTTGTGAAATACCTTTTACAGGCAACGACCAACTTGTTTGGGGTGTCGCAAGTCGTGTTCAGGAGTTGGCAAGCGTTGGGTTGGACAGCTTCGATGTTCATTTGGGTACCCACCGCTGTAACTTTCACCTGGCTACCCATACGACTCTTCCGGCGTACTCATCATGCTCAGAACATCAAGATTGCACTGGGCGCATTATTTTATTCCGGTTTGTTCTCAATAGCGCTCGCAGGAATATTGTATTTCCAGGCTCGCGAGCATAATTCGGGCGTGTCAATAGGTTTTGCGCTGTTCATCATTGGTGTATTCCTGATCCTGTTGATATCTTTCTATCTCAATCGCCTGCTGGTTTCGGATGCAATGTATCGCTGGGCAGGACGAAACGGCGTATTAATCCGAAACCGAGCGCCAGACCTGACAGGATATACTGAAAATGGAGCCCCAATGCTTGTGGCAATTGAATATGCACCACAGGATCGACTCTATGCCGAGGCCCTAAAGGCTCACATTGAACAGGCCGGACATACCTGCACCGATCGCTTCCTACAGGCTGATCGCCTACTGGTTCTACTTTCGGCATACAAAACCAATTCCATACATGATCCAGAACGGTTGCCCGTAATCCCAATCCTGATCCAGGCTTGTAATGTCGACAAACAACTTTCACGGGTGCAATGGATCGATCTGCGTTATCGGACGGCTGGTGGGCCCCGCGTTTTGAGCTTGATTCAAGCGAAGAGTTTGGTCCCGTTTCGTTGGCTGGCTCTCCCAGCCGCCGGTATCGCGAGCCGTTGGGCGCTGAGATCGAGAAGCCAGGTTTATGAGGTAGCTTGTGCGAAAAATCGATGTCTTCTTCTATGGTCTTTTTATGGATGAAGCTTTGCTTCGCGCCAAAGGCATAACTTCACCAAACCTGCGTGTTGCATTTCTGCCAGGATTTCAGCTTCGGATCGGCAATCGCGCCACGCTTGTCCCGGCTCCAGCGGAGCGCGTTTTCGGCGTTGTTGCCTCTCTTGCCCATAGTGAGCTAGAACGACTTTACTCCGAACCAAGTGTACAAGCTGATAAGCCTGAGGCAGTCTTGGCACACCTCCTCAATGGTGAGATCTTAGCTGTCCTCTGCTTCAACTTAGTGGAATCGCCATCAGCCGACGAACACAATGCTGAGTACGCAACCAAGCTACGCGCACTCGCGGCACAGCTTCAGTTTCCACCCGAGTATGTTTCATCCCTCCAATGAGCTCTGCAACTGTCATGGTATTGTACAAATATGCTACACCTACAGAAGCTTCCAAGTCCATTAATGCATCACGGTGCAAGCGCCCAACACAGCGTTCCAAGAAACAGATGTAGAGTAATGGCAGGGTGAAAACGGCTAGCAAATTAACTACAAAAAAGCGTCGAGCATGTTCGAAAACGACGCCGTTATGCTTTCGTCAGTTGTCGAGGGCAGACCCGATCACTTAGATTATTTAGCTTTCTAAGCGGGATTGCCTCGTCCCACCCACCAGTACCCCTGAAGGGGCATAACGCAAGCCGTTGGGCAGCTATCACGGGCCGTACTGGAAACACTTTTCTTGGATAGATATTCTTGATGGAAAATTCAACACTCAATCCCATCCCACCGCTTCTCTCTGGCTTAATCTGGCGAGCGATCACTCGTGATGACCTGATGGCACTTGTAAAACTAGCAGAAGAATGCCAACTAGTCGACGGCGGTCTTGCCTTCTTGAACGAACCAGGCAACCTCAAGGATCGCTATTTCCCAGACGCTCCGGGGACTGCAATTGGCGCATTCAGTGCCGATGAGCGCATTGTCGCCTGCTCCACTGTGCACCTCGCCCGCGCATCGGACACGGAGCGTGCCATTATCGTAGGCCAAGTGCAACCTGAATGGCGCAACAAAGGCATCGGTACTTACCTGATGCGCTGGAGCCAGGTGCAGGCTCAAGCTCTTTTCAACACGGCCGGGGCAGGCAATCGGCTGTTGCGCATCGCTACCGAATCGCTCACTGAATCAGCCATTCATCAATACCACACAAATGGTTTTGAGCCGGTGTTTGAAGAACTCGTAATGGGACGCGACTTGCGCCTGCCATTGCCAGATTCCCCATTGCCACCAGACATAAGCATCACGACCTGGCAGCCTACCCTGGCCGACCAATTCTTCGAAGCTTACGATGCCGCATTCCGCGAACGGCCAGGTTTTCCAGGATACAGCGCCGCTCAGTGGATTTCCGATTACAGCGAAAATGAAAACTTCAAACCAGAGTGGTCGCTGTTAGCGCGCACAGGTGACGGCTTACCCGTAGGCTTCGTGGCGGCGAGCGCCGAGCACCCGGGAGGCTTCGTGGAGCAGGTTGGCGTGATTCCGGAGCAACGCAGGCGCGGGATTGCTTCAGCGCTTATAGTTGAGACGATGCGACGGATGCAGGCGGCTGGCAAGAGCACGGCCCAGCTTACCGTCAACATAAACAACCCCGGAGCAATACAGACTTATATTGTGCTCGGTTTCGCCATAGTTGGTCGCCGTGCAAAGTATGAGCGAAGCTCCGATCAATAAATTCTCGATGGGCATGCATTGTTGGTGTCAGAAATGCTGCCCAACACAGCGTGCACCCCCCTTCGACACGCCCTATCGGGCAGTCAGGGCGGGTTGGTGGGACTCTGCGCGTTTTCAGGCAGTTTGCGTGGCTTGAAGTTGGTTCCGGAAAAATGGCGTTATCTTATCCCACCCCGCCGGATCGAGCCTGTCGAGATCACCAACGGGTACCCTTACAGGGTGCTAACGCGAACGCACACCGTTGGGCCGAGAAATGCTGTACTATTGTGAGTCAATCCAATAATTAGGGGTACGATAATGCGATAATATCTTTAGGTAGAGCTTGTCAAAGCTGACTTATCATGACAGAAGTTAATAAAAGTAGACTTATCACCCTCCTGCACCAGATTGCACCTCACAGCCAACTTCAAGCAATTGAGCCACTGAAGCTTGGCTTTTCGAATCGCTCTTTCCAGATGCGAGTTATCCACCCTGACGACTCACAAGAGATTTATGTGGTTAAGCAATATTCTACCGGTCCTCACGTTTTTGGACAGGATGCAGTTGTACGAGCCGAATTCGAATATCAGACCCTCACGCTACTGAGAAATGGCGGCATCCCTTGCCCAGAACCGATCTTCTTCGATCCAAAGGGTGTCATTCTTGGAACGTGTCTATTAGTTACGAAATATATCCCCGGCGCACAAATCATGGCTCACCCCTCCAATCCATTGTGGGCAGCACAAGCCCCCGCCATCGCCGACCTACTTGCGCGGATTCATATGTTACGCTGCCCCACTGAATTAGTTGCTATTTTGCCGAATGCGACGACCCAAGCAACGTGGTTCTTTAAGAACGAGACCATGCCCGACTATCTACAAGCCTACCCTGATGGCGAATTGATTTGGAATATTCTACGCGAAGAGACCCCGAAGATGAAGTCTACTGAACCTGTATTGGTGCACGGTGATTACTGGTCGGGTAATATGCTGTGGGAAAGTGGCCAGCTGACAGGCATCCTTGACTGGGAAAATGTTTCGTTCGGCGATCCTGGTTTTGATATTGCCAACTGTCGGATGGAGATGATCGTTGATGGAATGGACACCGCCGCAGATACTTTCTTTACTACGTACGAAATGATTACAGGAAACCCGATAACCAATCTGGGTTTGTGTGAACTAGCCGTTGCCGTACAACCTATGTGGCAACGTGCACCCTTTTTATTAACCTCTCCATTCCAAGAGCGTTTCCGGCAGTTCGTCGCGAATGCCCAGAAACGACTTTGATCTCTTTTAGGGAAAAGAGCGAGCCCAGGAAAAATGTTGCCTTCTCAGAACCGATACGTCGATAAGGTCATGATGAACTACCTCGGCGATCTGAAACCCAAGGCAGTGCCGCCCAACACAGGATGCACTGGACGGCTGGGACTCTGCGCGTTTTTTAGGCTTGTTTCTGAGCTTTGGCAATTTTCCGTTTCCAATCTGCTTTCTCCCCAGCCGCCGATAACGTAAACCGTTGGGCAGCGAATGCGAAGTACCGTTCCAACGAAACAGACAGCAACTTGAACAAACTGATGTTTTTGGGAGACAGTCTATGATGCTCGAAGAAAATCGGTCGCTCATCCACAAGTGGTTGGATGCCTGGATAAACAACGATGTTGTCCAGATCGAAAATCTATTCACACAGGATTACTCGGTCAATGACAGATGGATTGGAGTCGAAGGCGTGAAACAATCAGTCCAGTTCCTCCATACTGTTTTTTCGGATATTTCAGCCGAGCCAAATGAAATTGTTGCCGAAGGTGATAAAGTTGTATTGAGGTGGACGGTTCGCGGCAAACAG
>Ga0114129_10001682_pt1 | contig 30160 bp, 25 predicted proteins | sample RhiMetdeltSRZDD1_FD_80071 | JGI IMG/M metagenome (GOLD analysis project Ga0114129, IMG submission 80071) | Populus rhizosphere microbial communities from Tennessee, USA - Rhizosphere MetaG P. deltoides SRZDD1 (version 2) (version 2) | ecosystem: Host-associated > Plants > Roots > Rhizosphere >... | reverse complement strand
GCTTAGCCTTCCGCGTTTCCGTGTTGATCATGAACCTAGGGTGTGGGTGGACGGCGTGTCGACCCCCAAAGTTCATGGTCAACGCACGGGCGAGCGGCGCTCGGGACAAGCGCTGACCTGTTTGCGAGGTTTGCCCGGCATGGAATGGAGCGCGACCCGGACACGTTGTGGGCAGTAGACCGTGCGCGTGAAAGGCTATAGGTGTGCGAGACCCGCAGGAACTGTTCGAGCTGATTTCCACCGAGCCCGAGTTCGGGCGCCCGGTGCTGTTGCACGCGCTGAGCGGCTTCATCGACGCCGGCAGCGCCGGCCGTCTGGCCCGCGAGCACCTCTTGGACTCCCTCGAACCGGCGCTGCCCGGTGACACCGTGGTGGCCCGGTTCGACCTCGACCAGCTGCTTGACTACCGGGCGCGGCGGCCGCTGATGGACTTCGCGGCCGACCACTGGGAGTCCTACGACGACCCCCGGCTTGAGCTGCACTCCCTGCTCGACCACGACGGCACCGCGTTTCTCCTGCTCACCGGCCCGGAGCCGGACATGCAGTGGGAACGGTTCATCGCCGCGCTGACCATGCTGATCGAGAAGCTGGGCGTACGGCTGACCGTGGGCATCCACGCGATCCCGATGTCGGTACCGCACACCCGGCCCTCCGGCGTCACGGCGCACGGTACGCGCCGCGAGCTGACCGCCGGCTACGAGCCCTGGATCGACCGGGTACGCGTACCGGCGAGCGTCACGAACCTGCTGGAGTTCCGGCTCGGGCAGAAGGGCCTCGACGCGTTGGGCTTCGCCGCCCACGTGCCGCACTATTTGGCCGAAGGCGAGTACCCGCCGGCCGCGGAGCAGTTGCTGGCCTCGGTGTCGCGGGCGACCGGCCTGCTGCTGCCGACCGGGCGGCTACGCGAGGCGTCCGAGCGCGTACGCGCGGAGATCGAACGGCAGCTGTCCAGCAACCCGCAGGCCGCGGCCGTCGTCAAGGCGCTGGAGGAGCAGTACGACGCCTTCACGCGCGGCCGCGATGCGAACCTGCTGACCGAATCGGTGCCGCTGCCGACCGCCGACGAACTCGGCGCGGAGCTGGAGCGGTTCCTGGCCGAGCACTCGAAGCGGGATCAGGGCGAGTAGGTTTTCGGGATTGCGCTGGCAGATTTCCCTTTCCCGTTCACGTTGCCGCGCGTATGCTTCTCTTCCCTGATTGATCAGGCTTCTTGACCTGGTCGAACAGGGGCTCGGGCAACGCTGTGCGTCGATGCCTTGCGCACCGGTGCGGCGTGCTCGGGCGGCGGAACGGAAAGGGGCCGGGTTGAGCCGACTGCACATCTTCGACATGGACGGCACGCTGATCCGCGGCTCCTCCTGCAACATCGAGCTGGCGCGCGTACTGGGCAAGGTCGAGGAGTTCCGGGCGCTCGACGCGCTCTTCGTCGCCGGACACATCGACTCACCGGAGTACGCCCGGCGCGCGTACGCGATGTGGTCGTCGCTGACCGAAGACGTCGTGGCCAGCGCTTTCGACAGCGCGCCGTGGCTGACCGGCATCGTCGAGGTGTGGGCCGACATCACCGCGCGCGGCGAGTACTGCGCGGTCATCTCGCTGTCGCCCAGCTTCTTCGTCGGCCGGCTGCGCCGCTGGGGCGTGCACGAGGTACGCGCATCGCAGTTCCCCGAGGTCCCCTTCCCGGTCGGTACGCGCTTCTGCGACGTCGGTGTGCTGGACGCGACCTCCAAAGTGGTCTTCGCCGACGAATTGTGCGCGGCCTACGGCCTGACTCGCGGCGACTGTGTGGCGTACGGCGACTCCATGTCGGACGCCGCCCTGTTCGCGGCGATACCCACATCGGTGTCGGTCAACGGGGATCATCATGTGAATGGATTGGCCACGCACTCGTATTCGGGCGGCGATCTGCGCGAGGCGTACGGTCTGGTTTGCGACATCCGCGCGGCGATGATCTAAACGGCCACCTCGCGCGAGCGATCTCATAGGTGATCGGCAATTCTTTGGTCGCGAACTCAAGGGTCGCGGCAAGGGTCCGTGCAAGGGTCGCTTGACGAGGGCCGCACGCTGCGAAAAGGCCGAATTGCGGTAAGGGCCGGAAACCGAGCGCCGACCGTACCAATGACTTGTGGTCCACCTGGTCTTCCGAATCACCGATAGGTCGTCTAGCTTCGTGAACAGCCCTTGACCGAGGGCGAAATCCGGGCCGGCCCGCCACTCCCAACGGGCCGGCGATCCCCTACCGGAGGCGATATGCGCAAGATCGTAGTGGGGCTGCTCGGATTGTCACTGGCATCGGGTCTCGGCACATCGCTGAGCGCCGTTGCCGTGGCAGCACCGGCGTCCTCGACACCGAGTGCTGTTCAGGCCAACGAGGACGCGCTCCCCGTTGGCGTGGACGAGCTCCCCGACCCGTTGGAATCGAAGCGTCGTGAGCTGCGGGAGCAGGGCCTCACGGCGGTTCTCAACGGGACGAAGCAGGCCGAGAAGCGCGGCTCCAGCAGCGTGGTGAAGGTCGGCAAGAACGCTCAGACCGGCAGGGACCAGTACGTGGAGCTGGCGCGCCAGACCACCGACCGGGTCTTCGTCGTCCTCGCGGAGTTCGGCAACGAACGTCACCCGAGCTACCCGGACCAGGACACCCACGCGGCAACGCCGGGACCGATTCGCTTCGACGGCCCGCTGCGTAACGAGATCGACGAGCCCAACCGGTCGGTCGACAACTCGACCGTCTGGCAGGCGGACTACAACCGGGCCCATTACGAAGGCATGTACTTCGGTGACGGGCCGGGCGTCGAGTCTCTGAAGACGTATTACGAGAAGCAGTCGTCGGGTCGCTACTCCGTCAGCGGCACCGTCACGGACTGGGTCAAGGTTCGCTTCAACGAAGCGCGCTACGGCCGGTCCAACGGCTTCCCGTGCACGGGGAACGTCTGCAACAACACCTGGTTCCTGGTTCAGGACGCCGCCAACAAGTGGTACGCCGACCAGCTGGCCGCCGGCCGTTCCGCCGCCGACGTCAAGGCCGAACTCGCCACATTCGACGTGTGGGACCGGTTCGACTACGACAGCGACGGCGACTTCAACGAGCCCGACGGCTACATCGACCACTTCCAGATCGTCCACTCCGGCGGCGACCAGGCCGACGGTGACCCGTTCCAGGGTGAGGACGCCATCTGGAGCCACCGCTGGGCGACCTTCCAGAACACCACGACCGGCCCGACCGGAAACAAGCGTGGTGGCAACCAGATCGGTGACACGGGTCTGTGGATCCGTGACTACACCATCCAGCCCGAGAACGGCGGCCGCTCGGTGTTCTTCCACGAGTACGGTCACGACCTCGGCCTCCCGGACGACTACAACATCCTGTCCGGCGGGGACAACAACAACGAGCACTGGACGCTCATGGCGCAGAGCCGCCTGGGCGCACAGGGCGAGCAGTTCATCGGCGACCGCGCCGGTGACCTCGGAGCGTGGAACAAGCTGCAGTTGGGCTGGCTCGATTACAAGGTCGTGGTGGCCGGTTCGAGTCCCAACCAGAACATCGCGCTCGGTCCGCAGGAGTACAACTCGAACAAGCCACAGGCCTTGGTCGTCGTACTCCCGAAGAAGGCGATAGTGACCGAACTCGGCCCACCGGCATCAGGCGCGAAGCAGTGGTACAGCGGTACTGGCAACAACAGAACCAGCACGCTGACCCGCCAAGTGACCCTGCCGGCCGGCTCGGCGAGCCTGGACTTCAAGGCCCGCTGGGACATCGAGGACTGCGGCACCACGGCGTGTGACTACGCGTACGTCGAGGTTGACGACGGCTCCGGAGCCGGCTTCGCGCCCATCGCGGGCAACATCACGAAGCCGACCGAGGGCAACGGCATCGACGGCACGCAGGCGGCGTACACCACCGCCACGTTCGACCTGTCGGCGTACGCCGGCAAGACGATCGGGCTGCGGATCCGCTACACGACCGACCCGGCTGCCGCGGGTAACGACGACGCGGTGCCGGACGGCATCTTCGTCGACGACGTCTCGGTCACCGCCGGTGGCGGCACGGTCTTCAGCGACGGCGCCGAGGCCGGGAACAACGGCTGGACGCCGAACGGATTCAGCATCCAGGAGGCTAGCTTCACCACGCTGTACGACAACTACTACATCGCGGGGCACCGGTCGTACGTCTCGTACGACAAGTACCTCAAGAGCGGCCCGTACTACTTCGGCTACGCGAACACGCTGCCGGACAAGGTCGACCACTACGCGTACCAGCAGGGTCTGCTGATCTCCTACTGGGACACGTCGCACACGGACAACGACACGTTCGCGCACCCGGGTTCCGGCCGGAACCTGTACATCGACGCTCACCCCGCGATCATGTACCGGCTCGACGGTTTGCCCTGGCGCTCCCGCGTCCAGGTCTACGACGCGCCGTTCAGCCTGAAGAAGGCGGACTCGTTCGATCTCCACCACAACAGCACGCTGATGCACATCAACGGCGCAAAGTCGCAGCCGCTGTTCGACGACACGAAGTCCTACTGGTCCGCGGAGCTGCCGAACCACGGCGTCATCCTGCCGGCGGCCGGCGTCTCGATCCGCGTGCTCGAGGTTGACGGAACGACCATCAAGATCCGTTTCACCTCCTGATCGCGGTTCCGACCCGCACTAGGCGGCGCCCGGGGACTCTCCCCGGGCGCCGTTCTTCGTCCCGCTTCCCCGTCCCTGGGCTTTCAAGATCCTGGGGCATACTGGGGGCGTGATGAGGCCGATGGTGGTGCTCGCAACGGCGCTGGCTCTGCTTACGGCCGGAGCCTGCGCTGAGGGCCCCGGGCCGGGATCCACTCCGTCACCGCCGCCGCCCCCGGCCCCGGCGACGAGTACGCCGATGTCGAACACCCAGCCGCCGACGCTGGGTCCGGCTTCCCCGCCCGCGCCGGGCAAGGTGTCACCGCCGACCGATCCCCAGCCCGTCGACGTCATCGTCGGCCGGGTGGTGCGGGGCGGCGACGGACCCTGCTACGGCGTCGAGACGGACGACGGCGATATTTACGCCGTATACAGCACCACGGCCGGAAATCTCGCGGTCGGCACGACCGTCCGGGTGAAGACCAAGCCGCTCCTCATCAAGATCTATTGCGGCGAAGGTAAACACGTCGCCGGGGTGTCGATTGAGACCGTACGGTGAGCGCGTACACGCCTGCTGACCGGGTTCGCGACGGGGAAGTGAAGCGGCTGCTGGCATCGGCGCGGCCGCAGTGCGGCTGAGCGTGTGTTGGTGTGGGCTACGGTATCGCGCATGTCCTACATCTCCTCCGTGGTCATCCACTGCCGTGACCCCTATCTGATGGCTCCGTTTTGGAGTTTGGCCACCGGCTTGGCGCCGGTGGAGGAGGACGCGGTGAAGCTCGCCGAGCGCTCGCTGGAGGAGCGTGAGTCGGTGTTGCTGCGCCACCCCGACGGCGGGGTGGATGTGTGGATCGCTCAGGCCATCGGCTTGCTCCCGGTGGGGCGTATCCACCTCGACATCGTCGCCGACGACGCCGAACGTGCTGCTCTCCTCGCCGCGGGCGCCACACTGGTCCGCAAGCAGGAGGACCTGACTGTCATGACTGACCCTGAAGGCAACGAGTTCTGCCTGCTGTCCGAACGGCATTAGCAGACCGCCGAGGGCGTTCAGGCGCCCTTGGGCCAGGGCCGGCTATTCCTGGCCGGCGCCGCGTACGCAGGGTGAAGCGACGCAGCGCGACCATTGTCCGCAGCCCGATCAGCGTGCCAGTGGAGTGCTAGGGAGGCAGCCTGCGCCGATGGACCGCGTCGCCCGCGACACCCTACCATTGACGTCTATCGAACTGTGGAGGCGGAGATGAATGTCGATATGCACCGAGCGCGCCGCGTCCTTCGCTGGTCCGTGATCATGGCGGTGCTCGCCGCTGTGGGGTTCGCCTCGCCGGCCTCGGCCGCCGCCACTGTCAATCTCTGGGGTCCCGACAGCATCACCAGCACCGGAAACTACACCTACACGGCCTCGTATCTCGCCCCGTACGCCAGTTTCCAGTGGGCCACGAGAAGCTGCGCCACGGCAACGGTGGACAGCTGCACGACGGCATGGACGGTCGCCTTCGGGTCTTATCGCGACCAGTTCTCCGAGACGTTGACCCGGTACCTGACCTACACCTGTCCGTTGTCGCTCAAACCTACGGTCAACACCTACCAGGTGCGGGTGATCGGCAGCGCCTTCGGCCAGCCACCGCAGACCGTTTACAAGGTGACCAACCTGTGCGGCGACGGCCCGGCGTGAGGAGGCAGCGCGGTGGCGAGCGCCACCGGGCTTGAGCCTGACCGGTTCCTCGTTCGCCAAGGGTGTTCCCGACAACTCCGACCAAGGACCGGTCGCGGGCCTCGCGCAACGGCCACTATGGCCACAGAACGGGTTCGTTACCGGACGGCCGGATTGTGGGCGCGAATCGGTGCGGCGGCGTAGCTCCACTTCGACATTCGCGTCGGGGCGGAGAACCATCCGGAGGTGGTCGCGAAGTTGATCGCCCATGGGGCGATGAAGCTGTGGGACGGTCGTAGGGTCCGGCCACGTGGTCACGATGGCCGATCCGGAGGGTAACGAGTTCTGCCTTGCCTGATCTGCAGGCGCAGACAGGTTCGTCGGGTCAGGTGAGTCGTTGGCGGTCCAGGCGGTCAAGCAAGCCCCGCTTCCGGCCGTGGCGTTCTCGTAGTTCGCTCAGGCGCCGGGCGAACGCCTGCAGGTCGTCGGTGGCTTCGGCCAGGGTTTTCAGATCGAGGAGGAGTTCGACGGCGGAGTCGTATTCCGTGGGCCGTTTCGTTGCGATGAATGCTTCGATGTCGTCCCACGCCTCGCTTCGCCGCCGAGCCAACGCGGTCAGGCGAGCCTGGCGTTCGGCCGCAGCCTGCTTCGCTTTGCGGTCGCGTTCTGCCCCGGCCCGCTGGTGATCGCGTTGCCGCCGCGCCTCACGTAGCGTTTCGGCCTCTGCGAGCAGCTCGCCTGCGGTTCGTCGGGTTGCGGCAAGTTCCTCGGTGGGATCGTGGAACTTGCCGAGCAACTCCGACCGCAGGTGGGGATCCTCACCCTCCATCAGCCGCCGGATGACCTCGTCCTTGTACGAGGTCGGCAGCTTTGCCACCCATCGTGGCAGAGTGGAAGCGGAGGTACTTCTCGGCTTCTTCGTCGCGCTAGCTCCGATCGCAACGGACAGCAAGTCAGAATCCAGTCGCAGGAACCTTGCAAGGGCTTGCAGCGGACCGGACAGGGAGGTCATGCCCGGCGGGATCGGAGGCTCGGGCGTGTCATCGTCCACTTCTTCGTTTTGCACGCACAACAGCCACGCCAGGTATAGCAGACGATGGTCGCCAGCGGCCAGTTCGGACCGGACAGGTGCGATCGGTGCGAGCGCACGCTCCTGGTTCCACCACTCCTCGTCGGCGTCGTCCTCACTGCACATATCGATGACTACGTGAGTCCTGGTCGACCAGGCAGTCGCGAAGGTCCCGATGCAGTAGGCGGCGGCCGTGTCCGGGTTCAGCACCCCGATCGGCCAGCGCAGAGCGATCCGGTGGGTACCCCAGTTCGCGAAGTAGAGGAACGCGTCGAAGTAGCGGTTCATCCAGTCACGCGGGTCGGCCTTCAGGTCGCCCCACTCGTAGTCGTTGACGAAGCTCGACGCGGAGATTTGCCCGCGAGTCGACACCGCTCGCAGCTCACGCTGTTGTGCCGCGGTGAGTGGCTGGTCGATGGCGACGAACTCGTAGTACTGGTACTCGCTCACACAAGACCTCGCCTGCTGGGTTTCCAAGGCTTCGCGGCGACTCTATTACAGTCTTTGCCCGGACGATCGGGCAGAATCCTCGGATGCGTCACGAAACCGCGGTACGCCGGCTGCGTGCCATCGCCGACCGGTGTCAGCAGGTGAGCGGGCTTTGGGAGGACGATCCAATGCTGCTCGCCGTGTACGCGTTCGGCCCGGTCGTGGAATCACAGGCCGACATCGAGGTCGTGCAGGTGGCGATCGTCCTCAATCTGCCGCCGGACGAACTCACTTGGTACGCCAACCCATCCTCGTGCATCAGCCTGGCTAACCTGCTTGAACTGGGCAAAGCGCCGGTGGAATGGCATTGGCGGCCATCAGCGTGGCCGGTTTCCAACCATGTCATCCGTCGCCCAGTTCGCATCTGGTCGGTCGCAGGACCGGATGTCGCCGCGCTGGACGCGCTGGACGGTGGCGGCGCTGAGCCGCTGCGCCTGCCGGATCCCGACGACGCCACGGCGAATGATCAGCTCGCCGTGGAGCTGGCTGCGAGCCTTGGTCACCTGCGGCGGGTCGAGGACAGCTATTGGGAGTGGGATTGGCGCAGAGACCACCGCGGCGCCGGGTTCCACCCGGAAGATCACCTGTGGCGGGCCATCCACGGATATCTCGACCTGCTGGCAGCCGTCCAACGGTCCGCTGCGCAGCAGAACTCGCCGAGGTTGTACTGAGCCCATTCCAACGTGATGATCGTGGATGTCTCAGGTCGGTAGCGGCGCGCGTGTCGATCCCCCGAGATGAACGAAGCTCCTGTTAGGACGGTTGGTTTACCAAGCCTGCCGTCGTTACCAGGAGCCTCGTTGTTGACCTATCGTCAAGGTCCCGGGCCTGTCCACCGCCCACCTGCGCTACGTCGCCGACATGATCCGCGAGCACCGGGTCGGGATCGGCTCGCGGTGGCGCCGGTTGCCGCCGGCCCGCCAAGCCCTGCTGGTGCTGGTCCATCTGCGCTGCGGGACCCGTACGCGCACCTGGCCGTCTCGTTCGATGTCGGTGTCACGACTGCCTACCGCTACATCGGCGAGACCGTCGAGTTGCTCGCGGCCGCCGCGCCGCAGCGCGCTGCGCTCCTCGCGGCAGGCGCCACACTGGTACGCGAGGAGAAGGACCTGATTGTCATGGCCGACCCCGAGGGCAACGAGTTCTGCCTGCTATCCGAACGGCACTAAACGTGAGCAGGCACCCGACCCGGGCCAAATCCGCCAGGACGCTGCCCAAATCCCCGGATGGGTGGGCCGGCACGGGCGATGTTCCATCGATGGGTGACATTGGATAGCCTTCTCGTCGGGAACGCTCCACGGATGTTCTCGACGCACCGCCCGCCCGTCCTTCCCGGTTCTCGCGAGGTGTCCCATGCCACGACCGAAACCCGCCTACGCCCTGTTGATCGCCGCGCTCAGCGCTGTCGCGGCGTTCGTCGGCCTGCTGCCCACGACCTCCGCCGCCGCGTACCCGCAGGCCGCGGCGCCAGATATCGCGCCCGCAGCCGTGATTGTCGCCTCAACCCCTCAGCCGTGTACCGCGACACCGCCGCCCGCGCCGGTCAATCTGACCGTCTTGGCGTTCGCCCCGACATCGGTGACGCTGCGATGGACGATCGTCCTGCCGAGTATCGGATGCAGTCCCGTCGGGTTCGATGTACTACGCGCACCCGGCGCCAGCGGCGGTACGTTCGCCGTGATCGGCCGGACCGGCCTGGTCGACACCTTCGTCGACACCACGGTCACGCCGAGCAGTACCTATCGCTACCAGGTCCAGTCGCGTTCGGTCGACGGGCGAGTTTCTGCCCCGTCCAACACTGTGCAGATCACCACGCCCGATGCCTGCACACCGCCTTTGCCGATGGGAAACCTGAGGGTCACAGCCGTCACCACCACATCCGTTTCGCTGTCGTGGGTCGGGCCGACCAACCCCGCCTGCTGGGTGTACGAGATCCTGCGTGCGCCAGCGACCAGCGGAGGCACGTTCACAGTTGTCGGAACCACCACCGGGTTGTCATTCACCAACACCGGGCTGACGCCGTCGACCAGCTATCGCTATCTCGTCCAGGGCCGCATCGTGACCACCGGCGCCCCTTGGGGCACCACCAACGTCGTCGTCGCTACGACGACCCCGGGCTGCCTGCTGCTACCGCCACCGCCACCCGGCAACCTCACCGCCACGTCGGTCACTGCCTCGTCGGTCGCTCTCACCTGGGCGGTGACCGCCGCGCCCGGATGCTTGTTCACCTACGAGATCCTGCGGGCCTCCGGCACTGAGAGCACCTTCAGCCAGGTCGGCACGACATCCGGCAACTCGTTCACCGACACCGGTCTCACCGCCGGCACGACCTACCGCTACCAGGCACGGACCCGTGACGCGGCCGGGAACCTCTCGGCGCCCTCCAACACTGTGACCGTCACGACGACCAGTACGCCGAGCTGCACGGCGACCTACCGCATCGTCAGCGCGTGGAACGGAGCCTTCCAGGGTGAGGTAACCGTCACGAACGCCGGTGCGTCTACTAGCGGCGGTTGGACGGCTACTCTCGCCTTGTCCGGCGGCGCGGCGATCACCAGTCTGTGGGGTGGGCGCACGAGTCAGACTGCCAGCCCCTACACCGTCACCAACGAGACCTGGAACGGCGTCCTGGCGCCGAGCGGCTCTGCGACCTTCGGATTCAACGCGACCGCCAGTGGTTCCGCCGGAGCCCCGGCGACGGTCTCCTGCCGCCTTACGTAGTCCACGCCGCTGGTGGGCGGGCCGGTGGTTCTCTCCGGCCCGCCGCACAATGGGTCTGTCAGATCGAGGACTGCAAATATATCGAATTAGATCCATGCTTCCACCGACGCTCAGCCATACGAAGGAGGAGAAACATGGCTGTACGGCGATGGAATTCGGCGAAGCGATGGTCGGTGGTGCCACTGGTGGTGGCGACCGCGTTGTCAGTGGGCGCGACCGCATCGGCAGTCGCCCAGCCGGCGGCTCCGGTCGAAGCGGTGGCAGCTTCGGCGCCGGAGGTACTCAAGCCCGCGGCGTTCGCGGTGTCCGAAGCGGTGACCGATATCGCGAAGAAGGCGGCCACTGGTGGTGTCGCGGCAAAGGCGCCGCGACCGCCAGAGACCGGGCCGACGGTCACGGACAACGGCTTCCAAGGAGATCCGGCCAACGCGCTGGACCGGGCCAGCCTCGACGTCGCGATGCCGGCGCCGGCGCTGACCTTCGACGGCATCACCAACGCTTGTGGCGGCTGCTCGCCACCGGACATCGTCGGCGACGTCGGGCCCGGGCATTACGTACAGATGGTCAATGTCCACTTCGCAATCTGGAACAAGGCGGGCGCCGTACTGGTGCCAACCACGCCGATAGCCGCCTTGTTCGCGCCGATCGCCAACTGCAACGTCGGGTGGGGAGACCCGATCGTTCTGCACGACCAGCTCGCCGATCGGTGGATCCTGACCCAGTTCACCGCGGCCGCGCCGTTCCTGCTGTGCATCGCGGTATCCCAGACGCCCAACCCGACCGGCGCCTACTTCCTGTACGCCTTCAACAGCACCAACTTCGCCGACTACCCGAAGTACGGCGTATGGCCCAACGCCCTGTACGGCTCGACGCGTGAGTTCAACGCGGCTGGCGCATTCGTCGGCGTGGGCGCGTACGCCTTCGACAAGGCTGCGATGTACGCCGGCGGCGCAGCCACCGCACTGAAGTTCCTGGTCGCACCCGGCGCCATGCCGTTCCAGATCGGCGACGGGTTGCTGCCGGCCGACTTCGACGGGAGGAACCTGCCGCCGGCCGGCGCGCCCAACCCGTTCGTCGGCACCATGGACAACGGTGGACCCTACGGTGCGCCAGCCGACGCGCTGAACCTGTTCCATTTCACCGTAACGACCTTTGTTCCAGCGGCCGCGTCGTTCGTGTTCATCAAACAGATCAACGTGGCCGCCTTCGACTCGATCTTCCCGTGCGCACCGACGTCCCGGGACTGCATCCCGCAGTCGGGCACGGCACAGAAGGTCGACATCCTGTCCTACCGGCAACGGCCACTACACCGTCTGGCGTATCGCAACTTCCTGTCCTACGACGGGCTATTCACCAACCAGTCCATCGAATCGGCCGCTGGAATCGCCGGCATTCGGTGGTGGGAGGTGCGCAGCCCGCTCAGCGCCGCCGCCTCGGCTCTGTTCCAGCAGGGCACGGTGGCCGGTAACGCCGGCATCCACCGGTGGATGGGCAGCGTCGCGCAGGACAAGAACGGCAACGCCGCACTCGGCTACAGCGTGTCGGGTCCGGCTCTGTTCCCCGGCATCCGGTACGTCGGACGGCTGGCCGGCGACGCGCTCAACACGATGCCGTGGACCGAGCGCATATTGTTCAGCGGCACCGGCTCGCAGCAGGGTAGCCCTCGATGGGGTGACTACACGTCGATGAACATCGACCCCGCCGACGACTGCACCTTCTGGTACACCAACGAGTACTACACCGCCGCGAACAGCCTGACGACGAACTGGTCGACCAGGATCGGCCGATTCCGCTTCCCGAACTGCTGATCTGCGTTTCGGTGGTGGCGGTCCAATAGCGGGCGGCCACCACCCAGCTTGCTCGACCGTAGGGAAAGGGGCCGTTGCCGTGCACGGAAACGCCGGTGGTGCAACGGTGCTTGCGGAGTGCGTCCAATGGGAGGTGAGCATGCCTGCCGGGCGTGGGACAGTCAGGCGGTGGGCGGGGCCAGGTACGTCACGGCCTTGCCGCAGTAACTCGGCGGCAAGGTCACCAGCGGATGGCGGCATACCTGCACCACGACACGATCGATGGAGGTGGTGGTCGAGGTGCCGCCGAGAGTGAACAGGAAGCTGGCACTGGCGTTGTTGGCGGTACGGGTCTCCCGGTCGACGGCGACACTGCCGGCGTACGCTGTGAAGATCGCGACGCTGAAGTAGCCGTCGTCGCGGCAGGCGGTGCTCGGGTCGTCCGGCGTCGGTCGGTCGGTGACCTGACCGCGGACGTCAACAGCGATGAACGGCAGGGGCGAAGTGGTGGCGCCGTTGCGCCAGCCGAGAGTGCCGCTGGTGCTGCCGTAGCGGCACGCGTCGCCGGAATCGGCGGCGAACGGCCGGACGATGGTGGCCGCGTGAGCGGTGCCGGGCGATGCGAGGATGGCCAGCGCGGCGGCGAGCCCGGCGAGGAGACGATTTGACTTCATCGCTACTTCCCTTCGAGGGAACGGTCAAGGGCGTGCCCGGCAGGCATATCTCGACTACCATCGATATTCTGTTCTGTCAAACGGTGTGGCGTCGAGCGTCCCGGCGTTGTAGCACCCCACGGCGAGCCGTTGGTCACGATGCGAGCCTGTACGACAAAGCGGTACGCCGTCGATGGCGAGAGGCCGATGTTGGTGAACGGCGAAATCGCCGGAGCCGGCTCCTTCGTCGGTCTGCTTGCGGCTATCGCGCAGCGGTGACCTTAACGCTCTAACCGCGCCCGCCCGCCGAGCGAGATCTCCTCCACCGTCAGCCGGCCACGGCGAGCGCGAGCGGGTAGACGGCGGGAATCCCGGCCTGTCGAAGCTCCCGCGCGACGAGGGTCATCGTCCAGCCGCTGTCGGCGAGATCGTCCACGAGGAGCACCGGTCCGTCGACAGTGGACAGTGCGGCGGCCAGCTCGCCGTCGACCCGGAAGGAGCCGTGCACCGCCAGCACCCGTTGCGCGCTGTTCCCTCCGGTACGCGGAGCCGGGCCGACCGGAGTGATGCTGCCGAGCAACGGCAGCCGTCCCACTTCGGCGATCCGCTTCGCCACACTGGCGACGAGCGCCGGATGATGACGGGAGCCGATTGCGACGACGCCGACCGGGCGTACCGGCCAGGGGTCGTCGCCGCGAGCCCAGTCTTTGAGCACCTCGACGAGCGCCGCGAAGACGTCGTCCGGGACCGGTGTGTCGGCCGCGTCGAGGACGGCTCGCAGCCGAGGACCCCAGCCGAGATCCGACAGCCGCCCGATCGCCCGCCCGGCCGCCGCCTGCTCATCGGCGGGTACGCGCCCCGACAGCTCGATGCCGACGGTGGCGAGTCCGGTCGGCCACAGCTTGCGTGGCTCGACGACGACACCGGGTTTGTTCAGGAAGGCGGTCGCAGCGGCCAGAGCGGCATCGCTGACCGTGCTCTCGAAGGCGGGGGTGGCGCAGTTGTCGCACCGTCCACAGGGCGCCGCCTGAGGGTCGTCGAGCGCCTCACGCAGGAATTGCATGCGGCACTGCTTCGTGGTCGCGTACGCCACCATCGCGTCCTGTTCGGCGGTCCGGGCGGCGGCCACGCGAGACAGCCGGGCGGTGTCGTAGACCCAGGGTTCGCCGGTCGCCGCCCATCCGCCGCGGACCCGGCGTACCGCACCGTCGACGTCGAGCACCTTGAGCATCAGTTCCAGCCGGGCGCGCCGCAGATCCACCAACGGCTCCAGCGCCGGTATCGACAGCGGGCGGCCGGCTCGTTCCAGCTCGCTCAGCACTCGCCGTACGTGCTCCTCGGGCGGGAACGCCAGAGACGCGAAATAGCGCCAGATGGCCGCGTCCTCGCGTCCGGGCAGCAGGACCACCTCGGCCGACTCGACGGCCCGCCCGGCCCGCCCGACCTGCTGGTAGTACGCGATCGGCGAGGGCGGCGCACCCAGGTGCACCACGAACCCGAGGTCCGGCTTGTCGAACCCCATTCCCAGCGCCGACGTGGCCACCAGCGCCTTGACCTTGTCGTCGAGGAGATCCTGCTCGGCCTGGCGGCGATCGCCGTCCTCCGCCTGCCCGGTGTAGACGGCGGCGGCGTACCCGCGGGAGCGCAGGAACTCGGCGGTCTCGGTGGCGGCGGCGACCGTCAGCGTGTACACGATCCCCGAACCGGGCAGCCGGTCGAGGGTGTCGGCCAGCCACGCGAGCCGGTGCGCGGCCGTCGGCAGCGCCAAGCACGACAGCCGCAGCGATTCGCGTCCCAATGACCCTCGAAGAACCACAACGCCGGTGCCGAGCTGCTCGGCCACGTCGGCGGTCACGCGGCCGTTCGCCGTCGCGGTCGTAGCGAGCACGGGTACGCCCGGACTCAGCTCGGCCAGCAGCGTACGCAGCCGCCGGTAGTCGGGCCGGAAGTCGTGCCCCCAGTCGGAGATGCAGTGCGCCTCGTCCACGACGACCAGCCCGGCCGTCGCGGCCAGCTTGGGGAGCAGGTTCTCCCGGAAATCGGGGTTGTTCAGCCGTTCCGGGCTGATCAGCAGCACGTCGACGGTCCCGGCGCGGATCTCGCCGGCGATCGGCTCCCACTCCTCCAGGTTCGCCGAGTTGATGGTGTACGCCCGGATCCCGGCCCGCTCAGCCGCAGCGACCTGGTTGCGCATGAGGGCCAGCAACGGCGACACGATGACGGTCGGGCCCGCGCCCCGGGCGCGCAGCAACGCCGTCGCCACGAAATAGACCGCCGATTTCCCCCAGCCCGTGCGCTGAACGCACAGCACACGGCGGTGCTCGACGGCGAGTGATTCGATCGCGGTCCACTGATCGTCGCGCAGCCGGGCCGCCGGACCGGCCAGCTCCCGCAGGACGGCCTCGGCTTCATCACGTACACTCACCGCCCGACCATACCGGCCCGTCCACCAGCTCGGGACGAATGGTGGATGCCGCACCCCGGTGCGTGTTGGGGATCGTCAACGGCGTGGCGATGATCGTGCGCGGTCCCCGGCGAGTACCCCGCCGGCGCATGGTCGAGATCCGTATCGAAGGCGTACGCGATACGGCGTACGACGATGAAATGACCGTGACCGTGACCGGCCCGGCCGGCTTGACCACAGCGCTGCCGGTCTTCTGGCGCACCGATCGCGAGGGCGTGGGCTGGCACGCGCGGTTCACGCCGCCGCTGGCCGGGGCGTGGGACTTGGTCGCGGTCGACGGCACCGTGCGGAGCGCGCCGTTGCGGCTGACCGTGACCGACGAGGCTTCGCGGGGATTCGTCCGGGTGGACGGGGATGGGTTCCGGTTCGAGAACGGTGACCCCTTCATCCCGGCCGGTCCGGAGCTGCCCGAAGACGGTACGCTCGACGACTACCGCGCATTCTTCGCCCGGCTGGCCCACGACCACGCGACCGCGACGCGGCTGCGGCTCAGTCCTGATTGGACAGTTCTGACCGAACGGGCCTGGCTGACCGACAAGATCCTGGAGCTGGCCCTCACCCACGACGTCGCGGTGATGGTGACCTTGGGCAACCGGCTCTCCCCGGCGAGCGAGGAGCACGCCCGGCGGCTGCGGTACATCGCCGCGCGCTGGGCGGCCTACCCGTCCGTGTGGAGCTGGCAGTGGTGGGACGACACCGGCACCAACGATGCCGAGCTGCATGCGTGGACCGCTTTGATGACACCGCTTCTGCGGGCCGTCGACGCCTACGACCATCCGATCACCACCGGGTACGACAGCCGGATCAAGACCGCCATCTGGGGACTGCCGGAACTGGACTTCGCGTCGTGCCGGCTCGGGTCGGCGCCCGACCCGGTGGTAGTCATGCCCGCGCTCGCCGGCAAGCAACGCCGGATCGCCGCCGGCAAGCCGGTCGTACTGTCGTTCTCCGGCAAGGAATCCGACGTTCTGAGCGCGGCCGTCTTCGCCGGATTCGCCGGAGTGCTGACCGAGTCCGGCTTCGAGTGCGGCCTGGCGGCGCTCGCCGGTATCCGGATCGCCGGCCTGACGCCTGCGGTGCCCTTGAAGGGCGGTGCGCTGGCCCTCGTCGGGCCGCAGTCGGCGCTGGTGTGGCTGCGTGCTCCCGTCACCGTCACGGTTCGCGGGCTGGCTGACGGACCCTATGTCGCCATGTGGCTCTCGTCCGGCGGCGCGGTCGTGCGTACCGAATCCGTTGTCGCGGCGCGCGGTTCGGTGCGGCTCACGTCCACGACGTCGGGCGTCGTTCGGCTCGCGCGACCGGTGGTTCCGTGATCCAGTGGAACACCAGCGCTGTGTCCCGGCCCGCGTAACGACGCTGGCGTTCCACTGGATCATGACGGCGGTTCCGGGTCATGGCGGCGGTGGCGGCTCGCGAAGCGGTGGCGGTGGCGGTGGCGGTGTAGCGTTGCGATCATGTCTGTGCTGGTCGCGTTCAGTGTGTCGCCCGTGGGAACCGGTGAGGACGTCGGCGAGATCGTCGCGGCCGCGATCCGGGTGGTCCGGGCCTCGGGCCTGCCGAACCGTACCGACGCCATGTTCACCACGATCGAGGGCGAGACGTGGGACGAGGTGATGGCCGTGGTCAAGGCGGCCACCGAGGCCGTACACGCGCGGTCACCGCGTACCGGTGTCGTCATGAAGATCGACTGGCGGGACGGCGTCAGCGGGGCGCTTGAGTCCAAGATCGCCACGGTGGAACGGCACCTTGCCGGCTGACGTCTGGGTCGTTGCGGGCCCGCCCGGCGCCGGCAAGTCGACCGTCGCCGCCGAGCTGCTCAAGCTGCTGCGGCCGGTACCCGCGCTGCTCGACAAGGACACCCTCTACGGCGGCTTCGTCGCCGCCACCCTCCAGGCCGCGGGCCGGCCACCCGGGGAACGCGAAGGCCCGTGGTACGACCGCCACATCAAGATTCACGAGTACGCCGGACTGACCCGGACGGCTCGCGAAATCGCCCGGCATGGGTGCCCGGTACTGCTGAGCGGCCCGTTCAGCGGTCCTATTCACGATCCGGTGCAGTGGGACTCGTGGACGAAGGAGCTGGGTTCGCCGGGCGTACACCTGATCTGGGTGTACTGCGACGAGCGGACCTTGCGCGAACGGATCACCGCGCGCGGGTCGGAGCGCGACGGTGCGAAGCTCGCCGATTTCGCGGCCTACACCGCGCGGATACGCCCGCAGCGGCGCCCGGCCGTGCCGCACATCGTGATCGACAACACGGGTACGCCCGCCGGCACGGCGGCCCAAGTAATGACGATCGTCTCCGGACGGGTCGAAAGTGTCGGTGGGGAAGGTTAGTGTTCCCGCCATGCCCGATCCACGATGGAGCACCGAGCAGGTTCACGCGCTGGCGCCTGACCCGTCGTCGCTGAGCGCGGCCCGCAAGCTCGCGACCGGCGGTGGATGGTCGCAGGAGGGCTGCGGCGGTAACCCGCTGTCGGTGTGGGGACTGTGCAAGGGGAGCGGATCTTCGCCCTACCAGGCCGTTGTGGATCTCAGTGAGCCGGCGTACCGGTGCTCGTGCCCGAGCCGCAAGTTCCCCTGCAAGCACACGCTGGCGCTGCTGCTGCGGTGGGCGGCGGGGCAGGTGCCGGAAGGCGCCCCGCCGGAGTTCGTGCAGGAGTGGTACGCGGGGCGCGCGGAGCGCGCCCAGAAGCGTGGTGAACGCGTCGCGAAAGCGGCCGAGCCGAGGACGCCGGAGCAGGAGCGCGCCGCGCAGCGGCGGGCGGAGAAGCGGGCGGACCGGATGGCCGAGGGCGTGAGCGAAGTACGCCGGTGGCTCGACGACCAAGTGCGCCACGGCATCGCCGGTCTCGACCGGGCCGGCTACCGCCACTTCGATCAGGTCGCCGCCCGTCTCGTCGACGCGCAGGCACCGGCGCTCGCGTCGGCGGTGCGGCGCCTCGGATCCATTCCCGCGTCCGGTGCGGGCTGGGAGGAGCGGCTGCTCGCCGAACTCGGGCTGCTGCGCCTGCTCACCGCCGCCTACGGCAAGCTCGATCAGCTGCCGCCGCCGTTGGCGGACACCGTCGCGGCCCGGATCGGCCAGCCGATCACCTCCGAGCAGGTGCTCGCCGGGCCGCGCGTACGCGACATCTGGCAGGTGCTCGGTTCGCGGGACGAGTTCGAGGAGCGGCTGGCCGCTCGGCGCGTATGGCTGCTCGGCCGCGAATCGGGGCGAGTGGCGATGGTGCTGTCGTTCGCCGCGCCGGGTCAGGCCCTGTCGGTCGATCTGGTGGTGGGCACCGAGTTCGAGGCGGATCTGTGCTTCTTCCCCGGCTCGGGGCAGTTGAGGGCGCTCGTCGCCGACAAGCACACCGATCCGCGGCGCCTCACTCACCCAGGCCCGGTGACCACTGTGGACGATGCCCTGAGCGCGATCGCTCGGGCGCTGGCGGAGGATCCGTGGCTGACCCGGACGCTCGTGCTCATCCGAGCCGCGCTGATACCCGGCAAACCTTGGTACGTAACCGGTCCTGACGGCGCTGCCCTGCCGCTCACGCCGTCGGCACCGGCGCCCTGGCCGATGCTCGCCACCACCCAGGGTGCGATTGCGGTGCTGGCGGCGGAGTGGACCCCCGACGGGCTGATCCCGCTGTCGCTGTACGCCTCGCAGACCGAAGGGGCGGTGCTGGCATGACCGGATCGGAGCAGGTCTGGGCCGAGCTGCTGTCCAGTGCGCTGGTCGGGCTGCAACGGCGCCCCTGCACGGTCGGCAGCATCGGCGATCCGCTGGACGCCGTGGTGAACGCCGGCCCCGTCGACGAGGAATCGCTGCTGTACGCGGCCGGAGTAGTGACCGTGGCCCGCCGGGCCGGATCGGCGGCGGTGCGGGTGGACGTGCCGGACGCGGTCGAACTGCCCGGCGAGGCGGTCGCGGGTGCCGCGGCGTCCGCAAGGCTGAGCGCCTTGCTCGGCGCCGTCCGCGCCGCCGGCGACCAGCGCGGTGCCCGCCGCCTGCTGCACGAGTGGCTGTTGATGGCGCACGACCGCCAGCTCGTCGCCCCCGCGCACCTGGTACCGCTCCTGCTCGACCTCGGTGCGCAGGACGGAACGCTGCGCGACCTGATCCAGTCCGCCGGTGGTGCCCGAGCCGCCTGGCTGGCCGGGCTGCGACCGCAGGAATGGGGCTGGAGCGCACCCGAGCCCGACCTCACCGAGTCCGACTGGAATGAGGGTACGCATCGGGTGGCGTACCTGGAGCAGCTGCGGCGCAAGGATCCTGCGGCGGGCCGGGAACTGCTGGTGCAGACGTGGCCGTCGGAGTCCGCCGCCGACCTGGCCAAGCTCATCCGGGCCTGCTGGCACGGGCTCAGCCCCGACGACGAGGAGTGGCTGGAGAAGGCGCTCGACGACCGCCGGGCTCAGGTCCGATCCGCTGCTGTGCCGCTGCTGCAACGGCTTCCGGGATCGGCGTACGCGGCCCGGATGGGTGAGCGGGTCAAGGCGATGTGCCGGGTGTCGGGCAAGTCCGCGCTGATCGTCGAGCTGCCGTCGGCGTACGACGCGGGACTGAAGCATGACGGGGTCGAGGAGAAACCGAAGTACGGTCAGGGTCCCCGGGTCTGGTGGCTGGAGCAGATCATCGAGAGCGCGCCGCTGGCGGCCTGGCGCGAGATCGACCCCGACATCGGCCGCCTGCTGAAGCGGCGCATCAACGACGATCTGCGAGCGGTGGTCCACCGCGCGCTGACACAGGCGACGCTCAACCAGCGTGACGCCGATTTTGCTTTGCACCTGGCGCACCAGTCCACTGTGGTGCCTCACGCCGCCCGCAGCCTCGTTCTCATGCTGCCGCCCGAGCAGGCCGCTCGGGTGACCGTAGAAGCGTTACGCGCCAAGACTTCCTACGCCGCGGCGTTCCTGTCCGCGGTGCCGGCGCCGTGGCCGCCCGACGTCGTCGCGGCCGTCCTGGCCCGGCTGACCGATCGCAAGCTGACCGACGATTCCAGCTGGCGTGGCCTGGTCACGCACGCGGAGTCGGGGCTGCCGCCGGAGGCCGCCGCCGACGTCGAGAAGCCGGCCGACGACCTGCCCTTCGGCGAGGTGCTCCGCCAGCTCGCCGCCTTCCTGCACGTCCGATCCGAGATTCATCGGGAGTTCGAACGATGACCACAGTCCTTGAGCCGGTGCTGCGCCCGCATGCCGAGCAGCTCTACGCCGACGAGCTGGCCGCTCTGGCCGCGTCCGACGACCGGCCGCGCCCGCCCGGCTGGAAGCTGTCGCCCCAGGCCGTCGTCACCTACCTGCTCGGCGACGGCGATGCGGTGACGCCGAAATACATCGGGCCCCGTCGGCTGATGGAGGTCGCCGTGGCCACGCTCGCCACCGACCGGGCGCTGCTTCTGCTGGGCGTACCGGGCACGGCCAAGACCTGGGTGTCCGAGCACCTGTCCGCCGCGATCAGCGGCGACTCCACGCTCCTTGTTCAAGGCACGGCGGGTACGCCGGAAGAAGCGATCCGCTACGGCTGGAACTACGCCCGCCTGCTGGCCGAGGGGCCGAGCCTGGCGGCGGTGGTGCCCAGTCCGGTGATGACCGCTATGCGTACCGGGTCCATCGCGCGGGTCGAGGAGCTGACCCGGGTGCCGTCGGATGTGCAGGACACGCTGATCACGATCCTGTCGGAGAAGACCCTGCCGATCCCGGAGCTGGGCGACGAGGTGCAGGCGGTCAAGGGCTTCAACGTGATCGCCACCGCCAACGACCGGGACCGGGGCGTCAACGAGCTGTCCAGCGCGCTGCGGCGGCGCTTCAACACCGTCGTGCTGCCGGTGCCGTCCAGTGTGGACGAAGAGGTCGACATCGTGTCCCGCCGGGTCGTCTCGCTCGGCCGGGCCCTGGAGCTTCCGGAGGTTCCGGATGCGCTGGCCGAGATCCGCCGCGTGGTGACCGTCTTCCGGGAGCTGCGCGAGGGCGTCACCGGCGATGGGCGTACGAAGCTGAAGAGCCCGAGCGGTACGCTGTCGACGGCCGAGGCGATTTCCGTGATGACCAGCGGCATGGCGCTCGCCGCCCACTTCGGCGACGGCGTGGTACGCCCGGCCGACGTCGCGGCCGGCATCCGTGGTGCCGTCGTGCGCGACCCGTCCTCCGACGGCGTCATCTGGCGCGAGTACCTGGAGACGGTCGCCCGTGAACGCGAAGGCTGGCTCGACTTCTACCGCGCCGCCCGGGACGCCGAGTGAGCGCATCCACCGCCGAGCGGGTCCACGTATTCGGGGTGCGTCATCACGGACCGGGCTCGGCCCGATCCCTGGTGCGTGCCCTGGCGGACCTGAGGCCGGACATGATCCTCGTCGAGGGTCCGCCCGAGGCCGACGGACTCGTGCCGCTGGCGGCCGACGAGGACTTGTCGCCCCCGGTTGCGCTGCTGGCGTACCCGTCCGGGGCCGGCTCGGCCAACCAGGCGTCGTTCTGGCCGTTCGCGGTGTTCTCGCCGGAGTGGCAGGCCATCCGCTTCGCCGTCGCCAACGACGTCCCGCTGCACTTCTGCGACCTGCCGGCGGCCGCTCGGTTCACACCGTCCGATGGTGACGAACCCGTCGACGAGACCGAGCGCTCCGATCCGCTGGGGCAGCTGGCTCTGGCCGCCGGATACGACGACGCCGAACGCTGGTGGGAGGACGTCGTCGAGCACCGCCGCGAGGGAGAACCCGCCTTCGCCGCCGTAGCCGAAGCGATGACGGCCGTACGCGCGGGGCAGCCGACCCCGCCCCGGGAAGCGGTACGCGAGGCGTACATGCGGCAGACGCTGCGCTCGGCGCTGAAGGACGGGTACCAGCGCATCGCCGTCGTTTGTGGAGCGTGGCACGTCCCGGCGCTGATCGGCGACCTGCCGTCGGCGGCCTCCGACGCGGCTCTGCTGAAGGGACTGCCGAAGATGCAGGTGGCCATGACCTGGGTGCCGTGGACCCACGGCCGGCTCGCATCGTGGTCCGGATATGGTGCCGGCGTCACGTCACCGGGCTGGTACCACCACCTGTTCACGACCCGAGATCGCCCGGTCGAACGCTGGCTCGTCGACGTCGCGGCGATGCTGCGCGGCGAGGATCTCCCCGTTTCCAGTGCTCATGTCATCGAGGCCGTACGCCTCGCCGAAGCGCTGGCGGCGTTGCGAGGCCGCCCGGCGGTCGGGCTGAGCGAAGCCGGCGAAGCGGTCCGAGCAGTGCTCTGCGACGGCGACGACGTACGCCACGAACTCGTGCGTACGCGAATGATCGTCGGTGAGCGGCTGGGCACGGTGCCCGACGAGACACCATCGGTGCCGCTGGTCCGGGACCTGGCCGCGCAGTGCAAGCGGCTGCGCCTGGCGCAGGAGGCGCTGGTACGCCAGCTCGATCTCGATCTGCGCAAGCCGAACGACCTCGACCGCAGCCGCCTGCTGCACCGGCTGCGCCTGCTCGGCGTCGACTGGGGCCGGCCGGCGGAGCGCAGCGGCAAGGGTACCTTCTGGGAGTCGTGGCAACTCGCGTGGCAGCCCGAGTACGCCGTCGACCTCATTTCCGCGAGCGCGTACGGCACGACCGTCGCCGAGGCCGCGGCCGCCAAAGTCACCGAAGTCAGCGCCGGAACGAACCTGGCTCAGCTGACCGATTTGATCGAACGATGCCTGCTAGCCGACCTGCCACAGGCGCAGCCACCGTTGCTGCAAGCGATTCATGACCGGGCCGCCCTCGGCACCGACCTGGCCGATCTGATGGCGGCCGTACCGGCGCTCGCCCGTTCCCTGCGCTACGGCGACGTACGTGGCACCGACACCGGCGCTCTCGGAACGGTGCTGACCGGTCTGGTCACCCGCATCCAGCTCGGCCTGCCGAGCGCGCTGACCGGGCTCGACGACGATGCCGCCCGGGCCATGAAGGGCCACTTGGACGCGGTGACCTCGGCCATCGCCCTGCTCGCCGACGACGGCCTGCGCCACGAGTGGCTGTCCACAGTGTCCGGCCTGGTCGATCGCTCGGATCTGCCCGGCATTCTCGCCGGGCGGATGACCCGGCTGCTGCGCGACGAGCAGTTCTGCGATGCCGATGAGACCGAGGTGCGGCTCGCCCGTTCGCTGACGGTGGGCGTACCCGCGGCGACCGCGGCCGGTTTCGTGGAAGGGTTCGTGAGCGGCGGCGGATTGCTGCTGGTGCACGACGAGGCACTTCTGTCCCTTGTAGACCGCTGGCTGACCGGGTTGCCCGGCGACACCTTCACTCAGGTGCTTCCGCTGCTGCGGCGAACGTTCTCGGAGTTCGCCGCTCCCGAACGGCGGGCGGTGGGGGAGCGGATCCGTAACCGGGGCGGTTCCGGTGGTCCCGCCCCGGTGACCACCTCCGACGACCTCGATCCGGGCCGGGTCGGGCTGGTCGTACCGGTTCTCGCCACGATCCTCGGCCGTCCCGGTGCCGCGGCCGACCCCGCTTCGTCCGACGGCGGTGCCGGGGCCGAGCGCGGCGTTGGCGCGGATGGCCACCCGTCCGACGCAGGCGGCGACAACACCGGGGGTGCGGGCTCCGGGGGTTCGGGCGGCGGGGGCGCGGGGAGCGTAGTGGCGGCCGAGGCGCGGGCGCAGAAGACAGGCCCGACGGCCAAGGAGGCGGTGCGATGACAAGCCAGGACGAACGGCTGCGGCGCTGGCGTCTGGTGCTCGGCGGCGAGCAGGATGGCACCGGCCAGCCGCTGTCCGGTCAGGACGCGGGCATGGATGCGGCACTGGCCGCCCTGTACCGGGGTCAGGACGGCGAGGGTTCGAGCGGCCGGCGCCAGGCCGGTCTGGGCGCCTCGGCGCCGTCGGTGGCCCGCTGGCTCGGCGACATCCGCCAGTACTTCCCGGCCTCGGTGGTCCAGGTCATGCAGGCCGACGCCATCGAGCGGCTCGACCTCACCCGGCTGCTGCTCGAACCGGAGATGCTCGAAGCGGTCGAGCCCGACGTCCACCTCGTCGGAACGCTGCTCTCGCTCAACCGGGTGATGCCCGAGAAGGCCCGCGCCACCGCCCGGCAGGTGGTCGCGCGGGTCGTCGCGGATCTGGAGAAGCGGATCGCTCAGCGTACGCGGGCGGCGATCACGGGCGCGATCAACCGGGCGGCCCGGATCAACCGCCCCCGGCACCACGAGATCGACTGGAACCGGACGATCCGCGTCAACCTTCAGCACTACCAGGCGGAGCTTCGCACGATCATCCCGGAACGGCTGGTCGGCTACGGCCACCACGCCCGCGCGGTGCAGCGCGACGTGATCCTCTGCGTCGACCAGTCCGGATCGATGGCCGCGTCGGTGGTCTACTCCGGCGTCTTCGGCGCCGTCATGGCTTCGATGCGCAGCGTACGCACCTCGCTCGTGGTGTTCGACACGGCGATCGTCGACCTCACCGACCAGCTCCACGACCCCGTCGAAGTCCTCTTCGGCACGCAGCTCGGCGGCGGTACCGACATCAACCGGGCCATCGCTTACTGCCAAGGGCTCATCACCCGCCCCCGCGACAGCATCTTCGTCCTCATCAGCGACCTCTACGAGGGCGGCGTACGCGACGAGATGCTGCGCCGCGTCGCATCGATGGTCGCCGCCGGCGTACAGGTGATTGTGCTGCTGGCGCTGTCGGACGAGGGCCGGCCGGCGTACGACCACGAGAACGCGGCCGCCCTGGCGGCCCTGGGCGTCCCCGCGTTCGCCTGTACGCCGGACATGTTCCCGGAGCTGATGGCGGCGGCGATCCAGCGACGCGACCTGCATCCGTTCGCGGAGCGGGCCGCGGGGCAGTGATACGGCAGTTGCAGGAGCGGGCGGCCCGAGCCCTTCCGGCGCAGCACGTCCAGTACGCGGACAGCTGGTGGCTGCGCTACGCGCCGGGATGCTCATGGTGGATCGGGTCGGTACTCCACGGAGACCGTCCTGTCCCGGCTCACTGGCCTGCACCGCGACGCGCGGGGTAGTGGCCTGGCGGCGTGTTCTCCCACGAGGTCGGCGTACGCAAGCCGAACCCCCGAACGTACCGATCAGGCGGTGACCATAGGCAGCGGCGGCAGGGGACAGTGCAGCAATGCGCACACCGTCCGGAGGAGTTCGGCCTCCGAGATCGTGATGAGCCGGTCGGCTCCGATGACGGTGACAACGGCCCGAACGAGGACTGACTTGTCCTCGGGCGCCAGCGCATCCAGGGCCGGCCAGACCGCCTCCAGCTCCACCACGCCGCGCGCCGGTGGTGCGTAAGGAACCTGACGGCCGGGCAGGATCAGCTCCACTCCGGCGGCGAAAGCATCCGCGGCTTCGGACGGCGTCGGCGCACCGGCCTGTGCCAGCACCGCCAGCAACGTCACCGCGAAGGCAGCCGTGTCGGCGAGGCTGCGCTGCGCGACCCGCCACTGCGACCGCGGGTGCAACGCATCCTGCACTTCGCCCAGGAGCAGGCGCGACAGGCAGTACTCGAACGCGGTCACCCGGCCGTCGGCGTGGATCAGATCGAAGACCGCGCGTACGGCGCTTTCCTGATCCGACTGCGGCATCTGGCGTACCGTGGGAAAGGCCAGCTGGGCCAGCGGCAGGCGCAAGTGCGGCGCCAGCCCGGCCACGCTCGCCGCCTGCGCGGCCTGGGCCAGCGACGGGCTGTGGCGCTGCGCGATCACGGCCAGCTGGGCCTCGCGAGCCTGCGGGTTCTCGGCCAGAAGGAGCCCGAGCAGGAGGGGTACGACGGCGCGCGGGTCGCGGGCTTGCTCCACTGTGGAGTCTGGCATCTCCTCCAGCAGCGCCGCCGCCTGCGCGAAGGCGGAGTCGGTCGGGGCGGCGATGCGTTCGACGATGGCGGCCGGCTCAATGCGCGTCTGTCCACGCTGGACCGGAGCCGCCGGGGCGAGGCCGAGGGCCACGTCCTCGCGCAGGCCGTCCGGCGGCTGCCGGTGCCAGCCGTGGGCCAGGGCGTCGAGCTGGCCGGGGTCGAAGCTCGGCTCCAGGACCTTGATGCGGTCCAGCAGCGGCGGATGCGTCGCGAACAGGGCGCTGAACCGCTGGCCGGAGCCGAACAGCAGGTGCCCGACCTCCTCGGTACGCGGGCTGCGCAGCGCGGATCCGGTGGGCAGGCCGGCGATCTTCTTCAGCGCACCGGCGATCCCGGCGGTCTGCCGCGTGAACTGCACGGCCGATGCGTCGGCGAGGTACTCGCGCTGGCGGGAGACCGAGGCTTGGATGAGGCGGCCGGCGAACACGCCCGCGAACCCCGCCACCACCAGCGCCAGGCCGAACAGCGGTAGCGGATTGTTCTTGCCACCGCGCGTATACAGCAGCATGCGGCCGATGACGGTCAGGAACAGGATGCCGAACAGCAGGCCGATCAGCCGGATGTTCAGCCGCATGTCGCCGTTGACGACGTGGCTGAACTCGTGCGCGATGACGCCCTGCAGCTCGTCGCGGTTCAGCTTGCGCAGCGCACCGTCGGTCACCGCCACGGCCGCGTCCGACGGCGACCAGCCCGCGGCGAACGCGTTGATGGCGTCCTCACTGGGCAGGACGTACACGGCCGGAACGCTGACGCCGGAGGCGATCGCGATCTCCTCCACGACGTTGTTGAGCCGGCGCAGCAGCGGATCGGTGGTATCGCGCGGCACCAGCATGCCGCCCATCTCCACGGCCACGCGCCCGCCGCCGCCGCGCAGGCCCAGCGTCCGGAACGCCGTCGCCAAGCCGATCGCCAGGCCGGTGCCGATCGTCGCGGTCAGCGCGATCCCGGCCACGCTGGCCGGATCGTCCCAGCCCCGAAAGAGCGTGATGGCCGCGACGTCGACGGTGAGGATGATGCCGATGACCGCGAACACGAAGAGGAACACCAGGCGCGCCGACATGCGGCGGACCTGGCGCTGGCGGGCGAAGAAGTCCATGTCGTCAGAACCGCACCTGCGGCGCCTCGCGCTGCTCCGGCCCCTCGGTCTCGAACAGGGCCGCCGACGCGAACCCGAACATTCCGGCGATCATGCTCGCCGGGAAGACCTCACGCCCGTTGTTGTACGACATCACCGAGTCGTTGTACGCCTGCCGCGCGAACGCGACCTTGTTCTCGGTGGACGTCAGCTCCTCCGACAGCTGCATCATGTTCTGGTTCGCCTTGAGATCCGGGTACGCCTCGGCCAGCGCGAACAGCCGGCCCAGCGCCTGGGTCAGGATGTTCTCGGCCCCGCCCAGCTGGCCCATCGCGCTGGGGTCGCCGGGGTTGGCCGTGGCCGCGGCCTGAGCCGTAACGGCGCCGCTGCGGGCGGCGATGACGGCCTCAAGCGTCTCGCGTTCGTGCTTCATGTACCCCTTGGCCGTCTCGACCAGGTTGGGGATCAGATCGTGCCGCCGGGTGAGTTGCACGTCGATCTGCGCGAACGCGTTCTTATAGGCATTGCGTGCTCGAACAAGCCCGTTGTAGATCGAAACCACCCAGATCGCAACGACGACCACGAACAGCACCAGGCAGCCGATGCCGATCAACCATTCCATGCCGTGCTCCTGACGGATCCAGCGGTCCAGCGTGGACCGCGGCCCTCAGCTTAGGGGCTGGGTGCCACATTTCGCGGTGAATGCGGGCCGCGACGGCGGTATCCGGTCCGTGATCGCCGTGTGTGCGCCGATTTCGGCGGATCTCGGTTTTGACATACCCCGGTGCCATGATGCGCTCATGGCTGATGTGCTCCTCTTTCACTCCGTGTACGGCCTGCGCCCGGCGGTTCTGGCGGCCGCCGACCGCCTCCGCGACGGTGGACACCGCGTCATCACACCCGATCTCTACGCCGGTGCCGTCGTCGACACCGTGGAGGAGGGCTTCGCATTGCGCAACCGCATCGGCATCGACGTGGTCCTGGCGCGGGCCGGCGAGGCGCTCGGCGACCTGCCGGCCGGCGGCGTACTGGCGGGCCTGTCCATGGGCGGCTCCATCGCCCAGGAACTCGGCGTCGCCGATCCCCGGGTGAGCGGCCTGCTTCTGCTGCACGGTGTCGGCGGCCCGCCCGAGAAGGCCACGGCCGGCCTGCCGGTCCAGGTGCACACCATGAACGGCGACGAGTACGCCACGCCCGAGGAGATCGCCGAATGGTCGCAGGCGATGGACCGGTTCGGCACCCAACACGAGATCTTCCGTTACGACGGCGGCGGGCATCTCTACACCGACGCGGATCTGCCGGACTACCACGGCCCGTCCGCCGAGCTGACGTGGGAACGCTGCATGGCGTTCCTGGCCTCGCTCACTACGTGACACGGTCCGGCTGTTCTCTCCTTCTCTGCGACCGGGTGGCCGTGGCAGGCTCGCCGCATGAAGGTGTTCGTGTCGGTGGACATGGAGGGCGTGGCCGGCATCGTCGACTGGGCTCAGTGCCTCGCCTCGGGCGACGACTACGCGCTCGGCCGCGACCTGCTCGTCGGTGAGGTCAACGCGGCCGTCGAAGGCGCGTTGGCCGCGGGGGCTACGGCGATCCTGGTCAACGACGCGCACTCGATGATGCGTAACCTGCCGCCGGCGTCGCTGGCCGGGCGGGCGGCGTACCTGTCCGGACGGTTCAAGCCGCTCTACATGATGCAGGGACTCGACTCGTCGTTCCAGGCCGCCGTCTTCCTCGGCTACCACGCCGCCATCGCCACGCCGGGCGTACTGTCACACACCTACAACCCGCGAGCCATCGCCGATGTACGCCTCAACGGCGTCACAACCGGTGAAGCAGGTCTGAACGCGTTGGTGGCGCAGCATTTCGGCGTACCGATCGCGGTCGTCACCGGCGATCAGTATGTGGGGCCGGAGGCGGCACCCTTCTGCCCGGGGATCACCGCGATCCGGGTCAAGGAGTCGATCAGCCGGTACGCCGCCCTCAACCAGCATCCGGCAGCCGCCCGCGACCTGATCCGCGACGGCGTACGCGCAGCGCTGGCGGATCTGGCGCGGCTGACGCCACCCGAGATCGCTATGCCGGCCACCATTGAGATCCGGTTCATGTCGCCCGACATGGCCGAACAGGCGACCTGGATCCGCGGCGTACGCCGGGTCGATACCGTGACCGTGGAGCTGATCGGCGATGAGCCGCTGGGGCTGTATCAGAGCTTCATCGCAATCGTCTATTTGACGCGGTCGCTGGTGGAGACGTGACGGGCGAACAGGGCCTCGGCTGCTGATTCCCACTCCTCGACCAGGTCGGTCGTCTCCGGCGCCCGCAGCCACTGGATCTGGAGACCGTCCATCATCGCGACGATCTGGCGGGCCAGCGACTGCGGATGGTCCGTGCGGCCCTTGGCCAGCGCGGTGAAGACGGCGACGGTGTGATCCTGCCGAGCGGCGAAGTACGCGTGCGCGGGGTGGCTGGGTGCGAGGGACTCGGCTTCCAGGACGGCGAACAGGCGCACGATCTCGGGCTGCGTCGCGTTGCGGCGGACCAGGGCCGAGCACATCTGGCGCAGATCGACCTCATGGAGGGCCTCGGCCGCCGGCCAGTCGTCGGTCAGGCTCCGGCCGAGCTGGGCGGCGAGGGAGCGGGCGTCTTCGGCGTCGCGGTGTTCGAGGACCGCGATGAGCAGGCCGTCCTTGGATCCGATGTGGTGCAGCAGGCCGGGTACGGTCAGGCCGCAGCCGTCGGCGACGTCCTGCATCGACAGGCCCCAGAAGCCGCGTTCGGCGATGAGACGCGTGGTCACTTCCATGATCTGCCGGCGGCGTTCGGCGGCGGGTAGGCGGGCGCG
>Ga0114129_10001681_pt1 | contig 30160 bp, 34 predicted proteins | sample RhiMetdeltSRZDD1_FD_80071 | JGI IMG/M metagenome (GOLD analysis project Ga0114129, IMG submission 80071) | Populus rhizosphere microbial communities from Tennessee, USA - Rhizosphere MetaG P. deltoides SRZDD1 (version 2) (version 2) | ecosystem: Host-associated > Plants > Roots > Rhizosphere >... | reverse complement strand
GCAATCTAACGTTCCGGTTTTGCCGCGCCGCACGAAGCGCGCAGCGCTGAGCGGCAGGCGCCGGTCAACAACCGGCTGTTAGATCGCGATTGATCCATTCGCCGCCGCTGTCGGTGCTGGAACGTCGAAGCCGACCGTGAGTATTGCGTCTACCTTACCGCAGCCATCGCGTATTGGATATGCGAATAGGCTGTAATGACGAGGACCGTCACTGCGCTGGAACACCAGAATTCGCGAAATCGGCTCGCGACGAGTGAAAGTATCTCGCTTGAGAGCCATGATCTCGTCGGCGTCCGCTCTTGAAATCAACTCATCATCGCGCTTCCCAACCACAGCCTTTGGATCAAAATCAGGGTGCGGATTGTCGATCCACACATAGCGCAGTTGCCGATCGACCTCAGCGACGACCGCTCCGAGTGCGCCCAGCGCCTTGCGTATGCCCGCAACATTCGACCGGTCGAGGTCTCTCATTTGCGTTTGCGCTGGAGGGCGAGGCATCGCGATCTAACGTTGAATAGTCCGAAACATTGCCGGATATCATGGCGCGGCTTCGAAGAGTCGACAAATGAATCAATTACTTGTCTTGGGGGCGGCCGGGATATACGGACGTTTCCGGGACAAGCGGTTGTTTGGACTCGACTTCCGGTTTGGTGACAGGTGAAGAAGATAAAACGAGGTGGACTATTCGCGAGTTTAATCTTGTTCTAGGGGCGTCCCCAACCCGTAGAGGAGTGTCACCATGAATCGCAAGCTTCTTAGTGCGCTGTGCGTCGCGGCAATGACCGTTGGTGGTGCGGCGCAGGCGCAGGACTCCGGCATGACGTTCTTTCTGGCGACGAATCCTGGCAAGGGCGGGGATCTCGGCGGGCTGACTGGGGCGGATGCGCGCTGCCAGGCGCAGGCGAAAGAGGCGAATGCGGGCGGGAAGACCTGGCGCGCCTATCTCAGCACTCCGGCGGCCGGCGGGCAGGCTGCGGTGAATGCGCGCGATCGCATCGGCAAGGGTCCGTGGCGCAACGCGAAGGGCGTGGTGGTGGCGAAGGACGTCGAGGAGCTGCACGCCAATCCGAACATCAACTTCGAGACCGCGCTCACGGCGAAGGGCGAGCCGGTGAACAGCCGCCGCCTGAAGCCCAACTATCACGACATCCTCACCGGCTCGCAGGCCGACGGGCGCGCGTTTCCCGCGGACAAGGGCGACACCACGTGCGGAAACTGGACGAGCAGCGGCGAGGGATCGGCGTTCGTCGGCCACCATGACCGCGAGGGGCTGCGCGACGACGCGTCTTCGAAGTCCTGGAACTCCTCGCATCCGTCGCGCGGCTGCAGCCTCGAGGCGCTGAACGGCACCGGCGGCAACGGCTACTTCTATTGCTTCGCCGCGAACTGACGCGATCGTTCTAGCTCGGCGGGTGGGGCAGCGGGCCCGGATGGTGGGGGATATCCCCCGGTGCCGCGGAGCTCACCCAACGCGGTCGAAGCGGCCGAGGGGGACGAGGAACGAAGAAAATCCGTTTGCGTTGATCGGCTTAGCGAAGTCTTGAGCGGCGCGGAGAAGCGCTGGCATGCAGGGTGCGTAAAGAGTGGCGCGCGGGGACCAAACCCAAGCCAACCCAAAACTCAAGGAGCCACTCATGAACACCAGAACCGCCCTTCTTTCCGCCGCCGTTTTCTCCGCGCTCGCCCTCATCGCTTCGGGCGCATCCGCGGCAACCCGCAGCGAGACTCCTGCCGTCGCCCCGGCGTCGGCGCTGACGACTCTCGCCAAGCACGGCGCCGACGACCCGGTCGGCAGCGAAGATCCGGGCTGCGACGACCGCGGCACCGACGTATGCGCGTACATCAAGGTGTCGAAGAACGGCGCCGATGACGCGGTCCAAACCGGCGACGACAACGGCGTCGACTTCATCCTCGGCAAGAACGGCGCCGACGACGCGGTCCAAACCGGCGACGACAACGGCGTCGACTTCATCCTCGGCAAGCACGGCGCCGACGACGCGGCCGATCCTTTCGACGACCACGGCGTGGACGTCATCCTCGCCAAGCACGGCGCCGACGACCTGGTCGACGGCGAAGACGACCACGGCGTCGACTTCATCCTCGGGTAGAACGGTTCATCCGTACGGACGGCGAGCCGGCAGGCGCGGCTCGCCGTTCGCTTTGATTCAAATCAAGAAACAGCCTGGCGGGGAACCTAAACTGTGTTTGGAATGCGAAACAATCCGTTCAATTTGAGCCGCTGGTTCGGGGCGGTTGCGCTGGTTTCGATCGCGGCGATCAGCCTGGTTTCCGGCTGGCTCCTGTCCAGTTTCCTGACGCAGCGCATGCTGCAGCAGGAGGCCCGCCTGACACAGGAGACGATCGACAGCATCGTGCGGGTGGAGCAGGCCGCGGATTTCTTCGGCGACGGCGACCTGAGCCACGAGCGCGACTTCCGCGAGTTCGTCGCCCACGTGTCCGAGCTGCCGGACGTGCTGCGGGCCAACTTCTACTCCGCCCAGCGCAAGGTCATCTGGTCCTCCGACCCGGCGCTGATCGGGCGTCACTTCCCGGAGAATGACGAGCTCGAAGACGCGCTCGGCGGCAGGCTGGTCGCGCACGGCGGCCAGCGCGCGAAGAGCGAGCACGAGGACCTCGACCCGCGCTACCGTTATTTCTTCGAGATCTACTCGCCGGTGCGGGCCGACCCGACCGGCGAAGTGGTCGGGGTGGTCGAGCTCTACAAGACGCCGCAGGCGCTGTTCGAGGCGATCGCGGCGGGCGAGCGGGCAATCTGGATCGGCGCGGCGCTCGCGGGCCTGTTCCTCTATGCCACGCTCTTCTGGCTGGTGCGGCGCGCCGACAACACGATCCGTGCGCAGCGCGAGCGCCTGGTGCAGTCGGAGACCTTCGCCGCAATCGGCGAAATGAGTTCCGCGGTCGCGCACGGCATCCGCAATCCGCTCGCTTCCATCCGCTCCTCGGCCGAGCTTGCGCTTGACTCGCGGCCCGCCGAGTGGCGCGACGAGGCCCGCGATATCGTCGAGCAGGTGGACAGGCTGGAGTCGTGGGTGCGCCGGCTGCTGTCGTATTCGCAGCCGCTCGGCGACAAGGCCGAACCGGTCCAGGTCGGCGCCCTGGTGCAGGCGAGCCTCGCCGGCTTCGAGCGCGAGCTGGATCGCCGCCAGATTCGCACCACGGTGGAGATCGACGTGCCGCTGCCGCCGGTCCGGGCGGACGCGCTGATGCTCGAGCACGTCTTCAACAGCCTGATCGCCAATGCGATGGAAGCCGTCGAGCGCGACGGCCGCATCGGCGTGGCGGTCCAGCGCGACGGGGAACGAGGCCTGCGCGTCAGCGTGACCGACACGGGCCCGGGGATGACGCCGAAGGAAATGCAGGGCGCATTCAAGCCGTTCCACACCAGCAAGCCGAAGGGCATCGGCATCGGCCTGCCGCTCGCCCGGCGCATCGTGCAGCGCTTCGGCGGGTCGATCGCGCTCGCGAGCGCCCCGGGTGCAGGGACCACCGTCGACGTGCTGCTTCCGGCCACCTGAGGAGACTGCTTTGCCCTGTGCCGTCCTGGTGATCGAAGACGAAGCGACGCTCGCCCGCAACGTCAAGACCTACCTGCAGCGCAACGGCTACGATGCCGAGACCGCAGGCAGCGCGGAGGAGGGGCTCGCGGCGTTCGACCGCTTCAAGCCCGAGGCCGTGATTCTCGACCTGCGGTTGCCCGGCATGGACGGCCTCGCCGCGCTCGCCCGCCTGCGCGCTCTGGACCCGAACCTGATCGTCGTCATGCTGACCGGCCACGGCAGCGTGGAGACCGCGGTGGAGGCGATGAGGGCGGGGGCCTACGACTTCCTCACCAAGCCGGTATCGCTCAGCAAGCTCGGGCTGCTCCTCGAGAAAGCGCTGGGCGAGGTGCGGCGCGACGAGACGCTGCACTATCACGAGCGGCGCAACGCCACCCACGCCGGCCTCGAAAACCTGCTCGGCGAATCCGAACCCATGCGCGCGCTGAAAAACAAGCTCGCCCAGGTGATCGAGGCGGAGCGGCGCCTCACCGACGCGGACGCCCCGGCGGTCCTGGTGACGGGCGAGACCGGCGTCGGCAAGGAAGTTGTCGCGCGCGCGCTGCACTACTCCGGCCAGCGCGCCGACAAGCCGTTCGTCGAGATCAACTGCGCGTCGATCCCGGCGCAGCTGCTCGAGTCCGAGCTCTTCGGCCACGAGCGCGGCGCGTTCACCGACGCGCGCGAGCGCAAGCTCGGCCTGGTCGAGACCGCGCAGGGCGGAACGCTGTTCCTCGACGAGATCGGCGACATGGATCTCGGCCTGCAGGCCAAGCTCCTCAAGCTGCTCGAGGAGAAGTCGGTGCGCCGCGTCGGCAGCCTGCGCGACCAGAAAGTCGACGTGCGCATCGTCGCCGCGACCCACCGGCCGCTCGAGGCGCTGGTCAAGGAGAACCGCTTCCGCTCCGACCTGTATTTCCGGTTGCGCGTGGTGGAGCTTCCGGTGCCGCCGCTGCGCGAGCGTGGCGCGGACATTCTGCTCCTCGCGCGCCACTTTCTCGCCGTGCACGGCGCGCGCTACGGCAAGCCGGGCCTGCGCTTTTCGGCCGCGACCGAGCGGCTGCTCGCCGCGCACTGCTGGCCGGGCAACGTGCGCGAGCTGCGCAACGTGGTCGAGCAGGCGGTGCTGCTCGCCGCGGGACCGACGGTCGAGCTCGAGCGCGCGAGCCTCTCGCCGGTCAGCGCCGCGCCGCCGCAGCCGGCCGCGGCGCAGCCCGCGGCGGCGGTCGATTCGGCGCCGGAGTCCTCCCGGCTCGACCGCGCCGAGCGCGCGCTGCTTCTCGAATCGCTCGAGACTACCCAGTGGAACGTAAGCCGCGCGGCGCGGCTTCTCGGCGTGTCGCGCGACACGATGCGCTACCGGATGGAGAAGTTCCGGCTCGCGCCGCCGCGCCCGGTCTAGCGCAGGATCGCGATCGCCGCCACGACGAGCGCGCAGAGCGACAGCGCGCCCGCGACCGAAGCGAGGATCGTGACGCGCCGCATGCGATGCTCGGCGAGCTGCGCGGCTTCCTGAAGCGCGGCCACGGTGCTTTGCAGCTGTGCGGCGAGCTCCTTCACGTGCGCGGTGTTCTGCGCCGCGGCCGACTGCAGCTCCGCGATTTGCTGCTGCAGGAGCTGTGACGGATCCGGCACGGACTCGACCTTCTTTTTGGTGAAGACCGGCGCCGCGGTGTCATAGATTGTTTTGACGTGCGGTAGTACCGCTTTCAGGGCGGGAATAATCCACGAAGCCATGCCGCCATTGTAGTGGGAGTATTTGTACGCCCGCTGCGCCGTGACATAACTGCCCTCACCAAGGGGGAAACATGTCGAATCTACGGATTGCGACGGCGGTGGTGGCGGGCTGGCTGATGGTCATGCCGCGCTTGGGCTGGTCGCAGGAGGCCGCGGGGCACATCCTGTGGGCGTTCGGCCAGGTCGAGCGCGTCGGCGCCGACGGCGTCGCCAAGCCGCTCGCCAAGGGCGACGCGGTGTTCGAGGGCGACGTGATCCGCTCCGCCGCCGGCTCCCACGCCCAGCTCGTTATGAGCGACGAGGCGCTGGTCGCGGTGCGCGCCGAGTCGAGCGTCAAGCTCACCAAGTACAGCTATCACGGCGTCGAGGACGGTACCGAGCGCGCCGTCATCGACCTGCTGAAGGGCGGCCTGCGCTCCGTCACCGGGGCGATCGGACGGACCAACAAGGAGAACTACCAGCTCAGGAACGACATGCACGTGATCGGCATTCGCGGCACCGACCACGAGACCTACGCCAACGATGCCGGCACGTTCAGCCGGGTCACCCTGGGCGGGACGTACATCCAGGCGCCCTCGGGGCGCATCGACGTGGCCCCCGGGGAAATTGCGTTCGCGAGCCGGAAGAACGAACGTGCGCCGCTGCGCCTCGAGCGCACGCCGGAATTCATGCAGGTCGCCTCGCTCAACCGCGGCAACACCGGGCCGCAGCTGCGCGGCCCGGGCGCGAGCGACGAGCGCCGCTTGCAGAAAAGCGCCGACGGCGCGCCGGCCGGCGCGGGTGCGGCAGGGGCCGCGCCCGTTGTGCCGACCCAGACGCTGGGCGATAACACCGTGCAGAAGGGCCTGACAAAAGGAATCGGCCTTGATCCGCTGAAGGGCCCGAAGACCACCCCGCCCGGCAAGCTCAAGTGACTTTGTGGGCAGGTGAATCCCGGGGTGCATGAAATAATCCCGTGAGACGGCCCTGGCGAAGAGGGCCCCACAACAAGAAGAAAGCGGGTAGCACCACCCCGATGCGCTGGATCGCCGCGGTTACGCTGTGCCTCGCGCTCGTCCTGCGCGCCGGCCCGTCGCCCGCCCAGGAGGATCTCGACCTCGCGCTGCTCGCGCGCGCCGAGGCGCTGGTGCGATCGGGCGAGGCCGAGCAGGCCTGGGTACTGCTCGCACCCCTCGAGCGCCAGTACGCCGGGCGGACGGATTTCGACTACCTGCTCGGAGTGGCGGCGCTCGAATCGGGGCGGCCGAACCGCGCTACTTTCGTTTTCGAGCGCGTACTCACCGTGAACCCCGGCTACCTCGCGGCGCGCCTGGAGATGGCGCGCGCGTATTTCGCGCTGCGCGATTTCGAGCGCGCCGAGCGCGAGTTCAACGTGATCCTGGCCAGCGCGCCGCCGCCGGAGATCGCCACGCTGAGCCGCCTGTACCTCTCCAAGATGCGGCGCGAAGCGCAGCCCGCGCGCGGCGCGGTCTTCAGCGGCTACGCCGAGGCCACGATCGGCCACGACAGCAACGTCAACGCCGCGGCGGCGGTGAGCTCGGTGTTCGTCCCGGGGCTCGGCAACGAGCTCGCGATCGATCCGTCGCTGATGGCCAGGGCCGACGATTTCGTGGGCCTCGGCGGAGGCCTGGAATACACGCACGCGCTCACCTCGAACGTCGGCCTCACGGCCGGCGCCGACGTGCGCCAGCGCTGGTACTCCCACGCCGACACCTTCGACTCGCGCGCGGCAGAGGTTCAGGCCGCCCTCACGCACCGGCTCGACGAGCAGAGCCTGGTCCAGTACAGCGGCCGCTTCAGCGATTACGAGCTCGACAACGCCTCCTACCGCGACACTGCATCCCTCGTCGCGCAATGGAACCGGCGCCTCAGCCTTCGCACCCGGATCTCGCTCGGGGGCGAGGGGCACCGCATCCGCTACCGCACGGACGCCACCAAGTCGAGCAGCTCCGACCTCTACGCCGCGAGCGCCGGCGTGACCTATGTGCTGCAGCCGGCCACGCTGACCGCGGCGAGCGCCTCGCTCTACCTGGGCAACGACCAGGCGGTGGCCGGACGCGCCGATGGCGACCGCAGGCTCTACGGCGCAACCGTGGGACTGCAGCGCAGGTTGATGGAGCGCGCCGAGGTCTACGTGCGGCTATCGGTTCTCGATTCGGACTACGAGATGCCGAACGCCGACTTCGGCGTGACCCGGCGCGACCGGCAATACGACGCGGTGCTCGGCATCGGCTGGGAGTTCGCGAACGGCTGGGTGCTGCGCCCACAGGTGCTGCACACCACCCACCATTCCAATATCCCGCTCAATGAGTACAAACGCACCGAAACTTCCCTTACGCTGCGGCGGGTCTGGGACTGAAAGCGGCTAGAGCGGGATCGCGAGCAGCGTGTCGAAAGCCCGGCTGTCGCAGATCACCACCCGCTCCTCGTAGCGCGGCTCGGGCGCGAGCTCGATGCGGTCCACGTAGCGGCCGCTGGCGAAGAGCAGGCTTTCGCCGTTCTGCATGATGCGCACCACGAGGAAATTGGCGCGCGAGGCCGCCGAGCGCTCGCCGGTGCGCTCGACCAGGATCGACGAGACGAGGTGGCGGTAGCGCTGCGGCTCGTAGATGTTGGCGTGGCGCAGCGACGCCACGCGGTCGCGCAGCATCGCCCGCCCCTCGGCGTAGAGCACCGGCAGCGGCAGGCCGCGCTCCTCGTTCTCCGCGGTGGTGATGCGGTAGGTGCCGTTCTCGGTGAAGAACTGCGGCCAGTCCTCGAGCCGGTCCGCGTCGAGAGCGTGCGCGTAGCGGGCATGCAGCTGTTCCACGACGAACTGAAGCTGCGGGTCGCTCGGCAGGCTCATGAAAGAATCGTGGTCCGTCCCTGATTTTCTTAGAATCAAATTTCCATGTAACGGCGCCAGGTCTGCCAGAGGCCGCGCACGGCAGTCTCGGTGATGCGCGAGTCGCCCGAGCCGACGGCGGAGCCGCCCATCTCGATCACCGAGGCGCGGTCGGGGGATCCGGCCACGCCGCGCTGCACGAAGCCGGTCGCGGCGCCGTCCTCCATCGAGATGTAGCCGGCCGGGCCGACCAGGTTGGCCTGAAGGATGCGGCGTCGCTGCATCGCGTCGTCGTCGTCGGCGAAGCCGAACAGCGTCCAGTGGAGCTCGGTGCGGTCGACGCCCTTCGGCACCACCTGGCGCGCGGCGAGCGAGTTGCGGATCTGGTGCAGCACGAACCCCGGGAACAGCGACAGGATCTGGATCGACACCCGGTCGCCGAGCTCGTCGACCTGCTGCAGGAGCTCGGGTGCTTCCAGCTGGAACTGGCTGGCGGACGAACCTGCGGAGCGCATGCCGTCCTTCTCGTAGGCATCGCCCGTGTCCTCCACCATCTCGGTGTAGGTGCAATGGTGCGCGCCGTCCTGCGACACGAACACGCCGCCCTTCTGGGTCAGGCGGTTGATGCGGAAGCGGGTGAAGAAGAGGTGCAGCAGGCTCGCATGGTACGTGTCCTTCACGTTGTCCATGTAGAGCTTCCAGTTGTTCGGCAGGATCTGGGTGTAGGTGCCGAGCACCTTCACCGGCTTCCTCATCACGCGCCGGATCCGCGGCAGGATGTCCGGGCCGATGTAGTCCTCCAGGGACGGAGCGCTCGCCGAGAGCGTGCCGAAAACCAGGCCGTGCAGCGACGCCACGCGCAGCTTCTTCGGCGCCTGGGTCTCCGGCTTGGCGTCGGCCGGCAGGCCGCCCTTGCCGGCGATGCCGCGGCGGAAGGCGACGGTCGCGAGGTTGCCCTCGTGGTCGTAGACCCAGTTGTGGTAGATGCAGACGAAGCGCTCGGCCTTGCCGCGCGCCTGCATGCACACCAGCGCGCCGCGGTGTGCGCAGCGGTTCTCCCAGGCGTGGAGCGCGCCCTTGGGGTCACGCGTCACCACCACCGGCATGTCGCCGACGAAGGTGGTGACGAAGCTCTGCGGCTCGGGCAGCTCGGCCTCCAGGCACAGGTAGCTCCACGCCGCGCCGCGCCAGATCCTCTCCTGCTCCTCGCGGTAAACGTCCTCGTCCTGGTAGACCCAGTAGGGAACGCGCGTCACGCCCTCGGGGGGCCACTCTCGCCGCAGCGTCGATCCGCGCAACATCGACTTATTATAATTAGCGCGTCCCGCCGATCGACGAGGAGGCTGCCTTGGTTCGCGTGTTCCTGCTTTGCGTTGCGCTGCTCGCATCCAGCGGCGTCCCTGCCCAGACCGGCAGCGGCGAGTCCTATCAGCCGGCGTCGGGCCAGCCGGGCAAGGACGTGGTCTGGGTTCCGACGCCCTACGCGCTGATCGAGAAGATGCTCGACATGGCGCAGGTCACGCCCCAGGACTACGTGATGGACCTCGGCTCCGGCGACGGCCGCAACATCATCATGGCGGCCAAGCGCGGCGCGAAGGCGCTCGGGGTCGAGTACAACCCCGAGATGGTCGCGCTCTCGCGGCGCAACGCCGCCAAGGAAGGGGTCGGCGACAAGGCGCGCTTCGTCCAGGGCGACATGTTCGAGGCCGACATCTCGCAGGCCACGGTGCTGGCGCTGTTCCTGCTGCCGGACAACCTGCGCCGCCTGACGCCGAAGTTCCAGAGCCAGCTGAAGCCCGGCACCCGCCTGGTGATGAACGGCTTTCCGATCCCGGAGTGGGCGCCGGACGTCACCGAGCAGGCGACCGGGGACTGCGGCAACTGGTGCACCTCGCACCTCTACTACGCGCCGGCCAAGGTCGGCGGAAGCTGGCGCCTAGGGCAGGGCACGCTGCGCTTCGAGCAGAGCTTCCAGATGCTCTCCGGCACGCTCAACAAGACGCCGATCAGCGACGCTCGCCTGAAGGGCGAGGAGATCAGCTTCACCGCCGGCGACACGCGGTACGTCGGCCGCGTCAACGGCAACGCGATGAGCGGCGAGACCAAGGGGCCGAACCCCGGGCAATGGAAAGCGACGCGGCTCGGCAATGATCATTGACATCCACGGGCACTACACCACCGAGCCGCCGGCGCTGCACGCGTTCCGCGACAAACAGCTCGCGGGGCTCGCCGATTCGGCGCGCAAGCCTGCGTCCACCGACCTCGGCATCAGCGACGAGACGCTGGTGAAGAGCGTCCAGCCGCAGCTCAAGTTCCAGACCGAGCGCGGTGGCGACCTGACGCTGTTCTCGCCGCGCGCCGGCGGCATGGCGCACCACGTCGGCACGGAGAAAATCAGCATCGAGTGGTCGCGTATCTGCAACGACCTCATCCACCGCATCTGCCGGCTGCTGCCGGACAACTTCGTCGCCGTCGGGCAGCTGCCGCAGTTCCCCGGCGTGTCGCCGAAGAACTGCATCCCCGAGCTCGAGCGCCTCGTGAACGAGCTCGGCTTCGTCGGCGTGAACCTGAACCCCGACCCCTCGGGCGGCATGTGGACCGATCCGCCGCTCATCGACCGGCACTGGTACCCGATCTACGAGAAGCTGTGCGAGCTCGACGTGCCGGCGATGATCCACGTGTCGTCGTCCTGCAATCCGAACTTTCACCATACCGGCGCGCACTACATCAACGGCGACACCACCGCCTTCATGCAGCTCATCCAGGGCAATCTCTTCAAGGATTTCCCGACGCTGCGCTTCGTGATTCCTCATGGCGGCGGCGCGGCGCCGTACCACTGGGGCAGGTACCGCGGTCTCGCCCAGGACATGGGCCGGCCGCCGCTCTCCGAGCACGTCATGAAGAACGTGTTCTTCGACACCTGCGTCTACCACCTGCCGGGCATCGAGCTGCTCGCCAAGGTGATCCCCGTCGACAACATCCTGTTCGCCTCGGAGATGGTCGGCGCCGTCAAGGGCATCGACCCGACCACCGGCCACCACTACGACGACACCAAGCGCTACGTCGACCAGCTCAAGCACCTCAGCGAGCAGGACCGCTACAAGGTCTTCGAGGGCAATGCGCGCCGCGTCTATCCGAGACTCGACAAATTGCTGAAGAAACGGAAGGAGCAACGATGAGCGCTGCCATGCGCATCCTGGACATTCCGAAGCGGCCCGACCCGCGCCTGGTCGCCGAGCTCGGCAAGATGGTCACGCCGCACCTCTCCGACAGCATGGAGCGCCTGTATGCGAGCGGGCCGCAGCTGCGCCCGATGCACAAGGCCGGAAAGCTCGCCGGCCCGGCGTTCACGGTGAAGACCGCGCCCGGCGACAACCTGCTGGTGCACAGGGCGCTCGACACCGCCAAGCCGGGCGACGTGATCGTGGTGGATGCCGGCGGCTTCGGCGACCACGCCATCATCGGCGAGCTGATGATGTCGCGCGCGCGGCAGCGCGGCGTCGCGGGCATCGTCATCTGGGGCGCGATCCGCGACTCGGCGGAGATCGGCGCCGGCGACTATCCGGTGTTCGCGTGCGCGGTCACGCACCGGGGGCCCTACAAGAACGGGCCGGGCGAGATCAACGTGCCGATCTCGGTCGCGGGCATCGCGGTGATGCCGGGCGACATCATCGTGGGCGACGCCGACGGCCTCGTGGCCGTGCCGCAGGAGCAGGCCGAGCGCATCCTCGCCTCGGCCAAGGCGATCCTCGAGAAGGAAACCGCCGCGATGAAGCAGATCATGGCCGGCACGGTCGACCGCGGCTGGGTCGAGAAGGCGCTGCGCGAAAAGGGCTACAAGGTCTGATGGACCTGGCGGCGCTGCGCGGCATGAAGCGCGCAGGCAAGAAGATCGTCGGCGTGGTGGTCTGGGACTACCAGATGGCGCGGATCGTCGAGCGCGCCGGCGTCGAGCTGGTCTCGGTCGGCGACTCGGTGGGCGTCAACCTGTGGGGCGAGAAGGAAGGCGAGATCACGCTCGAGGAGATGCTCGTGGTCTGCAAGGCGGTGCGCCGCGGCGTGAAGCGGGCGCTTCTCTCCTGCGACTTGCCGCCGAGCTTCGCCACGGTGCAGAACGCGCGCCGTTTGATCGAGGAGGGCGGCGCGCAGTTGATCAAGGTCGAGGCGCCGCCTTCCGTCGTGAAGACGCTCGCCGACGCCGGCATCGCGGTTTTCGCGGAGTTTCATGGCGGACGCGGTATCGCGGAACTGCTCGAGGAGGCAAAAAGCCTTGAAGCTGCCGGCGCGGCGCTGCTCGACTTCCGCCACTCGGGGCCCGATGCCGGGCCCGCGGTGGTGCGCGCGGTGTCGATCCCGGTGCTCGGCGGTCTGGGCGGCGGTCCGTGGCTCGACGGGCGCATGCGCATGGCGCACGCGGCGATCGGCTACGCCGCCTCGCAGCTCGATGCCAAGACCGAGACCTACGCCAATGTCGCGCGCGTGAGCCTCGAGGCGATCACGGCGTACGCGGAGGACGTGCGCGCGGCGCGCCACCTGAAAGGACAGCGCCCTGGCTAGCGCGCTGATCGACGGCATCGCGACGCGCTACGAGGTGCTGGGCGAAGGGCCGCCTTTGCTGATGTACTCGCCCGGCGGGTTCGACGGCACGGTGGAGAAGTGGAGCACCCAGGGCGTGTACGCGCGCATCAAGCTGCTCGAGCACCTGCCGAAGAAATACCGCTGCATCGTGTTCGACCGGCGCGAGACCGGACAGTCCGGCGGCCGCGTCGAAGTGCTGACCTGGCAGCGCTACGTCGCGCAGGGCAAGGGACTGCTCGAGCATCTCGGCATCCCGCGCGCGCATTTCATGGGCGCCTGCATGGGCGTGTGCCCGGTGGTGGCGTTCGCGGTGGAGCACCCGGAAATGGTCGAGAGCATGGTGCTTTACTGGCCGGTGGGCGGAGCGAAGTACCGCATCAACAACCATCAGCGCTTCGCGAACCACGTCGACTACGTCGAGGGCCATAGCCTCGCCGAAGTCGCGGCGCTCGCGGGAGCGAGCGGCAAGAGTTTCGGCGAGGACCCGCGCGGCGGCCCATGGGCTTCGGTGCTGCGGCGGGACCGCGCATTCGCCGAGGCGTTCGCCGCGCTCGATCGCCAAGCCTACATGCGGGTCGTTTCCGACACGGCCCGCGCGCTCTACGATCGGGACACCGCGCCCGGCGCCGAGCCCGAGGAGCTGTTGCGCCTCGATATCCCGGCGCTCGTCATCCCCGGGAAGGATGCCTCGCACGCCACCTCGGCGGCGCGCTATCTCGAAGAATGCCTGCCGCGCGCGCAGTACTGGGACGTGGCGCCGGAGCAGCAGACCGAAGCCGGCGCCCCGGCGCGAGTGCTCGAGTTTCTGGCGGGCGCGGGCTAGGGCGCGCGTCCGTGCTCGGCGAGGTCGGTTTCGAGGACCAGGTCGACGGCTTTGAGGAAAATGTGGCTGGGGCAGGGCTCGAGCCCGCCCAACCAGAGCGACAGATGGCTCGGGGTCACCTTCAGCCGGAACGCGAGCTCCTGGGCCCCCCCGGCGATCTCCGCTGCACGCATCAGCGTGCGCACGTGTACGTCCGACAAACCTTCCCCCAAGGCAAATCCGACGACAGCAGATTGCGCCTTGCACTACATCGATGTCAATTGGGGACCGTACGAGGCCGACGCGACGCCGCGGCGCGAATTTCTTTTGTAAACAAGGGCGTCACCGGACGGCCTATGGAACCGCGCCCGGCCGGGCGCGCGAACGTAACGCCGCAGGTCCACCATGCGAGGCAATCCGCATGGTTTCGCTCCTCGCCGTCCTCGCTGCGCTCTTCGGCCTCGCGCTCGCCGCCTACATCGTGCTCTACCTGCCTGCGTGGGCGGCGTTCTGCGTCGTACTCGGCGCGGTAGTGATCACGCTCGGCGGCGGCGCGCTGCTCGCGAAGGCGCTCGTCCTCTGCGCCCTCGTCGCGATGGCGGCGCGGTTCATGCGGCGTCGTGAAAGATGATGCCGGCGGTATGACGGTGCCCTGAGCGCACGCGGCTCACGCCGTGGCGCAGCTTCACACGGTAGATGCCGCGCGCGCCGCGCACCGGCCGCTCGTTGACCGCGAACACCACTGCGTCCGCTTTTCCGATCGGCACGACTTCGGCGCGCGATTGCATGCGCGGCCGCTGCTCCGTGAGCACGAACTCGCCGCCGGCAAAGTCGCGCCCCGGTGCCGAGAGCAGGAGCGTGAGCTGGAGCGGGAACACGTGCTCGCCGTACAAGTCCTGGTGCAGGCAGTTGTAGTCGTCCGCGCCGTACTGCAGGAGCAGCGGGGTCGGCCGGCGCTGGCCGGCGCGATGACAGCGTCGGATGAACGCCGCGTGCCCGCCGGGATAGCGCGTAGCGCTGCGCATCGCCTTGTTCCAACGGTTGGCGATGCGGGCAAGCGGCCCGTAGAGCGCGGCGCGAAGCCGCGCCACGAGCGGCGGCAGCGGATAGCGGAAATACTTGTACTCGCCGCGGCCGAAGCCGTGCTGCCCCATCACCACACGGCTGCGGAAATGCGCGTCGGACGCGTACAGCGCGGCGAGCGCGTCGCAGTCGGCTTCGGAAACGAGGCGCTCGATCACCGCGCAGCCCCGCGCGTCGAGCTCGGCGCCGACGCGGTCCCAATCGATCGCGTTCAAGCGCCGCGTTCCCGCTGGAGCAATGCGCGCTTGCGCCGCAGGCCCCAGCGGTAGCCGCCCAGGCGGCCGTCCTTGCGCAGCACGCGGTGGCAGGGAACCGCGACCGCGAGCGGGTTCGCCGCGCAAGCTTCGCCGACTTCCTTGGCGTTCGCGGCGCCGCCAAGGCGGCGCGCCACGTCGGAATAGGTCTCGGTGCTGCCCGGCGGGATCTCGCGCAGCGCGTTCCACACGCGCTGCTCCAGCTCCGACCCGTGCAGGTCGAGCGGCAGGCACAGCCCGGTGCGAGGGGCCGCGAGGAAGCGCGTCACCTCCGCGAGCAGCGGCTCGAGCCCGACGTGGGCATCCTGCACCTCGTGACTCGCAAACCGCCGCCGCAGATCGCGCTCCAGCTCGACGGGGTCGTCTCCGAGCAGGATGGCGCACACGCCGCGCTCGCTCCGCGCGACGAGGACGCAGCCGAGAGCGCACTCTCCAATGGAAAACAGAATTTGTCGGTCCATGGCGCGACTCTATTTGCTTCGCGCGCGCGCCGCACTCCGGTTCTTGCGGGATTTTCGAGCTTTCCAGGCGCGGTAGCTTTCCGGCATGCAGATTGCGCACGGCCTGTAGCCGGCTGCGCGCGCAGCGCGCTCGTCGAGAAAGAACACACGCTGCGCGACGTAGCCGCCGCGCGCGATCGCGCGCAGCGCTGCAGAACAGTCGAGGCGTCCGTAGATCCGGGTGCCGCGGTGGCCGCCGAGCGTTCCCCGCCGCGCGCTCGCGTGCGGCGCGCCATCGGCGCCCACGAGCGTCCAGGTCTTGCGTTGCGCCGATGTCTCCTTACTGCCAGGCGCGGTTGTCGACGGTGTTCTCGTAGGTCGCGCCGGGCGGAACCAGACCCCAGTCGCGGGTCCATTCGTAGGTGTGCTGGAAGCGCTCGCGCGTGTAGGGCTCGGGCGCCGCGTTGAGGATCCGCCCGAGCTTGAGATCCTTCAGCTCGATCAGCCCGCCGGCTTCCTCGACGAGGTAGCGCGCGTGCTTCGACGGATCCTTCTCGATCGCTTTTGCGGCCTCGGCTTCGGCTTCGAACATCTTCCGCAGCGTCGGGCCGTCCAGCTCTTCGCCCGCGGCCTCGCTGCGCGTGGAGTGCGATTCCATGATCACGCGCAGGCCGAGCTTCTCGGCGTAGCTGATCCACGGCTCCATCAGGCTCACCGCCGCGACTTCGCCGCGGCGCAGCGCGTCGATGCGCTCGCGCATCGTGCCGGCGAAGGTGGTCTTGATCTGCTCGCGCTTGAGGAAGCCCTCGAGCAGCTTGAGCGTGGTGAAGTGCGAGCCGTTGAACGGGCTGACGCCGATCGGCTTGTCCTTGAGCTGCTCGGGCTCGAAGATGCCCGATTTCGGGTCCGCGACCAGCGCGAAGCTCGACATGGCGGAGCCCAGCGCGACGATCTTGGCCGGGCGGTGGCCGCCCTCGCCGTGCGACTCGACCGCGCGCTTCATCACGCCCCACTCGCACATGCGAAACTGGTCGCACGCCCCCTGGTCGTAGAGCGCTTCCATGGTCCGCTGGAAAATATCCGAGCGCAGCGCCTGGTGGTCGGAGTCGCGCTGGCCCGACCCGGGGGTGCGCACGATCTCGACGTCGAGCCCCTGGTCGCGGAAAAAGCCCTCGTCGCGCGCCACGAGCAGCGGCAGGTCGTGGATCGCGTTCATCATCGAAGCCTTGACTTTCTTCAGGCTGGCTGCCATGCGCTCCCCCTCCAAGAGGTTTGGTTCGCGCATCTTAAGACCGATCCGACTACCGGGGGAGGCTCCATGGCGAGGATTGGGGAGGGTCTGCGGGGGCGCTGGGAGGAGGGCGACGGGCTCGACGCCCTCGGAGCCGCGGTCCTAGCGAATCACCAACCTCATCGCGACCCGGTCTACGGGCCGGTGCGCCGCGAGCTCACGGACGAGCTTCGCGGCCTGGCCGCCGAATCGGTCGGGTTGTAGCGGCGGCTACGACTCTCGGCGATCGCGCCCGCCCGTCGGAATGCGCTTGACCGGCACCAGGACCCCTGCAGGACGCGGCGCCCGCCGGGCTTTGAGAAGCGCAAAGAAGCTCAGCGGTTGCAAGAACCTGCGCAATGCAGCCCGGGTATTGCGATTCAGACATACGGGATATTTCTCGCTCGTGTCGCCCATCCCTGCCTCCTCGCTTCGTTGACCCCATGGCAGGAATTCTGACCAGAGACTTGGGCCGCGCGCAGTCGCCGATCGCAACTACATCGCGTAGCGGCCGTGCTACACAACGCCTTGTTGTCGCACTACGCCGACGCAAAAAAATCCGGTTTTGGTTAGGCCGGAACCGTGGCTATTCCCAGGCGCGGTTGTCGACGGTGTTCTCGTAGGTCGCGTTCGGAACGGTCATGTTCCACTTCACCGTCCAGCGGTACGTGTCGTCGAAGCGCTCGCGCGTATACGGCTGCGGGGCCGCGTGCAACAGGCGCCAGGTCTGCAGCTCCTCGGGCTTCAGCAGGCCCCCGGTCTCGCGCGCGAGGTAGTGGGCGTACTTCTGCGGGTTCTGCTCGATCGCCTCGACCGCGCGCGCCTGGGCGTTGAACATCTTGCGCAGCGTCCTGCCGTCGAGGTCTTCGCCCGCGGCCTCGGCGCGCGTCGAGTGCGACTCGATCAGGATGCGCAGGCCCCACTTCTGCGCCACGCTGATCCACGGCTCCATCAGGCTCGCCGCCACCACCTTGCCGTCGCGCACCGCCTCCAGACGCTTCAGCATGGAGCCCGCGTTGGTGCGCTTCACGTGCTGCGGCTCGAGGAAGCCCTCGACCATCTTGAGCGTGGTGAAGTCCGAGCCGTTGTTCGGCGTCACGGCGATCGGCTTGTCCTTCAGCATCTCGGGCTCGTAGATCTTGGAGTCCTTCGCCACCACGATGGCGAATTTCGACATCGAGGCGCCGAGCGCCACGATCTTGCGCCCGCGCAAGTGCTGGCTCTCGGCCTCGACCGCGCGCTTCATGATGCCCCACTCGCACATGCGGTACTGGTCGATGCCGCCCTCGTTGTAGACCGAGTCGAGCGGCCGGTCGAACACCGAGTCGAACTTGACGAAATGCGAGGTGGTCACCTGCGCCATGCCCGGCGTGGTGACGAACTCGAGGTCGAGCCCCTCGTCCCGGAAGTAGCCCTCGTCGCGGGCGACCAGCACGGGAAGGTCGTGCACGGCGTTCATGACCGCGACCTGGGGCTTGGTCCTCACTTCTGCTGTCATCGGCGATTCCTCCTGTGGGGCAATCGTAACCCGGGTCGGGTTTCAATTGAAACCCGCGGCAAGCCCGGCCGACATGCGAGAGCAAGGTTGCTGGCGCTCAATGGGGCTAGGAGGTAGGACATGAGAACTCAGGTGGACGGCCAGCACACCGCCGATGCGATACCGAACGCCGGGGAGGGCGATGCCGCGTTCGATGCATGGACTCTCGAGGAGCTCGAGGATGATCTCGGCTCCATGCGCTCGGCGTTCGCCGGAAGCGACGACGCCGCAGGCTGATGTTCCGCAACCGGCGCGCCCTCGCCGCGTGATCGATTCCATCCGATTCGACGCGAAGATAAAGAGGAAGCTAGCGGCGTGAAATCGGTCACGGGCGCAAGCGGCCCTCCTGACCGAAGTTTTCAACGCGATGTATGGCGGCCGAGTAATGTGGCGGGTATGGCTGCGGTGCGCGAATTCGGCTTCATCTGCGGCGACCTTGCGGTCGGCCAGGAAAACGGCCTGCTCGTGCCCAGGTCGGAGCAGACCTACCTTGCCCGTTCGCTGATCCCGGGCGGCGACGAAGCCGAGCTCACCGGTCGCTACCTGCTGCGCGTCTATCACAAGGGCAGCGTGGTCTGCAAAGCCAAGGTCGACGTCGCCTGGGACGCGCGCACCGCCCAGTCCGACGCCTGCCTCGGCATGAAAGTCGAGGACACCGCGGCGTTCACCGAGGCCCTCGGCAAAGCCTGCGGCAAGCACGTCGAGCTCAGGTTCACCAGGATCGCCAAGGGCCTCGCGATCGCCGGCGACTAGCAGCACCCGCACTGCACTCCCGCGTCGACTTCGAGCGCCGATTTGTACCAGGCGGGCGGCAGGTCGTCCTCGACCACCTCGCCGAGCGGCTTGAAGATGCGCCAGTGGTAGTGCTTCCGTTCCGCGGTCCAGAACGCGACCACCGTGGAAACGGGCGGAAACCCCGCCTGGGCGCTTTCGATCTCCGACACCATGACGGTGGTGTCCGCGGCGAGCGAGAAGCGGCTGCGGGTCCACGCCTTGAGGCGCGACGCGGCCTCGAGCCGGCCGGGTTCCTTTCTGGAGGGGGCAAGCATGAGAAACTGGCCCCCATTATCGGAGGATCGAGACGGTGGAAAAAGTACTGGCGGCGGTCAGGACGGGCCCGGGCAAGACCGAGATCCGCGAATTCCCGATGCCGGAGATCCCGGCGGACAGCGCGCTCATGAAGATGGAGGTGGCCGGCATCTGCGGCACCGACGTGAAGCTCTACAAGACGCCGCCGTCGAACGCCCCGGTGATCATGGGCCACGAGAACATCGGGGTGATCGCAAGCGCGGGCCGCGAGTTCACGCGGCGCAAGGGCTTCAAGGAAGGCGATCTGGTCTTCGTCGAGCACTACGTGATGTGCGGCAAATGCGAGTGGTGCCACCAGGGGCAGTACCGGCATTGCGAGAACACCGACTGGCGCACCAACCCCGAGGGCATCCGCTATGGCTACACCTCGGCGGAGCGCGCGCCCCATCTCTGGGGCGGGTTCGCGCAATACGTCTACCTGCCATGGAACGCGGTCGTGCACCACGTGCCCGAGGGCGTCACGGCCGAGCTCGCCGGGCTGGTGACGCCGATGGCGAACGGCGTCGAATGGTCGCTGTTCGACGGCGGCGTGGGCTACAACTCCACCGTGCTGATCCAGGGGCCGGGGCAGCAGGGGCTGTCGCAGACGGTGATCTGCAAGCAGGCCGGGGCCTCGCTGATCATCGTGACGGGCACTTCAAAGGACAGGGCCAGACTAGAGACCGCGAAAGCGCTGGGCGCGGACCACGTCATCGACGTGAGCGCCGAGGACCCGCTGGCGCGCATCCGCGAGATCACCGGCGGCAAAGGCGTCGACGTGGTGCTCGATTGCACCGCCGGCGCGGGCACCATCCCGATTCTTCTGGGAATCGAGAGCCTCAAGCGCAAAGGCGGCACGATCGTCGTGCAGGGCGAGCTGAAGGAATTCCCTAATTTTCCGCTCGAGCGCGTGACGGTGAAGTTCATCACCATCAAGAGCGCGCGCGGCCACAGCTACAAGGCGTGCGAGCTGGCGCTTGCGCAGCTCGCGTCCAAGCGGTTCCCGCTGGAGAAGGTGACGACCCATCGCTTCGGGCTGAACGACGTCGACCTCGCGATCCGCTCGGTCGGCGGGCAGGGCGTGCCCGACGTGATCCACGCCTCGCTGATGCCCTGGCTCTAACGCCGCTCTACGGCCGGCTGCGCCGCGGTGAGCCGGGCGATCGCTTCGGTGAGCTCGTCGGCTGCGTCGAGCTTGCCGAGCAGCTCGCGCACGCCGAGATCGCGCGCCTTGCGCCTGAGCTCCTCGTCGATATGTCCGGAGAAGAGCAGCACCGGCAGCTCGGGTCGGATCGCGGTCACTTCGCGCGCGATGTCGAGTCCGGTCATGCCGGGCATGATGTAGTCGCTGACCACGACGTCGTATGAGCGCGGCTGCTCGCGTAGCGCTTGCAACGCCTCTTCCGGCCTGCTGTAGCCGCTGACCCGGTACCCGCGCCGCGACAGGCTGCGCACCATCGCCGACACCAGTGCTTCGCTGTCGTCGAGAAACAGCACGTGCCGACCGTGGCCGGGGGCGCTCTCCGAGGCCTCGACCGGCGGGTCGCGCCGCGCCGCGGTCTGCACCGCAGGGAAGTAGACGTGAAACGTGGTGCCCTTCCCGGGCTCGCTCTTGAGGTCGATGGCGCCCTCGTGCGCCCGCACGATCCCGTGCACGATCGCAAGCCCGAGGCCGGTGCCCTCGCCGGCGGACTTGGTGCTGAAGAACGGCTCGAAGATGCGGGCGTGGATCGCCGGGTCGATGCCGCTGCCGGAGTCCGCGACCGAAAGGCGCGCGTACGGTCCCGACGGCAATCCCGAGATCGCCGCCTCGCCGCCGCGGCCAGCCATGACGCCGGCCGTGCTCACGGTGATCCGTCCCGGCCCCTCACCCATCGACTGCGCGGCGTTGGCGCACAGGTTGAGCAGGAGCTGGTGGACCTGGGTCGCGTCGCCGAGGATCTCGGGCGTGTCGGCGCCGAATTCGGCCGCGAGCTCGATTCCGCTTGGCAGCGTCGGGCCGAGCAGGCGGATCGCTTCGCGTGCCACCTCGGCCAGGCACAGGCGGCGCCGCTGCGCCGGCTGCGGTCGGGCGAAGGCGAGAACGCGCTGGACGATGTCGCGCGCGCGCCGGCTCGCCTTGTCGATCTCCTCGATGCTTTCGCGCACCGGGTGGTCCTGAGGCGCGTCCATGCGCGCGAGCTCCACGTTGGCGAGGATCGCGCGCAGGACGTTGTTGAACTCGTGCGCGATGCCGGTGGCGAGGGTGCCGATCGCCTGCATCTTCTGCGCCTGGTGGAGCTGCCCTTCGAGGATCTGGCGCTTCTCGTCGGCTTCGCGCCGCCGCAGGAACTGGCTGATCTGCACGCCGATCGCCGTGATCGCCTGAAGCAGCTGCTCCTCGGGGACGCGCGGCTTGCGGCTGGCGAAGTTCAGCACGCCGAGCGTGTCCGCGGAAGAGACGATGGGAAAGACGAATGAGCCGTGGATGCCGATCTCGCGCGAGCCGATCTTTTGCATGGCGGCCTTGGAGGAGCGCGGGTCATTCGCCACGTCGGTGGCCCAGACCATCTCGCCCTTCTGCCAGGCGAGGCCGCTCAGCCCCTCGCCGGGCCGGTAGACGAGCTCGCGCGAGAGCAGCACGAAACGCTGAACCGCGGGATCGGCGATGCCCCAGCCCTCGGCGAAGCGCAGGACCCGCGCCGGCTCGTCGACGCGGAAATAGCGGCCGCATTCCCAGCCTTCGGTTTCGCACACCGCGCGGATCACGGTCTGCAGCGCGGCCGACGCGCTGTCGGCATCGGCGAGGATGCGCGTCACCGCATGCTCGAGCTCGCGCAGCTCCTCGGCGCGCCGGCGCTCGGTAATATCGCAAGCGATTCCCTGGTAGCCCCTGAAGACGCCCGCGGCGTCGAATACCGGCTCGCCGCTCACCCGGAACCAGACCTTGCAGCCGCGGGAGTCGTAGCGGCAGAGCTCCAGGTCGCGGAAGGGCTGGCGCGCCTGCAGCACGGCGCGATGCGCCACCCAGTCGGCTTCCGTCATGTTCAGGTAGCCGCCCTGCCAGCGCGTCCTGCCGACAAGCTTGTCGGTGTAGGCGCGCTCGATATGGCTCGCGCGGCTGGCGGAGAACGAAGTAAAGCGCAGCGCCTCGTCCTGCTCCCAATAGATATCTGCGGAGAGCGCCGCGAGGCGGCGAAACCGCACCTCGCTCTCGTAGAGCGGATCGAGCCGCTGCTGTCCCCCCGTATGCGCGTCGCCGAGCATAGCCGCAATGGTAGAGGCAATTACACACCTAGCGAGTCGTCGACGTCGCGTGCCCGCGACCGCTCGCTTTCTTAGGAATCAAGCCTTTGTTCTAGATCGCGCGGCGCGAAGTCCAGCCCCGGCGACGCCGCGCACGGGCCGCCGGCGTCTGGAGTGGCTTAACCGCCTGTTTTGACAACGGCTCGCTACGCAGGCACGGCGCTTGCTGCCACCCGCTGTCCATAAGCAGCAGGCGAAAACGCGTGGTCACCTACTCCCTCGTCAAGACTGCCTCGGATGAATCCGGCGACCGTCAGCTCGCGCGCGAGGCGCAGTGGCTGCGCGAGCTCGCCGACGTGCGCAGCCTGGAAGGCCAGGTGCCCCGTTTGCTGGACGAAGGGACGAACGCCGAGGGCCGGCGCTTCCTCGTCATGAGCGTCGCCCAGGGGTGGGGCGAAACCCGCGCCTTCACCGTGGGCCACGAGCGCTTCCTGGCGAACCTCGGCAAGGCGCGCTTTCGCTCCACCGACTTCGAGGTTTCGGGCTGCTCCGAGCAGATCGACCGGTCGCTTTCGCGGCTCGAGGGCTGCGTCCCTGCGGCGACCCTCGACACGCTGCGCGAGGCCTATCACGACTGCGAGACGGCGCTCCTCTACTGGACCGGTCCGTACGTGCTGTCCCAGGGCGACTTCGCGCCCTGGAACATCCGCGCTCTCGGCTCGCAGCTTTTCGTGTACGAGTGGGGCAGCGCGCGCAGCGAGGCGAGTCCGCTCGACGACGTGCTGCACTACCTCATCGTCCAGCGCGCCCTGCATGGCCGCTCGGTCAACGCGCGGTTTCTCGTCTCGGCGATGAAGCGCGCCCGCGAGTTCGCGCTCGCCGCGTACCCCGAATGGACCTGGCGCGCGCAGGTGATCGGCGCGCTGACGCTCGTGTACCTGCTCGGGGCGCTGCTGCACCACTCGCTGGCCGCGCGCCGGGTGGACCATGGCGACCCGGTGGTGAGGTCCTGCTGGAACCTGATTCAAAACCGCTCGGCTTGGATGCCGGGCACCGACTGAAGGAGCCGAAAGAAACCCATGAGCGCAGCAGCCACCGCCGCAGGCTATCTCTACGCTTCCGGCCGCCTGCGCGGCCGCGGCGGCCGCGAGGACGAGGCCCAGGAGCCCGAGCAGAAAGCAAGACCGCCCCGCAAGACGTTGAAGGTCGCCGTCTACGATCCGGCCGCGCCCGTCCCCGAGCAGCCCGCCGCGCCGAGAAAGACGCCGAAGATCGAGTACCGCACCCGGCGCTGGAAGCCCGAATGAGCGCGCGCCGCGGCGGACTCTACGTCGGCGGCTTCGCGGTCGAAGAGGGCATCGATGTGCTGCTTCAGGCGCTCGAGCTTTATCCGGGCGCCCGGGTGGAGATCTTCACCGCTGGCGCGAGCGCGGCGGAGCTGCGCGGGCGCATGCAGCGCTGCGCGTACCTCGTCGTGCCGGGCCTGAGCTACGACGCCGAGCCCCACGCGCTCGTCCTGGCGTTCGCCGAAGCGGTTCCGGTGATCGCGAGCCGGCTGCCGCTGTTCGCGGAGCTGGTCGAGCCGGGCCGCAACGGCCTGCTCTTCGATCCGGGCTCGGCGAGTCAGCTCGCGCGGCGCCTTGCCTGGGCCGAGGCGTTCCCGGAAAAAATGCGCCAAATGGGGGAATGCGCCCAGGCAGATTACCGGGCTCGGTTTGTCGCAGACTGGAACTGGCGGCGCCTTTACGGCGAGCGCCGGCGCCAGGCGCGCCTGCATCCCTAGAACGCTACGGCAGGAATCGGGGACGGCCCCGGTCCCCGAGGAGGCAGCTTGATCGAACTGGGCGTCACCCCGACGCTGATCCAGCCCGTGGTCCTCTGCGGCGGATCGGGCACGCGGCTATGGCCGCTCTCGCGAGAGAATCATCCTAAGCCGCTGCATGCGCTGAACGGCGCGCGCACGCTGCTGCAGGAGACGCTGGCGCGCGCCGCGGCGCTGGACGGCTCGATGCAGCCGCTCGTGATCTGCAACGAGGCGCACCGCTTCCTCGTGGCCGAGCAAGCCGCAGACATCGGCGCGCGCCCCAAGGCGATCGTGCTCGAGCCCGCCGGACGCGGCACCGCGCCGGCCCTGACGCTTGCGGCCGTCCATGCCGTCACTGCCGACGACCCGGTGCTCCTCGTCATGCCTTCGGACCACGCCATTTCGCGCGGCGATGCGTTCGTGCGCGCCGCGCAGCACGGCGCGGCGCTCGCGCATCGCGGCTACCTGGTCGCGTTCGGCGTGCCGCCGTCCTCGCCGGAGCAGGGATATGGCTATATCCGGGTCGGCGGCGCGGTGTCGGAACCCGACTCGAGCTTCATCGAAGCGTTCGTGGAGAAGCCCGATGCGGCGCGGGCGCGCGAGTACTTCGAGTCGAAGGGCTATCTGTGGAACGCCGGCATCTTCGCCGTGCGCGCGTCGGTGTGGATCGACGCGATCGGCAGCCTGCGCCGGGACATTCTCACGGCATGCGAGCGCGCCTACCGGCAGGGCAGGCGCGACGGCGCGTTCATGCGCGTCGAGGCGGCGGCGTTCGAGAGCTGTCCGGCCGACTCGATCGACTATGCGGTGATGGAGCGCATCATCGACAGTCCGGCGCCGCCGGAGGCGGTCGTGGTCCGTCTGGACGCGCAGTGGACCGACGTCGGCGCGTGGGACGCGCTGTGGCAGATCGGCGAGAAGGATGCGCGCGGCAACGTGGTGCACGGCGATGTGCACCTCGCCGATACCGCGAATGCCCTGGTCGTGGCGCAGCACCGACTGGTCGCGTGCGTCGGGCTCGACGACGTGGTGGTCGTGGAGACGCCCGACGCGGTCATGGTCGCGCGGAAGGACCGGGCCCAGGCGGTCGGGCCCCTGGTGTCGGCGCTCAAGGCGCAGGGGCGCGCCGAGACGCTCGCGCACCGCAAGGTGCATCGCCCGTGGGGCACCTACGACAGCATCGAAGCCGGCGAGCGCTTTCAGGTGAAGCGCATCGTCGTCGAGCCCGGGGCGGCGCTTTCGCTGCAGATGCACTACCACCGTGCCGAGCACTGGATCGTGGTGCGCGGCACGGCGCGGGTCACGCGCGGCGAGGAGTGCTTCCTCCTCACCGAGAACGAATCCACCTACATCCCGCCGGGCGTCCGCCACCGGCTCGAGAACCCGGGAAAGCTGCCGCTCGAGCTGATCGAGGTGCAGTCCGGCAGCTACCTCGGCGAGGACGACATCGTGCGGCTGGAGGACGCGTACGGAAGATAGGGGATCGGGGACGGTACGCCCGGCTGCCCGAGGCGCCTACCAGACGTAGGCGATGTTTCCCATTACCGCATTGAACTGGTAATCGCGGCCGACGATATTGGACTCGCGCTCGCCGTGATCGAACCCCGCGCTCACCTGCCAGTACCGCGCCGGCTCCCAGCCGAACGAGATGCGCGCCAGGTTGATCAGCTCGTCGCGTCGCGTGATCCCGGCCCCGATCGATGGATCGCCGTCGAAAACGCGCCGCTCGCGCACCAGCTGCGCCGCGAGCACGGCCTTGTTCGTCAGCGCCCAGCGCGGGCCGAAGCCGACGCCGCTTACCAGCATGTGGCTCGCCGCGACATCGATCACCGAGCGCGGCTCGCGATAGGCCTCGAAGCGGAGGACCGTCTTGGTCCCCGGCAGCCAGTCGAGCGCCATGCGCCCGGTGGCGCCCGAGAAGTTGTGCTGGGTGGCGTTTTCCTCTTCGTAGTCGCGCCCGGTGTGCCCCAGGCGTCCCACAAAGCGGAGCTGGGAGCCGAGCGCATAGGTGAGAACGACGGCGAGCTCGTGCTCGACGTAGTCGGTGTTTCCGGTCGCGCCCACCGCGAGCGGGGCCTGGCCCTGCGTGCTGCGATATTCGAGGCCGATGGTGTTGAGGAGCGGGCTTACATATTCCAGCGCGGCGGTTGCGGTGGCGGCGTTGGACTCGGTCTTGACGGCCTGGGTGCGCTCCTCCTTCAGCCCGGAGAGGCCGCCGCGCAGCCGCAAGCCCGGTGTGATCAGGTAGGCCGCGGTCCCGCCGGCGGTGGCCGACTTCACCAGGTCGAGGCGCGCGGCTTGGGTCTCGCTGAGAGAGGCCTGGCGCTGTACGTAGCCTGCGCCGAGGGTTCCCGCGAGGTTGTTGCCGACTTCCCACAGCCAGTCGCCCGCGAGCGCGTAGGCCCCGTGGTCGAGGTTGGAGAGGTGATCGTACTTGTAGTAGTCGCCGCGCGCCCCCAGGCGAAGCGATTGGCGACCGAAAATGCGCTGCTCGTGTCGCACCGCGCCGCCTACACGGGTGATGGTATCGGCCTGCGGGCCGGTCTCGGTGCGAAGCACGTTGTCGTCGCGCATGACCCCGGCGTCCAGCATGATGCCGGTGGCCCGCGTTTCGTCGGCCGGATAGGCAGGGAACCCTCCGCGCGAGGGCCAGGGGATGGTGTCGACGGCTTCGAACGCCCGCGCGCTCGGAGCGGCGGTGACAGAGAGAGCGGCGGCGAGGACGGTGAAGCGGCGTTGTAGATTTTTCATGGGTGCGATCCTAGCCAGCCGTTTTCGCGGCTTTCAACCGCGCGTGCCGCCTCGCCACAGGCTGAACGGATGGCGTTTGCGTCGCATTCGTGACACATGCAAACTGGCGAAAGGGAAGCTGATCAAGGTGATACCGCGGGTGGAAGCGAGAGGGGAAACGGAAGGGGACGCCTGATGGACGAGCGCGGCTACGTAGCCGAGGCGTTGCTCGACCGCCTGCGGGACGAAGGCGTGCCGTTCCGCTCGCTCGGGCCGGAGGCGGCCTCGTCCGAGCTGGCGCTCGCCGTCGCGCAGGACGCCCTGTCGGGGATGCCCCGGCGCATGGCGCGCTTCGCCCAGGACTTCGACCTGCGCCTGGTGCAGCTCTCCCGCGACGAGCGGCAGCGGATCCAGTTCACGCTGGCGTGGAGCGACGAGGTCGGCCATCCGAGCTTCCTCGAGGTTCACGCCGTGGGCGACTACTACCGGGCCTGGCGGGCCCTGCTGCGCTCGGAAGAGCTCCTTTCCGGCCGGCCCGAGGTGCTCCTCCTCTACAACCTGGTGGAGGCGATCCAGGCCCAGCGCATCGATGAGGCACGCGCGGCCTGGCTGTCGCGCTTGTGGCACGCCGACCCGCGCGGCGCGCTCGAGCGCATCGGCGACCTCTGGCCGGCCCGGCGCGACATGCGCCTCCTGGCACACGCGGCCAAGCAGGCTTCGTGGGACCAGGTCCGCGCTGCGCTGCCCCGGTTACGGCGCATCCTCTACCGTGCGCTGCCGAACCCGTTTGCGCTGCTCGCCAAGCTGAGTCTCGTCCTGCAGCCGCGCCACGCCGTGGTCGCCTTCGTCGGCTTCGACAATGGCGCACTTCGCGACCGCGTAGTTCGCGACCTCGCGCCGGCCTTTCCGTCGGGGCTGGACGCGCTCGAGCTCACCTACGCCGAACGGCCGCGCGGCGCCGGCGTCGCGGTGCTCTTCGATCCGCCGGACACGTACCGGCCGCGCCTCGAATCGATCGTCGTCGAGCGCGCCGAGGCGCTGCCCCCCGCGGCGGCAAAGGTCGAGCGCGCGCTGCTGCGCTGGCTCGAGCGGCGCGTCGAGCGCAGGTTCTCCGACACCGTGGTGGGCGCGAACCCGCTCGCCGCGCGCATCCTGCAGTTCGCCTGCCGCCACCGGGTGCCGCTGCTTTCGGACTTCATGAGCACGCTGCTCAACTGCGGCATCTATTGCCCGCTGCCCGCGCCGATCCTGATGCCGCATCCCTACGGCATCTTCATTCATCGCAACGCATCGATCGGCAGCCGCGTCACCGTGATGCAGCAGGTCACGATCGGCAACAAGCACCCCGCCGACTCCGCCGCCCCCGTGATCGAGGACGACGTCTGCATCGGCGCGGGCGCGAAGATCCTCGGCGCGGTCCGGGTCGGGCACGGCGCGACGGTCGGCGCGAACGCGGTCGTGACGCGAGACGTTCCCTCGCACTGCACCGTCGTCGGGGCCAACCGCATCCTCGGCCGGGCAGGCGTCGTGCAGGAGCGACAATCGTCTGTCGTGAACACCTGACATTGGACATTGTCCAACGGCGTGTAACGATTTCGCTTTGAATGACTTACCCGCGCTCATTCCTGGGGCTGTTGCTCGCAGGCTTCACTCTCGTCGCGCTTCCGCTCGTCGGCGCGCTCGCCTACTCGGCCTGGAACACCGAGCGTCTCGCCGGCGAAAGCCGCAGCGCCGTGTTCAACGCCTCGCAGGCCGCGCGCGCGAGCCGGGCGCTGGTCGAGCGCATCGGCACGATCGAGCGCCTGGCGCAGCAGGCGGCGGTGCTCGATGACCCGGAGCTCCTGCAGGGCTACGCCAGGGTCCACCGCAGCTTCCGCCAGCTCGCCGAGGAGATCGGACAGCTGCCGCTCGACGGCGCGCAGCTCGGCGCGCTCGGCCGCGCCGTCGGCAACGAGCAGGCGCTCTACGATCTGCTCACCGGCCTGCCGCGCGTTCGCGTCGAGCCGGCCGAGATCACCGAGCGCGTCGACCAGCTTATCGACGCGGCGCGCGAAGTGCTCGCGATCAACAACCTCATCGTCGACCGGGAGGTCGAGCGCCTGCGCGCGAGCGCCGACGAGGTTCAGCGCGGCCTCATCCTGCTTTTGCTTTTCAGCACGGCGGTCGCGCTCACCATCGCGCTCGCGCTGACGCGCTACATCGCGCGGCCGATCGCCGCCATCGACAACGCGATCCGCCAGCTCGGCGCGGCCGACTTCTCGCGGCCGATCGCGGTGCGCGGTCCCGAGGACCTGCGCTACCTCGGCCGGCGCCTCGACTGGCTGCGCCGGCGCCTCGAGGAGTTCGAGACGCAGAAAAACCGCTTCCTGCGGCACGTGTCCCACGAGCTGAAGACGCCGCTCACGGCGCTGCGCGAAGGCGCCGAGCTGCTGAACGACCAGGTGGCGGGACCGCTGGTGCCGGCGCAGAAGCAGGTGGTGTCGATCGTGCGCGACAACAGCGTGAAGCTGCAGCGCCTGATCGAGGAGCTCCTCGACTACCAGCGCGCCCTGCACGCGGCGGCCTCGCTCGAAGTGACGCCGGTCGTGCTCGACACGCTGGTGGCGGAAGCGGCGCGCGCGCACGAGCTTGCGGCGCGTTCGAAGAACCTGCGGCTCGAAGTCGACGCGGAGGCGGCGATGCTCGAGGCCGATCCGGAGAAGCTGCGCTCGATCATCGACAACCTCGTGAGCAATGCGGTCAAGTTCACGCCGCCCGGCGGACGCATCACGGTGAGGGCGCGAGTGCAATCGGGCGAAGCAATGATCGAGGTGATCGACTCGGGTCCCGGCGTGCCGCCGGAGGAGCGCGAATCGATCTTCGATCTTTTCTTCCGCGGCCGCGGCAAGGGCGAAGGCACGCGCATCAAAGGCAGCGGGCTGGGCCTCGCGATTGCACGCGAGCTGGTGGAGGCGCACGGCGGCCACATCGCCGTCGTGGCCGAAGGAAGCGGCGGTCATTTTCGTGTCACACTTCCGCGCCGTTCGGCGCGTACGCTTGCCGACGCCGCGTAACGACAGCGGGCAAGAATTACCTGTCAGCGTGAGGAGAAGGCTTAAACAATGAGCAATGAGAATCCCAAAGTGATCCTGGTCGATGACGACAAGGATTTGCTGCAGTTGATTGCGATGAGGCTGAGTGCTTCGGGGTATGCGGTGACGGCGGTGGAGAGCGGGGAGGCGGCGCTGGCGGCGCTGTCGGTGTCGCGGCCG
>Ga0114129_10001679_pt1 | contig 30166 bp, 25 predicted proteins | sample RhiMetdeltSRZDD1_FD_80071 | JGI IMG/M metagenome (GOLD analysis project Ga0114129, IMG submission 80071) | Populus rhizosphere microbial communities from Tennessee, USA - Rhizosphere MetaG P. deltoides SRZDD1 (version 2) (version 2) | ecosystem: Host-associated > Plants > Roots > Rhizosphere >... | reverse complement strand
CGGATAATAATTCATGAAGGCCACCGGTATGATTCCGGTGACGATCACACGGAACCACAGGCCGAAGATATCAATGGGGTAATGTTGCACGAGGGTGTTAAATTCGGCGATCATATCAATCGCGATGCTGGAGCGACCCGCCCAAAATGAGATGCATGCTACCATCAGAATCAGACAGGTTTCGATGACGGTCCCCGAGAGCACGACGATTGGGAAAAACAGCCAATGTGCTATATCCCAATGCAGATCAAGATTGGTGTACGCCAGAACCAGTCCCGCAATTGCGAACGCCATGTCGGCCAGACCGATATATTGAACTTCACGTCCGAGAAACTGGATGAGCGGACTGGCGGGTCGGAGCAGGAATTGATCGAAGGTTCCCTGAACAATATACTCCTCCAAATCCCAAAAGTGCCAGAAGAACAGGCTGTAGAGACAATGCCCCAACAGCCACAGGCAATACAGGAAGACGAGCTCCCAGATGATCCAGCCATTCAAATCTACAAAACGATAAACGATGATGCCGATCAAGCCGAGGTTAATTGCGTTCAACGCGAGTATGTTGAGGAGGCCCATGATGAAATCGGCGCGATATTGCAGGCGCGCCTGCATGGAGAGGCGGACCAGTCGGATGTAAAGGCGCAGTGATTCCATGCTCTACCCTCCCTGCACGACGAGGCGGCGATGCGCCATACCCCATAGCAGGCGGCTGAGTAGCACCAATATCACCAACCAGACCGTTTGGAACCCGAGCGCCTGGAAAGCAGCCACCCCGGAGAGCTTGCCAATATAAATGGATATCGGTATGAAATAGGCTCCTTTAAACGGCAGCACATCCGCAACGACGCGCAGGAAGGTGGGAAACAACCACAGTGGCACGATCTGCCCACCGAGAAAGCGAACCAGGCTGAAATAGGCCCAGCTAATGTGACGGATGTCGAGGGCGACGACGGCCAGCGACCCCAGCAGGAAGTTGAGATGGAATAGCAGGAGAAATCCCAACACCAGACTCACAGCGAACATCAATCCTGTCCATGCATCGGGAGGATATTGTACGCCGAGGAGAAGGTACGCGGCCAGTAAGGCGGGGAGAGCCAGGACGCCGACGCCGATCAAAGTCTCGCCAGTACTGCGTGCCAGCATGTAGAGATGAAAGTCAAGTGGTTTCATCAGGTCGGTATCAATGGCGCCCGACTTTATTTGATTCGCCATGTACCATTGCGGACGCGACCAGATGAACATCTCGAGCGCCATGCCCATCACGCCGTAGGTTACCATCTGATCGAGGCTCACGCCAAATGCGCCAGGTCGTTGCGTATAGAGGACTCTCCACACCCAGTAAATGCCGTACATGCGCAGAATGACAAGGACAAACTCCATGAAAAAATTAAAGCGGTAAGCGGCTATGAATTGAAATGCCTGGCGAGTAAACGACCAGAATATTTTCATGGGTTAAGTTTCATCATCCGCCCGCGCTGGAATAACGTCGCAACGCCAGATGCCAGATGCCAGAGGCCAGGATCACCAATATTAATGCAACAACAGGCGACATATAGCCCAGCCAGCTCCACGGACTTTGAGGGTCGAGTTTGCCAAGCAGCATCAACGTGGGATAGTAATTCATGAAAGCCACGGGAATCAGGCCCGTGACAATCAGGCGGAATGTATAACCGAAAATATCGATTGGATAATATTGAACCATCACATTGAGCCGCATCAAAAGTTGACTGGCTCGCCGGGAACGGCCCGTCCAAAAAGAAATACAGGCAATCATCAACACCAGGGTTGTTTCGATGAGAGTTCCCGCGATGACCGCCAGCCCAAAGAAGAGCCACTGCACGCCAGTCCACTGAAGATCGAGATTTCGATACGCCAGGCTCAAGCCTAAAGCCGCAAAGGTCAGATCCGCGATGCCTATATATTGCACTTCGCGCGCCAGGAACATGATGAATGGACTGGCTGGACGCAGGAGGAACTGGTCAAAGGTGCCCTCCACGAGATATTCCTCCAGCGCGCGGATGTGCCAGAAAAAGAAGCTATACAGGCTGTGCCCGAGCAGCCACAGGCAATAAAGGAAAACCATCTCCCACATCGTCCAGCCGTTTATATGCCTGAAACGACTGACCATAATGCTGATCAGGCTTACGGTAACGGTGTTCATCACGATCACACCAATGATGCCAGCCAGGAAATCCGCGCGGTATTGCAGGCGCGCCTGGATGGCCACGCGAATCAGTCTGAAATATAAGCCCAGGCCATCCATTTAGCCTCCCTGCACTGTGAGACGGGTATGGACCCGATTCCAGGCCCACCGCGCGATGAATGCGAGAACGATAGCCCAGAAAACCTGCAGGCCGACTGCCTGGAGCGCGGCAGTTCCTTTCAAATTCCTGATGTAAATGGATACGGGGATGTAATAGATCGCCTGAAAGGGCAGGACTTCTGAGATTTTCCGCAGCGCATCCGGGAAGAGCCACAACGGTACGATCTGCCCGGAAAAAAACGAGATCAGCGAGTAATAGGCCCAGGCAATGTTGCGAATATCCAGTGTGATCATGGTCAATATGCCAATCAGGAAACTGATGTGAAAGAGTACGAAAAAGCTAAATATCAGGCTTATGGCGAAGAGCAGGCTTGTGGAGCCATCACCTGGCGGCTGCAGGTCAAAAAGGAAATAACCGATCGCGAAGGATGGCACGGCCAGAATTCCAAGCCCGAATAGCACCTCACCGACACTGCGTGCCAACATGTGAAAATGAAAATCGAGCGGCTTCATCAAGTCCGTGTCAATGGCACCCGTACGAACCTGATTTGCCATGTACCATTCCGGACCCACATCCAGCACAATATCCAACATCATAGCCAGGATAGCGTAGGTTACCATCTGCTCGAGACTGACACCAAACGCGCCCGGGGACTGGGTATAAAGCGTTTTCCATACCCAATAGACGCTGTACATGAGCAGGTATACCCAGAAGAGTCGCATCCAGAACTCAAACCGGTAAACCGCTGAGTTGTGAAATGCCTGGCGTGCGAAGGACAAAAAGATTTTCATTAGGAATCTCAGACTCGATGGCTGGCAATGCCGCTTCAACTTCCAGAACTGCTGTATCGATTCAATGCCAGCCGCCAAACGCCGGAAACAATGCCGACCAGCAACAGGGCCACCAGAGGCGATAGTAAACTTAACCACCAGGCTGAATCGGCGCGATCCAGTTTATTCAGCAGCAACAAGGATGGATAGTAATTGATGAAAGCCACGGGCAGAAATCCAGTAACAATCACACGAAATGTCTTGCCAAAAATTTCGATTGGATACCACTGCACCAGGCCATAAAACTGCCCGGCCACAAAAGCGGCTCCACGCGAACGTCCCGTCCAGAAGGCGGTGCAGGCAATCAGCAGGTTCAAGGCGAACATAATAACCGCGCCAGACATGACCGCGATCACAAAGAAGCCCCAGTGCCAGCCGTCCCAGCGCAAGCCGAGGTGTGTATATGCCAGACCGAGGCCTGTCAGAGCAAAAAGTGCATCTGCGATCTCAAGGTATTGAAATTCGCGGCCGAGAACTTGAATCAGCGGGCTGGCCGGCCGCAGGAGAAACTGGTCGAAGGTGCCCTCGATCAAATACGTTTCCATCTGGTCGGTATGCGAGAAAAACAGGGCATAGAGACTGTGACCCAGAATCCATAAACAATAAAGGAACACCAATTCCCACAACGTCCAGTCCTTTAGGCTCGTGAATTGTGTGACCAGGATGCCAATCAAACCCAGGTTGACCAGATTCCAGACGATCAGCCCGAGCAGACCCACAAGGAAATTCGCTCGATACTGCATGCGTGAGAGCAGCGAAATGTGAATCAATCTGAAGTACAACTGGAAGGCGTTCATGAATTTCTTCCTGGCCTCATCCACCTTGCGAAATGATGCGGGCCTGAATCCGGTTCCAGAACCAGCGACTGAGCAGTACCAGGGCTGCCAGCCAGAACAACTGCAGGCCTACGGCGTTGATAATTGCCTCTCCGTTCAATAGGCCAGTATAGATGGAGAGCGGCGTTGCAAACAGGGCGCGAAATGGCAGCAGGCTGGCCAGCGTGCCCAACGGGCCAGGGAACAGCCAGATGGGTACCAGTTGTCCCGAGAAAAAGCGCAACAGTGCGTTAAAAGCCCAGTCGATGCTATGAATATCAAGCGTGACCAAAGCAATCGAACCGAGCAGGAATTCGAGGTGGAAACCCACCAAATAGCCAATGAATAGAGCAAGCGCAAATTGGAATCCTGCCAGAGGGGTGGCGGGAGGTCGAAGGCCAAAGAACAGGTATCCACACAGAATGGCCGGAAGTATCATAATGAAGAGTCGGAATAACATCTGGCCCGTGTTGCGTGCCAGCATATGAAAGTGGAAATCCAGTGGCTTCAAAAGATCGACGTCAATCGCGCCGCTGCGCACCTGCTGCGACATGTAATATTGCACTCCAAAGGAATAAAACAGGTTTTCGATTGCCATGCTCAGCACACCGTACGTTATCATCTGCTCCAGGCTGGCACCAAATGCCCCAGGACGCTGCGTATAGAGAGCGACCCAGACCCAACGGATGCTATACATCAGGATCAGGACGGTAGACACGCGCAGCCAAAAGTCGAAGCGATAGATGGCAATCGAGTGGAAGGATTGCCGCGCAAAAGCCAAAAAAACTTTCACGTGCCGTTTTCCCGAGCATTGCCAGGTTTGCCCTGATAAATCGTGCGCACAATTTCCTCAATCTCTGGCTCTTCGACGGCCAGATCCAAAATTGGATAGCGCGAACTGATGTTTGCAATCAAGGTGGAGGGCGAGGTCTCGAAACGATTGAAAGCAAACCACTTCTTCCGCCCTTCGCTTTTCACCAGCGCGGCATTGGGTTCGGAGAAATCCGGTACAGCCTCTTCAAATTCCACCACGAGTTTTCGCTGTTTACCGTATTGATTACGGATCTGCGCCAGGCTGCCATCATAGACGATGTGCCCATGATCGATAATCATGATGCGCGAGCAGACTTTCTCGATATCCACCATATCATGCGTGGTCAGCAGGATTGTCACTTTCTGATCCCGGTTGATTTCCTGGATGAAATTGCGCAAACGCTCCTTCGCGACAACATCCACACCGATCATCGGCTCGTCCAAAAAGAGAAGGCGCGGGTTGTGCAGCAACGCTGCGGCCATATCGGCGCGCAGACGCTGGCCGAGACTCAACTGCCGCACGGGCGTATTCTGGAACTCATGCAGGTCCAGCAGATCATTGAACAGATTGAGGTTATGTTTGTATTGCGCCTCCGGTACCTTGTAGATATCGCGGAACAAACGCAGGCTCTCGATGACCGGCACATCCCACCACAACTGGGTCTTTTGCCCGAACACCGCGCCGATCTGACGTGTGTTCTTCATCCGCTCCTTGTGGGGTATCAGGCCATTGACTTCGATCCGACCGCTCGTAGGGACAAGGATTCCGCACAACATCTTAATGGACGTAGACTTGCCTGCGCCATTCGGTCCGATGTAGCCGACCAGTTCCCCTTCGTCGATCCGAAAGGAAATATCATTCACCGCGGGAATGGTCTCGTATTGCGCGCTGAACAACGTCCGTACACTACCGAGAAACCCTTCCCGGCGTATTACCCGCTTATATTCCTTTGTCAAATGCTCTACCTGGATCATGTAAATGGCCTCTCTATTGCATGTCTCATTTTAATAAGCAATCTTAACTGTTGCTTTGCAAACCGAGATCAAAACCTGAAGTTGACAGGCCCCAGCTGCCCGTTGTACTTATGGCAGAATCGTGATTTTAACACGGTCAAATCTCTCTACGATAGGATCGGTCCGGAGACATTGCTGAACGCCCAGCTTGGCGTGGAGCAGATCGTTCAGTGTGTCGCGGTGGAAGCGGGTCGTAATGCGTTGCGGGTAACCCAGTGTCTCCTCATAGGTGGCTCGCAGCACATAGTTCCCTTCGCAGTAACAACCATTGGGGCTGCAAACTTTCTGGGTGGCAAAGCGCTCAAAATTCTTGAAGATGCCGTCGACCGTAAAGTTCTTGGAGTCGCCGCCACCCAGGCAACCGGAAGTAAATGTGCGGATGACGTTTCCCTGCAGCACCTCGATGTCGTAATAACACTGCGACCGGTGGCCATAGTAACTGGCGTTCATTCGATAATGAGAGATCGAGTTGAGCTCCCAGCGGTGGCGCGCCAGGCTGAACTGAGTACTTGGTGCAGATTGAAACGAGTCCCAGAACGCCACTCCGATCACACCCAATATGAGCAATGTGATAACGCCAATGACCAGGAGTACGGGTGAAGAATTCTTTTGATCCATGGGCTAACAACCTTATCACAAGGAGAGTCATATGGGTGGAGCCCTATACAGTTCGGGCCTTAATTGCTGGGCAGATGCATAGCAAGCACCGATTCACAAATTGTATCTTGCTCACGGCAAAATGGTGAGTTTGACCACCTCAAATGTCTCAACCACCGGGTCGATACGCAGACATTGCTGAACACCCAACTTCCCATGCAGAAGATCATCCAACCAGTATCGATGGAAGATGGTCGTTATCTGCTGCGGATACCCTAACGTGGGATCAAAGGTTGCGCGCACGACATAACGGCCCTCACAATAACATCCATTCGGACTGCAGACCCGTTCGGTGGCGTAGCGTTCGAAGTTCTTGAAGATGCCGCCGATCGTAAGCGTTTTCGATTCGGCACTGCTCAAGCAGTTCATGGTGAAGATATGAACGAGCTGTCCCTGGAGTACTTCGATGTCGTAATAGCACTGCGAGAAATTGCCGCTGTAATTGGCCGACATTCGGTAATGCAGAATCGAGTTGGTCTCCCAGCGTTGGCGGGACAGGGTGAATTGAGAGGCGGGCGACGCCTGAAACGCGCTGAAAAATTGTGCTCCGATCACGACGAGAACGACCAATATGATCAATGCAAGGGTTACCAAAACTGGCGAAAAATACTTCCGCTCCATGCATAGCCTTCTTCTACTATCTCATCACTGGCTGGCACAGAGAAGCAACTGCATGTTGGGCATGTCTTTTTCAGGTTTCAGGGCCAGTCCCAGATGTTGCAATGGGTTCAGAATGGTAAAGTTGTTGAATACTTCTGGAAAATTTCCGGTCGCGCGAACCAACCCAAAGTGGACATGGATCCACATGGGCCATCGCGGGTTGCCGCTCCACGACCCCTGATAGCCAATGAGTTGCCCGGCTTTCACCGGGACATTCTTCGAGCCGATCGGGAATTCCTCCGCGACGAAGGATTCGGTCCCGTCGGCTGAGGTCATGCCGCCGTAGAAGGTCCAGATTTTTTTGCCGGCTTCCAGTGGGTCATCATGTTCGATAATGACCCCATCCGTCCACCCGTCCGGCCGCCAGAGCAGCCCATCAGCGACCGCGTAAATTGGGACCTGACCATCATTGCCCTGCCCAAAGAACATCAGGCCGTCATCCTGCCATTTCACTCCCAGTCTGCCGTCACTGGGTAATTGCCAGGAGGCACCCGGGCATGCGCTCAGGGCTTCAGCCATCTTCAATTCATAGGGTACATAGACGCGGTTCCCTGCCACGATCTCAGACAATGCATAGGATTCGTCAATTGCGTCGAACATTTCCTGCGTCCAGCGTTCGTTTGCCCACGGCCTATCGAAAATAATGATAGCGGCATATTCCTTCTCTTTAATACTGGTGAGCAGAGGCGTTTGGTCCCACTTCCCGGCCCACGCCAGTTGTGTGACTTCAAATGGCTGAATGCTGAGTGACCGCCCTTGCAATGTGAGCATTCCCATGTACTCATCCGCCAAGATGGGCCCCGAAGTATCCTTGACCAGGGACTCCAGATCGTTAAGTTCGCGCAAAGCGAGCTGGCGGTCACGCAGGTCGTTGGTGTACTCCTCTAATGAGAAGTGCATCATCCGGCCGATCGCCAGCGCCAGCAGAATGAGCAGTGCAGCCCTCAGCGTATAAACGGAGAGATAGGCACGACTCCATGCCACGACGGCGCCGGCTGCGAGACTCAATGCAGCACACAACTCCAAAAGGTAATTCACGTTGGCACCGATCTTACCAATCGTCGCGGCCGAAATCACTGCGCCAATCAAATAGGGAGTTGTAAGTGTCCATAGCGGATTCAATCGTTGACTAAGAAAGCGCCGAAGGGAGGCAACTTTCGATTTTGATTCAGGCTCGACCGACGATTCAGAATTCTTACCTCTTGATAAGACCAATGGAAGAAAGAACGAGGCGCCGCCGACGAGCAGCAGGATGAGCGCAATCTCACGAAATCGATCCCAGTGGTACTTCAAGCTGTCCATTTTGAATTCGTTCACGTTGGCGGTCACGATGTTGTAGTAGAAACCGCCGCGAGTCCAAACGTTGAGGATGACGAAGAAAACCAGGGTCGATCCACCAACCAGTGCGGCAAATCGAATGGCTTGTTTCGAGTCGCGCGCGAGCAACCACAAGAATCCAGCCATCGGCGCAGCGAGGGCATACGATTGCCGGGTATAAACCGCGGCAACAATCAACAGTGAGGCGGTAATGAAGTGTGGGAGAGAATCGGGTTTCCATGTCAGAATGCATAATCCGCCCAGGCTGAGAGCGAGCGCCAGCATGTCGATTCGCAACAGCGGTGACCAATACATTACGAAGGGAAACGCCAGGAAGATGAAACCCGCACTCAAGCCTGCAAAGCGATCCTGGCTGGAACGATAGACGATCAGATAAATGCAAAGAGCCGCGATCCAGGCACACAGGGCGGAGATGATGCGGCCGACCAGGAAGGTGGAGGCCGGACCGAACAATTTGACACTGATCGCTAATATCGCGATGTACAACGGTGGATAGTTCGAGATCGTATAGGGCGGAGATGAAATATCCGCGCGATAAATGTTCTGGCCCGCAGCGAGACGCATGGCCTGGTCGACCAGCGGCGCTTCGCCGTAATCCATGGAGTATGGATAAGCAATTGCGGATAACTGATACCCAATACAGATGATCAGTGCCACGGCCGCGAAGATCTGCAGCATGAGCCTGGCGCCTTCGTTGAGGTAGGGCGCGAACGACTCATCGAACTTCCGCAGGAGCGGGGTTTGCATGTTTGGATTCTACCTTACAAATGAGGTGGCGCTCTTCTTGAGCAGTAACCGATTATCGATGACAGCGTGACCGAAGGTCTCCCAAAAAGCATATAATATATCACCGCAGCTCGGCTAAGGTCTCCGACCTAGCCGGGCATTGTGACCGAAGGTTTCCTGAAAGGAATATAATATCCTCATGGAACGCTACCGGATCGTGGAAGGTGTGGGACTGTACTATCTGACCTTCACGGTGGTCGAATGGTTGCCTGTATTTATCGATGAAACCGCCTGCCAGATCATCGTCGATAGCATCAACTTGTGTATCACGAACAAGCATTTAAGGGTGAATTCGTATGTGATCATGCCAACCCACCTGCATGCCGTCGCATTTGATTCTGAATTCGATCCGGAACGGCTGAAACATACACTGGATGACATGCGGAAATTCACCGGGCGGCGGTTGCTTGACCATACCGCGCGTCATTTGCCAAAGTCGTTCACCGAGCGATTTCAGGAAAATGCTGGGAAGGATCGTGAGCGCCGGTTCTGGCAGCCATCGCAGCATCCCGTGGGGATTTTCTCCTACGAGTTTTGGCAGCAAAAGGTGGACTACTTGCACCATAATCCATGCCGCAGGGGATTGGTGCGGTTGCCCGAAGATTGGCGGTTTTCTTCGGCCCGGTTTTGGTTGATGGATGAAGAGGGAGAGGTCCAATTATCCGACGTTGGATGGAATTGACATGGAGACCTGCGGTCGGTTCTCGGCGGGGTCACAGACCCACGCCAATCAAGAAACACCTTTATCAGAGGTTGCATGGGAATGAGATGGAGACCCACGCCGAGCAAGAGGAGTCTCCGACCCAGCTGAGCAGTTTGACCGAAGGTCTCTCAGGCAGACGATGCCAACCGACTGATTGAAGTCACGGGTACGACTAACACTCACCTAAAAAGCATCCAAAACGCACGTCGCAGGATGAACACAGGATGAACACAGGATCATCGCAGGATTCAAAACTGCATCCAATAGGCATCCGCTGGGGAGTCAGGAGCAAAAGGTAGAGCTTATATTTCCTTACTTTGAAATTGAACGGCGTGTGGAAACCGGCGGCTGAATAGAATTACCACAAAAGCCACTATTCCGAGTACGAGGACAATTCCATAGGCGGTCTGAATTCCAATCCGATCTGAAAGCCAGCCCAGCAGGAGGGGAATGCCTAATAAGGCCGTGCCAACGGCCAGCGAGGCACGCGCGCTCGCCGAGTTGGACTGGTCCGCAGCCACGCCCACGGCCATGGAAAGAGTCAATGGATATAGATTTGCAATGCCTAATCCGGCAATGAATAAGCCCAGAACGTTGAACATCGGAGAACGCGCCAGCCAGAAGATCGGGAAGCCAATCATTGTCAGGATCAGGGTAGCAGGCAGGAGTACCTGGCTCGGCCAGCGCTGTGTAAAACGGCTACCCAGGAAACGGCCAATCAACATGGCAGCCGGGAACGCGCCGAAGGCCAGCGCGGCATTGGTCAGACCCAGGCCGGCGATGTTTGCGAGGAAATCGGTAGCCCACACGACGATCGCCATTTCAACCGCCACGACCAGAAACAGCACCATCCAATAGAGCCAAAAGGAAAATGGCAGCCGGGCCTTATTGCCGGCTGCGTCAGTCTGAACGGCGCGACTTTCCGGAATAGGCTCACGAGAGAAAAATATCCCCAGCATGGTCAGTATCGAAAAGGGGAGCACAGGGATGAGACGCCAATCCAGTCCAAGCAATGGCATGCCGCCGATGATAAGAGGCGTAAGTGTGGTGCTCAGGCTGGCAGCCACATTGGCTTCGGTAATCGCAACCGCGCGCTGTTCTCCATGCTGGTCGGATAACAAAGCTTGAATGATCACCTGGGTTAGCGAGCTGGCGAAGCCCATACCCAACGCCGCGATAAAAATTGATTCAAACGTGCGGCCACGCGCAAGCATAACTACACTCAGGACCAGCCCAATACTGCCTCCCCAAAAAACAATCCGGCGCCCCAGACGACGCGCCAACCGGTCGCCGATCAGGCCTGAAACGATCAAACCAATGGCGATGGCCGCGGGCAGTAATCCACCGAGTGTGTAATTCAGAGAAAGTTCACTTCGGAGAAACGGCATGAGCGGGCCGAGGATGGATTGACTGATAGCGATATAAGCCAGCATAAGATAAGCCAGCCAGGTAACGCGATTACGGTGCATGGACGGAGGAGGGCAAAATCATGAACGTATTTTCCTGGCTTTTCTGGGTTTCGAGGCAGAGGCCGAACGGCGCGACGCAAACTGAGCTGTATAGCCGGCCTGAATGGCACGGTGCAGATCCATATGCTCCAGATAGGTTTTTCTGAAAGGACTGTCCTGGGGGATCAGGTCATGTTTGCGCATCATTTCATCGTAGGCACGGGTTAAAAACTCGGCCGCTTCCGCCGGGCGGTCATTGGCCGCCAGCGCCTGGCTATGACGAAAAAGAATTTCTTCGCTGGTACATTCCACAATTTGCACAAAGCCAAACTTCTCATAATGATTCAGCGCGATTTGCGAAGCAACCAAAGCCTCCTGCACATGCTGTGCCCGACCCTCCGCCTGCTGGCGTGCTGCGAGATGTTCTGCCAGTTTGAGATGCGCAGCGGCCGCCTCACATGACGCAGACATACGATATTGCTGCGACACAAGATTGTTAGCAGCCATTTGCTGAATTTCTGCAGCGCTATTCAGCGCCAACCGTAAGTGCTCTTCGTCGCCTATAGCTATATAAAGAATCACCGAGACGAGGCTTAATCCGGCTCGCCCGATATCAAATACGGTTTGCTCACCCAACGGGCGCGCCTGGTCCAGGGTTGTCCGTGCTTCCTCATACCTCCCTAATGCGGTCTGAATTTGCGCGATACGGAGCAGAGGAAAGAGCCTGCCAGTGGACTCCTCCCACCGGCGCAATGTTTGTTTTTGTAACTCCAGACCTGCCTCATAGTCACCCAAATAGAGCGCCTGTATTTGCCCGCAAAACATGAGGGCATTCCCTTCTGCATCGTAATTGCCGACCTCGCGACTCAGGCGCAAGCGCTTCTGTTCGTACTCTGTCAGTTGCCGGTAGTAATCCCCCTCGCGTTCATATTGCTCACCGAGCGCGTTGAGCAATATGATTTCAATGGCCTTGTCATTCAGTTTTTCGGAGCGGGTAAGCGCCGCTTCCAGATATTCGCGACTACGCGGCAAGTCATCGATGCCATAGGCGCCACCCATGCCAAGCAGGAGAGTCACCTCGGTTTTCAGATCGTTCAATTGCCGGGCAAGCGCAAGGGCCTGCTCAGCCGGTTCCTTCCAGGCCGGGTCATTTAGAGCAAAACGGATATTTGAAGCACAGACCAGGCTCTGCATTTCACGGCGTCGATCACCGATCTGGCGGGAAAGTGTGAGCGCCTCTTCGGCCATTTCCAGGCCTGGCAGAAGGTCCTGGCGATTATCCGTCAGGGTATCTGCACGGGCCAGCAATGCATCTACCAGCCAGACCGGGTCATCGTGCATCTCACGCGCCAGGGATAGAAGCGCCCTGGCATCGTTTCGACTGGCTTCCAGTTGTCCCATCAGGGTATGAACTTCGCGTCGACCATTGAGCACTTCGAAACGTTGCGTTTGAATCGAGCGTAGTTGTCCCTCAGACTGAGTTTCGGCCTGGATATGATCCAATATTTCCATGGCACGGTTGTAGCGTTCAATAGCCTCCACATTCGCATTAAAGGCACGGGCATGCTCCGCGGCCAGCACGGTATAGAACAGTTCCTTCCGGAGGTTGCCGGCGCCTCCGAAATGGTACGCCAGCATCGCGTCGTAGCCCTCCAAGATATCCGGATTCACTGCTGTTTCGAGATATTCAGCAACTTTCGAGTGATAGATGGCGCGCTGTGTGGCAAGTAAACTCTCATAGATCGTATCGCGGATCAGTGGAGATTTGAACGAATATTGCATACCCAAATCTGGAATGCGTCCGCTCTCCTGAATGAACTGATTGCGCTGCAGAGCGGCCAGGTCGGCTTTCAAGGTTTGCGTGTCACCCAGCAAATCCTGTACCATGTTTGACCAGAAGACCGATCCGATCACGGATGCAATTTGGAGCACCTGCCGTTCATGGATCCCCAGGCGATCAATGTGTGACAGTAAGAGTCGTTGGAGGCTATCGGGCAGGTCGAGCGTGGTCACGGTACGCGTCATGTGCCACGGACCGTCGTCCGGTTCGCGTACCAATATTCCCTGCGCGATCAGGGCCCGGATGAGTTCTATGATGTAATACGGATTGCCCTCCGAATTGCGGATGATCAACTTGCGGGTTTCCTGCGGCAACGTTTCGGGGCCAATGAGCTGATTGATCAATTCCTTGCTTTGTGAGATGGTCAGTGGCGGTAAATCCACGCGCGTCAGCCGATGAGGGTACTCTACCTCGAGCGCGAGATAGAGTTCCCAAATGGATGAATCGCGTTCCGGACGGAAAGACAGCAGCCAGAGTAAGGCTTCGCTGTCGCATATCGATAAGCAATACTTCAGTAAGGCCAGGGACGAGTCGTCGGCCCAGTGCATGTCTGAAAGTACCAACACCAGAGGGCCCTGGCGACTGGAGGCTTCGATCCAATTTCGGACAGCCACAAAATATCGATGGCGCAAGCCTTCACCGTCCAGATGCCGGACCTTATCCCTATACGGCGGCTCCAATGGCAGCCCCAGAAAGCTTGCCAGATACGGATAGTGCTCCTCGAGCGCATCTCCCCACAACTCTTCGGCGCGCTGTCGCAGGCGGGCTCGACGTTCCTCCTTTGAGTCTTCCGGACGCAGACCCAACCAACTGCGGAACAAATCCAGCCACATGGAGTAGGGCCACGTCTGGCTATAGGACCGGCAGCGCCCCCGAACCCAGCGTAGTGACGTCGCGGCCACCGAGGAAGCCGTGCGACTTTCCTCTAACAAGGCATCCAGATGTGCGAAATATTGTCCCAAACTGTTCAACAAGAAGGATTTGCCACTCCCTTTGTCGCCCGTCAGCGTTGCAATATGGCCGCGTCCATCGAATAATCCCTCCACGCAAATTCTAAGCCTATGGAACTCTGTTTCCCGCCCAATGTGCGGAAAGGAGTCGGGAAAGGTCAGGTCGCTGGGCAGGTTCCTGGCATCCTCAACGGGTTGGAGCGGTCGAAATACTGTAATGGGCTGACTGACTCCCTTGACCAGGATCTCCCCGAGCGGCTGCCACTCGAAATGCGATTTCGCCAGGCGATAGGTATGTTCGCTGACTAAAACCGTGCCTGGTTCAGCGGAGGTTTCCATGCGTGAAGCGATCGTCACGGCCAGGCCCATGGCTGTCTCCTGCCATTGCTGGCGTGACTGGCTGGCAGCTACGATGACCTCGCCGGTATCCACACCCACGCGCATACGCAAATCCATGGCTTCTGGCATGGGCAACTCCCGCACATAGATGTCGAACGCCCGTTGCATGGAGAGAGCCGCCAGGACCGCCCGCTCCGGGTCATCTTCATGGGCCGCGGTCGCACCAAAGAAAGCCACCAGGCCATCGCCTCGAAACTGGCTGATCTCGCCTCCGAATCGGTGAATTTCCGATTCCAAAATATGAAGGATGCGATTCATCAGTTCGACCCATCCCTCCGTTCCTACTTTTTCCAGCAGGTTGGTCGAATCGGTCAGGTCGGTGATTATGACCGTCACTGGCCGTCGTTCGCCCTCGATGGGCTGAATGGGAGCCATGATCGGTGCCAGGTCAACTTTGCCCTCCGCCGCGGGCGGGAGGGGCTGGGGAGCAACCTCTACATTATCAGACGCCAGGCGCGTTCCACACATCCCGCAGAACCGGTAATCGCGCGGGTTGCCGAAGCCACAGGCGGAGCAGGTGACGGTCAGGCGCGTACCACAAACCCCGCAAAAGTTCATCTCGCGCGGGCTGTCAAAATCACAGTTGGGACACTTCATGCCTGGCTGGCCTTAAATAAAAGACACGGCGCGGCCTCGAGTGCGCGCGCGCCCTGTCCTGTAGAGGTATCAGATGTACGTATCACCGGGAATGCTATAAAGCATCCAGTGCCCGGCGGAAGCGCTTGGCAAGTTCCTGCAAAATCAAAATGGACATTTCCACATCTTCGCGGAGTGCACCCAAAAAATCCCAACGTGTGAGTACAAGGCAGGTGGTCGGTTCGGAGGTAACGACCGAGGCAGTCCGCAAGCCATCATCCAGCAATGCCAGCTCGCCAAAGTAATCCGTTGGGCCGAAGTTATTCACACTAACTTTTGCCCCATCCGAGCGTTCGCGGAACGCTTCTGCTTTGCCCGATACGATGATGAAGAATCCTTCACCGCCCTGGTCCTGGCTGACGATCGCGTGTCCGGCGGCATAGGAACGTTCAACCATCCTCTTGGCCAGATGCTCATATTGACGGTTGTTCAAACCCTGAAACAAAGGTATCTTGTGCAGGAAGCCAACAGTTTGTTTTAGGTCGCTCATGGTTTTCGCCCTTTCTTTAGTAAGTTACCGCTTGTCTATTAAGGAAATCGTTCAACTGCATTGTAAGTCAGAAAAGAGATTTGAAGTTTACCTAATTAAGCGGCACTATGCAATTCGGCAATGAGAATTTCAAATGGCGTCACTTCCAGGCCGTTGAGGGATAATAACGCATTCTTCGGTTTCTGTGTTGAGAAAATACATCGTGCATTGCTGGCCGGCAATTCAAAATCGATCTGATGAGTCTGGTCGGAGAGATTCAAGACGACCAGGCACGTCTGCTGTGGTGAATCACTACGGCGCAGGAAAGCCAGGTACTCTTTGGAGGTCTCATGAAGTGCCTGATAGTCACCAGAGATGAGTGCTGGCGATTCCTTGCGCGTGCACAACATATCTTTGTAAAAATTCAGCATGGAACTGGGGTCATTTTGCTGATCGGCAACAGTCACACCGTCAGCAAAATTCGGATTGACTGGAAGCCACGTCCGGACGCCCACGGGGCTGAAGCCTGCATTGGGGGTCGCATCCCACTGAAACGGAGTCCGGCAGCGGTCACGGGTGTCTTTGGCAGCCCGTCGCAGTGCTTCTTCCGGTGGCACGCCATTTGCAATTTCCTGGTGGTAATACATGATGGAGGGAGGGTCCACAAAATGGCGAATATCCGTGAGATGGTAATCAGACATGCCGATCTCTTCGCCATTGTACAGGAAGGGAGTTCCGCGCAGGGTGAGCATCAGTGCCAGGGATGTGCGTGCAATCGCCGCATCACGCGCAGCGTGGCCATCTCCATACCGGCTCAAAACACGTGACGCATCATGGTTGTTGAGCGTATTGCATGGCCACGCGCCCGGTGGAAGCTGGCTGAGACGGCTATGCTGGTTTGCCCGGATCCAGGCTGGCGTGAGTCGGTTCGTTCTCATCAAAGGAAAGTTGAACAGGAGGTGCAATTCATTCGTGCCGTCACCGTAGTAGCTGATCTCAGCACTTTCCCCAACCAGAAGGCGATCAGGATATTCATCAACCACCCGGCGTAATTCCTGCATCAACTCATGAACACCTGGCTGCCCGGATTGGTAGTGGTAGATCTTTTGCCAGGCGGCAATTACATCGGGATCCGTACCGGCAGGAAATCCGTGATTCAGCTTGCGGCGCAGGTCATCGGTCAGAGCCCCGTCGTGATCGGGCATCTCTGGGTTTTCATAGATGGTGCCGATTGCATCGAGCCGGTAACCATCCACGCCCATATCGAGCCAGAAACGTACCGCATCCCACATGGCCTCTTTAACTTCGGGGTTACGCCAGTTGAGGTCGGGCTGTTCCTTCAGGAAGTAGTGATAGTAATATGCGTTGGTAGTCGCGTCATATTCCCATGCTCGGCCGCCGAAAGGGGAGAGCCAGTTATTAGGTGGGCCGCCATTACGCCCGTCGCGCCAGATGTACCAATCGCGTTTCGGATGGTCGCGACTGGAACTCGACTCGAGGAACCACTGATGCAGATGAGAGGTGTGATTCAGAACCCAGTCCAGTATGACGCGCAGGCCGCGCTGATGTGCCTCATCCAGAAAGCGCTTGAAGTCATCGAGCGTCCCATATTCCGGAGCGACGTTGACATAGTCCGAAATGTCATAGCCTACATCGAACTGTGGGGAGGGGAAATGCGGCGATAGCCAGATGGCATCGATACCCAGATCCTTCAGGTAATCCAGTTTGCCGGTCATGCCGACAAAGTCGCCAATTCCATCACCGTTTCCATCCGCGAAACTGCGCGGGTAGATTTGATAGAAGACTGCCTCCTGCCACCACTTCAAGTTTGTCATTGAATTTTCCGTGTTATGTTGAGATGAGCAACGAGGATTCAGGCATTCGGCAACTCGCCGCGCGTGACGCGCAGCCGTACGGCTTCGGTAATTTTGCCTTCAACGTCTTGAGAAAAAACACCTTCAATCTGTTCAGGCCCAATGTAACGCTGAACACCTGTCAGGTCGGGGCCGTCGACAACGATATAGCCTTGTTGCATGAATCGGGCGCGCATCTCTTTCGGTACATGATCGGCATCAAAGCCGCTCGAGTCGTCTGCGCCCGCTTCGTCGGATTGAAGCATGCGTTGGATGGCTTCCTCGCTCGCGCCGCCAAAGTACATTACCTGGACGGTGCCGAGGACAACACCGTCGCGATCATAGACAGGCATTCCTTCGTAAATACGCTGGGGAATACGATCTGGAAGGGGATGCTCCTGCTCAGTTTTTTCTTGATCCATTTCTTTGTCCTTTCGTGTAAATGCTCAATCTTTACGTGGGTAAGGCAAAGAACTAGAGAATATAGTAGAGGAGGATGATGCTGATCTCAACGGCAATGGTCCACGCAAAGAGTCGCCAGGATTTTGGCTGGCCGGCATGCTTGAAGTGATATTCCGTTGTGCCAATCATAACCACCAGGCCGACAAAGCCCAGGCACCATACCAGCCCGAATGCGGATGCCAGAGCCTGTTCAATGCTGCCGCCCAGCCGAACGCTGACCAGGTAATAGATTTCCTTTAGCGCGTATATCGCGTTCAGAGCCAGGCCAAAGGTGATCAGCCATAGGACAGCGGCCAACACCAAAGAGCGAGTGGACGGTCTTGCAATTTGTTCGTCCATGATGGGGACCTAGATCCCTTCGAGTTGCAGCTCCTCTGCACGGTGACAGGCCACAAAATGATCGGGGCGGAGTTCACGGAATTCTGGCGTCTTCAATTTGCAAACTTCCTCAGCATACCGGCAGCGCGGATGAAAATAGCAGCCGCTGGGCGGGTTGGAGGGGTCCGCTATCTCACCCTGCATCACGATGCGGTCGGATTTATACAGCGGATCTGGCTTGGGCACCGCTGACAATAACGCTTCTGTGTACGGATGAAGTGGATGTGAGTAAATCTCTTCGGCGCTCGCCATTTCGGCGATCTTGCCAACATACATTACGGCTACGCGGTCCGAGATATGCTGCACAACGCTCAGGTCGTGCGCTACGAAGATATAGGACAGGTTGAAGTCCTTCTGCAGATCCTGCAGCAGGTTCAACGTCTGCGCCTGAATGGAAACGTCCAGCGCGGATACAGGCTCATCACAGATGACCAGGCTTGGGTTGAGAGACAGTGCGCGGGCGATGCCGATGCGTTGACGTTGTCCACCGGAAAATTCATGAGGATAACGCCGCAAATGATCCGGTCGTAATCCTACACGTTCGAGCAGGCGGATGATGATCTCCTCGGTTTCCGGACCGATATTCAGCCCATGAATCGTCATTGGCTCGGCCACGATATCGGAAACCGTCATGCGGGGGTTGAGCGAGTTGATGGGATCCTGAAACACCATGGAGATTTCCTTGCGGACCAGTTTCATCTCGTCGGGTTTGAGGTCCAGCAGGTTCACCAGCTTTTGCTTCCCATCCGTGGCCAAAGTGCGCGATTTGAACAGGACCTGGCCGGCTGTCGGCTCATAGAGACGGATGATCGAACGCCCGGCGGTGCTTTTGCCGCAGCCGCTTTCGCCCACCAGTCCCAGCGTTTCACCTTCACGGACGAAGAAATTCACATCGTCCACTGCCTTGACATAACCAACCGTCCGTCGCATCAGGCCCTTTTGTATGGGAAAGTACTTCTTTAAACCCTTCACTTCCAGTATATGACTGTTACTGGATTGTTTCTGTTCAGTTTGTGTTTGTGGTATCGCGGCCATGCTCATACCTCCTCGTACAACAAGCAGCTTGCGTAATGACCTTCACTGACCTCTTTCCACTGCGGTGTGATCTTGTCACACTTGCCGGCCATAAACATCGGGCAGCGCGGATGAAATACGCAGCCGGTTGGCAGGTTGAATGGATCCGGTGTCATGCCCGCGATGGAAGCCAGGCGCTCACCCCGCGTCTTTTTGCCGAGCTGTGGGATGGACTTCAACAGGGCCTGTGTATACGGGTGTTTGGGATCCTTGAAAATCTCAAGCACCTTGCCTTGTTCCACAACCTTGCCCATATACATCACCACAATTTCCTCGGCCATACTGGCAATCACACCCAGGTTGTGCGTGATAAACATAATGGCCATATTGGCGGATTGCTGCAGCTCACGCATGATGTCAAGAATTTGCGCTTCAATGGAGACGTCCAGGGCAGTGGTTGGTTCATCTGCGATGAGCATGGCAGGCTCACAGGATAGGGCGACCGCAATCATCACGCGCTGGCGCTGGCCACCGCTCAACTGATGAGGATAATTATCCACACGCTGGTCGGGTTTGGGAATACCGACCCGCCGCAGCATCTCGATCGCGATCGCGCGCGCTTCCTCCTTGGTAACGCTGCGATGAGCAGTCACCTGCTCCGCGATTTGGTCCCCCACCTTTCTTACGGGCGTCAGATGATGGAGGCTTACTGCTTCGTGGATGTGCGCCCCGGCTGTGTACACCGGGGTGAGAGAACTCATGGGTTCCTGGAAGATCATCCCAATTTCACCGCCACGAATAGAACGAATGGTTTTTCCATCAGGTTCAGTCTTGGTGAGGTCAAGGATGTCATCCATCTGGCCATGACCATTTTTTGATACGCGACGATGGTAAATGATTTCACCATTTGTGATTTTGCCCGGCTTGGGAATCATATTAAGAATCGCCCGGGCCGTCACCGATTTTCCACAACCGCTTTCTCCGATAACGCCCAGTGTCTTGCCGCGGTTGATGGTCATGGTAAGGCCATCCACGGCCTTGACCACACCGGCGCGGACATCGAATTCCACACGAAGATTTTTTACTTCAATCAGGGGTTCATTCATGGCTGTCTCCAAAATTTACCGGGATCCGTAAGGGTCAAGGGCATCCCGCAGACCATCACCGAGCAGGTTATAAGCCAGGATCGTGAGAAGAATAAAAGGTACAGTCCACAACTCCCAGGGAGTCGTATGGATGGCGCGGACGGTCGCCGCATCCTGTAACAACGTACCCCAACTGGTCAGTGGTGGACGAATGCCAAGACCCAGCCAACTGAGCGCCGTCTCAGCCAGGATCATGCCAGGGATGGCCAGCGTGGCGATGACGATTACATGACTCATGGTGCTTGGCAGCAGGTGGCGAAACATGATGCGATTGTCCGATGCCCCAGCGCTTTTCGCCGCCAGCACATATTCGCGCTCACGTGAGGAGAGGATCAAGCCGCGCACCTGACGTGCCAGCCCGCCCCAGCGCACAAACGAAAGGATGACGGTCAACATGAAGTATACGGTGAGTTGGGACCAATACTGTGGAATCGCGGCGGCCAATGCCATGAACAGTGGAATCTCAGGAAAGGCACTCAGGAACTCGGTTGTACGCTGAATGACCTGATCGACGGCGCCGCCATAAAAGCCGGACATCACTCCCAAAACGGTGCCAAAAACGATTGTCAGAACCTGACCGATCAAGCCAATCAGTAATGAGAGGCGTCCGCCATACAGGACACGCGTGAACCAGTCGCGTCCCAGGGCGTCCGCGCCCATGAGCAATACGATGGCATCCGGGTCGCTCTTCTGATCCACGCCATACAGGTGAATGTCAGTTGGGATGAAGCCCAGTAATTTGTAGGGGTCGCCATGCGTGAAGAAATAGACCGGATACATGCGGGTGGTATCTTCCGCGTACGTGCGTGACCGGGTCTTAACATCGATCTTCCGCTCCATACCATAGACGAAGGGGCGCAGGCTAAAATTCCCGTTTGAATCCACAAAGTGGAGCTTGGTAGGAGGAGCTTCCACATATTCGGATGTGCTCTCCAAAGCATATGGTGCCAGAAACTCCGGAATGAGCACAAAGCCAACATACATGGAAAGCAAGAGGACCCCGCCAATGAACGCGCTGCGGTTACGCTTGAACTTCCACCATACCAGACTCCAGTAGCTTTGACTGACTTGCCTTTGTTTGGCGGGAGCGGGAACGGAAATGGGTTGTTCTGCAACAGCCATAATCTCTTCTCCTCTTTTCGTAGTCAAATCACATGCATTAGCGTCCCCGAGTGGTACGCTGTCCTGCAAGTGATTCGTAGGGATACGGCAACGGCAGGTCGCTGGCTTGTTCCAGGCGAGCCACCTGCTCGTCTGTTAACGACCAACCAGTGGCACCCAGGTTATCTTCTAAATGAGTGAGGGTGCGGGCGCCCAAAATCGGCGCAGTGACAACTGATTTTTGCAGCAGCCACTTCAATGCCACTTGCGCCGGAGTCTTCTGTACTTCGGTTGCAATGGCGGAAAGCTGATCGATCACCTGCCAGGTCCGTTCATTAGCATAGGCCTCCCAGGATTCACTCCAGCCGCGTTTACCGGCCTCTTCGATACGTGTGTTGGATGGGGGCGACGACATACCACGCTTATATTTTCCGCTCAACCACCCCCCGCGTAGCGGGCTCCAGGGTATGACGCCCACGCCTTCTGCCTCGCATACGGGCTCGAGTTCCCATTCGAAGGAACGATCCAGCAGGTTATACAGCGGTTGCAGGCAGGCGAATGGTTCCCAACCATGTTGGCGGCTGAGGTCAATCGCTTTTTGTAATTGATAACCAGCATAATTGCTGGCGCCTAAATACCGGACCTTGCCTTCCCGGATCAGTTGATCCAGCGCATACAAAGTCTCTTCCACTGGAGTGCCAGGGTCCCACATGTGCACCTGATACAGGTCAATGTAAGCCGTATTCAAACGGCGCAAACTGTCCTCCACCGCGGAGAGAATGTGCTTGCGGCTCAGGCCCAGGTCATTGGGACCTGATCCCATGGCGAAACGCACTTTGGTGGCGATGACGAAATCATCACGGCGTTTACCCGTAAGCCAGCGCCCAAGAATTTCCTCGGACACACCTTGTGAATAGACATCCGCGGTGTCAATGAAGTTGCCGCCCGAGTCGACGAAACAGTCCAGCATACGATAACTGTCTTCTTCAGACGTTTCGCGCCCGAACGTCATGGCTCCAAGGCACAACTCGCTGACTTTTAAACCGGTACGGCCAAGATAACGATATTGCATGGATTATCGATCCTACTCCTGGGGAAATCTATTACTCCAATCGAATGCGCGGGTCGGCCCATGCCAGCATCAGATCGGCCAGCAGGTTGCCGACCAGGACCAGGAAAGTGATCAGAACGATGCACGTTCCAGCCATATACATATCCAGTTTGCGCAAGGAATCTATATAGAGGGGAAAGATTGTTGGAAGATTGAGCACCACAGAAACCAACCCTGTGCCTCCGATGATGCCCGGCAGAGCCTCTGAGCCAAGAATGACGAGCAAAGGATTGATGGCAATTCGCACGGCATGCTTCCAGATCACGGTCCGATTCTCCAGGCCGCGCGCGCGGGCTGCCTCGACAAATGGCTGGCCGAGCGTATCCAGCAGGTTCCCACGCATAATGCGCGTGAGTCCGCCAACACCGGTGATCGCACTGATCAGGGCTGGGATCCAGAGGTGCTTCAGCAAGTCTACAAATCGTCCCCAGCTCCAGGGTGCGGTCACGTATGCTTGTGAAAACAGCCCCGTGGCCTCGATATTCAAAACCGTAATGGCATAGTACAGGATGAGCAATGCCAGCAGGAAGCCCGGCATGCCCAATCCAACAAAACTCAATGACGTAATGATCTGGTCGCCCAGCGAATATTGCTTCGTGGCCGAGTAAACTCCCAGTGGGATGGCCATAATCCAGACCACGATGAGCGTTGCAACACCCAGGATGATGGTCATTGTGACGCGTTCACCCAGCATCTCCCGTACCGGGCGCTCGTACTCGAATGACTCGCCAAAATCTCCCTTCAGGAAGTTGACAGCCCAATTGGTATATTGCCACATGAACGGCTTGTCCAGGTTATACCGTCTGCGATAGGTCTCGATCTGGCCCTCCGCACTGCGGTCGCCGCGCGCCTGCAGCTGAGCCAATTTCTGAGTCAGAAAATCACTGGGGGGAAGATTGATGAGCACAAAACTGGCAAACGATACCAGTACGATCATGACCAAGGCGTACAGTAAACGGCGGAGGATAAAACTACCCATGATCACCTCTACTCTGGAGCCTGACTAGCCCGATCTCAGGCCGGTCCGGTCGCAATACAGTATGGCGGGCAGAATTGTTCTGCCCGCCATTTTTCATCATTCGAATTACTGATCCATCCACCACTGTGCGGCAATCTGATTGCCCGGCGTGGAAGGCGCCCACGGACCCACAACACCAAAGTCCAGGATATTTCTCATGTAATCCTTGACAATGATGGGCATGGGCTGGTCACCCGCGACACCGATCACAAATGGACCATGGTCGATGTGGACCTGGATCGCTTCCCAAACCACCTCGTGGCGGCCTTCCTCAGAGTTGGTCTCACGGGCCTGGTTGTACAGTTCCTGCAATTGCTGAGCAGGGCTGCCGTCCTCAGGCTTCAAACCACAAGGATAAGCATTGCCTTCGGCAGGTGCATCGGTACAGGCATCGCCACCTTTGGCAAACCAGCGGCCTTCCAGTGGGAAGTAGTAGCGGTTCACTACCGGGAATAGCCAGTCTGGATACGTCAGAATATCGATCTCAGAGATGTGCGCGCCGCGCAGCATGTAGTAGCCTTCGTTGGTACGGACATCGAGGTCAGGCTGGCCTTGCAAGTTCTTGATCTCGACATTGAGACCCAGGTTCTCTCCCCATTGCTTCTTTACTTCATCGGAAGCATCTACCTGCACCTTGAGGCTGCCACCCCAGTCAGAAATGTCAAGAGTCAGCACGAAGGGCTCGCCGCTTGGCAAAGTGCGGAATCCGTCGGCTCCCTTGGTCATGCCAAGCTCGTCGAGCAGGGCATTGGCAGCATCGGCATCGAAGTTAATGTAGTTCTGAGCCCACTTGTTGTACACTTCCTGACCTTTTGTGCCGGTAAAGTGCCAGGACTGCGGGCTGAGGGTGTAGTTCTTGATGTCAGCAATGCCGCCCCAGGCAACATCGACCACGCGCTGGCGGTCAAAGCCCATGGAGAGGGCCTGGCGGAACTGGTCGCTGCGCAGCAGTTCGCGAATCTCAGTGGCCTTCTCAGGCGTGTCATTCTCGTAGTTCTTGCCGCCTTCCACATAGTCCTGGTTGACCATGTAACCCGGCCAGGCACCCGCGCCATTCATGTAATTCTCGAGGAAGTGGTAACCACCCGCCGCGGCATTTTCAGCCAGGAAGGGGATTTCGTTCGGGCTACCACAGATGCGGAAGGCCGTGTCATATTTGCCTTGCGAGCAGTTCAAGATACGAGTCTGCTCGTCGGCTACGATCTCAACATTGATCGCATCAATGTAGGGCAACTGGTTGCCTTCAGTGTCCACGCGCCAGTAGAATGGGTTGCGGGTGAAGGTGTAGTTCTGGCCATCTGAGGAAAGCTCAGTTAGACACCAGGCAAAGAGACAGGGATAACCGGGGGTCTGCCACCATTTGTCCTGGTTGGTGTAATCTTCCCAGGTCTTGCCGCTGGTGGTGTAGTTGGGGTGATATTCCTTCAGGTAATGGGCCGGCTTCATAAAGTTCTTGGCGAATTCCCAGAAACCTTGCGCCATGAAATACGGGTCGATCCACAGGGCACGATCTTTGGACGTCCAAACGATTGTGTATTCATCCGGGAAGGTCATATCGATCGGAGAGCCATCGGTATTGCGCAGGTAAGCGGGAATCGTCCAAATCTTTTGATCGGCGTTCTTGGCAAAGTCTTCCCACCAGTATTGCCAGTCGGCGCTGGTGTAGGGCTCGCCATCTGACCATTTGAGACCTGGGCGCATATGCATGGTGAATGTCTTGCCATCGTCGGACCATTCATAGGACTCGACCAACGCCGCTTCATAACCAGTGAGGTCTGACTTCCATTTGATGGGGGCTTCAACGGCAAAGTACAACTGAACATTGCCGACTTCAGGCCACCAGGATGCGGTATGTATTGTGCCACCATATTTGCCCACTGATTCAATAGGGGTGGTCACTACCGGATTATCCGGAAGGCGCTCTTCAACTGGCGGAAGTGTGCCCGCGGCTACCTGTTCTGCGAGGGCAGGAGCTTCAGCAAAGGCTGAGACTTCAACTGTCGGCGCCTCGGTGCCAGCGGGTGCCTGGGTTGCAGGAGCTTCCGTTGCTGCGGGACCTTCTTCGGTCGCTGCGGCCCCACCACAAGCTGTGAGCACGAATGCTGTGATCAGTAGGATACTGAGCAACAGATTGAACTTCTTATTCATAACTTCTTCTCCTTTATGGATATTCGATTAACTGTATTCTATCATGCTTGCAAAATTGAAAACTCGTGGTGCTTTTGTGTACAGGCATCACCTCCTCCGTTTTATTGATTTACTTCCAGAGCTTCATTCAGTTGGATATTGGTTTCCTTAGAAGCCGTGCTTTTGCGTTCGGCTGCATTATGGATGGCAACGTTGATAGCCTGCACCGTGGCACCCATAAGCAGAGAGCGGCGTCCGAGCATGGCAGTAGTAATGCGCACACTTTGTTCCGAGGCGCGCATGGCGCGTTCGCGTACGGCTTGCCGGATCGGGGCTGTGAGCAGATCGCCCACTTGCGCTACACCGCCACCGATGATCACGATGCTTGGATTGAAAAGATTGATCAGTCCAGCAATGGCGATCCCGATGAATGTGCCTGAACGTCTCAGAATTTCCTGGGCATGAAGGTCGCCGCGCCGTGCGGCTTCCGCCACCTCGTGGGCCGTGATTTTTTCGGTGCCCAGGTCTGATAATAAAGTTCGTTTTCCGGATTGCACCAGTAAGTGTCCCTGTTGGGCGATGGCGTGCCCACTGGCAAATGCCTCCAGACACCCATGATTGCCACAATTGCATAACGGACCATTTTCGTCGATGGTCAAATGACCGATCTCGCCTGCAGCCCCTCGCGTGCCCCCATATATTTGTTGGTTAAGAATGAGGCCTGCGCCGATACCACTGCCCACCTTGATATAAGCAATATTCTTCTCCCCGCGACCCGCACCATAAGCCCACTCACCCAGCGCTCCCAGTTCAGCATCATTATTGAGCGTTACTGGACAATTCCATTTTTTCTCAAGTGTCGCACGGATTGGGTAACGATCCCAGCCCGGCATAATTGGAGGGGCGACTACCATGCCAGCTTCCGTGATCACTGGCCCTGGAACGCCGACACCGACCGCGGAAATATTCGAAATTGATAATCCTTGGGATTCCAATAACTTTAACAGTTGTTCATTGGCCTCTGCCAGGCAAGCCTTGGGTCCATTTTTGATATCCATTGGAACTTCGAATTCCTGCAGGATTCGAGCGGTGAAATCTGCCACCGCAATGCTCATATGCGAGGCCCCCATATCAATGGCGCCCACCAGCCCCAGCTTTGGATTGATCTCGAGCGTAACAGGCGGACGCCCACTTGGCACCGATCGGATCTCCGCCTCTTGAATCACACCCGTATCCAATAAGTCATTGACGATCAAACTGACTGCCGCGCGTGTCAATCCCATTTTGTCGGCCAGATCGGCACGCGAGAAACCTCCGGCCGAGAACCGGATCAAGTCCAGCGCGGCATGTTTGTTAAAATTCTTGACATTGTATTCAGTGGGAAGCCAATAGAATGTGCTCACATTCATCCTTAATTGGAATGGCTTACGGTGGATTGCTGCTATCTTAGCACATGCAAGCTGTTTTTTCAAGTATATTGACAAAGTTTTCGCTCAGTGACGATCCTATCAACAAGCTAATCCAATAACTTAAATAAAGAGCCAGCACATTGGCCAATGTGCTGGCTTCAAAATCCGGCTATGCTAAATAGATTTAGCGGATTGCAGCTTCGGTTGCGGCGTCGAAGATGTGGAAGGAATCCATGTCAAATGCCACAGAGGCCTGTTGACCAACGCGCAGTTGTGAGCGGGGGTCGACGCGGGACACAAATGTGTTCTTCCCACTGACCAGATAGAGGAAGATTTCATTGCCCATTAACTCGGTCACATCCACTTTCACTGCGACCTTTTCCGCGTCGATGCCAGGCGGAACATAATTCACATCATGGATGTTTTCAGGACGAATGCCGAAGACGATATCCTTGCCAGCGTGGTTCTCATACGGCTTGGCTTTCTTGGCAGGGATTGCCACGACGAAGTCATCGGCATCGACCAACAGCTTGCCATCTTCCTTGCGGAGTTTAGCCCGGAAGAAGTTCATGGCTGGAGAGCCGATGAAGCCCGCCACAAAGAGATTCGCGGGGCTATCGTAAAGATTCTGTGGTGTATCCAATTGCTGGAGCACACCCTTATTGATCACAGCGATCCGCGTTGCCATCGTCATGGCTTCGATCTGATCATGGGTCACATAGATGAATGTGGTCTTCAGGCGCTGGTGTAGCTTGCTGATCTCGGCACGCATGGCCACGCGCAGTTTTGCATCCAGATTCGAGAGTGGCTCATCGAACAGGAATACTTTCGGTTCGCGCACGATGGCGCGCCCCACAGCCACACGCTGGCGCTGACCACCTGAGAGCTGGCGCGGTTTGCGCTCGAGCAGTTCGCGAATCCCTAGAACATCCGCGGCTTCATTCACGCGGCGCTTGATCTCTTCTTTCGGCACTTTGCGCAATTTTAGGCCAAAGGCCATGTTGTCATAGACCGAAAGATGCGGGTACAAGGCATAGGATTGAAAGACCATAGCAATGTCGCGATCTTTGGGAGCAACATCATTTACCACCCGGTCCGCAATCCTGATTTCGCCACTGGAGATTTCCTCCAGCCCGGCCAGCGAGCGCAGCGCAGTGGTCTTGCCACAACCTGAGGGTCCAACCAGCACAAGGAATTCCTTGTCTTCGATGTGAATGTTTAAATCATTCACAGCGGCGACATCACCAAACTTTTTGGAGACGTGATCGAACGTTACACTTGCCATGATACTTTCCTCCGTTTCGTGGGAATATGGTGATGTAATTATACTCCCGGTCTGGCTGTTGGGAATGGAGCAACGTCATCAATTTTCAACGGACGGCCCAATTCAATCCCGCTTCGCGCCTACCCGGTTCCTGCCACGGCTTTCTGATACCCTTTCTCCCCTCCCTTTTGTTTACTCCCTTTATGCAGTTTCTTCCACAACTTGCGCCGACTGACCGGGACGGTTAACCAGCCATACGCCGATAAGGATGATAATGCCTCCAACGAGCGATGCCAATAATATGTTTTCTCCAAGTACGAGGGCGGCAACAAACACGGTGATGATGGGTTCCAAATATAAAAATGCACCTGTTTGCGCAACGGGCAGTACTTTTAGCGCATCGTACCAAAAGATATAGGCAATACCCGAACAGCAGACTCCGAGAAACGTAATGGCCATCCATCCATCCCAGGGAATAGACGAAATTTCGTTAATTCCAGCACGGAAGAAAAAGAGAATGGATGTAAAAAGCCAGCCGAAACTCATGACATAAAACATCATCAATGTCGACGAGTGTTTTTTGAGGCCTGAGCGAGAAAGCGCGGAGAAGACGGCCCAGTTCGGTGCGCTGATCAATACGAGAAAGTCACCGGGTGTTCCAAACTGTCCGGTAGAAACGGCTGCCAATTCGCCCTTGGTAACCACCAGCAATACACCAAAGGCTGCCAAAATAATTCCTGCGATTTGATACCAAACTAAATACTCTCGCAGAACGAGAAGACCCAACATTGCCATGAAGATCGGTGTACTGGCGATGATCCAACCTGTGGTGGTGGCTTGCGCTGTGACCAATCCGGTAGACTGCAGCCATTGGTGGAATGTGATACCGAGAAAACCCAGGAGGGCAAAATAGCCCCAGTCTTTTCCCTGAGGCAGCGAAAATTGTTTGCTTAGCCCGACGGCGAAACCAAGGATTAATACTCCCATCGCAAAACGTAACCAGACCACTGTGGTTGGGGAGCTATATTGTAGAGCAATTTTTGTGGCAACAAAGGAGGCGCCCCACACCGTAACGGCAAAAAGGGCTTTAAGAATGGCTTTAATATTCATTTTCTTCGGGGAGGTTTATATAACAATTCAGAATATTTAGATGATTGAGCCTGTTGCTTGAATTCTAACATGCAAACAAAAAAGAGTTTCGAGCTGGGAAAGAGTATGGGGATAAGCAGGCTCAAAAAAAAAGATTGTGCATTCGATAGCATGGTTTCAAAAGATACATTTCCTTATCTTCCTCGAGAGGCTTGATCGCCTCTCGAGGAAGAACCCTAACTACGTACTCAGAGATCTAGGGAGCTTCGTATGCTCCGATATCACAATGTGCACCTTGCGGACGGGTGATACCGCGTTGATCTATCGCCGGGCAGGCGGCGTCATTTGCGCCGTCAATTGCGGGGCTGCCCGGGGATAAAGCATGGGTCAAGGTAGGGCCACCATTATTCGCTAACGGGCCAATTTGAGCAGCACTGTTGATAAAGTCACTTACCACTGGGCTGCAGCTGTCGTCCTGGACCAGATTATTGCCACCGGAAACAACGTTTGCCGGGGTGCCGGACGCAAAACGTTCACAAGCGTACCACTGGTTGCCGGTGATGATCGAGTTGG
>Ga0114129_10001678_pt1 | contig 30169 bp, 25 predicted proteins | sample RhiMetdeltSRZDD1_FD_80071 | JGI IMG/M metagenome (GOLD analysis project Ga0114129, IMG submission 80071) | Populus rhizosphere microbial communities from Tennessee, USA - Rhizosphere MetaG P. deltoides SRZDD1 (version 2) (version 2) | ecosystem: Host-associated > Plants > Roots > Rhizosphere >... | reverse complement strand
TCCAGCTGGCCTTTGACGGCCAACATGATGAAGCCCCGCTCCGCACCGGTCACCTCGATCGCGGAGTCGAGTACCAGCGACAGCACCTCGTCGAGCACGCGGCCCGAACCGAGCGCGCGCAGAGCCTCGAGCAGCGCCGCCATCTGGCGCAGCTCCGTCGCCGCGGAGATCGCGCTCCGTTCGACCGACGGCGCCTCGTCGTCCACGAAAAAGACGATTTCGGTATCGCCCGCCTGGCCGAACCGGATCTGGTCGCCGTGGACGAGCACCCGCTCGTTCGTACGCTCGTTGTTGATGAACGTGCCGAACCGCGACTGCTTGTCCCGGATCGTGCACTGTCCGTTTTCGAGCGTGATCTCCGCGTGGACGCGCGAAATGTCGGCGCCGGGCAGCCGCAAGTCGGTTTCGCTCCGACGCCCGATCGAGAAGAGCGGCTTGTCGATCGGCACGATGCGCCGTCCGAGCGCGTCGGTGATGACCAGCCGGGGCATCGGGTTGGTAGGGGGCTCTTCCATCCGGTCTCGGATTATACGGCGAGAGGCGCCGCGCGCTTGACTCGGTGGCCCTGGCATGCCTGGCGCCGGCGCGCGGCGGCGATCGATCCGATGACGGCGCTCAGGGCAGACTAACGCCGGGGTCGAGTGGCGGACCCACCCGACCCTAGAATGGAGCGGTGCCTCGCTTCAAGCTGACGATCGAGTATGCCGGCACGCGCTACAGCGGCTGGCAGGTTCAGAAGAACGCCAGAACGATTCAAGGCGAGATCGATCGGGCCGTGCGGACGGTCACCGGACGCAAGGACTTCGAATTGTATGGTGCGGGTCGCACCGACGCGGGCGTCCATGCGCTGGCGCAAGTGGCGCATCTCGACGTCAGTACGAATCTGCCTGCTGAGAGCCTTCGGCGGCGGGTCAACGACGAGTTGCCTGCGGATATCAATATTCTGGCGGCGGCACAGGTCCCCCACCGGTTTCACGCGCGCCACGACGCTCTGGCGCGTCGCTATCTGTATCAGATCGCGCGACGGCGTACGGCCTTCGCGAAAGCGTACGTGTGGTGGGTGCGCGAGCCGTTCGATGTCGCGACCATGCGCGACGCGGCAGCGCAGTTCGTCGGCATGCGCGACTTCAAGAAGTTCGCGGCGCAGGTGGATCGCGACGAGCCAGACGAGCCGGCGCCATCAACGCTCGTCCTGGTCGATCGCGTCGACATCATCGAGGACGGCGCGCTCGTGCTCGTCGGCGTAGAAGGATCGCACTTTCTCTGGAAAATGGTGCGTCGAATGGTCGGCTTCCTCGTCGAGATCGGCCGAGGCGGACCGCCACCGGCCGATCCGGCTCGATGCACGGCGCCCCCCTCGGGTCTGTTCCTCGAGCGCGTGTACTACAAAGGGGATTCGCGCGACGATCCGGTTCGCGCCGCGACGCCGCTGACGTAACGACCAGGGAAGTACCCTTCCTGCGGAAACGCCGGCACCGCTATTCGAGCGGCGAACGACCCGACGCGAGGCGCGCGCCCAGCGCGAGTTGTACGACGTCGCCGTAACTCGCGGCGCCGGCCTCGACGCGATTCGCCTTCAGATACGAATCGTAAACGCGCCACCCGGCCGCAGACAGCCGCGGGCTCACGTGCCGCGCGATCCGACTGCGGATCGCGCGCAGATCCTCACGCGGCCCGGCAGCCAGCGTATCCGCAATCGCAGCACGGTCCGCGCCGTTCGCGACTCTGAACAGCTCGCTGTACAAGAACAGCCATCCGCTGTACTGCGCGGAAGGTGACGCGCGCATGCAGGCGAGCCATCCGACGAAGTTCGCCTCACCTTCGTCCGCGATTCCGGCAAGGTGACTCCATTCGTGCGCGACGATGAACGGACGCTCGAACGGGAGCACATCTCTGGACACGAGGATCTCGAGGAAGAACGGATCGGTCATGCCGTCGACCGCCGCCCGGCGGAAATACCAATCGAAGATCGTGCGCTTCGGGCGGCCTGGCACGACGGGGTTGGCGCGACGCGCGTCAGTCAACGCGCGATCGAGCGCGCCTGCCAACTCGCGATCGACGACGTCGGCGTCCGGCCAACCCGCAGAATGCGCGCGCCCGTGCAACGCGTTCAGCCGTCTCGCCGCAAGAACCGCGGTGTCCTTGATGGCCTCGGGCGTCACGCGCGCGGCATCGACGTTCAGCGAATCGACCAGTCGCACGCGCCGATAGTTCAGGCCCCAGATCAACAGGAAGAGCAGATACAGCGCCGCAGACCAGACGATGGCGCGCCAGGCGATGACGGCCAGCGCGCGGATGCGTCCTTTGACACGAGCAAGATCGCGCGCGGCAAGCACGATCCACGACGTGGAAACGGCGAGGACGAACAGGTCGAAGAGCGCGAACGGCGTGAGATTCGAGGCCGAGGTCACGAGCGGCTGAGCGCCGGCATACAGCTTCGCCGAGTACAGCCGCTCGACCATCCCCGCAGGCAGCGGCAAGAACGCGGCACCGATCGCCGCCGCGACGAGCGCGGGGCGCCACGGCACGTCAGCCGTTGCCGCGTCCGCTGGCGCTCGATTCGCCCGAGCCACGCGGACGCTCGCCGGAGCCTGGACGCGAGGGCGTCAGCTCTTTGCGAAGGAACGCCAGCGTCTTCGCCCACGCATCCTGCGCGGCCGCGGCGTCGTAGACCTCGGGACGCGTGTCGTTGAAGAACGCGTGGTTGGCGTTCGGATATGTGTGGAACTCGTGCCGTTTGCCGAGCGCCGTCAACTGCTGATCGAGCGCCGACACGACGGCGGGAGAAACCGACGAATCTTTGCCCGCGTAGATACCGAGAACGGGAGCCTGCAACGCTCCGAGGTCGGGCTTCACGTTGGGGTGACCTCCGTAGAAGACCACGCACGCGCCGACTTCGGGGTTCTGCGATGCGGCGTACAGGGAGAGCGCACCGCCCATGCAGAAGCCGATCGTGCCGACTCTGTTGGAGGTCGCCTCGGGAAGCGCCGCGACGTAGTCGATTGCCCCGGCAAGGTCACGCGCTGCCTCGTCGATGCGCAGACTCATCATCAGCTTGCCGGCCTGATCGGGAGACGTCGTTTTTGTGCCGTGATAGAGGTCGGGTGCGATCGCGACAAACCCCGCCGCCGCGAAGCGATCCCCGACCGATTCGATGTGAGGTACCAGCCCCCACCATTCCTGGATGACGACGACTGCGGGTCCGGGAGACGCCGGCTTGGCGACGTAGGCGTCCGTCGAGCGACCGTTTGCCTTGAATGAGATTCGTGCTCCGCTCATCAGTTCCTCATGCTAAAATGAGACTTAAGCGCCAACAACCCAATGGGTTAGGCGTGTCGACAGTCCGCCTGGGGTCCCCCACCCACGACGGCCGAGCGGTTGGCAACGGATCGGCGTCGCTGTGTTACCATAGTGTCATATAAAGTCGCTTCAAGCATGCCTCACGGCTGTACGGAATTCAGCCGATAAGGGGGAAGATCATATGCCTCGCATCCTCGTCGCTGCCAGTGCCGTTCTGGTCGTTGCCGGCGTCTGGTCCGCCTCGGCCCAACAAGCCGACGTGTCAACGCGGACTGCCATCAAAAGCGTGAACCCCAAGCTGTTGCCGGGTACCCGGACCAACGTCCTGACCACGATTCAGGGGAACGCCCTCAGCTCGACCAACGGCCCGCTGCCGAGCACGCTGGTCCGCCTCCGCGATGCGCGCTACGGGCGCGTCGTCGGAACGGAGATCACGGACAAGGCCGGGATGTTTGCCTTCAAGATCGTCGATCCGGGCAGCTACATCGTCGAGATGGTTGGCAGCGATCAAACGCTGCTCGCGGCGAGCCAGATTCTGAATGTGAACGCCGGCGAGGCGGTGTCGGCGATCGTCAAGCTGCCGTTTCGGATTCCGCCCTTCGCCGGTTTGATGGGCAGCTCGAGCGCGCCTTCCGCGGCACTGATCGCGAGTCAGGCGGCCGCCAGCGGCATCGCCGCGGCAGTCCCGACGGCACCCGTCAGTCCGAATCAATAGTTCATGTCCGATCCGACAGCCCCCGCTTCGCCGCGCCCGCCGGCGGCGACCGCTCAACCGGCAGGAACGGCCGGAACGGGTCAGTTCACGCCGGACGGCGAGGTTCACCTTCTCGATCGCCTCGCGGTCCTGTATCGCTATCGGCGACTGTGCGTCACGGTGTTCATCCTGTCGACCACCGCGATGATCATTCAAGGTTACACGACGATCCAGATGTACCAGGCGACGGCACGGCTCGAAATCAACGATGAGCGCTCAACCGCTGTACCCGGGTTGTCGAACGATCAGAATACGTACTACGAAGATCCGGAACCATACTTCTCGACCCAGCACAAGATTCTGAAGGGACGCGATCTCACGCGTCGCGTCGTCAGGAAGCTGCATCTCGAGACCGTCCCTGAATTCAACGGCAGCTCCGCGCCGCCGCCGACACCGATCACGATTCTGCACAATCTGGAAGCGCGGCTGATCGCGCTCGTGCGTCCGGCGCCGCCGGTGCAGGTGGAGCCGCCGAAGGTGGACGAATCGTCCGACGAGTCGAGCCTCGTGAGCTCGTTCATCGGCCGCGTCGGCGTGGACCCGGTGCGCGGCAGCCATCTCGTGGACGTCACCTTCACCGCTCAAGATCCGAAGTTCGCCGCGACGGCGGCCAACGCCCTCGTGGACGAGTACGTCGACCAGAACCTTCAGGTGAAGCTTCAGTCGACGCAGGGGATGCTCGACTGGCTGGAGCGCGAGCTGACGGGCCAGCAGAAGAAGGTCGAAGACAGCGAGCGCTCCCTCGCCCAATACCGCGAACGCGAGAATGCGCTCTCGCTGGACGAGAAACAGAACATCGTGCTGTCGCGTCTGAATCAGCTGAACGACGCGGCCACGCGCGCCCGGACCGTGCGCGTGCAGAAGGAGTCGCTCTACAACCAGGTGAAGTCGATTTCGGCGGGCACGGCGCCCGACGCGATTCCGATCATCGCCCAGAACACGAGCGTACAAAACGCGAAAATCAAGCTGGCGTCGCTGCAGGCCGACAAGGTACGGCTGCTCGATCGCTACGGGGAAAAGCACCCGCAGGTCCTCCAGGTGAACAACGGCCTCGCGGACGCCCAGCGGCAATACGACCTGGCCGTGGCCGGCGCGGTGCAGTCGGTGCGGAACGAGTACGAAGCGGCGATGATCGAGGAGCGGTCGCTCTCGCAGAACCTCGATGGTGCAAAGGCCGAAGCGACGGTCCTCAATCGCAAGGGGATCGGCTACGGCGTGATGGAGCGGGAGGCGAAGAGCAACCGCGAAGTCTACCAATCGCTCTTGACGCGCGAAAAGGAGTTGCGAGTGTCGGCGAACAGCCGCACGAACAACGTGCGCGTCATCGACCACGCGGAAGTCCCCAAAGCTCCCGTGACGCCGGGCGGACGCCGTACCTGGCTCATCTCAATGGTCGTCGGCCTCGTGCTGTCCGTCGCAGTCGCGCTGGGGCTCGACTACATGAACGACACGATCAAGACGCCCGAGGACGTCACGCGGAGGCTGAAGCTGCCCTTCCTCGGTCTCGTACCGACGGTTCGCGGGGACAAGCACCCGCTGCTCGCATCGTCGCACGTGCCGCATGACTTCGGAGAGTCGTTCCGCGCGCTGAGGACGTCGTTGATCTCGAAGTATCCCGGCGAAGGGACGAAGATCCAGGTGGTGACGAGCGCCCAACCGCTCGAAGGGAAGACGACGACGGCGGCGAACATCGCGATGGCGCTGGCTTACGGCGGCTCACGCGTGCTGCTCGTCGACGCCGACATGCGGCGTCCGGGCCTCCACCGGCCGCTGCGGCTGACCAACGAGCGCGGCTTGTCGCAGGTGCTCATCGGTCAGGCACGGGTGCGCGACGTCATTCAGCGAACAGTCGATCCGAACCTGCTCGCGATCACCGCCGGTCGCACGCCTCCGAACCCGTCCGAGCTGCTCTCGTCGGAGCGCATGAAGACGCTCCTGACGAATCTCGCGCACGGACCGTTCGACTGGATCATCATCGATACGCCGCCGGTGCTCGCCGTCACCGACGCCGTCATCCTGGCGCCGATGGTCACCGGCGTCACGTTTGTCGTCGGCGCAGAGATGACGCGCCGCCGCCTCGCGGAGCGCGCAATCGAAACAGTCGTACAGAGCCGGCCGCGCTACGCGGCGGTCGTACTGAACAAGGTCGATTTCGCCAAGAATAAGTACTACTATTCGCGGTACTACGGCCATCAGTACAAGAACTATTACGCCGAAGCGGCGCTCTGATAGTTCGGCCGCCGCTTTCTTCCTTCTCCTTCTCATCGGCTGGACACTTATGGCCTTCGCCGGCGCGTACCGGTGGACGACGGTACCGCTGTTTGTCGGCGTCGGTGTCCTGATCGTCTGGCAGCGCCCACGGATTGGTGGCGGTTCGTGCGCGCTCCTCGACTGGTCGTTGATCGGCTGTCTCGCGATCGTGTCGGCACAGCTCATCCCGCTGCCAGCGGCTCTCTGGCAGCGACTGTCGCCGCATGCGATCGAAGTCGACCGCGCCCTTCTCCTCAATCCGACGCCGCAGGCGCCGCCGTCGCACGTGCTATCGCTCGATCCTGACGCCACCGCATGGGCGTTGGCGCTCGGCGCCGCCTACGTCGCCTTGTTTTGGTGCGCGCGCGCGATCTTCGCCGGCGGCGGCGTGCGCGTGACCATCCGTGGCATCTCGACTCTGGGTCTCGGTCTCACGATGCTTGTCGCTGTTCAGCGCGCCACTGCCCCGAAGCTGCTGTACTGGACGTGGCGACCGCTCGATGCGGGAGCGTCGCCCTATGGACCATTCGTCAACCGCAATGGCCTGGCCTGCTGGCTGGCGATGGCCGTGCCGCTCATCATCGGCTACGCCGTGGCGAGGCAGCGCTCTCAGCCGGCGGGAAGAGTGGCTGCCGCGTCGATCGATCCGACGCAGCTGTGGCTTGGCGGCGCCGCGATGTTGATGACCGGCGGCCTGCTCGGCTCGCTGTCGCGTGGCGGCATCTTTGGCGGCGCGATCGGACTGCTTGCGTTCGTGCTTCTATCACGCACGCGTCTCTCGCGGGCGGGCGGGATCGTGTGGATTGTGGCGGGGTTGGTCGCGATGGTGGCAGTTGCGACGGTGTACACCAACCTCGGCGCGCTTGCCCTGCGCATGCAGGAAACAACCGAGCTGGGCGAATGGGGCCGGCGCGTCATCTGGCACGACACCTGGCGCATGGCGAGCGACTTCCGCTGGATCGGCGTCGGCGCCGGCGCGTACCAGCGCGGGATGCTCGTCTACCAGCAGGCTTCTCGGCAATTCTTCTTCAACCACGCGCACAACGAGTATCTCCAGCTCCTCGCCGAGGGCGGTGTGCCGCTTGCCGCGCTGGCTGCCGTCGCGCTCATCGCCGGCGTCGCCGTGATCGCCAGCCACCTTCGAGGCGAACCGTCTGTCTTTTTCTGGATTCGGGCCGGCGCGGCCGCTGCGATCGTGGCCGCTGCGGTGCAAAGCATCTGGGATACGGCACTGCGGATGCCGGCCAATGGCGTCCTGTTCGCCGTCATCGCGGCGATTGCATTGCGGGATCGACGGTCGACAGGCGACTCACACGGCGCCCGTCCCCACTCCCTTCGATTCGGTCAGGGCGAACGACGCTGAGTTTTCGGGGAAGAGAACCGGCTGCCCGGGCGGATCAGCCGACGATCGATCTGAAGAGAATGCGCCGCGCGGGCGGGTGCTTGAAGAGCGCGCGGATGAGGGGCCGATGCTCGTTGAAGCGCGCGGTGGCGCGCACGATCGGCATGATGCCGTCCGTGTGGGCGAGCTCGAAGAAACTGTCGATCGCCTGGTCGGTCAGGCCGGTCACGACGTCGCGAAGTTCCTGCTGCGCACCGAACTCATCCTCGAGCTCCGCACGCCAGGAGCGCTCGTACGCCGCGAGCGATGCGGCGTCGAGCCGGTCGTTCGCGAGCGCCTCGAATGCGACGTCCGCCGCCATCGATGCGCTGACGATGCTGTAGTGAATACCGCCGCCGGTCGTTGGCTTCACGAGCCCGGCGGCGTCACCGATCGCGAGCAGGCGATCGCCATAGGTCCGACCGATGGCGCCGAGCGGCAGAATCTTCTGGCGCGGCGGAAGATCGCGGTGCGAGATCCCCCATCGATTGGCAACACGCGCGAGCATCCTGGCGTAGCAGCCCAGAGCATCGCGCGCCGCCATCACGCCGACGCGGGCGTAGAAGCCGTCGGGACGCCGCACGGGCACCGCCCACGCGAACCCGCCCGGTGCGATATCCCGACCAAAATGCAGCTCCACGGCAGGCATCGCCGCAGCCGGTAACTCTCGCTGCGCTGTGTGCAGATACGACCGCGGAAGCCCGAGCCCGAATCGTCGCTGAAACGCATAGTTCGCGCCGCAGGCGAGCACGACAAGGCGCGCCTCCACGAGCTCGACACCGACTGTCGCGTGCACGGCGGCGGCGTCGACGTCGACTGCAGACACGCGCGCGTCCGGCCGGATCTCGGCGCCAGCTGCCACCGCGCGCTCCGCAAGCGCGCGATCGAAGGCAGGTCGATCGATGACGGTCGCGATCGGCGACGCCGTCTTGTAATCGACCGGTATGCCTCCCGGCGACACGAACCGTACGTTGGTCAGATGGTTGAGTGTCGCAGTCGTGGGCAGGTTGAACCGACCGAAGCTATCGGACGAAAGCACGCCGGTGCAGTGGACCGGGTCGCCGATGCGAGCGTGCTCCTCGCAGACAAGAGTCCGGACGCCCTGACCGGCAAGCCTGGCGGCCAAAAACAACCCGCCAGGTCCGCCGCCCACAATGAGGACGTCTACCGACTCATGCATTCGACGCGAGCATTATAAAGGGACTGTGCAAGGCTAGACGCGACGATTCGGCTTCTCCCATTCGCCGCGACCGGTGATCCAGAACGACAGAAGGATCAATTTCAGGTCGAGCCAGAAGCCGGCGCGCTTCAGATACAGACGATCGAGACGGAATTTGCTGGTTCGCGAAATGTCGCGCGGCGCATAGACCTGCGTGAGGCCCGTGAGTCCCGGTCGAACGCCGTGACGCTCTTCGTAGCCGGGAATCTGATCGAGCCGCAGCAGGCGGCCATCGCCGCGTGCGTCGACCTCGCCCGGGCGCAGCGGCCGCGGGCCGACGAAGCTCATGTCGCCGGCGAAGATGTTCCACAACTGCGGAAGTTCATCCATGGCGGTGGCGCGCAGCAGCCGGCCGATGCGGGTAATGCGAGGATCATTTTTGGTCGCCTGCACCGGACCGGTTCGAGCTTCCGCGTCTGGCACCATCGACCGGAACTTGAGAGCGCTGAATACGCGCCCGCCTTTGCCGACTCGCTCCTGCCGGTAAAGCACCGGACCGTGGTCCTCGAGCTTGATCGCAATCGCGACCAGCGCCCACAACGGCGCCGACACGATCAACCCCGCGCCGGCGAGCAGGACGTCGAAGGCCCGCTTGATCACGCGGCCCTCGCCGCGCCTGCGATACGCATGAACAGGTCGTGATAGGCCTGAACGGCCACCTTGCGGTCGAACCGCCATGCGACCTGGCGCGCGCGCGCGCCCATTTCTCGCGCAGCGGCAGGATTGTCGTACAGCGAGAGGATGGCGGAGGCCAATGCATCCGCATCGCCCGGCGCCGCCAGCAGGCCGCAGCCGCTCTCTCTGACAATCATGGCGGGCTCGGAGCTCGGGTCGGTCGCGGCGATGTAGGGACGGCCGGCCGCGAGAATGCCGTAGACCTTGCTCGGCACGATGAACCCCTCGAGCCCGCTCTTCAGCGAAACGACGAAGACGTCCGCGGCCGAAAAGGAGTCGTGCAGGTTGGCTTTCGGCTGATAGGGAAAGAAGCGAACGTTCTGGAGGCGGCGATCGGCGACCATCCGTTCGAGCTGTTGCCGCTTCGAGCCGTCGCCGACGATCGCGATGGTGAGCCGCTCTTTGGATCGGAGCCTCTCGGCTGCTTCGATGAGAACTTCCATGTTCTGCGAAAGGCCGACGTTGCCCGAGTGCATCACGACGAAACGATCGGTCAATCCGTGCTCTCGTGCGAATGCATTCTCCCTGGGGCCCGGCACGATCGCCTCGCAGTCGGCCCAGTTGTGTATGACGTGGACGCGCGCAGGATTCGCGCCTTTCTCCTCGACGAGCCGGCGGCGCATCCGATCGCCGAGTGCGACCACGGCATCGGCGTGACGCAGCAAGTATCGATTGATGCGATCGAGCGAGGCGTTCACAGCCGCGTTCTGGAAATCTTCGACGAGGACTGCCACTTCCGGAAACACGTCCTCGCACAGAAACACAAAGCGTGCGCCAGCACGACGCGCCGTCCACAGGGCAGCCAGCCCGAGAATCGGCGGATCCGTCAGCGAGACGACGACGTCGGGGTCGCCCACGCCGAAGCTCGCGAGCGTTGCAGCGGAAAAGTAGCTCAGGTAATTCGTCGCACGTCCGACGAACCGGCGCGTCGACAGCCTCGTGCCGTTCGCGCGATGGATCTCGACGCCTTGATGCTGTTCGCGCGTCACCGGGCGCAGCCTCACGGTTTCATCGTCGCGCGCCGCGTTGAGGGCGCGTCCGGCGACCACGGTCACATGGCTGCCATACCGGCTGACCAGATCCTGCGCGAGCTCGGTGAGCAGTTGACCGGTCGCGGCCTGGTCGGGCCAATACGAGCGGTTGAAGAAACACAGTTTCATCGGATGCTAGGTGCTTGGTGTCAGGTGCGCAGCGCGGTTCGCGCGGTACCAGTCGATCGTGCGCCGGAGTCCGGCGCGAAAATCGGTGGTCGCGGTGAAGCCGAAGCGCTCCTTGGCGCGCGTCACGTCGAGCATCCGGCGCGGCTGGCCGTCGGGTTTGCTCGCGTCGAACGTGAGGCGCCCAGTGAATCCCGTGAGCTCCGCTACCAGCGTGGCCAGATCGCGGATGCGAATCTCGAATCCCGCGCCGATGTTGACCGGCTCAGGGCCGTCGTAGAGCTCCGCGGCCAGCACGATCGCCCGCGCGCAGTCCTCGACGAACAGAAATTCCCTCGTCGCATTTCCGGTACCCCAAATCTCCACTTCCGACGCGCCCCGTTCGATTGCCTCGACGCACTTGCGGATGAGCGCGGGGATGACGTGCGACGACAGCGGGTCGAAGTTGTCGTGCGGACCGTACAAGTTGACCGGAAGCAGATGAATCGCGTCGAAGCCGTATTGCTGCCGGTACGCCTGCCCCTGGACGAGCAGCATCTTCTTCGCGATGCCATACGGCGCGTTCGTTTCCTCGGGATACCCGTTCCACAAGTCCTGCTCCCGAAACGGCACCGGCGCGTGCTTCGGATACGCGCAAATCGTGCCGACGCCGACGAATTTCTCGACCCCCGCGCGGCGCGCCTCTTCCATGACCAGCGCGCCAAGCATGACGTTCTCGAAGAAAAATCGCCCCGGCGACTCGCGGTTCGCGCCAATCCCGCCGACAACGGCCGCCAGATGGACGACGAGCTCTGGCCGCAAATCGGCGTACATCCGCCTGGTGTCGAGTTCGCGCGTGAGGTCGTACTCCGCTTTTCGCGGCGCCGCGACAGCGCAGCCACGAGACCGGAGCGCTGCCACGACATGGCGCCCAAGAAAGCCGCTGCCGCCGGTGACGACGACGCGTTTCGAGGCCAGCGAGAACATCCTAGGCGGCCACCACCGCGCGCTCGAGCACATGACGGCCCATCACGATCACATCCATATGCGTCCGCAGAAAGCAGTCGAGGGCCTCTTCGGGCGTCAGCACGATCGGCTCGTTCTCATTGAACGAGGTGTTCAGCAGCATCGGGACTCCGGCTACCCGCTCGAATGCTTTGATCAGCCGGTAGTACCGCGGGTTGGAGCGGGGGCTCACCGTCTGCAGCCGTCCGGATCCGTCGACGTGAGTGATCGCTGGAACGACGGCACGCTTTTCTGGACGGACCGGGTACACCTGCAGCATGAAGGGGTCGGGTACGCCGCCCACGAAATAGTCGTCGAGCGCCTCTTCGAGAATCGACGGCGCGAAGGGGCGGAACCGCTCGCGAAACTTGATCCGCGTGTTGATGATCTCGCGCATGTCGGCGCGCCGCGGGTCGGCAACGATGCTCCGGTTGCCCAGCGCGCGGGACCCCCACTCCATCCGGCCCTGGTACCAGCCCACGACGCGTCCAGCAGCAATCTGCTCCGCCGTCCACCGATCGAGCGCTCCCTCATCATCCCACGCGCGCCGGGCGCAGCTCCGATCGGCAATGGCCGCGCCCTTGGCGTCCAGCGCGCCGGCGATGGCGCGGTCGTCGAACGATGGGCCCCAGTAGCCGTGCTCCATGACGAAGCGTCGCGGCCGACCGTCGATCTGGTGGCTGGCGTAGAAGGCCGCGCCCAGCGCAGTGCCGTTGTCGCCGGCGGCCGGCTGTATGAAGACTTCGCGAAAATCGGTCTGCTCGCGGATCTTGCCGTTGGCCACGCTGTTCATCGCACAGCCGCCGGCAAAGCAGAGACGCCTGCTGCCGGTAGACTTCTGCACGTGCCTCAGCACGTGAAGCGCGGCGCGCTCGAACGCCACCTGCAGCGAGCTGGCAATCGCCTCGTGCTTCGCTTCGAGCGGTTCGTCGCGGCGGCGCGCCGGACCGAGCAGCGACTCGAGCTTCGGCGTGAAGACGTTGCCGAGCGTCGGTTCGCCGTCCTCCCACGTCATCTGCACCCCCTCGGACCAGTGCCGGAAGTACGAGAGATCCAGTTCGAATCGACCATCGTCTCCGAGGCTGACCAGCGATTCGATCTCGCGGACGTAGCGCGGCTCGCCGTAGGGTGCCAGGCCCATCACCTTGAACTCGTCGCCGTAATTGGGGAATCCGAGAAACTGCGTGAGGGCGAGGTAAAGCAGGCCGAGCGAATGCGGAAAGAACACGTGCCCGTCGACAGCGAGGCGACCGCCGGCCACACGTCCCCAGGATGTGCTGACGAAGTCGCCGAAGCCGTCGATCGCGCAGATCGCCGCTTCGTCGAACGGCGACACGAACGCTGCGCTCGCGAGGTGGGCGGGATGATGCTCGACGAAGCGTGTCCGCGTGCGAACGACGCGTTCGTCCAGGCCCAATGACGCGGCAATGGTCGCAGGCAGCGCACGCAGGCTCACGAGATTGCGGGCGCGTGATGCGACGGTCCCTTTGGGCCGGTGCTTCAGCAAGAACAGCGCCTTCCGCCAGAGGTGGGCGCGCGGGTCGCGCGAGACGGCAAACACGTCGACGTCGGACGGCGTGAGTCCGCCCATCTGCAGGCAGGCCGCGATCGCGTGGTGCGGAAACCCGGCGACGTGCTTGATGCGTCGGAACCGTTCTTCTTCGACCGCGGCGACGAGCTGTCCGTTGGACACGAGCGCGGCCGACACATCGCCGTGATATGCGTTGAGGCCCAGGATGTTCTTGTCAGGCACGATGTAATTTGGACACGGCCTCTGACATCGGCGCGGCTGACGCCTGCGGCATCAGCGCGATCAAACGACGGCGAAAATGTTCTTCGGTGAAGTGCTCCAGAAATCGTGCGCGGCCTCTGACGCCCATCGCTTCCGTTTCCGACCGTTCACGAAGCATCCGCACGACGGCTTCACGCAGTTGGGCACGATTGTCGGGCTCGAGCAGAAGTCCGGTCTTGCTGTCGACGATGATCTCGGAAGCGGAGCCCCGGCAGCCGATGCACGCGCGGGCGGCGCGCATCGCTTCGATGAAGACGAGCCCGAACCCTTCGCCCCGGCTCGGCATCACCACGGCCGTGCACCGCTGGTATTCGCTCGCCAGACGCTCATCGCTCACACGCCCCAGGAAGATGATCTGGCCGCCGAGATTCAACGACGTCGCCTTCTGTTCGAGGCGCGGCCGATCGTCGCCCTCGCCGACGATGCGCAGCGTGGCGCCCGGCACGTCGGCCGCCACGTCGCGCCAGATATCGATGAGCAGGTCGTGCCCTTTGTACCGCTCGTCGGCCGCCATGCGCCCGACGATCAGCGCGGAAGGGGTCCGATCGCTCTGGACCGAAGAACCCGGCTCCGGCGCCAGCCCCAGGTGACAGACGTCGACGTGACGGTTTCTGAAATGCGGATTTGCCGCGCGAAACCGGTCGCGCGAAAACGCCGACACGGCGACGAGGCGCTCGCTGCGATCAAGCGACGTCCGCTGCACCCAGGTGAGCGGTTTCCACGCCTCCACACCGTGGAGGATCGTCAGCAGCGAGGCACCTCGAGCCGCGAAGGCGAGTGCCGCCGGCGCGAGGTGAAGATGGTTCGTGACGACGGTCATGGGCGAATCGCCGCCGGTCGCGCGGCGCACAGCCGACGTCACGAAGCGCGAGGATCGCCCTCCCGCGCCCCAGACCTCGGCGCCTTCGAACACCGTTCGATCGGCCGGTTCGTTCAGCACGAGGACGGTCACTCCCTCGCACGCGCGCGTCACCAGGCGCGCGACCGTGGAGATGCCGTCGGCTCCTGTCAGGTTCGGCGTCAGGACGATGACCGGCACGTCTATTTCAGCTGCGCGTACAAACGGGACATCATCGGCGCAATCGCGTCCCACGCGTACCGCTCGCGCGCGAACGCCGCGCCGCGCGCTCCCATCTCGCGGCGGCGCGCGGGGTCATCGGCCAGCGTACGAAGCGCGGCAGCAATCGACGCCGCGTTCTGGTCGACCCACAAGCCGCAGTGACGCGTCTCGATTTCCGACCACGGGCAGGTCTTTGTGACCACCGCCGGGACACCCGCCGCGAGCGACTCGACGACGCTCATACCGAAGCTTTCGGAGTCGGAGCACTGCACTGTGACGTCGGCGTCGCGCAGCAGTTCCCACTTGTCCTGACCCGTGACCGCGTCGAGCACCTTGACTGACGTCGCGTGCGCCGACAACCGGCGCGTGACGTCGGCGATCAACCGCTGCTCGTCGGGACCCGCCAGCACCAGATGCGCCGCCGGATGCGTCCCGCGCAATTCGTCGAACGCATCCGCGAGAAGATCGAGCCGCTTGATCCGGTGCATCCGGCCGAGGTACAGCACGAGGAATGCGTCCGAGGGAATCCCAAGCTTTCGGCGATACCCGCGCGACGCCCGCTGCGCCGGCTCCAAATCGACACCGTTCGGGACGACGGCAATGGGGACGCCGAGATGGAGGTCGCGGAGTGCATCCGCCTCCTGATCTGAGGTCGCATGCAGCAGCGCCGCACCACGCAGATTGGCGCGCTCCAGGAGTCGATACACGACCGTCTTCCGCCATCGCCCTTTGCGAATCGCCTCGGGCTGAAGCATCCCGCGCGGGGACATGACGTAGGGCACGTTGTGGGCACGCGCGAGGTGCGACGCCCACCACTCAGGCACGTTCCACACGCCGTGGATGTGGCACACGTCGGCACGCGACAGTGCCGCTGCGAGCGGCTCGCGCATGCGCGCGCCGAAGAAGCGCCGCGGAAACGCGGTCTCGACGTAGTGCACCGGCACGCCTTCGTATCGGTCGCCGTTCGCCGGTGAGGCCGGCAATTGCGAGACGCCGTTCGCGGTCGTGGTCACGACGTCCACGTCCACGCCGACGCGCTGCAGCCCCTGACACAACCCCAGGACCGACGCAGGGGGACCGCCGTACTGGAGAGCCGGCGGAAAGTAAGGCGACACATGCACGACCCGCAGCCGCGGCATCAGTAGGGGCTCGTCCCCGTCGGCGAAAAGAGCAGTTCGGACTCCTGGCGATTCTTCGACTCCCGCTTGATGAGCAGGACGCGATCGATGAGGAGCAGCGGCAGGCCGACATAGACGATCAGAGCGAGCGATTCGCCGAGCGTTCGCGCCCACGAACGCTCGAACAGGTACAGGCCCAGCCAGAACGTCACCGTGCAGTAGCCAACGAGGAGCTCGCGGTGATGGAGCGTCCTCGTGAAAAAGCGGTATGCGAGGCCCATCAGAAGTGCGTAGCAGAAGACCGGCGCGAACATCCATGGCAGGCCGTAGTCGATGTAGGACTCCGCCGCATAGCCGAAGGCGATGCTCGTGCCGGTTTCCGCGCCGGCGACGTACACGCCCGAGTACTTGCGGACCATTTCGCTGTCGGAGATGAGCGCTCCCTTGTCGGGGAAGAATACCCGCGGCATCGTGATGTGCTCGAGCGCGGTGGTCATCAACTTGCCGTCTGTATGCGGCAGCACGGCCGGGACGCGCTGCATCGCGAGCGCGGGATAATAAATTGGCCACATGCGATCGACGAAGTTGTCGGCGGTGATCCAGAAATCTTCGACGTCGCTGCTGAGAAAATCGCGCGTGAGGTCGGAGATTCGTGAGATGCGCTTCGAGCGATCGGTGCGAAAGCTGTCCTCCTGCACGTAGTCGCGTCGATATTCGTCGCGGATGCCCATCCAGATGAGGCCGATACCGATGCCGGCCACGGTCACGACGGTCGCGGCCGCCCAGTGCCGCGCGTTGCGCCGATCGAAGATCTCGAGCATGCCGAGGCCCGCGAGCACGAGCGGCTCGCGGAAGCCGGCGAAGAAACCGGTGATGCCGAGCGTGACCTCGAATCCGGCGATCCCCGCGATGACGCCCCAGCGCGGGACCGGCCGATACAGGCGCCGGAACAGCAGGTACAGGACGCCCAGGCGCGCTTCATCGAACGTCTGCACGATCTGCCGGAACGAGGGATACGCCCGCACGATCGTGTTCAGACTGCCCTCGAGAATGATCGTCGTCACGTAGACGATGACGAGCAGCTTGAACGAGAAGGCAAACTCCGGCCGATCGTCGTCTCCACCGCGCTCTTTGAGCAGCCGAATCCCCAGGAAGAGTCCGATGGCGAGCGCCAGACAGCAGCCAAGGCCCACGATGACCATCGGCCGGTAGTTGCTGCGTTCCATCGTCTGGACGGCACGTCCGAACAGCGACGAATAGAACAAACCCAGCGTCGACTGCGCCCATTGAAACGTGAGCGCCAGTGGCAGCACGTACATTCGATCGTCGGTCGCGGTGAGCTTCCAGATAGCCCAGAGCACCAGCAGCGACGCCGCCACCAGCCAATCCGCGCTGAACAGATACACGAACAGCGTGCCGAGCGTGACGGTGCCCAGTTCTGAATGACTCACGCGCATACCGGTTCCTTCAGGGTCGCTGAAAACGTGTGCGTCCACGCTTCGGCAAAGCGATCGGCGCTGAAGGCCGAGGCCGACACGCGCGCCGCCTTCCGCGCGGCCTCGAGCCGGGCCGGATCGGTCAGAAAAAACAGGAGACCGTCGGCCAGACTCGCAGGCGTCGCCTGCGCGCAGACCCATCCGGTTTCGCGGTGCTCGACGAGATCCGGAAGATTGCCGCTCGGCGCCACGACCGACGGCAGTCCGGAGAGTTTGGCCTCGAGAACGACGAGCCCGAACGCTTCGCGGATTTCGGGGCGGCTCGGACAGCAGTGGAGCGACGCGCGGCTCATGAGAGTCGGCACATCTTCCCTGTACCCGAGAAACGTCACTGCGTCGCGCAAATCTGGGCGGCTCGCGCGTTCGCGCACACTCGCGTGGTAGCCGAGATGACTCGCCGGCTCCCACCCCCCCATCTCGCCCACCACATCGAGCGTCGCATCGATGCCACGCGCCCGAACGAGCGCGATCGCCTCGAGCAGCAGATCGAGTCCCTTGTCTGGAATGATCTGCCCCACATAGATGACGCGCCCCGGGATGCGATCGCCTTCGGCATTCCAAGGCTCACGCCGTATCGGTGTCGCGTTGGGGATCGTCAGCGCTTTGGCCGGCGGAATGCCGTGCGCGAGCAGCTCACGCCGTGTGAATTCTGAATTGCAAATGAAGAGATCGATCAGCGGATTGACGGCCCACCGCCACAGCAGACGGTAGAAGGCGCCCAGCTCCGGTGCGTTGCCAAGCTTCGCGATGACCCGCACGCCGCGCGCGCGGAGCCAGAGCAGAGCCGGGCCGTTGCGCAGCGCCGTCAGAAAGTCTGGCACGAAGACGTGCGTCGCGCGCAATCGTCGCGCTTCGCGGAGCAGGTCGGTGCTCACGCGAAAAAGCTCCCACACCATCTTCGCCGCCTTCGCGGGGGTCACGCGTCGGCGCGTCAAGGTATGCCAATACGGGCCGACCGACCACGTCGCCCCGATCTCGTCCGCCATCGGTGTGATGCGGAAGTTCTCCCAGCCGTTGACGATGCAATGCACGCGGGCGCCATGAGACCGGACCACGCGCAGCATGAGAAACGTCATGCGCTCGACGCCGCCTACGCTGACCATCTGGCCGCAGCACGCGATGATCCGCACCGGCGACCGGTTGCCGTCGGGTTCCGATCCCGGCGAGCGACGCACGACGGATCGACACGCGCGGACCAATCCAAGCGTCATCGCCTCGAAGCTGTAGTCCGCGACGGTTTCACGACAGCGCGGCCGCCAGTCGTAGCGCGCGGCCTTGCGCGCACGAATCTTGTCCAGCGACGCGGCGAGTCCAGCCACATCGTCGAGAGGGGACAGGTAGCCCGTCTCGCCTTCGCGGAGGAGATCGGGCGCACATCCCACGGCGTCGCTCACTACGCACGGCAAACCGGTGGCGAGCGCTTCGTTGACGACGAGACCCCATGTCTCGCGAAAATCGCTCGGCAGCGCCAGGCAGTCGGCGACCGCGTACGCTTCGCCGAGCTCGGTCTGGTTCAGGAAGCCGATCATTTTCAGGTCGACGCCGAGCTGTGCCGCCTCCGATCGCATTTCTGCCTCGAGCGGACCGGCCCCGACGGCGAGCATCGACACGCCGCGACCTAGGCGCGCGACAGCGCGGACGAGATGGAGGGGCCGCTTGCTCTCGGTGAACTTGCCGACGAACAAAGGCACGAACGCGTCTGGCTCGATCCCGAATCGTCGGCGCGACGCGGCGCGCTTCTCAGGCGCCTCGAAAGGCGCCGCCGATCGTGCGAAAAATTCGTTGTCGATCGCGTGGGGGACGTGAAAGATCCGGTACGCCGGGATCTCGTGCGCGCGCAGATACTCGTCCGCTCGACGACCGGTGGCCAGGAACCCGTCGAACCGTCGCAGCAAGAACCGCGTTTTGAGAAACCAGAACGGACGGCGCCATCCTGTCGGCCCGCTCAGCAGATGCGAGTCGCCGCGATAGAGAGTCGGCACACCGAGCCGCCGGCAGGCGGCCAGCGCGCGCACCAACGAGATCGAATACCAGCCGGTAATCAGCGCGACATCGGGTTCGGTCTTCTCGATCGCGGCGCCGATCTCGGGCACGTCGAGCCCGGTGAAATAACCGCTGTCGACACGGTCTCCCGGCTTCGCCTGGCGCACGGTGATCGAGCGGTACCCTTCTGTCAGCGGGATGTCCCACTCGAAGGCGCGATCGAAACCGACGCCTTGCTGTTCGGGCGTCGGCCTGGTGGCGTAGACGACGGTGAGCGCGATCTCCGGCGCGTGTCGCTCGATATCGCGAAACCAAGGCGTGTAGTACTGAATGGGATGCGTCAGTACGACGGTCAGGCGCAGTGGTGTCGTCATGCCGCTACCCGATCGAACACTCCGGCAAGTTGGCTCGCCAGATGGCGCGCCGACACCGACGCCGCACGGTCCAGCGACACGTCGCTCGCGTGGTACACAGGGTGGCCGGCCAGCGCGCGGAGATGACACGTCACGTCCGCCAGTCGGTGTTCCGCAAGTGGCTGATCGTCGTACGTGACGGTGCGAACGGTCGGCTCCGATCCGACAGAGCGGAGAATCGACACCACGCTGCTTGCCTCATGAAACAGCGCGAGCAACGGACGCTCTGCGAGCAGAGCCGGATACAACTTGCTGGCCGTGTAGTGACGCTCGCTGCTGCCCAGAAGCAGGATGGCTGACGCCTGCGTCAGGATCGAAAGAGCGTCGAGATAGTCGAGTCGGCCGGGTACCTCCGTCACCGCGTCGCGCACGCCGCATTCCTCGGCGATTGGGCGAACGCGATACGCATCGGATGACGACTGATTGCTCGTGCCAAAAAAATGCAGGCGCAGCCGAGAGGCGACCGGATCGTCGCGGCGCGCGCGCTCGAGTCCGCGCAGCAGCAGTCGCAGCGTATCGAGGCCGGCCGGGAGGAGCGTCCCGACATAGCACAAATGAATCAGGCCGTCAGACGGATCGAATGGGACCGCGCGTCGCGGCCTGCGGCGCACCGATTCGAAATCGCTTGGCTCGAAACCCAGCGGAATCACCGCGTGAGGCAACCGCGCCGCATCGGGCATCCGCGACACGATGCCGTCGATGGTGCCCGCTGAAACGGCGACGAGCGCATCGGCATCCCGCACCGCATGCGGCTCCAGCCATTCGCCGAGCCGGCGCGAAAGACGGCTCTTGACGTCCGGACGCCCGTCGGGCCCTCCACCGACGGTCTTGCCCCACGCCCCAACCCACGGATCCTGATAATCGAGAACGAACGGGATGTCGAACTCCGCTTTCAGACGCGGCCCGAGCAACGCGGGATACACGGGATACACGGTGATGAACAGCGCGTCGAAGCGCTCGCGCGCGAGTTGCGTACGGCATGTCTGGCGCAGCCCCGTGAACGCGCGCAGGCCGAGATCACCGAGGCCGGCCCATCGCGTCGACGATGGCGGCCACGCCGGCGCACGAACCACTTGGAGCGATCGGGGCACGAGCGATTCGAGATCGCGATCGAGGCGTCCCTCGTATGCCGACGGTTCGAGCGTGACGACGGTCGGCGTCCAGCCTGCATCGGGCAGATGCGGAGCCAGGAGCCGCACGCGATGGGACGCCGCGCTCGAATCGGGCGGAAAATGCGGGCTCACCATCAACACCCGGCGCATTCCTATTTGCGCGCCTCCACGCACACACCCGCGCCGTCGCAAATCCGGTCGCGCTGCTCGACGCGCTCGAGGGCGTCGCGCGGAATGTCGCTGTCGAGGAATCCGCGGGCCGCAGGCGCCGTGAAGCCGGCTTCACGGAAGAAAGCGATGAGCCCCTCGCGGTCGTACATCCATTTGTGCTGATGGAGGTCGGTCATTCGGCGGAAGCGACCGATCGGCCCGCCGCCATTTCGCGACGACTTGGGCCGCATCAGGAGCAGACCCATCAACATGTCGCTGCTCGGCTCGCGATGCGACTCCACCGGTTCGCGCTGATGCCGAAGGTACCAGTGCACGATCATCTCGACGTCCGGCACGACAATTCGGCACACGCCGCCCGGCGCGAGCACGCGGTGCACATCCTGCAGAAAGCGGAGCGCCTCATCGCGATACAAGTGCTCGAGCATATGCGACGCGTAGACGGCGGCAACGGAGCGGTCGGCGTAATCGAGGCCGCGCCGGACATCGCGGTACCGAACGCCACTCGGCCAATGCCCCACCTCCACGCCCGCCACCCGAGTGGCCACGTGCGCGATCCAGGGATGCGCCGCCATCCACGCCTGCCAGGATCCATCGATGTTCACCCACGGCTTCTCGTCGCAGGGGCCGGAGCCGACGTTCAACATCGGGCCGGCGGGCAGATGCATCACGGCGTTTTCACCGCGTCGACGTACAGCGAGTACGGCGCGTGCACGTCACGATCCTGTGCGAGCACCGGCAGAACCGAGCGGCCGTAGGCGGTCTGCTCGATGGTGGCGAAGCCGGCCGCGCGCAGACGATGGGCGAGCGTCTCGAAGTCGTAGCCCCAGCGATGCTCGCTCCACTGATGAAAGACGTGGTTGACGACATCCATTCGTGTCGGGAGATCCGAGGGGAACGGATTCGGAACGGCGAGCTCATGAAAGCCGGCGAGATCGGATCGGCAATACGCGCGCAGATAGCGCTCGGCGTCCGGGACGATCACGCGAAGGACGCCGCCCGGCTCGAGCGACCGCACACAATCGCGAAGGAAGGCCGGCAGCTCCTCCTGCGTTTCGAGATGTTCGACGAACTGTTCCGCGCGAATGCCGGCCGCGCTCGCATCGGCGAGCGGCAGCGACCGGCGACAGTCCCAGCGCACGCGCGGCGGCGGCCCTAGCAGATCCATGTTCACGAAGCCGTCGAGAATCTGCGGGCCGCACGCAACGTTGACCAGCACATGGCGTGACGCGCGGAGCTGCTTCAGCGAACGCCGACGACGGGGTATCAGGCGGTTCTGGGCTCCTACCAGCCACGCGTTCGCCTCGAACCGCAGCTGATCGAACAGAAACCGCGTGATGGGAAGCCGGCCGAAGAGCCAACACCCCATGCGTTGCTTGATCGTCACGCGGCCGAGCCTTCCTCCTCGGCATCGGCTCCCATCATCCGCTGGTACAGGCGTTCGTACTCACGGACGATCGCGGCGTCGCTGAAGCGCCGCTCGGCTTCGGCGCGGACGAGCGTCCGATCGATTTCCGGAAGGCGCCCGACGAGCGCAGCCATCTCCTCGGCGGTGTCGCAAAGAAACCCGGTGCGGCCGTGATCGATTCCTTCAGGCACTCCACCGCGACGGAACGCGATCAGCGGCGTGCCGCAGAGCATTGCTTCGGGCAGTACAACCGGGAACGGCTCTTCCCACTCGATCGGCATCAGCATCGCCGCCGACGCCCCGAGCAGCTCGCGCTTCCGCTCGTCGTCCACTGGACCGACGTAGGTGACCAGACGGCTGTCGATCTGCGGCTTGATCTCGCGCTCGAAGTACTCCTGCTCGTGCGCCAGCGGCGAGATGTTGCCGGCGATGATCAGGCGCCGCTCCAGACGCTGGGCGACGGCGATCGCGTGGTGGGCGCCTTTGATGCGATCGAGGCGCCCCAGAAACACCAGTGGCGCGGTGCGCGCGTCGGTCTCGTTCACGAACGGATAGCGCGAAGGAACGGCGCAGTTGTAGATCACCGACCACTCGCCGCCGCCTGGTACACCGGTATCGCGGATGGCTGCGCTCACGGCGGTGTAATGAAGGCGGCGCGCGCCGAGGCGCCGGGCGGTCGCCATGTTGGCCGGATTCACCGTCCGCATGTAGGTCTGCACCTTCGGCACGTCGCGGGCCAGGATCGGGGCGACGTAGGCAAGCCTGCCGAAGTTGTGCACGATGTCGAAACGTCCGAGTTGCGCGACGAACCGCGCGGCAAGCGTGAGCGTGTTTCGCGTGTTGCTCCACCACGTCCACTCGCCCTCACGACCGAACGGCTCGATGCGGCCGCTCACGCGCGACCCGGGCGCGGCCCACAGCGTGACGTCGTGACCGCGCCCGGCGAGCCCGTCGGCGAGATCGGCGACCACGCGCTCGATGCCGCCATAGTGATCGGGCGGCACTTTGATGAACGGATCCATCAGCAGCAGGATTCTCATGACGCCAGCTGGTTCACGAGCTGAAAGAGGCGACCGCGTTCCTCCTCGTGCTCCCAATGCCAGCGTCGCTCGGCGGCCTGCCACGCGGCGCGCTTCGCCGCGTCGAGTGCGGCGGGCTCGGTCGCCCAACGCCCGAATACGGCCGCAAGGGCTGGCACGTCGCCCGGAGGGACAAGGCCGGCGGCGTCTCCAAAATCGACGCCGACCGGGTGCTGCCCCGGCGTGTCGGTCATCGCGATGGCGAGTCCGGCAAGCGGATAGGTGAACAGCTTGTTCGACTGCGCGAGCCCGTGATTGCGCGCGTTGAGCTGCTCGAGCGCGAGACCGATGTCATGGCCACGCGCGAGATCGACCATTGAGTCGGGCGGCGCGGGCGCGTGATGCACGACGGTCAGCTTCGGAGCGTGCGCGGCTGCAAGCGCCTGAAGCGCGCCGATGTAACCCGGCAGAGGGCGCCCGCGAAGCGTAAGCTCTGTCGGCACGCCTGCACGGCCGGCCGCCAGCACTGCGTCTTCGAGACCCCGATCGGGGCCGATCGTCTGGCTGAACCAGTAGATACGGAGCCGGCCCGGATCGGTGCGCGAAAAATCGGGTCTTCGGGGAGGCAGCGAGAAGGTGTTGTGAACGACCGTCGGGCTCACACCGTACTCGTCGAGGTACGCCCCCGCGATTGCCTCGCTCGACGTCGTGGCGAATGCTGCGCGCTCGAGAACCCATCGCTCGACTCTCGCGGCGAGCGCGTCCGTGAAAGCCGCGTCGGGTCCCGACGATTCGCCGCTGTGAAGGTCCTCGAGATCGATGCCGTACGGCACGCCCATCCTGCGTCCCGCCTCCGCGATCGGCGCGAGCGCGCCGGTTGTGCCCCCGTAAATCAGATCCGCAGGCATCGCGGCGATCGCCCGAACGAGCTCGGTGTGCACGCGTCCGAACGCGCGCGCCACGATCGGGATGGGTGTCCGATCGGGCCCGAACGCGGCCGCCGCCATGCGCGCCGCCTTGTGCCGCGCGCCGGTCCACCAATACGTCATGCCGCTCTCGCCTCGGCGGTAGTTGACGATCTCGACCGGCCACGGCCGTCGCGACCTGACATCACGATCGGCCTCGATCGCCCAGGGCTCGTGACACGTCGCGACGACGCGCACCTGATAGGACGCCGATGCAAAGGCGTCGGCGGCTTTCAGCATGCGCGGGCATGTCGAGAGGTGACCTGACGTGACGATCGTGATGCGCCGCAGCCTCATGCCGCGTACAGCGCCAAATAATCAGCGGCGATGTCGTCCATCGTCCGGGCCGGCGGCAGCGCGCGGCGCCAGCGGTCGATTGTGTTGGCAGGATCTGTGGCCGCGCGTGTCAGCGCCTCGGTCCATTGGCCAACGTTCCCTGGCGTGACGAGGGCCCCATCGACGCCGTCCGTGATCAGCTCCGCCAGATTCCCGACGCGGCTCGCCATCACCGGCGTGCCGACCGCGATGGCTTCGATGGCAATCGTCGGACCGTTCTCGAACCAGATCGAAGGGCACACGAGCGCGTCGAACCCAGCCAACAAAGCCGGCACGGCGTGTACTGGCACACCAGGTCCAAGAGAAACGCGCGATTCGCCAGCGAGCTCGGCTTGAAGCTCCGCCGCGAACGCTCTGCTGTCGGCATCGAGCATCGGGCCGCGAATGTCGAACCGGAAGTCGACGTCCTTCGGGATCGCGCGCACGGCGCGCACGAGCTCCCGCAGCCCCTTCGTCGGATGCAATCGGCCGGCGTAGCCGAATCGAACCGGACCGCGCGTCGGAACCCCATCGGGACCAGGTTTGCGTGTGACGTGCGTGTGACTCAGGCCGAGGCGATTCAGCACGATTTTCCGGGCAGGCGATCCGTTCGAGACGAGCATGCTCCGCCCTGCCTCGTTCAAGACGACGAACCAGTCCACGAGGTCGAAGAGCTCACGTTCCATGCGCTCGTACTCGCGAATCGACGCACTCATTCCGAGCGTGGTGCCGATCCGCCCGGGCATCGCCCTCAGCTTCTCGCTTGCCGCAACAGGCATCGCGCCGGCGACGACCGCGAGCGGCTTCGGGAGGCCCAGCCGCGTGAGGTTGCACGACGCGCACTTCGATGGCAGCACGAAGCCGTCACACGGCACGCGTCCCCATCGCATCAACTCGCCGCTCCGGCACATGTAGCCGAATCCCGGAAGATGGCTGGTGAGGATGACGCGGATCCCGAGGCGTCTCGCCTCGCGGATCTCCGGCAAACCGACGCCCGTCGTGATGCTGTGTACGTGAAGCACGTCGGGGCGCTCGTCGGCCAGCCATCGATGGAGCCGCTCCGCCCCGCGGACCGGCACGCGGTGATGCGCCTCGTCTCGTGTCGGCGCATCGGAGATCCGATAGCGGAAGACGGGGACGCCGTCGTGCTCGTACCGCTCGGCCGCGGCCTGATGCGCATCCGGCGCCGAGACCAGCACTTCGTGCCCCGCCGCGCGCAGCCGTCGGCACAACCCCTCGACGTACACCTCCGTGCCGCCGACGCTGTCGGGAAAATACCAGCCAAGCAAGTGCGCGATCTTCACGCCGTGACTTCTTGACTGGTCGGCGTGCCCGCGTCATTGGACCGTCGCGGACGCCTCAAGTATCGAATCCAGTCGCCGCCGGTCAGCCCGCAGTACTTGATGTTTCCCCAGCCGGACGTCCAACGCCCATTCTTGAAATGACGGAACGCACCGCGCGCCATGATGTACACGAAGTTTCGTTTCGCCTGTTCGCGCGCCTCACCGACGAGCGGACAGGCGTCGGAGGTGAGAACCGACCAGGCTTCTCCCATCGCCCGCGCATAGGCCTCATCAACCTCGGGCTTCGCGACTTCCTGTCCTGGATGGACGCGGTAATAAAACAGATCGCCAGGTACCAGCAGAACGCTGACCTTCGTACACGCCTTCAACCAGAAGAGGTAATCGGACGCCGAACCTGTGATCGAGAATCCGCCGAGCTCGCGGAACCGATCGGCGCGAAACATCGCGGCAGCCGGCCCCAGATGAAACAGCCCGGTACCGAGGAACTCACGCTCGTACGCCTGTCTCGGAGTCAGAAGCATCGGACTCGGTCCGCCGGTCCAGTAGTGGCTGGCGGACAAAGCAAAAGCCGCGCGCGGTTCCGCCTCGAGCGGTTCCACCATCGTTTGCAAACAGTGGCGGTACATCACATCGTCGGAGTCGTGAAATTTGAGGAAGCGACCACGGGCCAGGCTCGCGACCTGACGGCGGTTCCCGTAGTCGCCAAGGTTTTTCTCGTTGACCGATACGCGGACGCGCGAGTCGCGGCGCGCATAGTCGTTGACGATCGCCACTGTGCCATCGCGCGACTGGTCGTCGCTCACGATGAGCTCGAAGTCGGTGAGCGTCTGCGCCAGCACGCTCTCGATCGATTCCGCGATGAACGCTTCGCGGTTGTACGACGTGAGCAGGACGCTGACGCGCGGATTGTCAGTCATGGCGCCGCGACGCCGCGCGTCTGACCGTTGACCGAATGAGCTTGACCGCGGCGTTCGGCATCCACGGCTGATCCAGACGGCTGCCGTAATACAGACGAGGATTCACCGGGCGCGGCCGTTTCAGCTCACGCCACCGCGCGAAGAGGCGCTGATACGCAATCGTGCGGTCGGATGCGTTGAAGCGCTTAGCCACGACCTTGCGCACGGCGGCGCCCATCGATTCCAGGCGCGGGCGATCACGATCCAGACAGGCGATCGCGTCCGCGAACGCGCCGATATCTCCTGTTGGAGGCCGATAGCCCGAGACCCCCGACTCGACGACTTCGGGAATGCCGCTCGCGAGATCGCTGACGACCGGCACGAGCGCGGCGGCGCCGGCTTCGAGGAGTGCCACCGGCAGTCCCTCGCCTCGGCTCGGCATGACGAGCACGTCGTGCTGCTCGTATAAACGCAACACGTCGGCCTTCGATTGCTGGCCGGTCCATTGGATATCGTTCCGGTCGGACCACACACTCCTCAATCTCGACTCATCTGGTCCGGCCCCCTGAACTGACCACTCGGCATCGACGCCAAGCTCCCGGAGCCGTCGATCGATGAGCGGCAGATCGAAAACGCCCTTGTCCTCCGCAAGTCTTCCAACATACAGGAGACGGAGTCGGCCTGGCGCCGGCCGCCTGGTCGAATCCGGAATGTCGACGCCGTAAGGCAGCAGAAAGATCGATTCGTGGCGATCGGGAAGCAGATGTTGCAGTCGGCGGAACATCCGTTCCGTATAGGTCACAAACGCGTCGATCGTGTCGCGATGCCGCACCGCCAGGTCGTAATAGAAATCGAAGTCGCCATGGTTGATTGCGACAACCGTTCGGCCGCGGTCGTCGATCGACGTCAACGCGAGCTCGATCCATCCGTTCGCGACGACGACGCCAGGGCCCCTCGGAATGAGGCGCGCCAAACGCCGAAGCACGGCGTGGACGTTCTCGATTGGAAGGCGGTACCTGAACACCACATCGCGATCGGCCGGCAGCGCCTCGGAGATTTCGGTATCGATCTCGCACGCGTTCTGTGTGCGGATCGCCGCATACGAGAGGCCGTCGGGTTGCCGGTGGGACAATAGATTGCCGACGTAGCTGAAGACGCCGCCCAGCTTGTTCGGCAGGACGTATGTCACTTCCCCCTGCGTAGGCGTCAAGACAACACCGTCACCTTGACCGGCTGCGTCGTCAGCCACTCAATCGTTTGCACCAACCCGCTGCGCAGATCGACACGTGGCTCGAACCCGAGCGCGCGCACTTTCGAGATGTCCGCGTACCAGCGCGGCGTGTCGCCCGCAAAGGACCGTCCTGACGGCCGGATGCGAATGTCCGGATGCCCCATCAATTGAGCGATGAGGCGTGCGAGATCCACCAACCGGACCGGCACGCCCGACGCGACGTTGTATTCCTCGCCGCTCGCGCCTTCGGTCGCGACCATCGTCAGGCCACGAACCGCATCGTCTATGAACAGGTAATCCCGCACCTGGTTGCCATCCCCGAGAATGACCAGCTCGTCGTGGTTCTGTTGAATCTTGCGGACGATGTCGTGGATCGCAAATCGGAACATGCCGATCCCGTACACGCTGAATAGCCGCGCAATGCGTACATCCACACCATACGACCGGTGGTAGGCGTGACAATAGGCTTCGCCGCCAAGCTTGCCTGCGGCATACGGCGACGTCGGCCGCGGAAACGCGCGCTCCGACAGCGGCAGAGTGTTCGACGCGTCGAAGATCGATGCGGTCGACGGGAAGACCAAGCGGCTGCCCGCATGTCGAGCCGCTTCGAGGACCTCGAAGACGCCACGGAAGGTGTTGTCGAAGTCGTGCCGCGGGTTGGCAACCGACGCCGCGACGTCGGCCGAAGCCGCCATGTGGAAGATCACCGTCCGCTCGTCGAGCAGGCCTGCGAGCGCCCCCTCCTGCGCCACGTCGGCGATCCGTCCCGGTTGGTCGGCGTCCGCGAATGGCTTTCTATCGACGGCGACCACATCCCAGGCTTCGCTTCGTAAATGGCGGACCAGCGCGGAGCCGATGAACCCGCTCCCGCCGGTGACGACAGCTCTTCGTCCCGCCTCACGCATGACGGATCGCCAGACCGACGCCGTAGCCGATTTCGGTGAAAGTGAACGCAGAGAACTTCGAGTGGCGAGCGAGGAACTCGTTCCACACCGTGGCTAGCTCGGGATGCGCCGGATTTGAGACGTCGTCGAACACCAGGGCGCCGCCGACCTTCAGTCGAGAGACGACGGTTTCGAGATCGGCACGTGCGCCCGCTTCGCTGTGATCGCCGTCGACGGTGATCAGGTCGAAATACCGATCGGGATGGGCTCGAAAGAACGCCGGCAACACTTTGTGCGAGTCGCCGATCACGAGCTCGAGGTTGCCGACAAACGCCATGCGTCGCAGCTCCGACCGCACGAGCTCAGCGCCCGGATTCTCCATTCCGCTGTAGCCCTTGATGAACATGTCGCAGCCGACGATGTCGCAGCCGGGACACACCGAGGCCACCATGGCCAGACTGCGTCCACGCCGCACGCCGATTTCCAAGTAACTCTTCGGCTGCAGACCTATCGCCAGCGCGAGCAACGCGGTGTTGATGTCGGCGTAGCGCCATCGTTGACCGTGGCGCTCGAGACCCGCGCGATAGAAAGCGGCGACATACTCGGCGTATGCGTCGGGCGTGAGCCGCTCCAACACCGCGAGCGCCCGCCGGATCGTCGCCGGCTCGACGGCCGCCGCAGCAAATGTCGACGCGCCAGCGACGGCCGGCGCATACCACTGGTTGCCTGGAACCAGCAGGGTGTTGGAGGCGAGCGCCGGCGGCGCTGGGTGCGGACCGCGGCCGATCAACCGCAGGGCGCGTCTGCCGGCCGTTCTGATCAAGCTCATGCCGTCTGCGGATCCGACACGACACAGTCCCATTGCGCCTTGCGGCACACCAAGCCGCGCGTGACGTGCAGCTGGTAGGGACGCCAGGGACGCTCTGGGGCGACAATCTCGAACTCGAATGCGTCGGGGATTTCGTCCACGTGTTCGAGATACGGGATGCCGACGAACACGTTCAGCCGATATCGGCCCGGAATGAACGTCGGGCCGGCCAGTCGCGCCGTGACCGTGCACGTCGGTGCCGACGGCAGCTCCACGCCGTCGTCGTCCACATTCATCAGCGACAGAAGCGGCTGACCTTGATCGGAGCAGACGACCAGCTCGACGACGAGCCCCCGCAAGCTCGCGCCGCGCGACGAACTCGACGAAAGCTGAAGATCGAGCTGAAAGATCAGATCGTTTTCGGGCGGCGCGCCTTGAACCGCCCGGCCGCGCTCGTCGACGAGCCGGACGTCGCGC
>Ga0114129_10001677_pt1 | contig 30173 bp, 20 predicted proteins | sample RhiMetdeltSRZDD1_FD_80071 | JGI IMG/M metagenome (GOLD analysis project Ga0114129, IMG submission 80071) | Populus rhizosphere microbial communities from Tennessee, USA - Rhizosphere MetaG P. deltoides SRZDD1 (version 2) (version 2) | ecosystem: Host-associated > Plants > Roots > Rhizosphere >... | reverse complement strand
GATAGCTGATAGCTGATAGCTCCCTACGGCTGCGGCCTGAAGATCATCTGGGTCCAGGCTTCCACCGGCTGCCCGCCCTTGCTCGCCGGATACCACGCGAGCTCCTGGGCGAAGGCGCGGACGTCGCGCTCGAAGGCGGCGTCGCTGGACGGCTTGAGCGACCTGACCTCCAAGGTCTTTCCCTCGGCGGAAACTTTGACCCACAGCAACGAGGGACGGGGAGTTTCCTCTGCGTCGGCCGGGACTGGAACAAACGGCGGCGATACCGGCTTCGGGCGCTCGTCGAAGCAGGAGCCGTCGGCGTTGTAGCGGGGACCAGGCGAGCAAGTGCTGGCGGGTCGAGTACTATCCCGGCCTTTGGCTGCGACAGGAGCGCCGATCCGGGTGAGCTGGGGCGTGACCTCGGTAACCTTACCCGGCTGCACTACAATGGTGTCGGTGAAGAAATTGTGCTGGGGCGCCGAGATCGCGAGAACATGTCGGCCGGCAGGAAGCCGCGTCTCGGGTTCGGTCACCGGCTGCTCGTCGATCAGGACGCTCGATCCCCGAGGCAGATTCGTGACCCGGATGCCACCGCTGTCGGCCGGTGCAGCCGGCGGAACCGCCGGACGGGCCGCACTATCGGCTTTGGGAGAACGGGGAGCAGGTGTGCCGGATACGGCTGATTGTTCAGGCTTGGGTGAGGTAGCCGTCGCGGGCTGCGGTACCGGCGCTGCCGGCGACGGCGGCGGCGGAGTCGGGGGAATATTCTTGGTCGTGTCGCTCCGCGCACTGTCGGCGCCAAGCGTAGTCGAGCGCGTGGAGTCCGCCGTCGAGTCCTTGCTCGCTGCGGCGGCCGGCGCCGCGCCTCCGCTCATCGACCTGTAATAGAAGACGCCGCCGGCTCCGAGAACGCCCACGAGGAGAAGAATCCAGAGGAACGGACTGCCCGAGCTTTGCCGCATGACCGGTGACCGGTCGGCAATGCCGCGTTCGGGCCGTGGCCGCGCTCTCCGCTCTACCGACGGAGAATTAATCGGCGTCGTCGGCTGGCTCGCGATGGCCGGCGTCCCCGTCGAACGGCCGGGTTGCGACCCCTTGAAGGCACCCGCATTGGCGGTCGGTTGCCCCTGGATAGAGGCGATCAGCTCCTCGCAGGCCTGGAATCGGTCGGCCGGCTCCTTCATCAGCATCCGCTTGATCACCTCGAACACGCGCCTCTCATCGGCGGTAGGGAGGTGAGGCGACGGGATTGGCTCGGTGATGTGTTTATAGCCGATCGAAAAGCTGTCCTCTCCGTCGTACGGGACCACGCCCGCGAGACACTGGTAGGCGACGACGCCGAGGCTGTAGATGTCGCTCCGGCCATCGATCGGCTGGGCTCGAGCCTGCTCGGGGCTCATATAGTGGGGCGTTCCGATCGACATGCCCGTGCCGGTCAGCCGACCTCCCGACGCCGCCTTGGCGATGCCGAAGTCCGTGAGGACGCACTGCCCGAACTCGTCGAACATGATGTTGTCGGGCTTGATGTCGCGGTGCACGATCCCGCGCTGCGCCGCGTACCCCAACGCGCTGCCCGCCTCGATCAGCAGGCGCCGGATCTCGGGTGGTGTGAGTTTCTTCCGCTCCCCTAGCACCGTCGCGAGCGACCCGCCGCGGAGGTACTTCATCACGAAGTAGATCACCCGGCCCGAGCGGCCGACCCGATAAATCGGAATGATGTTGGGATGCTCCAGCTGCGCCGCGGTGCGCGCCTCACGCTGGAATCGCTCGACGAACTCAGCGTCGAACGCCAGCGTAAACGGCAGGACCTTGACCGCGACCTCACGCTCGAGGTGACGGTCCTTGGCCCGATAGACCAGCGCCATGCCGCCCCGCCCCAGCTCCTCGAACACTTCGTATTCGCTGTTGAGGGCTTCGCGAACCAGCTCGAGATCCGCCACGGCCCCCGATGCCATCGATCGAACGGGTGTGGTAGCGGTGAGATCGAGACCGCACGAAGGGCAGAACTTGGAGTTGTCGCTGATCTCGCTTCCGCAGCGGGAGCAGAACATGGGCGCAAGCTACCTAGGGAGAGGGGGGAGTCAATGGCAGTACGCGTGCCATCGGAAGGCCTGACAAACAGTCTCCGGTACCCCATGGCATGAACCATGCTCAATGCATTCCGACGTTCCCCCTGACAAACGGTCAGCCCGGAGCTGCTGTGGTCCCGTACCACACGATTGCCTTCAGCCAGCAGAAGCTGCGCGCGGCGCTTCGACGCTCGGGCGCACAGGAGCCGGCTCTCACGTACGGCTTCGTCGTGCATTCCCGTCGCCAACAGGAGCGCCCCACTCTGGGACTCATTACGCTGAGCGGAGAAAGTCTTCCCCTGAATCGGCGCCTGTTGACCGCGCTGGACGGGCTGCCTCTCTGGCTGTTCGGCCACGCGCGGATCACGCTGGATCAAGGCATTCCGATGGACGGCATTCCGGAGGAGAAGTTGGACGACGCGCCGCTGACCGGCCTGCTCATGCATATTGCCACGTTCGACGTCACTGCAGTCGCTCAGAATCTGGTGCAAGTCGAAGCCGCCATCCGGGCCGACACACTGGTCCAGCCGCTTATCGTCCTGACGACAGCCCGGCCGGGGGCATGGCCCAGATAGAGACTGCGTAAACGGTAAAGGTGAACGGGGGCTTCGGTGAACATCGGAGTCCCCGTTCACCGTTTACCGTTCACGCTCTTCAGGAACTCCACGATCCCTTCATAGACCCCCTTCGCATACAGCTCCTGCCCCTCCTTGGTCCGCAGCGCCGCCTCCTGGTCCGGCATCGTCATGAATAGTCCCTCACACAGCACGGCAGGCATCCAGGTCGGCCGCGTCAGCGCGAGGTCACCGCGTCCCACGCCGAGGTCGCGGAGGCCAAGGCGCGCAACCAGCGCAGTCTGAATTGCACGGGCGAGCGGAAGGCTTCTCGGCTGACTGTAGAACACGGCGGTGCCGTTGTTGCTGAACGGATTCACCCCATCCGGCAGCGCGTTGTTGTGAATCGAGACCAGCAGCTCGGCGTTCAAGCTGTCAGCCAGCCGAACGCGTGCACCCAGCTCCACCGGCGCGCCTGTGGTCCGCGTCATCACCACCTTGGCACCACCTCGGGTCAACAGATCTCGCAACCGATCCGCGACAGCGAGATTGGCCTCCGCCTCGTACAGACCGGTTGGACCGGTGGCGCCGACCGGTGGGTGTCCGGGGTCGACTATGATCAGTCGGCCTTCGAGGGGCCGCCCGGGATTCACCGTGGGAGGACGGCGCACTTCGAGCAGGAGGTCGCCTCCGCTCCAGCGAGTACGGTAGCCCCACACGAAAGCTGCCAGCTCGATATCGAGCGCGACCCGCTGCCCGCTCTCCTGGGTCCAGCTGACCCTGCGCACCACCGAATCGCCATTGTGATAGCGAATCCAGCTGGCGTCGCCTGACGCGCCGTACAACAAGAGCGTCAGACGCCGATCCCCTTCGTCGACCCGGAACGGGATGCGAGAGCCGAGCGGGATGCGAATCGACGCGAGACCGGGCGATGGCTGGGAGATGGAGATGGGACCCACCACCGCTCTCGGTGCCGGCGTACCGTAGGGCAGCGCTCTCAGGTCGGCTGCCGCGACCCAGGCCTCGACATCAGGGCCGAGCTCGAGTCGTACTTGGTCGTTCTGCCGTCCGGCGACGACGGCCCGAGTTCCGGGGGGGAAGAACCAGTGGTAACTCGCTCGCGGCGCTGCGCGGCCGACCACGATACCCTCGCCGGTCGGCGACTGCGCCGGGTAAAGCTCAGCGACAACGGGCACCGTGTCCCTCAGCGCAAGCTGGAGCGGCCAGCGCACCCGCGCGGTATCAGCGCCGCGAACCGCCTCAAGGACAGGCTCGTCGCCGGCATTGGTCCAGGTGTCAGGCACGACGAATGGGCAAACCGAGCCAGGCGGGCAGGTCGCGCTGGTTCGTTCGAGCGTCGCCTGAAAGGCGGGACCCGCAGCTGGGAGTATCGGCCCTGGATCGGGACCGAGTCGCCTGCCACGCAGCACGCCGCCGTAGCGGTCGGCCTGAACCGGCCTCTGCAAGGTCAGCGTGTCATTGTCGAATGTCCGAACGGGATCGGGCACGTCGGCGGGGCGCGGATCCGGTACCAATGGAACCGCGGTACCATTGCCGAACCGCAGGCGAACCTGGGAGCCCGGCGCCACCCGCGCAGATAGCGAGAGATATTCCGTGGACCCGATCCACACGCGACCCTGGGGCCAGAGTGATGTCGAATCGATCCAGACTACCGAATCGGGAGCGAGGAATCGCACCGGCCGGCGGGCGAGGTAAACCAGATCGCTCGAGTCCCGAGGAGTCCGGGCAACGAGGTGGAACTGCATGACCGAATCAGGCGGCAGTCCCACCCAAGCCACCCACGCACCGTTGGGCCACACCTGGACGGGCGCACCGTTGATGGTGAGCTGAGCGTCTCCGGCACCGACCGAGCCCAGCAGGAAACTCGAGTCGCGAGCTTCGATCACCGATCCGGCAACGGGGTAGATGACTTTGATTGCCAACGGACCGCGCACAACCGGGACCGCAGGCAGATGGCTTGCGGAAGCGGGGGTGGGAACGGTGCTGGACGGGCGGGCGCAGGCAAGCACGGCAAGGCCGGAAACGACGGCCGCTCGCGCGCGGACGGCGGTCATGAGTGCAAGGTACACAGACACTGCAACTTACGCCACGCACATAGTTGACGCATTTGGGGTCAAACTCTAGATTTGCCGGCCACCCTGATTCCCATTCCAATGAGGCTGCGCGTGAGTTCTGGTCCGGTTCGCGTCTCAGTCTTCGGCAAGAGCGACCTCGGCCGCACCCGCGAGCACAACGAGGACACGTTCCTCGTCGCCGATCTTTCGATCCAGAACGCCAGTCTCCAACCCGAGGTCCGGAACCACGCGGTCGGACCCAAGGGCTCTCTATTCATGGTGGCGGATGGCATGGGCGGAGCCGTCGCGGGTGAGCTGGCCAGTCAAATGGCGACCGATGTGATCTATCGCCACCTGTCCACCGTCTGGGCCACCGACGGCGAGACGTCACAGGATCGTTTCGCATACCGGATGAAGGAGGCGCTGGAGCTGGCTAATCACCGCATATTCGAGTACGCGCGGGAACATCCCGAGTTGAGAGGCATGGGCACGACGGCCACAGTGGCCGGAGTCTTGGGAGACGGTCTCTGGCTGGCGCAAATCGGCGACAGCCGTGCCTATCTGGCCCGGGGTGGAGAAGTCATTCAGCTCACCAAGGACCAGTCGCTGATGCAACGCCTGGTGGATGCAGGTGAGCTGACCCAGGATGAAGCTGATCACAGCGAGCGACGCAACATCATTCTCCAGGCGCTCGGACCCGATCCGCGCGTGAAGGTGGATCTCACCCATCAAAAGCTGCGCAGGGGAGACACCCTGGTCATCTGTTCGGACGGCCTCTCGAGCCAGGTTCGGCGGGAGGAGATCGGCGAGCTGATCGAAACGTCGAATGGGCTGGCGGATCTCTGTGACGCGCTGATCGACCTCGCCAACGGTCGAGGCGGTCCGGACAACATCACTGTGGTGGTCGCCCGATTCGAAGGCGAGGGGCTGCCGGATTTTCAGGGAGCGGGCGGCGTCGGCTATCACGTCTATCGGCTGCCGGACTCCGCCACGCCCACCGCAGAGCGCGCGGTACCCGTGGGGCCACGACAGGAGGTCGCACCCGAGAGCTCCGCAGAGCGACCGGTCGTAGAGAGTTCGGCTCCGGCTGAGATCCCTGCTCAGGAAGAACCGGAACCGCCGCCGGAAGGATTCGAGGCCCGCGGCGCAACCGGCCGGCCTCTGCTGCTGGCGCTCGGGCTCGCAGTGCTTGCAGCGCTTCTGTTTTACATCGCCATCCGGTGAGCCGCCCGCTCTCCATTCGCCTCGGCTGGATCGCAGCGCTCGCCTTCGCCTCCGGTTTCCCTTTCGGATTGATCAACGAAGCCCTCCCGGTCTACCTGCGCACGCAGGGGGCCGGGCTGGTGGACATCGGCCGTCTGGCCGCCATTACTGCGCCCTGGAGCCTCAAGTTTCTCTGGGCGCCGCTGGTGGATCGCCTGGGGACCCGCCGCCAATGGATCGCCGGGTGCCTTGCGATACTCGCGGTGGTGACCCTGGTGCTCGCGCATTCCGACCCTGCCCGACTTGGCCCTGCCTTCTGGCTTCTCGCGATTGCGATCGTCACGCTCTCTGCGACGCAAGACATCGCGATCGACGCCTACACGATCGAGATCACCAGCACCCAGGAACTGGGCGTCGCGAACTCGGTGCGGATCGCCGCGTATCGGGTTGCGATGTTTACCGCTGGGGGACTCCTGATCTGGCTGGCTGGCCGGGCCGACTGGAGCGTGAGCTTCACGGCCGGGACGACCGTGCTCGCCCTGCTCACCGTCGCAGCGCTCTTGATGCCCGCCCCCGAGGGCACTGGTGACCGGCCTCACGCACTCTGGGAACCGCTTCGGGCGCTGGGCGTCCGTCCGGGGATTTGGGCGGTCGTGACGTTTGCCCTGCTGTTCAAGCTCGACATTGCTGCACTCGAGCCGATGACCCGGCCGTTCTGGGTGGATCGGGGCTTTTCGCTCACCGAGATCGGCGCTGTGCTCACCACCGGTCGCATCATTGCGACGCTGGCCGGCGCGGCTCTGGGCGGCGTGCTCACCTCCTGGTGGGGAATCTTCCGGGGACTCTGGATCCTCGGCCTAGTCCAGGCATTCTCGAGCCTCGGCTATTGGGCAGCCGCAACGGCAGTGCCCTCGAAGTCGCTCATTCTGAGCGCGGCCCTGTTCGAGAACTTCGCGGCCGGAATGGGAACGGCAGCTTACCTCGCGTTTCTGATGTCGATCTGCGAGAAGCGCTACGCCGCAACGCAGTTCGCGCTTCTGTCCGCGCTGCTCGCGATCACCCGTGCTGTTGCGGGAGAATTTTCGGGCGGGCTGGCCGAGCGAATGGGCTATGGATCGTATTTCCTGCTGACCTTTGCGTTGGCGTTTCCGGCGTACGCATTGTTGCCGGCGATTAAGCGAGCGGTTCTAGAAAAAGCGTGAACGGTGAACGCTTTGCCACTGATCACGAAGTTCTACCGACGATCCACCTCGCTCCCGCCTCCTGCATCAGTCTCTGCCGATGCCAGGCGAGCAAGACAGGAGCCGAGCCGGGAATGTCTGCCACCAGTCGGGGATGGGCGAATAGCAGAACCAGGTCCGCGGTGGGAGCCTCGCACGCGAGCGCTGCGCGGGCGTCTTCGCCAAAGCCTGCCCTTCCCTTCCAGCCGCGCGGCTCGGCAAACGCAAGCAGAATTCTCGATCCCCCGGTTCCGAGTAAGCCGCGCTCCTTCAGGCGCTGAGCGAGATAGTCCGCCGGACTCGGCGGATAAGGCCCTCCTACATCGTCATCGATCGACACCAACTCGATAGGCCTGGTCAGACGCCGCACCGTTCCTCGGACAAGGCCCCGATCGAGCAGCGCATCCGCTATCTCGTCGGTTGTTGCGTAGGGACCAACGGGATTCGCCGTTGCAGGCCGCCCTGCTTTCGCGAGGGCAGTCTCGTAGCGGCGGTGGGCCTCCGCCAGGCGTTCGGCCGATAGACGTCCGTTGCGCACTGCGTCGGTCAAGGCAGCGGCCACAGCGGGCGGATCGTCCGGATAGAGCAGCAGGTCGACCCCTGCCCGCAGCGCCTCCACCGCACCATCGCCAGAGCCACGGGACCGCGCGCCTTCCATGATCAGCGCATCGGTAACTGCGACTCCGTCGAAATCCAGTCGCCGGAGACGCTCGATGATCGGCGGGGAGAACGTGGCCGGCCTTCCTTTCGCGTCGAGCGCCGGAAAGGAAACGTGCGCAGTCATAACGCTCGCGACCCGCGCAGCGACCGCCGCCGCGAAGGGACGCTCGTCCTCGGCGGCGAGGACTTTCTCGGACACATCTACCGAGGGAACCGCGACATGTGAGTCGACGGCGGTTCTCCCGTGACCGGGATAATGCTTGGCGCAGGCGAGAGCCCCCCCTCCCTCGCATCCCTCGATCCAACTGCTGACGCACGCCGCGACTGCGGCCGGATCGGAGCCGAACGCGCGGGTTTGCACGATAGGATTGGCCGGCAGAACGTCGAGATCGGCGACGGGAGCGAAGACCCAATTGAGCCCGACCGAGCGGGCAGCCGAGGCCGTAAGTGCACCGGCCCATCGCACGACATCGAGGTCACCCAGCCAGCCAAGCGCCCCTGGAGGCGGCAGCTCGGAAAGACCGGCCACCTGCTGTCCGGCGCCGCGCTCGAGATCGGAGGCGAGAAGGAGCTGCCGCCCTGCCCGCCGCACCAAGTCGGCCGTGAGTGTGCGGACCGAGTCTGCCTGACCACCGAAAACGATGAAGCCGCCGACTCCGAGCGCGAGCGCGCTTTCGATTGCTGCCGATTCGTGAGCGAAGCTTCCGTCGGGGCGGGCCCGGAGTGCTGGAAGGATGAGCCGTGCGGGATTGATCACGCCGGAGCAACCATCCCAAGCACGCGTGGACCCGCCGCACCGGTGGCGGCTACGAGATTTCCGGGCTGGCCGTGGAGAGTCAGGTAGCCGAGTAGAGCGAAAGCGACGGCCTCCTTGGCGTCTCCTGGGAAGAAAAGCTCGTCGAACCGTCGGAGGCTCATATCGCCACGATCGGTCGCGAGCTGGCGGTGGAGGGCCGCCATGAGGCCGGGATGGTGGACCCCACCACCCGAAGCAACGACCTCCGGCGCACGCGGCACCCACGACTCGACAGCCCGAGCGATTGAACGGGCGGTCAACTCGACCGCGGTCGTGACACCGTCTGGACCGGGCACCCGCTGGTGCAGCATCCGCGCATACTGCTCGCCGAATCGCTCCCGGCCTGTGCTCTTGGGGGGAGCGAGCGAAAAGAAGGGATCGGCCAAGAGCTCGGCGAGCACCGCTTCATCTGCACGTCCCTGGGCTGCAAGCGAGCCGTCACGATCGTAGGGCAGATCCGGCTTCACCAGGCGTGCCACCGCATCGATGACCGCCACGCCAGGCCCGGTATCGAAGGCGAGGGCGCCGGCGTCCAGTGCTCGGCGCTCCACGTAGGTGAGATTGGCCATGCCGCCGAGATTGAGCAGAATTCTCGGCGCATCCGTTGCGCCGAAGAGGAGGACATCGGCGACCGGCACCAGTGGCGCGCCCTGCCCACCGGCTGCAACATCCCGTGCCCTGAAGTTGCTGACGACACGCACTCCAAATCGCTCCGCCAGGAGGGCACCCTCGCCCAACTGCCAGCTCACGAGGGGCGGCTCGTGCCAGATGGTCTGGCCGTGGAACGCGATGAAGCCGAGTTCCGACGCGCGAGCGGGCGCGGCATCGAGAACCAACTGTACCGCGTCGCAGGCCCACTCGGCGAGGCGCAAATGCAGGCGGGCAAAGTCGCGCGGAGTGCCTCCTGCCAGCGCAGCGCGGATGGTATCCCGTTCAGTTTGGGTGTAGAAGCGGGTGGCGAATGCGAGGAGATCGGCCTGGGTAGGACCGTGAAATCGGACCAACGCCGCGTCCATCCCATCCAGCGACGTGCCCGACATGAGCCCGACGCCGACGGACGGGAGCTCGGTCACACTGACCTCACAGGCGGCGGGTCACCGACGATGACCCGAAGGTGGCCCTGGTGCTCACTCAGCAATCGCTCCGCTTCGATCTTGGAGACTGCACGCCGAGCCATCACTATCGCCACCTTCACACTTCCTTCCGCGGCGCCGATCAGCTCGCGTGCGCGAGCGCGCTCGACACCGGTCGTCTCCATGATGATCCGCTCGCTCCGGTCTACCAGCTTGTCGTTCCAGGCTTTCAGATCGACCATGAGGTTGCCGTAGATCTTGCCCAGGCGAATCATCGCGCCGGTGGTGAGGGTGTTGAGCACCAGCTTGGTCGCAGTGCCCGCTTTCATCCGGGTCGAGCCGGTCACGACCTCAGGTCCGACCGGAACGAAGATCACGACGTCGCAAGTCTCGCGCAGGACGGCGGGCGGCTCGGAGCAGCTCACCAGCACGGTTCGGGCATCGAGAGCCTGGGCTCGGCCAAGGGCTGCCCGAACGAACGGCGTCGTTCCGCTGGCGGCGATGCCGATAACCACATCCTTGCCATTGACTCGCCGCTCGTCCATGGCTGCGATCCCGGCATTGACGTCGTCTTCGGCACCCTCGACCGATCGGACCAGCGCCTGCGCGCCGCCGGCGATCACGGCGATGACCATCTCGGGCGGCGTGCCGAACGTGGGCGGACACTCGGCGGCATCAAGCACGCCGAGTCGGCCGCTGGTTCCGGCGCCGACGTAGACCAATCGTCCGCCTGCACGGAAGGCGGCCTCCAAAAGCTCGATGGTGCGCGCCATCTCCTGCCGTGCGCCGGCTACTGCGGGCGGCACCCCTGCGTCTTCCGCGCCGATGATGTCCACGATGTCGAGCGGCGCCGCGACGTCGATGGTCGCCGTGCGCGGATTCCGGCGCTCGGTGAGTCGAGCGTCGAGGAAGCTGTCAGGCATGGGTCAATTCAAGCGGACCCCTGGCTGCAGAGCAACCTCTGCGCGCCCCTCCGGCCCGGGAGGGCAAAGCAAAGGCACCGGGACTCTCACGAGCCCCGGTGCCCTGGGTTTGATGATCTAGAGCGTGACGACGAGCTTCGACTGCAGCTTGAGACGAACTGCGTTGCCCGGCGCTACCACGACGTCACGGTCGGCGGTCTCGACTGCGCGCTGGGTGCCGACAGCGCCTCCAACGACGCCGCCGATGATGGCACCGGTCCCTCCGCCGATGATCTTGCCGGCGATCGCGCCGATACCGGCGCCGGCCGCGCCCTTCCCGATGTCACCGGCGCCAACGCCACGGCCCTTGAGAATGTACTGGACCGAATCGACCGCTGCGTCGAGCGGATAGCTCTTGCCGCCGATGTCCACGCTGGTGGGAGTCAGCTTGAGCTTGCCGGTCTTGTCGCTCTTCCGCTCCGACTCATGGAGCTCGGTGATCGTCATCGTGATCGTGGACCCGGCCGGGATCACGACCCGCCCGGTTGCGTCCTTCACGTCGCTGGCGACTTTAGCCTTCACCGTTTCGCCCGCCTTGTTCGACTTCGAATTGATCGAGTCGATCATCGCTGCCGCGATTACCGACCCGGCATCAAGTGATGCCGGACCGAGAGGCGGGGCTGGGGCTTTCGCCGAGTCCGCGGCGGGGGCTGCCGCCGCCGCTGGCTTTTCGGCCGGCTTGGGCTTCGCCTTGGGTTTCGGCGTCGGCGCCGGCGGTGTCGGGGTCGGCGCGGGAGCCGCCGCCGGCGCGTCCGCCAGAGGTTTCGAGGTGTCCACCGGTGCCAGCTGGAGGTCACGGCTCATGCTGTCGGTGTTGGTCGCTGCCTGCTTTGGCTCACCCCCACGGCAGGCTCCGGCCGCGAGCAGAGCCATTGCGATGAGCATTGCCTTCTTCATATACGAGTCCTCCATCGGCCCTGACTTGCCGGGGTTCCCTGATGCAATGACATTGCAGCCCTATGCGCGAGCTGCGGGCGCTGTTGCCCTTCATGCGGCCCTACGGCGGCATCCTGGCCGTCGGTCTGGCCATGGTCCTCATTTCCAATCGCTTTGCCGTGCTCGGTCCCCGTTATCTGCAACAGGGCATCGATGCACTCCGCGGGGGCGCCTCGTTCGGCGAGGTCACCCATTTCGCTTTGCTGCTTGTTGGCGTGGCGCTGATTGGAGGCGTGGCGCGCTACTTCATGCGCGACATACTCAACAGCGCCAGCCGCCGAGTGGAATTCGACCTGCGCAACGTGCTCTACGATCATATCCAGAAGATGCCCGCGGAGTTCTACGACCGATTCGCCACCGGGGACATCATGGCGCGGGCGACCAACGATCTTCTGGCTGTGCGTATGGTGGCTGGACCGGCAATGATGTACTTAATAGATACAATAATAAGGGCGATGCTGATCATTCCAGCCATGATGCAAATCAGTCCAATCCTGACTGGGGTTGCTCTCCTTCCCCTACTCGGCCTTCCGCTCGCGATGGTGGTCCTGGGCCAGAAAATCCATCATCGCACGCTCGATATTCAGAATCAGTTTGGCGAGCTGACCAATTTCGTGCACGAGAACCTGTCGGGCGTCCGCGTCGTTCGCGCCTACCGGCAGGAGCGCAGCGAGACCGAAGCGTTCCGGGAGCTCAACGACGACTATCGGCGGCGCAATCTGGCGCTGGCCAAGGTGCAGGGGATTTTCTATCCGGTATTGACGTTGTTCGGCGGGCTGGGCGCCGCCGCGGTGTTGTACGTCGGCGGCGGCTTGGTGCTCCAGGGCGGCGTGAGCGTGGGCGCCTTCATTGCGTTCGGCGTGTACCTGGCGATGCTGGTATGGCCCATGATTGCGCTGGGCTGGGCCATCAATCTGATCCAGCGCGGTGCAGCCGCGATGGCACGAATCAACCAGCTGCTGCGGGAGCAGCCGAGCATCGTGTCGCCGGCCAATCCGGCGGCGTTCCCGCCCCCGCGAGGCGCGCGTGCGCTTGCCGTGGAAGGCGTCTGGTTCAAGTATCCCAACGCTGCAGAGCGAGGCTGGGTGCTGCAGGACATCTCGTTCGAGGTGGCGCCCGGGAGGTCACTCGCCATTGTCGGCGCCACCGGAGCGGGAAAGACGTCGCTGGTGGACCTGCTGGTTCGCACCTACGATCCCGACCGGGGACGCATTCTGGTCGATGGGGTCGACATCCGGAGCGTCTCACTCGCAGACTTGCACCGCGCGATCGGCTTCGTGCCGCAGGAAACCTTTCTCTTCAGCCAGACGCTGCGAGACAACGTGCTGCTCGGCGCGCCGGACGATGGAAGACTCGAGCGGGTAGCGGACACGTCGCAGCTCGCGGCTGCGCTGTCCGATCTGCCGTCGGGGTTCGATACCATGCTCGGCGAGCGGGGGATCAACCTGTCCGGCGGACAGAAGCAACGCGCTGCCATCGCACGCGCCCTGGCGCAGGACCCGCCCATCTTTGTGCTGGACGATGCGCTGAGCGCAGTCGACGCGCAGACCGAGGCGAAGATTCTCGCCGGTCTCCGTGGCGCGCTCGCGGGCCGCACCAGCGTGATCGTCTCCCACCGACTCACCGCAGTGCGCGAGGCAGACTGGATTCTGGTCCTCGACGGCGGCCGCCTGGTGGAACAGGGAACCCACGAAGAGCTGGTCGCGCGCGGGAGTCGCTACTGGGAGCTGCTGCGCAGGCAGCAGTTGGAGGAAGAATTAGAGACCGCGAACACGATCGGAACGGCGTAAACGGTGAACCGTAAACGGGGGTTACCGGATCGTCGGAGCCCCCGTTCACTGTTCACCGTTTACCGTTCACGCTGTTTTTGTCTTAGATCAGTCTCCGGATAAAGTCGGGGGTCAGTCCCTGCAACCACCCAGCCAGCCGGGTGAACTGGCCCGTCGCCATCAGGAGGCCGACCCCGACCAGCAGTGCCCCGCTCACCCGCATCACCCACGGAAGGAAGCGGCGAAACCGCTGGAACCAGTCGAGGAACGATTCGACCGCCATCGCGGCGATGAGAAACGGAACAGCCAGTCCCGCTGAATAGACACCGAGGAGAAGCATGCCGCGGCTGACGCTCTCGGTGGTCGCCGCGAGACTCAGGATCCCACCCAGCACCGGCCCGATGCAGGGAGTCCATCCCGCGCCGAAAGCCATTCCAACCAGCGCCGATCCCAGATAACCGACCGGCTTGTGCTGGAACTGAACCCGGCGCTCCTGCTCCAGGAAGCCGATGCGGAACACGCCGAGACAGATCAGGCCGAACAGAATGATGAGAACGCCGCCGATGCGGGCGATCCACTGCTGGTAGTACTTGAGGGCGCCGCCCAAGGCCGTCGCACTGGCGCCGAGCAGAACGAAGATGAGCGAGAAACCCGCGACGAAAAGCAGCGCATGCAGGGCCGCCACCCGGCGGCGATCCGACAACTCCGGCAGCGTCATCCCGGTGAGGAATCCAACGTAGGACGGAACCAGCGGGAGCACGCAGGGAGACAGGAAGCTCAGTAGCCCGGCGGCGAAAGCCACCAGGAAACCCAGGCTGCCCGGCTCACTCATGATTCCCCCGCGAGCGGGCCGAGATCGCGGCGACGGCAATCCCGACAGAGTCCGTAGACTTCGACCCGATGGCGCTGATGCTGGAACGCGTGCTCGTCGGCGATGATGGGGAGCATGCGCTCGAGTCGCTCGTTCTGGAACTCGACGACGGTCCCGCAGCGCAGGCAGATGAGGTGCTCGTGATGGGCCTGCTGTGGCATCGGCTCGTACCGCTTGAAGCCCTCGCCGAAATCGTGCGCCCGGACCAGTCCGCTCCGCACCAGCACATCCAGCGTGCGATAGATGGTCGCGGTTCCTACCTTCTCGCCTTCGTCCTTGAGCAACCGCTGAATTGCCTCGACCGAAAGATGCTCGTCTGACATGAGCACGGTCTGAGCGACGAGATCCCGCTGGCGGGTGACCGGAAGATGGTGGTCGCGGAGATGCCGGCGAAACCGCTCGAGCAGCGCCGCTCCCTCACCCTTACTGAGTCGTGCCATCGGTTGGAGGAGCGAGCCACACCGCGGGGTTGAGGGACACCGGCGGTTGCTCGTCGTCGGTGCGCTTGTGCACCTCCCGAAGCAGTTCTTCGATAGTCTCGAGCGGCCCGCTGCCGACCTCCTCGACGGCCGCTTCGAACTGTCCCCGCTCCTTGCCCTTGAGAACCAGCTGATAACGCGCCGTATAGATGCGGCGTCGGCCGCCCTCGACCCGGGCGACCACCGCCGTGCCCCACTCGCGGCCATCGCGCCGAATATTGGGAAACGCCCAGACCGCGTCGATCTCTTCCCGCGGCAGGAGGCGCGCGACTTCTTCGGCGAGCCGACTCCAGCCGAGACCAACGCCCGGTGCCAGAGCGGGCCGGTTCAAGCCGATTCCGCTGCCCATCGCTCCACGTAGAATCGAAGAACGTGCATGAAATCCTGCGCGTTGGTCACCACACCATAGGCCTGGTGAGTGCCGCGGTCTTTGAGTTTGTTCACCACGAACTCGGTCTGATCCACGCAGATGGTCATGAGCGGCGCCGGCGGACCGTACCTCGTGTGAAACGCCGGAAGCATGTTGCCCACCGCGATGGCGTGCAGCGCCGTCGCGATGAAGATCGCTCCGGTGGCCTGCACGGTATACTCCCGCATGGCGTCTTGCGCCTCGAGCGTATCGCTCAGAACGCCGGGCAGCGGACCATCGTCCCGAATCGATCCCGCCAGCACGAAGGGGATCTGATGGGTCACGAGCGCGTGCATGATGCCGCTCTTGATCAGGCCGGATTGCACCGCGCACTCGATTGAGCCCGCTGCACGCACCCGGTTGATCGCCCGCATGTGAAGCCCATGGCCGCCCTGAGACGGCGCTCCGGTGCTGGTCATGCCCAAAGTGGTCCCGAAGATCGCCGCCTCGATATCGTGCACGGCCACCGCGTTTCCCACCAACACCGCCTGGACGAAGCCGTTGGCAATGAACCATTCGAAATCGGCGCGCGCCCGGGAGTGTACCAGGGCGGGCCCCACAACCCAGACGAGGTACCCCCCGCTCCGCTTCTCCTCCACCAGCCGGCGTGCGAGCTCCTCGTAGTTGACCGGGCGCTCGCGACTCACCTCGGTGGACATGAATCGGAACTCATTGGCGCCGTGACTCCCACCCAGAAATCCTTCGGCGTAGACCACGATACCCTGTGAGCCGTCCTCCGCCTCGCCCATCGCGACCAGGTCACCGCGCCTCAACCGCCGCGGCTCGATGGTCTCCAGCTCATTGCCTCGACGCACTACGACACAATCCATGCGGGGCCGGGCGGGCATGATCCAGCGACCATTTAGCTTGATATAGGTCGGCAGGTTCGAGGTCGAGAAGAAGCCTTCGGGCAAAACGCCATCGGCCGGAAGCGGCTCGAAACGCGCCTCCGGAGCCGCGACGAACGGCGGCTTGGAAAAATCCGGAAAGTGGTAGGCGCTGGCGGCGGGTTGAGCCGGGGCGAGATCGCTCATAGGCGGCCTCAAACCTAGGCGCGCGCTGAGGGTGATTCAAGCTACAAACCGCGACCGCCATTCACTAACCGTGCCCTGCAATGGAGGCTCGATGCCGCCTCGGTCGATGCTCCGCGTAACCTTGCTCCTCGCGATCCTGCTCCTGAGCGGAGCACCGCTCGCCGCGCAGGGGGGACGTCCCGATGACGGTCAGACCATCCTCCGCAACATGACCTACCTCAAGCCGCTGGTGGGGACCTGGAACGCAGTTGCGGAGTACCATCAGAAGGACGGGTCGCTCGCCTACGACGTAGGAACCTACAAGATCTCGTATATCCTCGAGGGGACGTATCTGCAGTGGTACGCCGAGCTGCACGACAAGGGCGACCCCAGCCAGCACCACTCGTTCATGAATCTGGTGACGTTCAATCCGGTGACCGGCAGGTACGATTCGACGTACTTGTACAGCCTGTGGTCTCTGCGGGTATCGGAAACGGGCGTGTACGACGACAAGGCCAAGGAGTTCAGGACCGAGGGCTTCATCCCCCTGGAAGACGGCGTCCATGACGAGAACGTCCGGACAGTCACCAAGATCGGTGACAACAACAAGATCATTCACGAGCATTACAGCAGGTACAGCAATCAGGAGAGCGAGCGGCTGGACTTGGTGATTACGCTGACCCGCGTCCAATAGCGTCAGCAGCCGAGGACTGGCGGTCTCCGAGTTCTGACTCCATTAGTTAGAATGTGCCCCCGCCGGACACATCCATTCCGGAGGACTCCGACCCGTTCGAGCGCTTCCGTCGAGGGTCGCGGTACACCATTGGCCGCGAGCTGGGTGCCGGCGGAATGGGCGCTGTCTACTTCGCCACGGATAACCGGCTGAACCGTCCGGTAGCGATCAAGATCCTGCATCCTCACCGCACCACGCCGGCCGCACGCCGGCGATTTGCACGCGAAGCTCGCCTCCTCGCCAAACTTCACCATCCCAACATCGTAACCGTCCATGACGCCGGGGAAGGTGAAGGCGTGTGGTACTTCGTCATGGATTACATCGACAGTCCTACCCTGGCCGAGCGCCTCGTGGATGGTCCTTTGCCGATAGAAGGTGTCAGAGCACTCGGCAGCGATCTGCTGCAGGCACTCGAAGCCGCACACAGGGCCGGGGTGATTCATCGGGATGTAAAGCCGGCGAATGTTTTCGTCACCGCCGAACGAGCCCTCCTGGCCGACTTCGGAATTGCCAGTGTGAAGGACCCGACTGACCCGGAAGACACCAGCCTGACCACGCCGGGGCAGCAATTAGGCACGCCCGCGTACATGGCTCCCGATAAGGAGCCTTCATTCCAGACCGACATCTACGGTGTCGGCTTGTTGCTCTATGAGGCGTGTACCGGCCAGCGCTGGGCCCCCGGAATGGATCCGGTAGCCGGCGACTGGAGTCGGGTGCCACATGGTTTTCGTCCCGCGCTGAAAAGGGCCCTGGCGATATCCCCCGACAAGCGATGGCAGAACGCCGGCTCCTTCCGCCGAGCGCTCGAGCGACGGCCGGTCCCGATTCTAGTTCCGGCCGCAATGGCCGCTGTGATGGCACTTGCCTTGTGGTACATCCTGCGCCCTCAACCCCCCAACCCAAGCTGCCTCGACACGCGCACCGATTTCGCGATCCTCCCGTTCACCGCCGGGGGCGTAGACAATCCGACTGGTTTTCGACTTGCGCGCTATGCCGGTAACCAGCTGGAGAGCTTTCCTCGATGGAAACTCACTTCGGTGCCCGCGAGCTTCGCCTGGTCGGCCGTTACCCAACCGGACCAACGCGTGGCGGAAGCGCCGGGGGCGTTACGAGCCCGCTATTTCGCCGACGGTGAGCTGCTCAACGGCACCCGAAGCGTTCAGCTCGCCATGCGAAATTCATGCGGAGAGCCTTATCACAGTCTGGTGGTCCCGGGCGATTCGGCTGACCTGCTGACCTGGGGCAGCGCAATCGCCGATTCGGTCGTCAGAATCATCTTTCCGCGCTACCTGGACGAGTTCCGCGACCTGGCGACGCAGACCGGTCGCAACTATGACGCCTATAACGAACTCTTCGCGGGTCAGGATGCGTTTCGCCTGGACGATTGGGCCAACGCAGAGGGGCACTATCTCAAGGCGCTGGAGCTCGACCCGACCTTCGCGCAGGCCGCCTGGGAACTGGCCTTCGTGCGACGCTGGCGGGAGCGCTCACTCGGCCCAGAGTGGCAGCAATTGTACGAGCAGCGAGACCGGCTCTCGGCGCTTCAGCAGCTCATCCTCGCTGCGCAGCGAGACCCCGATCTCCCCGCTCGCTTCGGGAAATTGGAGGCGGCGGTCCGTCAATACCCTCATAACCCCGAGGGAATTCTGCTGGACGCCGACGAGCTATACCATCGCGGGCCACTTGCGGGTGTTGCTCTGGACAGCGCGCTCCGGGTCTGGGAGGCGGCGACACGCCTGCAACCCTATTTCACAGCCTACGTTCACATGGCGGTGGGCCAGATTCGGCTCGGGAACAGGGCTGCGGCAAGTCAGGCGCTCGATGCGCTGAGGCATGACCGAGACGCGACGAATGCCGAGGCGCAACAGCGTGCGTCACTTCTGGGATTGGTCTTCGACCAACGATTCCGACCCTGGCGCGCGTGGATCGCGTTGAGCTTCCTCGATTGGCGCGCAGATTCGGCTGCTGCCGTGCGACTGTCACAGTACACCCGACTCGGCCTCGTGTTCGACGTTCCGGAGGCACAGCGCCGGGTGGGCCGGATTTTGGTGCGACGGAGCCGCGATCCGGCCGTACAGGCGAATGGCCACGAGGCTCAAGGGCTCGCGCTGATGGCTCAAGGCCGCCCCATGCAGGCGATAGTCCAATTCGACTCCGCTGCGGCATTGTTCGGAACACCTGACGCCGAGCTGGAGCGGGCAGAATGGCGACTGCTGCCGGCGGCACTGGGGCTTCCTGCATCGGACACGGCGGCGAGGAAATGGGCGCGCCATACGCTGGCCGCGGCAGCGGATGGGCCCGGCGCCGCTCGTGCTGCGTGGGCCCTGGCGGTGGACGCCGAGGCCTCAGGCGACTCCGAGGACTTTACCCGCTGGCGGGATCGGCTCATTGCCCTCCCGCCGGACAGCTCCGGCAGCCACCGATTGGGACGATTGCTCGACGCCCTGCGCCGGGCGGGCGCCGGTGATCGGGCAGGCGCTCTGGCCATCACCGACTCTTTGCTCACTTATGACGGAGGGTCGCTGACTCTAGCGCCTTTCGCCCGCGCGCTCCTCTACCTGCGTCGTGGGGAATGGCTCGCCGCTGAAGGGATGCCCGAACGAGCAGACCGCGCGTGGGAGTGGTATGAAGGCTGGGATATCGACGGCTGGGCCCAACGCGGCGCCCAGTCGGGCGAGGTCGATGCCGTCGCCAGCGTGATCGCACGGCTCCGCCGCGCCGAGCTCGCTGCGCGACGGGGCGATCTCGCAACCGCCTGCGATTTCACCACTCGAGTACGCGAGCTGTGGTCGCAGGCGGAACCCTCATACCAGGCGTTGTTGGGTCGGGCCCGCACGGTCGGGGCGGCCTGCCGAGGCTGACGCCAGTACCCACGCTGCAGAGTTGCCAAGGCCCGCGCGCCCCCTATCTTGGCTAGCTCTCTCGACAACAACGTCGGACTTCCTCCGGAGGCTGACCTGCCCTCCCTGCTGGAGCGTTTGCGTAGCGCTCTCGCCCCCGAATACGGCGTCGATCGCGAGATCGCCGCCGGCGGCATGGCCCACGTCTTCCTGGCACGAGACGTTCGGCTGGACCGGCTGGTCGCCGTCAAGGTCCTCAAACCCGAGCTGGCAACTGCGATCGGCGCAGAACGATTCCTGCGGGAAGCGCGCGTCCATGCCCAGCTCAAGCATCCCAACGTGGTCCCCATCCACGTCGCTGACGAGCGGGACGGCCTTTCGTTCTACGTCATGGATTACATCGACGGCGAAACGCTGGCGCAGCGGCTCACCCGCGGCGCGCTCGCACCGGACGAGGTGCGGTCATTGGGTCGAGAGCTGCTGGCTGCACTGGCCGCCGTGCATGCACTAGGAATTACCCACCGCGACATCAAGCCTGGCAATGTGTTCCTGACCCCACGGGTCTTGTTGACGGATTTCGGCATTGCGCGTTCGAAAGAAGACGAGACGCTGACTCAGGAAGGGCAGATCCTGGGGACGCCCCACTACATGCCCTGGGAGCAACGGGTCGGAGACGCCACGCCGGCTACCGACGTCTGTGCTACAGCGGCTCTGCTTTTTGAGGCGGCTACCGGCCGTCGTTGGAACTTCTCGGCGCTCGATCAGCCTGCCGATTGGTCGGGAGTTCCCCGCAGTTTGCAGCGAGCACTTGTCCCCGCATTGGCTTTCAACCCGGTTGATCGGCCGTCCGCCAGCCGTCTCCAGGCGGCACTCGCGGGGCGTTCGTTGAACAGGAGCACCGTGTTCTACGGGGCGGCGGCTCTCGCTCTGATTCTGATAGCGATTGCATTTCGCCGTCCGCGCCCCCTACCACCACCGCCGGTCGATTTCGCCATTCTCCCCTTCACGGCTCTCGGGGACACATCCACAATCGGCCATGAAGTCGCCCAATATGCCGCGCGCCCGCTGGAATGGTTTCCAGCCTGGAGCATCCGCCCGACTCCTGCAACGTTCGCATGGTGGGAATCTGCCAGCCCGAGTGATCGGCTGACTCGAGCCGCCTCGACGCTCCGTGCTCGGCTAGTCGTGGACGGCGACCTGGTGCAACGGTCTTCGGAGTCCTCATTCCATCTTACCATCCGCGATTCGACTGGCGCGTTGGTCGCGCTTTCTGATGTGCCGGGATCGCCCAGCGACCTGATCACCTGGGGCAACGCAGTGGCGGACTCCATTGTCCGCCTGACGTATCACGAGCGCTTGGCTGATTATCGCCGCGCGGCCGGGGGACCCAGCATCAACGCCGCAGCGTACCGGGAATTCTTCCGTGGCCAGGACGCATTTCGTCAGGACAACTGGGTGGCCGCGGAAGCCCACCTGAGACGGGCACTCGAACACGATACGACGTTTTCGCACGCAGCATGGCAGTTGGCTTTGCTCCTGGTTTGGCGGCGTGATAGCTCCGCCATCCCCGTCCTGCAGAAGCTGTATGCGACCGGACAGACCGACCTCCCGGAGCTTCAGCGCCTGCTCACCGAAGCCCAGCTCGAGCCCGATCCGGCTCGTCGCCTGCCGATCTTTGCCGAGGCCGTGCGCCGGTATCCGGCGAATGGCGACGGCCTGCTCCTCTACGCGAATGAGCTTTTCACTCGCGGGCCGCTGGTTGGAATCCCGGTCGATAGCGGGTTACGCGTGTTCGAAGTGACCGCGCAGCATGTGGCGTTCGCCACGGTGTTCGTTCATGCAACGCTGGGACATATTCGGCTCGGCCAGCGCGATGCAGCTGAGAATTCACTACGGCGCGTGCCGCCGACATCCGACTCGGCCGACACCGAATTCAGGCTCCGCAACCAGCTTCTCAGGTTCGCCTTCGACGAGCGGTTCCGCCCCTGGCGAGCCAGGCTCGACGAGCGGTGGCTCGCGTGGCGGCCGAGTCGCGATTTGCTGGCCGGGATTCGACAATACGCCCGCTTCGGAAACTTCTTCGACATTCCCCGCGCGCAGGAGATGCTCGGCCGGACGCTGACCGAGAACAGCCGTGAAGGAGCCTTCCGCGCGACCGGCTACGTCGCCGAGGGCTTGGCTTTCATGCTGACCGGACGGCCGAACGCCGGGCTTGCAAGGCTCGACTCGGGAACCGCACTGCTGCAGACCGAAGAGTCGCGAATCCAGCAGGCTGAGTGGCGATTGCTGCTCGAGCCGCTGGGACTGGGACGTCCTCGATCCAACCAGTTGGCGGAGGCCCGCGAACGACTCGTCGGCGCGACCGATCACGGCCGCGCTCGGGCGGCCTGGAGCCTGGGGGTAGAAGCGATCGAACGGGGAGACTCGGTCGAGGCGGAGCGCTGGGCTCGCGAACTCGGGGCTTTCCTTGCAACAGATCCGAATGCGCGACCTCTTCACCAGCTCCTGCAAGCGCTTGTGATCGCTCGCGCCGGTCGACCGGATTCCGCCGCGACCTTGGCGCTTCGCCTGCTGCAGTACAATCCGCGCGGGCTCGGTGGCGATCCGTTTGCGCGTGCATTGCTTCATCTCAAGCTGGGCGACTGGCTGGCTGCTCGCGGGGATGCGGCGGGTGCCGAGCGAGCCTGGCTCTGGACCGAGGCGTGGGATGTAATTGGCTGGCCGGAGCGGGAGATCCAGGCTGGAGAGGTGGATGTGGCGGTGAGTGCTGTCGCGCGGTTACGCCGGGGCCTGCTTGCCTTGTCGCAGGGTCGTGCCGGGGCGGGTTGCGTGCACCTCAAGCGAGTTCGTGAACTGTGGGCGCAAGCTGAGCCGGAACTGGACCAGGCACGCTCGGCGCTCGATTCGTTAGCGCGGTCGTGCGCATGATTCGTTGCCGAACCCTGGGGCCGATTTGGATCGAGATCGACGGGCAGCCCGCGCCTCCCGAGCTGCTCTGGCGAAAGCATCTCGCGCTGTTGCTCTATCTGGCTCGTTCGCCCAAAGGCATCAGGAGCCGGGAACACTTGCTGGGACTCTTTTGGCCTGACAAGCCGGAGGGAGCGGCGCGCCATTCGCTCAACGTGGCCCTGCACGTTCTCCGACAAGCTGCCGGCGACGATGGGGTCGACAGCAGGGCCCGAGACATCCGCCTTGCAGGCGACGCAGTCAGCCTGGATGTGGACGAGCTCGATCGCCACGCCTCCGCCGGAAACTGGGCTGCGGCAGCCGCGCTCTCCGGTGGGGAGTTCTGCGACGGATTAGCCATCGCAAACGCGTCGGAGTTCGAGGACTGGCTCACCACCGAGCGCGCCCTTTGGCGTGGCCGCCAGATCGATGCGCTCGTCCAGCATGCGGATGAGCTGGAGCAAAGCGGACAACTAGCCGAGGCGACCCAGTTCTCCGAGCGTGCGAGAGCGCTCGATCCAACCTCGGAGCGTGCCGCTCGATCGCTCATGCGCAACCTCGCGTTACGAGGCAATCGTCAGGCCGCTATCGAGTGCTTCGAAAATCTGAGGCGGGAGCTGGAACGTGTCGGCGTCGAGCCGGACGCTGAGACCAGGGCACTGGCTGACCGATTCCGCAGCGGCCAAAGGGTTTCGACAACTGCCTCGGCGCCGGAGATCCCGGCGGCCACGACCTCACGCCGTCTCCCCCTCGCTGGCCGGGGGCGCGAACTTCGGAAACTTCTCGACCTTCTGGCAGACTCGCGCAGCCGGTCGCATGCTGTGCTCGTCGTCATAGAGGGCGCACCGGGCCTCGGCCGCTCCAGGCTGCTCGAGGAAATTGCCGAGAGAGCGTGCCTCGCTGGCACATCTGTCGTAAGGGCACGGGCGGTGCCTACCGACCAGGAGGATCCGGGAAACGGGGTACTCGCCCTCGGGCGCGGAGGTCTGCTCGATGCGCCGGGCATCGCCGCGGCGCCGCCCGCCGCGTTGGCGGTCTTCGCGGAGCGACTCACTGATTGGGGCGATCGGTTCCGCAGGCTACCCAAAGGCGGGACGATGTCGTTGGGACCTGCACTCGCCGAAATACTCCGAATGGCGGCTGATGAGCGCCCCGTTCTGCTCATCGTGGACGATGCTGAATGGCTCGACCCGGAAACGTACGGTGTGATGGAGGCCTTGCTTCGTGACCTCGCGTCCAGCCGCCTCGCGATCGCAATGTCGGTCGCGGCGGGTCGCTCACCGGTTCAGCTCGACCTGCTTCGGGCCCGGATCGGGCGGGACATCATGGGTGAGGTGTTACGACTGGAGGCGCTCGACGGTGATCAGGTCGCCGAGCTGGTCGCCAACATGCTCCCCGATCTCACACCGGATCAGCAATCCAGGCTGGCTCGCCGAGTTCTTGCGGACTCCGCAGGGCTTCCGCTTTTCATCGTGGAGCTGCTCCATGCGGTGGCAGCGGGTCTCGATCTGGAAGGGTTCGAGGGGTGGCCTGCCCCGTTTCACACCCTCGACCACACTCGCCCCGGCGATCTGCCCGACGCCATCGTCGCCGCCATCCGGATTGGTTTTCGAAGGCTCAGTGCTAACGCGCAGCAGGTCCTCGCTGCGGCCGCGTTGCTGGGCGAGCGGATGCAGCCGGGCCAGCTCGCCTGGGTCGCGAAGCTCGACACCGAACAGGTCTCGACTGCGCTGGATGAGCTCGAGTGGTCACGGTGGCTCGTGGCTGACCCGCGCGGCTATGGATTCGTTGCGCGGATCGTTCGTGAGGTGATCGGGCGAGACATGCTCACGCCGGGTCAGCGCCAACGCATCGTAGAACGTGCCGCGCAGTGGCCGCCATCCGATAAAAGGCCAGCCTAGCAGTCTCGTTAGAGCCTGGACTCCTCACAGTGGCACAGATGGGCTGGCGGCCGCGGGAGTGACTCAGCATTACTTAGAGTGTGGATCCCACCGCACCAGTCGCCCTGCTCGAACGGGTCCGCCGAGTGCTCGCCCCGCAGTACACCATCGAGCGCCAGCTGGCCGCAGGTGGCATGGGCGTTGTGTATCTGGGCACCGATGTGACGCTGGATCGCCGCGTTGCGATCAAAGTTCTCCGCCCTGAATACACGTCACCAGCCGGCCGACAGCGGTTCACGCGTGAAGCCCGCCTGCTGGCCAAGCTTCAGCATCCCAACATCGTAACTGTCCATCAGGCCAACGAGGTGGGCGGCGTCCGCTACTTCGTTATGGACTACATCGACGGTCCGACCCTGGCCGACCGTCTGGCCGATGGTCCTCTAGACCAGGAGTCTGTGCAGGCGCTCGGAGGCGATCTCCTGAGCGCCCTCGAAGCTGCACACAGCGCCGGTATCATCCACCGGGACGTAAAGCCAGCGAACATCTTCCTCTTGGGGAACCGGGCGCTGCTGGGGGACTTCGGCATCGCCAGTGTGGGCGACACCACCGACTCGGCTGATGTGACGTTGACGCACACCGGCGACCGAATTGGCACGCCCGCCTACATGTCTCCGGAGCAGATAGCCGGGTCCGAAGCTTCGGCCCGGACCGATATTTACGGCGTTGGGCTGGTGCTTTTCCAAGCTTGCACAGGGAGGCGGTGGGCGCCGGCGACTGAGCCGGACAAGGCAGATTGGACGGGCGTCCCCCCGGGGCTGCGCAGTGCTCTGCGCAAGGCGCTTGCGGTCCTTCCAGATGGTCGCTGGCAGGATGCCGCGACGTTCCGCCGCGCGCTGTGGCGCCCGTCGACGCCGTGGCTCGTTCCAGTTGCGCTGGCCGCCGCCGCGGCGCTTGTCCTTCTGTCCATCTTCCGTTCCGCCGCGTCACACGACACCCACCCGGCTGGCCGCACCGACTTTGCTGTCGTTCCCTTCAGCGGTCCGACCGGCGATGACACCATCGGTCAGCGGCTTGCCCGCTACGTGGGAAACGAGCTGGAGTGGTTCCCAGGCTGGCGACTTACATCGGTGCCAACCAGCTTCGCTTGGTGGGCGTCCGCGGCGCCAAACCGTCGCGCGCTGGAAGCGCCGGCCGCGCTCGGTGCCCGGTTCTACGCGGAAGGAGAGTTGCTACCGGGCGAACGCACGGTTCGGGTCGCGGTTCGCGACTCGAGCGGCGCGCCGTACTATCGGCTTACGGTCACTGGAGAGCCAAGCGACCTGCTGGGATGGGGTAGCGCGATCGCCGATTCCCTCGTCCGCATCCTCTTTCCACAACGCATCGACGAGTTCCGCGACGTGTCAACCCGTGGCAGTCGCAATGTCCAGGCATACACCGAGCTTTTCGCGGGGCAGGAGGCGTTCCGGATCGACGACTGGGCCGGTGCTGAGGCCCATTACCGGAGAGCTTTGGAGCTCGACCCCACTTTTGCCGAAGCGGCGTGGAAACTTGCATTGGTAAATCGATGGCGAGACCGATCCTTCGACGCCGAGTGGCGCCGTCTCTACCAGCTGCACCGAAGCCAGCTCCCGGAGCTCCAGCAGCTGATCATTGCCGCGCAGCTTGGGCCCGACCTGCCGGCCCGTTTCGCGGAGCTCGAGGCGGCGGTACGCCAGTACCCGCGCAGCACGGAGGGCGTGCTGGTCGAAGCGGACGAGCTGTTTCATCGTGGCCCTCTCGCCGGTGTCCCCCTCGACACCGCGGTCCAGCTGTTCGTCGACGTCTCACGCCGGGAGCCGTACATGACGGCTTACGAGCACATCGCTTGGGCTGAGATTCGACACGGCCGCGAGGCGGAGGCCCGTCGAGCTCTCCAAGAACTGAACCGGAGCCGGGACGCAGCCAGTGTCGCCGAAGCGCGACAACGGGCCCGCCTCCTTGCTCTTGTTTACGATTTCCGGTTCCGTCCCTGGCGGGGCAGGTTGAAGGTCCGATGGCTCGGCTGGCGGGCCGATTCAACAACGCTCGCGGCTCTCGCGCAGTACGCGCGCTGGGGGCTGCTCTTTGATGTTCCGGAGTTGCAACGTCAACTCGGCGAGCTCCTCATCAGCAGCGGCACCACCCTCGGCATGCGGGCTCAGGGTTACGAGGCCCGGGGTATCGCGCTCATGACTGAAGGCCGCCAGCGCGCCGCGCTCCCTGACTTCGACTCGGCGGCGAGCCTGTTTGGTACGCCCGAGGTCGCAATCGAGCGAGCCGAATGGCGATTGCTGCCCGGAGTCCTCGGCCTCCCCCCGGCCGATTCCGCTTCGACTGGCCTGGCCCGCAGCACGCTGGCTGCCATCGACGGGCCGCAGGGTGCGCGTGCGGCGTGGGCCCTCGCGGTGGACGCCACCACGAGCGGCGATTCTGTCTCACTCGCCCGCTGGCGTGCGAAGCTCGACGCAGTCGGCCGCGGCGACGCAACCACCAGGCGGTTGTCGCGGTTGGTCGAGGCGCTGGCTCGGGCACGCGCTGGAGATGTCGCCGACGCTCTTGCCCTCACCGATTCGTTGCTCCTCTACGACAGCGCCGCACTGGCCCAGGCTCCCTTTGCGCGTGCGTTGCTCTACCTGCGGCGTGGCGAGTGGCTCGCCGCCACCGGGGCCAGCGATCAGGCGGCTAGCACCTGGCTCTGGCACGAGAGTTCGGACTTTGAAGGTTGGCTCAATCACGGGGTGCAAGCCGGAGAAGTGGATGGGGTCGCGGGCGTGCTTGCCCGACTCCGCCTCGCAGAGCTTGCGGCCAAGCGCGGCAACGCGACTGTATCCTGTGCTGAGGCAACCCGAGTCAAGCAGCTGTGGGCTGATGCCGACCCGTCATATCGCGACTTGGTGGGGCGAGCAGCCTCGCTCGCGGCGGCTTGCCATCACTGAAATCGACTTGACTGTCATTCCCCTCGTCCAGTCCCGCTCGCGCATACGGGTCCAGCAACCTCCGGCAAGCCAGCCCTGGCGGGCAGCACGAACTGATAGCGTCCCGGGATCGCCGGCCGCCAGCGAGCCTGCCAGCGCCAGCCTCCATCCTTCATCGCGGCGAGCGGCCGGACTTCGACATCGGGACGGTCGTCCCAGGCGACCGGTTCGTCGGGGGCACCTTCAGCGCGGTTCCAGAAAGTGAGGAGCCAATCGTCGGTCGGCAGCAGGTCAGCGGGGGCAAGGTCGCGCCATTCGGCGATGATTTCGTGAGGGTCGCATTCAACCCTCAGCACTGCTCGCTCGACCCGGGCTCCGATGCCAGGTCGGGGAAGCAGTTGTCGCGGAGGACCCGGATAGACCGTGATCGGTAGTTGTTCGTCTGGCGGGCTGGGGGCAGCGGGCCCGCGAATCGTAACTGCCATTTCATGAAACTCGCGGGCAAGCACACGAGCCGTGGCCGGCCCGTAGATCGTCGAAGCACCCTCGTAGTGCTGAGCCCGGTACTCCTCTTCAGTGGCGACATAGTGGATATAGCCGTTCGCCAGTCCAAGGATCGCCACACGCTCCGGCGGCGCCCCCACCTCGACGGCACCACTTCTCACCGCGTCGCTGAGCTCCCAGCCGGCATTCGTCGTAGGCTCCGCCGGCACCGCGGCCAGGAGGAGTCCCCCCACCCGCACGACCGCGAGCTGCGCAACTTCAGGCAGAGAATGTGGTCCACCCTTGAACCTGCGGATCAAACTGCCGGTCCCAGTGCGCTTCTCGGCCTGGCACCCCGACGGCGGGGTTCGCACTGCCCTGGGCCCCTCTTCCCAGGAAGAAGGGATCAAGCCGAGCCAGCGCCAACCCCGATACCGGGTCGGCCCATCTTCGGCGCCTCCCATGACGGCGGCTCCTGGTGTTGGCTCGGCGCAGAGTTCCGGTGGTGCCCTCGGACCAACCAGCGGCAACGTTCGGGTGGCGCGAGCAATCAGCAGTTCAGAGGCTTCAGGCCCGGGCTCGAGCGCGTCGAACAGGCTTACCACGCTCCGGCCGAGGCTGTCGCCGATGAAGGCGACACCCAAGCGGGCAGCATCGACGCACGCCTCGCGCGACCCTGGTAGTCGCCACTCCCAGCTGCGCAATGCGCGTTGTCCACCATGGAGCCGCTCGGGTGTAAGTCGAGGAGGAGCGCACCAGCTTTCTGGGGGCATTGCAGGCGAGACGTCGCCCTCCGCCCCGTCGGCAAAAAGGTGAACCGCCCGACGAGCACTGGCCGGAAGTCCAGCTAGCGAATCGATATGCCGTTCGAGGGCGCGCTCGACCACGGCATGGATGTCGCCATCGTACAGGTCGTTCTCCGCCGGGTCGCCAGTCCCGTGGATCGCGAAAATTGAAAAAGCGCCTGCCGGCCGGAAGACTGAGTCCCCAGGCGCACGCAGATCGACCCTCAGCATCGTCAGCGAAGGATCAACAGCAGCGGATGCGGAATCGAGCGCAGGTGGTGGCGACATGGATGCTGAATGAGGAGGATTCCGCTGGTAGGCCGCGAGGCTTCGGTTCCGAGTCAGTCCCCATACAGCAGTCGCGCCAAAACGGATCCGCGCTGGACGCGCGCTGTCGACCGCTTCGGCGGCAGCCGCTGCAATGGCAGCCGCCACCCTTCCGGCAAATGCAGAATCGTACCCACTCACCGACGACGCCAGTTCGTTGTGCAAGCGCCAATCCTCGATGTTGGCGGGCCCGGCGTGCGTGTGGGTCGCGGCGAGGATTAGCCGATCTGCCCCAATTCCGGTTCTTGGCTGCAGAAGCTCCGCCGCGCGGCGATGCAGCAACACGGACACGAACGGCAAATCAGCAATCACGAACACGACCCGCTCGCCGCGGCCATCCTCCAGGAACAGCGATCGCACGTATAGTCGATGCCGATAGCCGGCTGCCACCCTACCTTCGGGGCCGCGGCCGCCGAGGCCGAGGCCAGGGGGAGGCGTGATGTCGGCTCGTCCGATTCCCGCGACGAGGCCGCGGACCGCAACTGGTTGCGGCGAAGCCGCAGATGCGACCGCCGGCAGTTCGACCGGTGGGCTGGCCTTGGCGCAGGCAGCGACCAGAAGGGTGAGGTTGATAATGCCGACGCGCGTCATCGGCGTTGCTTGCGCGGCAGCCCAGCCGCGATTGTTGCGCCGACCTCGAGCCAGAACTTGACTCGAGTAGTGGAACCGGTCGCATTGGTCGTGCGCGTCGCGCCATCAGCACACCATTGGAGATGGGCCGCAAGTGAGAAGGCGGGTTCGAGCGTGCCCCCGGAGAATTGCGCCTGGGCCAGGAAGGGCAGATCAACGTGGGTGAGTCCGTTGCCCGCGAAATTCGAGAGCTGGGTTGGGTCGTCGCTGTTTGGGCCTTCGCCCTGGCTCCAGCCTGCGGTGGGTTCGATGCTGAAGATCAGTGTGGGTCGGGGTTCTGAGGTAGCGAAGATCGGGAGTGGGGCACCAACCTCGAAGTAGCAACCGCGCACGCGGTCTACGTCACAGGCCGCGAGGACAGAAGGGGTCACGGTCGAGCCGTGCCACGCGAAATGCACAAACAGCTCGCTCGTGTTATCCGACGACGTTTGTCCGGCGCCTGCGGCATCGCCGTGGAAGGTATAGCGAGTCCAGCCCGCGGCCACGGCAGTAGGGCCGAACTCCCGGGACACTGCGACGTCCAGATCTGCCTCGCCGAAGCCGCG